>Ga0207706_10002221_pt1 | contig 18942 bp, 18 predicted proteins | sample KBSC53metaG_FD_184318 | JGI IMG/M metagenome (GOLD analysis project Ga0207706, IMG submission 184318) | Corn rhizosphere microbial communities from Kellogg Biological Station, Michigan, USA - KBS C5-3 metaG (SPAdes) (version 2) | ecosystem: Host-associated > Plants > Roots > Rhizosphere > Soil ... | reverse complement strand
GATCCACCGCCTCAATCCGGTGGTCGAGGAAGTGCTCTACCCGGCGATGGAGGACCGCGCGCTCGACCTGATCATCGGCGAGGGGCCCTCGGCGCGCAGCGTGCGGATCGACCTGCCGCCGTTCACCCTGATCGGCGCGACCACCCGCCAGGGCTTGCTGACGACGCCGCTGCGCGACCGCTTCGGCATTCCGGTGCGGCTCAATTTCTACACCGTCGCCGAGCTCGAGCGGGTGGTGCAGCGCGGTGCGGGCAAGCTCGGCGTGGCCGTCGACCCGGCCGGGGCGCGCGAGATCGCGCGCCGTTCGCGCGGCACGCCGCGGGTCGCCGGCCGGCTGCTCAGGCGGGTGCGCGATTTCGCCCATGTCGCGGGCGCGCCGACGGTCACCGCCGAGGTCGCCGACAAAGCCTTAACTAAACTTGAGGTTGATGGTTTGGGCCTCGACGCGATGGACCGGCGCTACCTCACCATGATCGCCGACATCTACAAGGGCGGCCCCGTCGGGGTGGAAACGCTCGCCGCCGGCCTCGCCGAACCGCGCGACACGGTCGAGGACGTGATCGAGCCGTTCCTGATCCAACTCGGCCTGATCGCCCGCACCGCGCGCGGGCGCTGCCTCAACGATCGCGGCTGGCAGCACCTGGGACTCAGCCCCCCGACGGGCTCGCAAACGGGGCTGTTCGATCTCGGCGAGGGCGGCAAGTGAGGCGGGCAAATCGTTAACGGCGCCGTCGCAAAGGCCGCGGTTTCGGTTCCATAGTGGGACAAGGCGGGGCCAAGCCCCGGAATTGGCGCCAGGAAATCGCTTTGGGGCGCCGGATTCGTGGTTAATCCGATTGCCCCCCGCGCGATTTGCGCGGCTCTTGGCAGCAACGGGTCAAGCCGAAGCGGCTTTGTCGCACGGTCAGGGAACACCCGTCGAAGCTGAGAGAAAGTCCATGTCGGTACGAACGGCCCTGGCGAAACTGTCCGCGGTAGCGGCGGGCGGCGCGGTCGCCGTGGGCGGCGCGGTCCACGTCGCGGAAGCGCCGGCGGCCGAAGTGCGTAACGTCAAGTCGGTCAAGCAGGTGAAGTCGGCCAAGCCGGTGCAGCACACCAAGATCGCCCGGCGCACCGTCCCGCGCACCATCAAGCGCGTGCACCGCACGGTGACTTACGAGTGCGAGGCGCCCAAGCGCCTGGTCGAGCGCGAAGGCGAGAAGGTCTGCGTCGAGGAGCAGCAGTTCGCGATGGCGGCCGTTCCGCTGCCAGCGGGCGGCGGCTTCGTGACCGGCGGCGGAGGCGGCGGTGCCCCGGTGGTGATCGGGGGTTCGAGTGGCGGCGGCTTTGCCGGCGGATTCTTCGGCGGTTTCGTCGGCGGATCGAGCGGCGGCCACGTCTCGATCACCTCGACCACCACCAGCGGCTCCTCGTCGGGCAGCTCGAGCAGCGGGACGATCATCAACGTCAACGGCAGCTCGACCTCGACTTCGACGGGGGGTTCTTCGACATCGACCGGCGGTTCCTCGACATCGACTTCGACCGGCGGTTCTTCGACCTCGACGTCGACCGGCGGCAGCTCCAGCTCCACCTCGGGCAACGTCTCGACCAGCACCTCGACTTCGGGGAACATCACTTCGAGCACGTCCAGCTCGAGCTCGACCAGTTCCTCGACTTCGAGCTCGACCAGCTCGTCCACGAGCACCTCCAGCTCGACCAGCACCAGCTCCGGCACCAGCTCCGGCACCAGCTCCGGCACTCAGGTTCCGGAGCCGCCGATGGTGACGCTGTTCGGCATGGGCGCGCTCGCGGTGTTCGCGCGCCGGCGCAAGAAGAAGGCTGCAGTCCTCGCCGTGTGATGCCTTTCCCGGCGGGGCGATCGGGGGAAGGGCGGTCCGGGGGGGCCGCCCTTTTCGTCAGGAGCCCTCGCGGAGAGAAAACAGCCGCTCGACCGGCTCGCCCAGCGCCCGTGCGAGCTTGAGCGCGATCACGGTCGAGGGGACGAATACTGCGTTTTCGACCGTGTTGATGGTCTTGCGGCTGACCTCAACCAAGGCGGCCAGCTCGGCCTGGGTCAGCCCCCTGGCCTCGCGCGCCTCACGGACGCGGTTCGCCAGTTCAGCCAAGCTTGTGTGCCCGCCGTTCGAGCGCTCCGAACCGGATCAACGCCGCGGCCAGCCCGAGCGCGACGATCAGGTTGATTGCCAGGTGTGCGCCGAGCGGCTCGATCGAGGCGAGGACATACAGCACCACACCGGTTAACGCCGAGACGACAAATCCGACCGACATTGCGTCGCGGCGGTGCGCCGTGGTCTGCTCGTCGTTGAGCAGCGCGCGCAATTCGCGTCCCCTGAACCAGAAGCCGCCGGTGGCAAGCGCTGCGAGCAGCACCAGCGTGAGCACCGCCCACGAGCCGAATCGGACCTGGTCGACAGGGCGCGCATGGACCAGGTCGGCGACGACCGGCCTGTTGATGAAGGCGGCCTGCTGGGTCAGCAGAAACAGCGCCAACACCGGCAGCATCCGCGCGCGGCGTCGGCTCAGGCGGTCGGCTGTTTCGACAAGATCGGACATTTCATGACTCCCCGTGTAACCTCTGGGTTACATGTAACCTGTGGGTTACACGGACGTCAAGCCATTCCGATCAGGCAGCCAGGTTCCGCAGCACGAACTGCAGGATCCCGCCGTGCCGATAATATTCCATCTCGTTGGCGGTATCGATGCGGCACTTGGCGGTGAAGGTGAACGTCTCACCGGTCGTGCGGGTGACTTCGATCTCGACGTCCTGGCCCGGCGCCAGCTCGGCCAAGCCGTGGATCGTGAAGCTATCGTCGCCGGTCAGCTTGAGGCTGGCGCGGGTCTCGCCGTCCTTGAACTGCAGCGGCAGCACGCCCATCCCGACGAGGTTCGAGCGATGGATGCGCTCGAAGCTCTCGACGATCACCGCGCGCACGCCGAGCAGTATCGTGCCCTTGGCCGCCCAGTCGCGTGACGAGCCGGTGCCGTATTCCTTGCCCGCGATCACCACCAGCGGAGTGCCGTCAGCCTTGTGCTTCATCGCGGCGTCGTAGATCGGCATGATCTCGCCGTTGTACTTGCTCATGCCGCCTTCCACGCCGGGGACCATTTCGTTGCGGATGCGGATGTTGGCGAAAGTGCCGCGCATCATCACGTCGTGGTTGCCCCGGCGGCTGCCGTACGAGTTGAAGTCGCTGCGCGGGACCTGATGGCTCAACAGGTATTCGCCGGCCGGGCTGTCGGCCTTGATCGAACCGGCCGGGCTGATGTGGTCCGTAGTCACGGAATCGCCGAGGATCGCCAGCGGCCTGGCATCGACGATGTCGACGATCGGCAGCGGGTCCATCGTCATCCCTTCGAAGTATGGCGGGTTGGCGATGTACGTGCTGCCGGCGCGCCACGAGTACGTGTCGGAGCCTTCGACCACTAGCTTCCGCCAGTGCTCGTCGCCCTTGTAAACGTCGGCATAGCGCGCTTCGAACATCGAGCGGTCGATCGCGCCGGAGCGGACCTTGGCGACCTCGTCATTGCTCGGCCAGATGTCCTTGAGATAGACGTCGGTTCCGGCCTGGTCCTGCCCGATGGGGGTGTCGACCATGTCTTCGGTGACCGTGCCCTTCAGGGCGTAGGCGACCACCAGCGGCGGGCTCGCGAGGAAGTTCGCGCGCACGTCGGGGCTCACCCTGCCTTCGAAGTTGCGGTTGCCGGAGAGGACCGAGGCGGCGACGATATCGTTCTTGTTGATCGCGGCCGAGATCGGCTCGGCGAGCGGTCCGGAGTTGCCGATGCAGGTGGTGCAGCCGTAGCCGACGAGATCGAAGCCGAGCGCGTCGAGATGCTCTTGCAGCCCCGCCTTCTCGAGATAGTCGGTGACCACCTGCGATCCCGGCGCGAGACTGGTCTTCACCCACGGTTTAGGCTTGAGGCCCTTCTCGTGGGCTTTCTTGGCGACGAGGCCCGCGGCGATCAGCACGTCGGGATTGCTGGTGTTGGTGCAACTGGTGATCGCAGCGATGACCACATCGCCGTCGCCGATGTCGTGACCCTCTCCGTCGACCGCGCACCGCTTGGCGGAGCTCTTGCCATAGAGCGACTTGAGGTCTTCGTTGAACAGTTCGTCGACATGCGGCAGCGCGACCTTGTCCTGCGGTCTTCGCGGCCCGGCGAGCGAGGGAACGACGGTGGCGAGGTCCAGCTCGAGCGTGTCGGTGAACACCGGGTCGGGGTTCGCCGGATCGGCCCACAGGCCCTGTTCCTTGGCGTAAGCCTCGACCAGCGCGAGCTGTTCCTCGCTGCGGCCGGTCAGCGCCATGTATTCGAGCGTCTTGTCGTCGATGCCGAAGAAACCGCAGGTCGCACCGTATTCGGGCGCCATGTTGGCCAGCGTCGCGCGGTCGGCCAGGCTGAGCGCGCCAAGCCCGGGGCCGAAGTACTCGACGAAGCGGCCGACCACGCCCTTGGCGCGGAGCATCTGCGTACAGGTGAGCACGAGGTCGGTCGCGGTCACCCCCTCGGCCAGCTTGCCGGTGAACTTGAAGCCGACCACTTCAGGGATCAGCATCGAGATCGGCTGGCCCAGCATCGCCGCCTCCGCCTCGATCCCGCCCACACCCCAGCCGAGCACGCCGAGGCCGTTGACCATGGTGGTGTGGCTGTCGGTGCCGACGCACGTGTCGGGATACGCCACCAGCAGGCCGTCCTGGTCCTCGCTCGACCACACGCCCTGGGCGATGTGCTCCAGGTTGACCTGATGGCAGATGCCGGTTCCGGGTGGCACAGCCTGGAAGTTGTCCAGGCTCTTGGAGCCCCATTTGAGGAAGTCGTAACGCTCGGCATTGCGCTGATATTCGAGCGCGACATTTTTCTCGAACGCCTTGGGCGTGCCGAATTCGTCAACCATCACCGAGTGGTCGATCACGAGGTGCACCGGGACTTGAGGGTTGATCTTGGCCGTATCGCCGCCGAGTTTCTTGATCGCATCGCGCATCGCCGCGAGGTCGACCACGCAGGGTACGCCGGTGAAGTCCTGCATCAGTACCCGCGCCGGGCGGTACTGGATTTCCTTGCCGGTGACCGGGCTCTTGAGCCAGTCGGCGATCGCCTGGACGTCACCGAGCGAGACGGTGAAGCCGGCATCCTCGAAACGCAGCAGGTTTTCGAGCAGGACCTTCATGCTGAACGGCAGGCGGGCGATGTCGCCGATTTTCTCGGCAGCCCTGCTGAGCGAGTAGTAGGCGTAACTCTTGCCGCCCACTGCCAGGGTGCTGCGTGTATCGAGCGAGTTCTTGCCGACCTGGGTCATCGCGGGGCTGTGCCTCCTGTTGCGGTTTGGGCCGGCCGTGGGACCGCGGCTGCGGGGGCCGGAATTTGCCGCGCACCTGCGCGTTCCCCCGCGCAAAATCAAGGGCGCCGGGATTGGAACCTGGCCGCCGGCGGACTAGTTTCGCTTGGGAAGGAACAAGCCACATGGCCCTCGGCCCGTCAGGACGACCGCGCGAACCGCTCCACGTCATCACGATGGCGCTGGCTCTCGCACTGGCGGCGTTTGCCGGCGGAGCGCTCGGGCTCGTTTGGCATAAGCTGGCCGGGGGAGGGAAGCCGGTCGAGACCAGCGTCACGGCGTCCCGCTAGCTAAGTCGCGCTCTGCTCCGGCCGCTTCTTCGGTGCGGCGATCCAGCAGGCGAGCACGATCAGCGCCGCGCCGGCGAGCGTCGGTTGAGTCACCGACTCGCGGAAGAAAAGCCAGCCGAAAAGGCAGGCCCACAGGAACCCCGAGTATTCGAGTGGAACCAGGATTTGCGCCTCGGCCCGAGCATAGCCCCAGGCGAGGATCATCGACGCAGCGACCGCAAGAACGGCGGCGCCGACGATCCACGACCACGCATCGCCCTGGGGCACGGTCAGCAGCCAGGGCGACCCTAGCGCGAGCACGCCGCCGACGACGGCATTCTGAAACGCCGCCACCTCCGCCGGCCGGGCGAGCAGAGCCTGCTGGCGTTGGAGCACGAGGTTCCAGGCGTAGAGCATCGACGAAGCGAGCACCGCGGCGATTCCCCAGCCGGTATCGGACGCGACCTGCCCACTCTTCAGCCGGGCCGCGGCGATGATCAAAACGCCGACTATCCCGAGCAGCGAGGCTATCACCGCTTGCTTGGCGATACGCTCACCCAGCAGCAGGGCCGCGAGGTAAAGCGCGACCAGAGGGGCGACGAAGCTGAGCGCGATGGCTTCGGCCAGTGGCAGCCGGGCAATGCCCCAGAAGAAGGTGAAAGCCATCGCTGCGGCAACCGTGCCGCGCAACAGATGTAGCCGCACCGTGGCAGCGGCGGGCCGGCGGGGGCGGGTGGCTAGCCATATTGGCGCGGCCAGCGCCAGGCCAATCAAGCTGCGAATCGTCAGCGCCGAATATGCGCCCACCGCAATCGAAGCGCCCTTCATCAAGGCGTCCATAAGTGAGAACAGGCCGATACCCGCAAGCACTGCGACAAAGGGGCTAACCGCGCGTGAAAGCATCTATGGACCCTTAGACGGTGGACGATTCAGCCGCCAGTCAGCCGCGCCGGTTGATGCTCTGGGGCCAAATACGCTAAACAGGAGCGTCGCGAGAGGGCCGAGGCCCTGCGACGGACGGGCCAATTGCAATGACACGAATTTCGAGCACCCTTTCGCTTTCGGCGCTGTCCGCGTTCGCTTTGGCGAGTTCGGCGTTCGCGCAGAGTGCGAAGGACACCGGCGCGCAGTTCGACAAGGTGCTGCCGCAAAAGGTGATCGAGACCGACGCGGTTCCGGTGACCTCGCACCCGGTGGGGCAACCGCTTCCGGTGTCCGCGCCGCAGCTGCCCGTGGTCCAGCAATGGAACGCGGCCGACGCCGCGAAGCTGCTTGCGGTGATCCGGGCAATTGGCGGCGAGGGGCTCGACCCGCTCGACTACCATCCGGCCGCGCTCGAGCAGGCGATTGCGCTCGGCGCCGGGCCCGAGCTCGACCGGGTGGCGAGTGAAAGCTTCGCCTGGCTGGTTGAGGACTTGCGCGACGGGCGCACCCCGATGCAGGCGCGTAAGCAGTGGTTCGTGATCGACCCCGATCCCGATCTGATGCCGACCGGACAGGTGATGACGAAGGCGCTCGCCAGCCACGACATCGCCGGCACGCTGGCTGGGCTCGACCCGACCCACCCCGACTACGCCGCGCTCAGGGCTGAACTGGCGGCGACGCCGGCCAGCGACGCCAAGAAGCGCAAGCTGATCCGCGCCAATATGGATCGTTGGCGCTGGCTGGGCCGCGACCTTGGTGGACAGTACCTGATCACCAACGTGCCGGAATTCCAGCTGCGGCTGACCGTCAACGATCACATCATCCGCACCTACAAGACCATAGTCGGCAAGCCGACCTCGCCGACGCCGCAGCTTGCCGAAACGGTCGAAGGGGTGATCTTCAACCCGACCTGGTCGGTGCCGCAGTCGATCGTGAAGGGCGAAGGGCTCGGCGCGAAAGTCATGGCCAATCCGGCCTGGGCCAAGACCGCCGGCTACAAGGGCACCAAGAGCGCCGACGGGACGATCTACGTCGTCCAGCAGCCGGGGCCGACGAACTCATTGGGCATGGTCAAGCTCGACATGCCCAACCCGCACGCAATCTTCCTCCACGATACTCCGGCGCGCGGGCTGTTCGCCCAGGCGAACCGTGCGCTGAGCCACGGCTGCATCCGCACCGAACGCGCGCTCGAGTTGGGCATGACCATCGCCATCCTCGGCCAGGGTGCGAGCAAGGACGAGGCGGTCGCAATCTCGACCTCGGGTACCTACAAGCGCGTGCCGGTGGTCAAGACTATGCCGGTCTACATCACCTATTTCACGATGGGCCGCGACATCACCGGCACCTTGCGGACCTTCAACGATCTCTACGGCCGCGACGCGCCGGTGCTCACCGCGCTTGACGCCCCGCGCGTCGCCAACCGTGCGCGGACGAGCAACGAAAAGGTCGTGCCGATCGTCGACGATCTTCAGACGAGCTAAATCCTCGCCGCCACACGGCGAGGAATTCATTCTCTCCCATGATTGAGTTTGTCCGATAATCGCCACCGTGGAGGACAAACTCAAACGGATTGCTGTGCGAGTTCGCACGGCGTAGTCTCCCGGCGGGCCTCGGGGGAGAGCCGCGGCCAACAACGATAACTCGTCGCTCGGGAGGTCTTGGGAAATGCCTGCACTCATTGCACTTGCGCTATCGGTCGGCGTGCTCGCCGTCCTCGATACCTGGCTGTTCGGTTTGGCAGCGCTGGCGGCCCTCGGCCTCCAGGTATGGATTTCGTTTATCTCTTGGGGGACCCACTTCCAGGCAGGAGGCAAGGCCAATGGCTCGATCACCGCAGCCGCCTGCATGAGCTTCGGCGCGCTGGTGGGCATGGTGGCGCTTATCCTTGCCGGCGGCGCTCTCGCCGGTCTCGGAACCCTGGCCGCGCCGATCGCGGTCGGACTCGGCGCGGCGGTGATCGTGCTCGCGTCGAGAGTGCCGTTCCTCGGCATCCCGCCGATCGGCTTTTACGGTTTCGCCGCGGTCGCCGCGGTCACCATCCTCGTCCAGGTGAACGGTACGGCGATGACGCCCGTCGGGGCGCTCGTCGCGACGGTCCTGTCGATCCTGATCGGCGTGGCGTTCGGGTTCGTATCCGAAATCCTTACGGACGCGCTTACGAAGAAGGGGCAGCCCTCGGCGGAAGTGACGGCCGATCCGGGTCATGCCTGATTTGCGGAGTCCCTGCCGGAGCGTTCCGGCGGGGACCGCCCGCCTTCGCTGAAATTGCGTCTTTGGCTTCGAGCGCCGCGCGTAGCGCGGCGATTTCCCCGCGGAGTTGCCTGATGTCGTCCGCACCGGCGACCGGCGCCTCCGGTTCCTCCGCGTCGCGGCCGACGAAGAAGCTCGCCAGCACTGCGGTAAGGTAACCGAAAACGGCGAGGCCGTAGAACGACAGCAGCACCGCGAGGATGCGGCCTTCGTTGGTCTGCGGCCAGAACTGACTGCCGATGGTGGTCAGCAGCATCACCGTCCACCACAGCGCGTCGCCATACGACTTGAAGCCACCCCTGACATCGCTCGCTGGCTCGAAAAAGAGCATCCCCGCCGCGCCGAGCGCGACCACCAGTAGCGTCATCGCGCCGACATAGCCGAACTGGCGCCGGGCGAGCGTGCGGCGCAGCGCATCCATGCTTCGATTTGCGCCGCCGACGATGCGCACCAATTGCAACCCGCGCAAGGCGCTCGCCGCCCGGAATGCCGCCAGTACGCGAAAGACGCGCAACGCGGGAACGATCAGCGCGAGCAGGATAAGCCAGTTGCGCTTGAGATAGGTGCGCTTGCCGGGTGCCAGGGCGAAGCGGACCGCGAAGTCGACAATGAAGACGATCCACAGCAGGGTGGCGATGCCGGCGAGGAGTGGGTTGTCGCCCGGCGAAGCGAGCTGGATGACGACGACAACCAGCCACAGCAGGCTGAGGAGCAACATCGGGGTGTCGAGCCACGCCTGCAGGCGGCACAAGGTGCGCCATCGTCGCAATCGGCTCGCCATCTCGCCTGACCTGCTCCTTTCGCAGGCAAGGAACGCGCGAACCGGCGCGGGAGGTTCCGAGCGTGCTTGGCGGCTACTTGGCCCCGAACACGTCTGGCGTCTGGTACGGCGCCGTCCAGCCGACCGCCTCGATCTCGTGGATCTTGCCGCCCCATACCTTGAAGATGTGGATCGCCGGCATGTCGAAGGGCTTGTATTCCATGTGTCGCACGGTGGTTCCCGGCACCCCGAGCAGCGGGAAATCCTTCTTGGTGAAGTCGTGGCGGAAGTGGCTCATGCCCCAGACGAGGCCGGTCACCGGGTCGGCGATGTGCACCCGGCGGTGGTGGATCTCGGTGATGTACTCCCACATGTTTGTGTCCATCTGCGCCGCGCAGCCCAGCCCGCCGAGATAGGCGAAGCTGGGATCGTTGGCGTTGCCGGTGCCCGGCCGGGTCAGCGGGTTGCGGGCGGTCTGGAAACCGTTTTCGTGCCGCTCGCAATCGTCGGCGAAGGCCGATTCCTGCGAGTTGCCGTCGTCGAGCGCGTCGTAATAACTTTTGCCGAGCCAGATCAGCCGGCCGCGCGAATCCGCGTATTCGTAAGGCACTTCGCGGAGCAGCGCCGGGCGAACGGTTTGCAGGTTGCCCATGGCGGAGGCGGCCGGCGTGTTGCCGATCAGGTGCTCAGCCTCGGCGATCTTGCCGTTCTCGACTTTGAGCCGGATGCCGAACATCGCCGGCTTGCCGTCGGCGGCCGTGGCGACCGCCAGGATGCCGACTTGCTCCGACACCGGGTCGGGCACGTGAATCACGAACCCGCTCGGGCCGGCGCCAAGCGATTGCCACAGCCCCTCGCCGGGCCTGATCGCCTTCATGTTCTCGACGCTGATCGCGTTCGCCGCCAGTGGCACGGCCTTCGGGTTGTGCGCCACCAGCGCGGCTACGTATTTGTCCGAGAGGTCGATCAGACACTGCCGGTTGCATTGCCCGGCTTTGTCCTGCGCGGCCGACGGTGCGGCAAAGGCCAGTGCGGCAACGCCGAGCAGTGCGGCAAGCCTGACCCGCGTCACCTGTTGCTCGAGCTCGTGCTGCGGTCCGCCACCTGGAGAGTGCCGTCGGCACGGGCCTTCTCGCGCGCTTCGCGCTTGGCGGCTTCGTAGGGGCTGGTCCCCTCGATATAGCCGCGGGTCTGCTCGTTGCCTTCGATACAGGCGTATTCGTACTGCACGTAATCCTTGTTGCGGGTCCACGGGAAGTCGTACTTGAATGGAGCCGTGAGCGTCACCGGGTCGCTGACCCAGGCCTCGTAATGGATATGGTCCGGTCCCGTCGGAGTGAGGCGCTCCACGATCTTCATCTGATCGCTGTTGGGCACAGCGTGCCCGCTGCCGCCGTCACCGCCGATCGGCTGGTTGGGTACGAAGTTGGTCGTCTCGATCACCAGCGTATCACCGTCCCAGCGGCCGACTGAATAGCCCATCCAGCTCTTCACGGGCGCCGGAGGCGGACCTTTGCCGGTTAGTGGGATGATCCGCGCCTCATGGATCATTTCCAGCCTGATCACGGCATAGCCCGGCGATTGCCAGACCTCGATCCCGCTGTTGTACGCGCCCGGCGTCATCGCACTCGGCATACCGCGGGCGATGCAGCGGTCATACGGGCTGAAGTCGGTAACCCAGGTGAAGGTGTTCTCGGACCAGCTGCTCTTCATGTTCTTGGACAGCTCCGTGCCGAGCGGTGTCGGTGGCGGGATGCGGCCGTTGGTGGGCTCCATGATCAGCGAAGTCTGCCGCATCGGCCGGCCGCGCTCGGTCCAGTGGCCCATGCCCATCCGGTTGGCCTTGACCTCCAGGTTGTACAGCTTGAGCTGCTCGTCGGCGGACTTCAGTGCGGCGGCGTATTCCTCGTCAGTTAGCCAGGCCTTGTCACCGAGGTTGGGTGGGCGCTGCGACGGGGTCGAGCTGAGGTTGTCGATCGGCCAGCGGCCCGTGAGGTCGGGATCGCCCCATTCGGTGCGCTTGGCGTGCCAGCCCGGAGGGGCCTTAAGACCGGGCTCGTCGGGCAGCGTGGCGTTCGCGGCCGGTTTCGCATCGTCGGCCGCGGCTGGAGCCCCGGCGGCGAGGAACAGTGGAACGGCCAGCGCGGCCCCAAAGAAGCGCAGACTCATCGAACCTCTCCCACTCTTTTGCCCGAGAGTATGCCCGCAATTTGCGAAACGCAAATGGGCAGGATCGTCAGCCCTTCAGCTTACTGGCCCGCAACCTTTCGCGGCCCACCCAAGTGCCGTGAACCTGGCTGCGCAAGGCAAGCCCCGTCTTGACCCTGGCTACCGGCCCGCTGGCGACCTCCCCGGCGTTCACGATCCACAGCTCGGAGGAATAGTCGCCGGGTACTTGCTGCGCCGGGTTCGGGTTGTTCGGAACATCGACCACCGTGAGCAGCCATCCCTCGTGGCCCGGCTCGCTCGACGGCACGTGCGCCGGCTCGCTGATCGCCGCGCCCGGCGGCACGCCCATCAGCTCGACGCGGCCGTTGCCCACCTCAAGCCGGATCAGCGCGTTGAAGTTCATGCCGACGGGCCCGCCGGGCATCGGCGGCCCGCCTTGCGGGTTCATGCTGAGATACCAGGCGTGGCTGTAGGGCCGCCCCTGGTCGGCGTCGGCGAGTCGCGGCAAGTCGCCCGGAGGCCCCAGCGGCCGTTCCTGGATCGTCGGCTCGGCCTTGGCCATGTCGATCGTCCAGCGGGTCACGGCGCCCTGGATTTCCTGCTGCGGCTTCTGGATTCCGCCGGCCTCGCGCATGAACGGGAAGGCGTTGGTCTCGGTCAGGCACAGGTCGATGTGGACCATGTCGCCGTCGTCGTAGGCGTTGACCTCGTGGAACACCGAGACACCGACGGGCCCCTCGATCCACTTCATCTCCTCGACCTTGCCGTAGCGCGGCATGATCCCGACCCAGCTCGGCAGGTCCTGCCGGTGCGCCCAGTGATCGCCGCCGGCCTTGATCCGGTCGAGATCGGCCAGCGTCGGAAAGATCGGGAACACCGCGTATTTTTCGGTGATCACGAAGTCGTGGATCGTCGAACAGTAAGGCTGCTGGAACCACTGCTCGCTGGTCAGATTGCCGTCCTTGTCGGCGACGCCGTAGGCGACGTCGAGGCTGCACAGCCCGCCGGCCTCGTAGCCGAAGAAGAACATCTCGCCGGTGATCGGGTCGATCCGCGGATGCGCCGTGAAGGTCTCCGACTTGAGCGCACCGTAGTAATCCCACTTGCCGGCGGTTTCGAGCGTGTGGGGGTTGATCTCGTACCCGCGCCCGTCCTCCTTCGTCATGAACAGCCGCCCGCCGTGCCAAACCGGGGTGGTGTTGGAGACGGTGCGGTCGACCCCGGCGACGCTGGGATCGTCGGTGAACGGGTTGCGGTAGCGGCCGAACAGCGCTCGCCGCGCCATTTTCTCGGCGAGATAGCGCTCGGTCTCAACGTACTTGATGTCGAAATCGACCGCGCCGTTCTCGATGTTGAAGCGCGCGATCATCCCGTCGGCGTTGAGCGCGATATCGTCCTCGAACATCGGCGCGTGGGCGTTGTCGGGCACCGCGCGGAAGAATGCGCCGTCGACCTCGATTGGGATCTCTCCCTCGACTTCGAGGTCCCGTTTTGACATCTCGGTCCGCCGCGGGGTGTTGCTGCCGATGAAATGGATCGTTTGCGGAAAGGCGCCCATGGCATCTATCTCCCATTGATTCTTGGCTTGGAACCGTAACGGATGTTACAGTCGAGGCAAGGCCACGCTTTGATGCGGCACAAATGGTGGGGGAACGAGAGTTGGGACGAGAAGACAAGACGAATGACCGGCACCCCGCGGTGGCCGAGCCCGACGGCAGCGTCGGCACACTGCACCGGCTGCTCAAGCTCAACAATCGGCTAATGGCGCCATTCTCGCTGTACCTGTCGCATCGGCACAACGTCAGCCTCAACGAATTCCGCCTGTTGATGGCGATCGGCCGGCTCGGCGCGAGCGCCAGCCATGAATTGGCCGATCACACAGGCGTCAACGCGATGAGCGTCAGCCGGGCGGTGGCGACGCTGCAGCGGCATGGGCGGATCACCGTCGAGGCGGATCCGTGCAACCGCCGGCGCAAGGTGCTCAAGCTGACGCCGGAGGGGCGGCGGCTCTACGAGTTGATGCGTCCTCAGACGGCGGCGGTAGCCGATTTCCTGCTGTCCGACCTGCCCGAGGGCGACCTTGCCAAGCTCGACGAGATCGTTCGCAAGCTGATCGCCCGGCTCGAAGCGACGGACGAGAAAGGTCATTCCCTGTTCCTCGAGCGGACCAAGCCCGCAGACGAGGGATGAACGGATCGGCGGGCTGATCAGGCCGTAGGCCGCTGTCTCCCGCGAACCCTCAGCGCGGCGGGTAAGCCCAGGCACACCAGTGCGCAGAGCGCACCGGGTACGGCCGCGGCGAGCAGGAACTGGCCCGGCGTGGCGCCGCCCTTGAGCATCGCGCCGCCGATCAGAGGTGCAAGGATCGCGCCCGCGCGGGCGACGAGCACGCCGAGGCCGATGGCCGACGACAGCAGGCGCGGCGGGAACAGGTAGGCGGTCAGCGCAGGGAAGGCCATGGCCCCGCCCGAAACGCCGCCCAGCGCCACCAGCAGCAACACGGTCCACGCGCCCGGACCGGCGACGATCGACAGCCCCATCAGCAGCAACGCGGCGGTGACGACCGCGTAGGCTGCGACCATCGTCGTGCCCGGCCGCCAGCGGTCGACGCACCAGCTCATCGTCAGCCCGAGGATGATCCCCGTGCCTTGAGCCAGGCCCGACACCCGCGCGGCCTGGTCGAGCGTGAAGCCGGCGTGAGGCAGGATCGTCGGCAGCCATTGGCTGAGCAAGTAGAGGTTGGCCGAATTCATCGTCAGTGCCACCGCGAACACCGCGAAAGGGAACAGCCACGGCGCGCGCAGCAGCTCGATCTGCGGCACTTTCGGGGCGGTCGCCGCGGCGACAGGTTCGGCGCGCGGTTCCTCCTTCAGGACGAAGCCGAGAACGATCGCCACCAACGCGGCAAAGAGACCAGGCATGACGAACAAGGCCGGCCAACCTCCGAACGCCACGAGATTCGGCGCGCTCGTGCCGGCGATAAGCGCGCCGCCGGAAATGCCGGCGGAGACCAGCACCATGACGGTCGCCCGCTTGCCCTCGGGCGCCAGTTCGGCCGACAGCGCGCTGCAATTCGGCAGCGCCGCGCCGAGAGCGAGGCCGGTGAGCAGGCGCCAGACGAAGAATCCGTGGAGCGAGGTGGCGGTGGCGGTGCCGAGCGTCGTACAGGCGATCGCCAGGCAGCCGAACACGATCAACGGCCGCCGTCCCAGCCGGTCGCCGAGCGGCCCGATCAGCGCCGAACCGGCGCCGAGGCCGATCAGCAGCGCCGAGAAGACCCAGCCGAACTGGTCCGGCGCGAGCCCGAGCGGTTCCTGCAGGCGCGGCGCGGCGAGCGCCATCGCGTTGATGTCGTAACCGTCGAGAACGAACACGCCCGCGACGAGAAACAGGGTGACGATGCGACGGGCGCCGGTCATGCGTACGCGTCCCACGGACTTGGCATGTGATAAGGCACCGTGATGAAATTCGCCTCGATCTGTTCGATCGCACCATCGCGGATTTTGAACGCCTCGGACAGATAGAACGTGTGCGGGCGGCGGATTGGGCTGGACGCGCGAGTGCCGTCGGTCAGCTCGTATTCCCCCAGCCGGCCGCGATGGTCGATGAAGCCGTGGGCGAGGACGATCCCGCGCTCCTCGTCGACCAGCGGGAAGCGGCGGCCGCGCAGGCGGTCGTCGTAACGGTAGTTGCCGAGCCGGAACTGCTCCTCGCACGGCAAGCCGGCGACGGGGACGAAGAACTCGGGATTGTTGGTCGTTCTCACGCCGTTCTCGACCCGGTCGCAGCCGGAGTGGAATTTCGTGCGGATGGTGCCGTCGTTGAGCTGAAGGGTGGCGAAGTAGCCGTCGGCCAGCGCGATCATCTCGGTGCGGCTGGAACGCTCCGCTTCCAGCACGATGGCTTCCATCACCGGCTTGCGCTCGAATTTCGGATCGGGGAACACCAGCGCCTCGTCGGCCTGGCGGACGACGATCGTCTCGACCTCAGCAATCGCCGCGCCGCGCAGGCCGAGGCGGATGCACGCGCCCGAGGTGTCGCGGGTTTCCGTGACGGTGGTGAACAGCGCCACCTGCTCCTCCTGCTCGTCCGCGAAGCGCAGGTCATAAGGACCAAGCCCGGTGATGGTGCCCCACAGACCATCGCCGGGTTCGAGCGCGACGTTGTTTTCGGTGACGAGCGCGCCGCTCGCCCACGCGAGCCGGGCGTGATCGCGCGCCAGCAGGGCCGCGAGATAGCGGTCGAGCGCCGCGTATAACGCTTCGCGAGTTGCCAAATTCTCTCCCCTCACTTGACTCAGCGCCGTGCTAGCTCAAAAGTAACGATCGTTAAAGTCGCGCTACAGCGACGGGAGAGGAAAGTGGATCCGAGCGGCAAGGTCGCCGTCGTCACCGGCGGCAATTCGGGACTGGGCGAGGGCGGCGTGCGCCGCTTGCTGCGCGCCGGCGCGAGTGTCGTTTCGCTCGACCTAACCGGCCAGCCGCCCGCCGGGGCGGATTTCATCGAATGCGACGTGAGCGACGAAGACTCGGTCGAGTCGGCTGTCAGGCAGGTGGTCGAGCGCTACGGCGAAATCCACATGCTGCTCAACAACGCCGGCATCGGCGGGCTGGGCGCCGTCGCTTCTCCCGAGGGGCCGGGCGACATGGCTCAATTCCGCAAGATCATCGCGGTCAATCTGATCGGCGCGGCCCAGGTCGCGGCGCATGTCTCGCACCGGATGATTTCGAACAAGCCGACCGGCCCCGACGGCGAGCGCGGCGTGATCGTCAACACCTGTTCGATCGCCAGCTTCGAGGGTCAGGAAGGCATGGGCGCCTACACCGCCGCCAAGGCGGCGTTGGCGGCCTTGACGCTGGTCTGGGCGCGCGATCTGTCGCGCCACGCGATCCGGGTCAACGCGGTCGCGCCGGGGTTCATGGACACGCCGATGGTGGCCGCGCTGCCGCCCGATTTCGTGACCGAACTGCTCGCCGACAATGAATTCCCCAAGCGCGCCGGCACCGCGGACGAATATGGCGCGGTGGCCGAATTCCTCATCCACACGCCGCTGATCAACGGCGAGGTCGTCCGGCTCGACGCGGGCGCCCGGCCGCCGGCGCGAACCAAATGGGCCTCGGGCCAGTAGGATACTTCGATGGCAGACATCCCCTTCCCGCCCGGCTTCACCGCCGCCAAGATGAGCCAGGCGCAAAAGGCCTTCGAGGCCGCGCTCGGCGCGGACAAAGTGTTCTTCGAAGACCTCGACCGGGTCAGCTACCAGGACAAGTTCGCGATAGACGACGCGCGCCACCACCCGGCGGGCGCGATCGCGCCGACGAGCGTCGAGGAAGTGCAGGCGGCGGTGAAGATCGCCAACCAGTTCCGCGCGCCCCTGTGGCCGATCAGCCGCGGCAAGAACCTCGGCTACGGCGGCACCGCGCCGGAACTGGCCGGCAGCGTGGTGCTCGACCTGTCGCGGATGAAGAAGATCGAGTTCGATGCGGCCAACGGCGTCGTCACGCTCGAGCCCGGCGTCGGCTTCTACGACCTCTACGACTACATCCAGCAGCACAAGCTGCCTTACTGGCTCTCCACCCCGGGCAACTCGTGGGGCTCGGTGATCGGCAACGCGCTCGACCGCGGGGTCGGCTACACGCCCTACGGCGAGAACACGAAGAACTTCTGCGGGATGGAAGTCGTGCTGCCGACCGGCGAGGTGGTGCGCACCGGCATGGGCGCGTTCTCCAAGGCGCCGACCTGGGGGCTGTACCCGTTCGGCTATGGCCCGGCGTGGGACCAGATGTTCGTTCAGTCGAACTTCGGCATCGTCACCAAGGCCAACATGTGGCTGATGCCCGAGCCCGAAAGCCTGATGGGCATGGATGTCGAGTTCAACCGGCCCGAGGACTTGAAGGCGATGGTCGACACCATCGGGCCCTTGCGGCGCGAGCGGCTGCTGCAGCAGAGCCCGAGCATCGGCAACTGGCTGCGCGCGGCCGCGGTGCTGACCACCCGCAAGGAGTGGACGGACAAGCCGGGCGCGCTGGACGATTCCGTGATCGACGCGATCCGCAAGAAGTTCAACATCGGCTGGTGGGGCGTCTCGCTGCGGCTCTACGGGCGCGAGGAGGTCAACAAGGCGGCCTACAAGGTGCTCGAAAAGGCGATGAGTGACATCAAGCCGATGCTGCTGAAGCCGACCACCTGGGTAAAAGGGCAGCCGCTCGAATACTCGGGCTGGACCGGCACGCCGATGACTTTTCCGATGCAGAACATCAACTGGTACGGCGGGCGCGGCGGGCACATTGGGTTCTCGCCGCTGCTGCCGCAGGACGGTTCGCTCGCTTTGGCGCAGTTCCAGCGGACTTACGCCCGCTACAAGGAATTCGGCATCGACTACCAGGGCAGCTTCGCTTTCGGCGAACGGCACCTCGTCAATGTCAACGCGATGATCTTCGACAAGGACGACGCCGCCAGGATGGCCAAGATCGACCCGTTCTTCCGCCAGCTCGTCGCCGACGCCAAGGCGCAAGGTTACGGCGAATACCGGACGCACCTCGACTACATGGACCTCGTCGCCGAGAGCTACGACTGGGGCGGCGGGGCGCTTCGGAAGCTCAACGAGAAGGTCAAGAACGCGCTCGACCCGAACGGCATCCTCGCCCCGGGCAAGAGCGGCATCTGGCCGACGACCTACAACGGGGAGCGCAGGGCATGAGCAGGATCGCAATCGCGGCGCTCGGTGCGCTCGTCTTTGCAAGTGTCGCCGTGGCGCAAGGCATGCCCAAGCCGACCACGCCGATCGATCGCCCGAACGCCACCGGCGGCGAGAAGCTGTACGTCGAGCATTGCGCGATGTGCCACGGCGCGGTCGGCATGGGCACGGGGCTGCTCGCTCGCCGGGTCCAGCCGGCGATGCTGGAGCAGCGTAGCAACCTCGTCGCCGCCTACGTGATCATGGCCGCGCGCCGCGGCATCGGCAACATGCCGCCAGTCCCGCGCGGCGAGGTTGGCGATGCGGACCTGAAGCAGATCGCCGATTATCTCGCGGCAGGCCCGCATGGGGGCGCGAAGTGATCGGCGCGACGCGGCGCGGGGCATTGGCGGGCGCGCTCGTGCTGCCGGCTGCCGCCTCGCTGGCGAGATCGCCTCAACGCAAGCCGAGCGGCACCGTGCTGCTGCACGATCCTTCGCTTGAGGCGGGACGCCGCTTTGCCGCCGAGGCGGAAGCGCGTGGTGACAAGCCGATT
>Ga0207706_10002220_pt1 | contig 18951 bp, 13 predicted proteins | sample KBSC53metaG_FD_184318 | JGI IMG/M metagenome (GOLD analysis project Ga0207706, IMG submission 184318) | Corn rhizosphere microbial communities from Kellogg Biological Station, Michigan, USA - KBS C5-3 metaG (SPAdes) (version 2) | ecosystem: Host-associated > Plants > Roots > Rhizosphere > Soil ... | reverse complement strand
TTCAAAGAAAATCCAGTAATTCAATATCCTTTTCCCTCTGAAATATGGAACTTTTTGATTGTTTATTTAATAAAATCCCATAAAATCCATGTCTTGGAAAAATATCCTTCATCAACCATTTAAAAACCAAAATCTATGGAGCTAAACCTCTTACGAAAACAAGCTTTCGTCTTTCATGATTCATTTTTATACATCCGTGCAGAATCGGGTTGTTCTGAAAAGAAAAAAATTATTAAAGAATCACTTGAAGAAAAAAAACTGCAAATATTCCTGAAAAGGAGTTTCGACATTTTCGCATCATCTTTACTCGTTATTTGCCTTGCACCGATTCTCATCATTACTGCTTTACTCGTTAAGCTCACTTCCCCTGGTCCTATTTTTTATTCGAATGAAAGAGTTGGTTATCGTGGTGTTCATTTCAAATGTTTGAAATTTAGGTCGATGATAACGGATCAACCCGCAAAGAAATCTGATTATGAAGTAGCAATTGCTGATCAACAAAAAGGTATCCTTCATAAAATTAAAAATGATACACGTATTACATGGATTGGAAAAATTATTCGTAAAACAAGTATTGATGAACTTCCGCAATTGTTTAATGTATTGAAGGGTGATATGAGTATAATAGGTCCTCGCCCTTTGCTTCCTTTTATGTTGAAAAATTTACCGGAATTTAAAGAGATAAGATCTCTCGTGCGTCCGGGCATTACTGGATTATGGCAAATACGTGACCGTGAAAATAATACGAGTGCAGAATTTATGGTTGAACATGACACAGAGTATGTTGAAAATTATAGCTTCATACTTGATATGAAAATATTTTTCAAAACGCCAATTATTGTAATAACAGGTGATGGTGCTTATTAAGCGTTTCCATCTTTAAAATATATAATTATCATCACAACATGCTTGCTTTTGGATAGGCGTATTCAATTTAAATTTTCCCTGTCAATTTAAGTATTATGATCAGAGCTGATTTCGTAATTGTGGGTTCGGGTATTACAGGCAGTACGATTGCCCGAATACTTGCTGATCATAAACAGCATGTAACTATACTCGAAAGAAAAAATCATATTGCCGGGAATGTTTATGATTATAAACATGAAAGCGGGATAACGATCCATAAATATGGCCCTCATTATTTCAGATGTGGTTCTGAGAAGATTTGGAATTTTGTAAATCGTTTTTCAACATTTTATAATTGGAGTGCAGAGTTAAGATCTAAAGTAAACGACGAGCATCTTAACTGGCCCCTTCAGCAATCTTCTATTGAAAAAATTGCGGGAATTGAATGGGATCTTTTTAAGGGAGAACCGAAAAATTTTGAAGAAGCTTGTCTTGCAAAAATGCCCCGCGAATTATATGAACTTTTTATTAAAGGTTATACAGAAAAACAATGGGGAACAAAATGCACGGAACTCGATAAGGAATTAGCAACACGTATTACCGTTAACAAATCAAATGTAAGTACATTAACACCTAACCATAAATGGAATGCACTGCCAAGGAATGGTTATACGGAAATGGTTCGTAATATGCTCAAAGGTATTAACGTGATAACTGAGTTTGATTATCTTGAAAACCGTAAAAACATTGTTGCTAATAAGTTGCTCGTTTTTACGGGACCCATTGATGAATTTTTTGCTTACAAGTACGGTAAATTAAAATACAGAAGTCAAAACAGAAGCGTAGAATATCTAACTGATGTAGAACAATACCAGCCTTACATTCAGGTGAATTATCCGAACACAGATGATCCAAGAATCCGCACGATCGAATGGAAACACCTCATGCACGAGAATGATAAAAAGAATGTGAAGGGAACTTTACTTACACATGAAATACCCGCCACACCTGCAACCCCTCATCAATACGAATATCCTTTCCCGGACAAAGCAAATAAAGTTTTGTATGAAAAATATAAACAAGAAGCAAAAGCATTGAAAAATGTTTTGATATGCGGTCGTTTGGGTGAATATAAGTATTACGATATGGACCAGGCTATTGGTCGTGCAATGAATTTTGCATCAGAAATTTTAAAAAACTTTGAAATAGTTAACACAGAAAAAGAAGTAATGAGGGCATAAGTCAGTTCATTAAGATTATTATATACCCGGCTGTTAATTAATATGGCATCACCTCTTGCGTCGCACTCTTGTACTGATGATTTTTTATTCAACAAAACATAACATCTTCATTTTTCCGAACGCTTTCATATTCGAATTTAATTCATTACCATTTCCCTGGCATTCTGCAATGCAGCGGCAGTAGGCTTTTCACCACTTAACATTTGAGCGATAGTTGTTATTCGCTCGTCTGTTGTAAGTAAACGGATACTTGCTTTTACCGCATCATTTTTAATTTCTTTATACACAAAAAAATGTGCATCAGCCTTGCCTGCAATTTGTGGTTGATGCGTGATACAAATTACCTGCCTGCTTGCTGCTAATTTTTTCATGATGTTGCCAACCTGTTTTGCAGCTTCGCCGGATATGCCGGTATCTATTTCATCAAAGATGAGTGTGGGAAGATCAATTGATTCGGCAACCAATGATTTGATGCAAAGCATTAGCCTGCTTAATTCTCCTCCGCTTGCAACTTTTCTCAACGGTTCGAAACGATTGCTTTTATTAGCATCGAATAAAAATTCAATGTTGTCTTTTCCATATTCATTTAATGAAGCCGGTGTAATTGCAATTTTGATTCTTGCATTCGGCATTCCGACTTGTATCAATAATTTATTTACCTGTTGAATCAGTGGTTCTGTTTGTGCTTGCCTTGCTTTTGAAATTTCTTCCGCAACTGCATTCGCTTGTTTTAACAATTGTTCGGTTTCTTTTTCCTTTGCAGTAATTGCTTCATCAATGTTTAATACAGCTTGCAATTTTTGTTGTAATTCATTTTGAATTTGCAAGAGTTCATTGGTTGTTTTTACTCCATGTTTCTTCAAGAGTTTATATCCTGTTGCTATCCGATCATTAATAAGGTTAATGCGTTTTTCATCATACAAAACCGAATCATTGATATGATCAATTTCCCCTGCGATATCCTGCAATTCTATTTGTGTGCTTTGAAGACGTTCAACAATTGAAGAAATATCAGTATGATAAGATGCGTAACCATTCAGTTGATTAATGATCTGTTTCAACGTTTGCAGAACCGGCTGTTCACTTTCTTTCAAATCAAAATATGCTTTTGATAAAGTTGTTTTGATGCTTTCCGCGTTGCTCAATAATCTTAGTTCATTATCTAATTCTTCCAGTTCATTTTCTTTAAAACTTGCCTCCTTCAGTTCATAAAAAAGAAATTGAAAATAATCAAGCTCTTTATTGAAGTTTGATTTCTGTTGTTGCAATTGCTGCAATTCTTTTGAAGATTGTTGCCATTTATGATACAGGTTTTTATATGAAGAAAGTTTATCTCCATTATTTGCTAACGCATCCAACACTTCCCGTTGAAAATCTGAATCACCTAATTCCAGTGTATCGAACTGTTGATGAAGATCTACAAGCAAAGAAGCCAATGCTTTTAATTGCTGAAGTGTCGCAGGTGTATCATTGATAAATGCTCTTGATTTTCCATTCGCTGCAATTTCTCTTCTTAATACAAGTCCATTTTCATTGTCAAGATCATTCTCTTTCAAAAATTTTTTTACTTCCTCTTTATTGTTCACAGAAAAATATCCTTCAACAAAACATTTTTTATCAGTACGCATTAATACAGAGCTATCTGCTCTTTCACCAAGTATTAAATTGAGTGCGCCCATCAAAATACTTTTTCCTGCGCCTGTTTCGCCTGTGATGGTGTTGAGCTTTTGAGAAAAATTTATTTCTATTTCATCAATGATGGCATAGTTCTGAATGTTGAGTTGTAACAGCATGAAGCAAATTTTGTAATTTTAAATCAAATTGAAAAAAATGACTGTACTTAATCCACCGAGAACGATGTTTGAAGTTTTTAAGAGTTTGCCGGAAGGTACATTGTGTCAGCTTATAAATAATAATCTTGTTATGTCACCTGCTCCGACTGATCCGCATCAAAAAATCTTAATGGATATTTCCGCGCAATTGTTTTTTTATGTAAGCAAAAATCAATTAGGTGAAGTAAGAGTTGCGCCTTACGATGTTTATTTTAACAGGAAGAATGTTTACCAGCCCGATATTGTTTTTGTTGCAAAAGAAAATATTAATAAGATAAAAGAAGATGGTTTGCATGGCGCTCCGGATTTGGTAATTGAAATTCTTTCACCGCCAACAGCAAAATATGATCTTGAAGATAAAAAAGATGTGTATGAAAGATACGGCGTAAAAGAATATTGGGCAGTCGATCCTGTTTCTAAACAAGTATATTTTTTTAAGCTGGTAAAAGATGAATATGTTGAAGCTGAAACAAAAAACGCTGTTATTAAATCTTCTTTATTAAAGACAGAAATAAAGTTTTAGCTTTCTTGCATTTCCACCTTCTTACATTTTCACATTATATCAAACTCCTTTACATCTTTCAATGCCCGCCTTTGCTTTCTGATCGAGAGAATCTTTATAATCGTGGTCTTTCATATCAAGACATTCCTGGAAATATTTTATAGCAACATCTTTTTTTCCCTGCTGTTCGTAAATCAAACCAATTTGCAGCGCCGCTCTTGCAGCGTAATATTCTGTTCTGTCTTCTCCAAGTTTTATCGCAAGCAAATACATTTTTATTGCTTCGGAATCTCTGCCAACATCATCATATATTCTTGCTATACGGTAAGCAAATTCAAGCTTATCTTCAGGCTTTGTAAAATCCGCAGCACTTTTTCCTGCAAGCAAAGCGATCGCTTCATTATTGTAACCTCCATCATTTAGTAGTCTTGCTTTTAGTAATAATGGATTTGGCCAAACACCTGATTTTGCATCTTTAGCTGCTTGCTTGTCTGCATCAGTTGTTTCACTTCCTTTTGTCAACAATTGGTGACGAGCATTTTCTGCAGCATTCGTATTTCCCTGCAAATAATAACACCAGCTTAGTTTTTCATAAGCATCTTTCAAATAATATTTGCCTTTGAATTTGCTTACGAAGCTTTGAAAATATTGAATAGCTTCCTGTGTTTCTAAATGATGAATTTTTGTGTACGCCAATTCAAAATCCCAAACCGGAGTATTTAAATATTCAGAAGACATGTTTCTTTGAAGGATCACATTTTTTGCATACTCATTTCTTTTGTCATTGATCGCAAGATTCGCAGTCATGTAAGCAAGCAGATGATTGTTTACTAAATCGAGTTTTCTTTGTTGTACGTACTGAAAAACTTCGTCCGGTTTGTTCTCTATATGAAAAAGAATGTAACAATAATAAAAGCTTGCTTCATTGAAAAACATTTTTGCAAGAGGGTCATTGCTGTTGATAATTTGTTGCATTTGTGACATTCCGTCTTTTATCGAACCTTTTATACCAAACAAACTTGCCAGCCACTTATATGCATCGGGAATAGTGCCTGCAACAACCAGCATAGGTCCGGAAATCATATTATTAGGAAGGAAGGATGGAAATTTTTTTCTGTTTTCTTTTAAAAGATTAAATGCTTTTCTGAAATCCCAACCGGCGCTCCATTGCTTTCCGAATTTTGTTTCTACACTTGCTTTTTGCATATAAATGACCGTCCGGCAAAAATTATAAAATGGTGAATTGTCAGGTCCATCTTCTATTTTTTTCAAACGTTCATCGAAGTGTGGCATTCGTTGTTTATAATCGTTTGGGTCTTCATTAAAAAACAAAATGTAGAAGTCAATATAATTGTCTAAAATTTCAGGAATAAGGTTATCAGGATTTTCTTTTCTTGCCTGCACCACCAATTGTTCACCGGCATCTAATTTTAAACTTGTGATCTGTTGATACGCTTGCTGACATGTTGCACTAAAATCAAAAACTTTTTCTGCATGTGCGGAAGAAAAAAAGAAAATAAAAAATATTACAGTTATTATTTTAAAAGAAGATTTTACATAGTGCTGAATAGAATTACCAAGCGATGAAAGAAGTGCGACGCAACGAAAGCTTAATAGTAGCAATGGTGATCGGTTCATAAATATCTGATTCAGCAAAATTATGTTTGATGCAACAGAATAAAAAAGGATGCCAATATCAGCATCCTTCAAAAATTTTTTATGAAGATTTTATTTTACTTCGGTGCTGTTGTTGAGTTCATCATCAACAAGTATGCGACCGCAGTTTTCGCAGATCATCACTTTTTTGCGCTGGCGAATTTCGCTTTGTTTTTGGGGAGGAATTGAGTTAAAGCAACCACCGCAGGCATCACGAATCACCGGCACAACTGCAAGACCATTGCGATAACTTTTGCGAATGCGATCATAAGAATATAGTAAACGTTCATCCATTCCTTTACGTGCTTCTTCAGAAAGTTTACCGTAATGTTTTTCTTCTTTTTCTGTTTCTGCAATTATCTTGTCAAGCTCACCTTTTTTGTGTGTTAATATTCCTTCCTTATTTCCAATTTGTTTCTTTACGGTTTCAAGCGCTTTTACTTTATCAGCAAGCTCTTCATTGGCATCGCGAATATGTTTTTCAGCAAGCTTGCCTTCGAGTTGCTGCATTTCAATTTCTTTGTTGATCGCTTCAAACTCACGGCTGTTCTTCACAGCTTCACTTTGCTTCTCATATTTTTTTACAAGTGCATCAGCATCTTTTATTGCATGTTTCTTTTGTTCAATAAATTCAGTGATGCCGTTTATTTCTTCTTCAATGCGGTTCTTGCGGCTGGTAAGTCCTTGTATCTCATCCTCAAGATCGCTTACTTCCATCGGAAGTTCGCCTTTCAAAATTTTTATTTCATCCAATTTTGAATCGATCTTCTGCAGTCTTACAAGTGACGCCAGTTTTTCTTCTACAGAGTAATCTTTAACTGCTGCCATAATTTTATTTACGATTTACGATTTTAGATTTACGATTTATATAAGTGCTTATATATTTTTTTGAACCCAACTTATTACTACTATTTTGCTTTTCTTGCGTCGCACTCTTGTACGCTTTGTTCTCTGTTCAACATTATTTCGAATCGGTTCCATATTTCACGTCTCACGGAAATCCACGTCTCACGTAAAATAATACACCGGGTTTGTTCTCTCTTCCGATTTTAGGACGGCAAAGGTAGGGAATTTCACTTTTATAATATCAAAGAGCAGGTCCACCGTAAACTGTTCACTTTCCCAATGACCAATGTCCGCGATAACAATCTTGTCGTTTGCATCAAAAAACTCGTGATATTTTACGTCAGAAGTAATGTAAATATCGGCGTTTACGGCGATTGCTTTCGATATCAAAAAGCTCCCCGCACCGCCGCACAATGCAACTTTTTTTATCGGCTTGTCCTGCAACTTTGTGTGTTTTATAACAGATAAACCAAAAGTTTTTTTCACTTGCTGAAGAAATTGTTCTTCGGTTATTGGCGTTGAGAGTTCCCCAACCAAACCACTTCCAATTTGCAAATCTTCATTTGCTAACACAACAATATCAAAAGCTACTTCCTCATAAGGATGCGCTTTTATCATTGCCGAAACAATTTGTCTTTGCAGGTAAGCGGGAAAAATAAATTCCATTTTTATTTCTCTTTCTTCATGCCGCTTGCCGATTTCTCCCACAAATGGTTTTGTTCCTTCTTCCGCTTTAAATGTGCCCGTTCCTTCCGCATTAAAACTGCATTCGCTGTAATTGCCCACATGTCCTGCGCCTGCTTCAAAAATTGCAGAACGAACTCTTTCGGCGAACTCAATGGGAGCAAATGTGAAAAGCTTCATCAGTTGTGCAGTTTTTGGTGCAAGAATTTTCCGGTTGATCAATTCAAGTTTATCCGCAATCTTATCATTCACACCTTTTATTACATTATCAAGGTTTGTGTGAATGGCATAAATGGCAATATCATTTTTTATAGCGTTGATCACCGTTGATTCAACATAATTTCTTCCGGTGATTTTTTTCAATCCACCAAAAATGATAGGATGATGCGCTATTACCAGATTGCAATTTCTTCTTCTTGCTTCATATATCACCGCTTCTGTTGCATCAAGCGTGCAAAGAATACCCGTGCAGGTTTGATCTGCATCACCTGTAAGCAAACCAGCATTATCATAATTTTCCTGGTAGGAGAGAGGAGCAGTTTTTTCGAGCAGTTGAGCTACTTCAGCAATTTTCATGTTTACAATTTTAAAACACTATACCTTTCTATACTCGTTTAATTTATGCAGTTCCAAAATAGTTGTATTGCGGTCTTCGCTTTCCCGATACATCGGAACAAACTTCGCGTTAAAGATTATTTCATCATAAGTGTAAGAAGTTCTTTGCAGAACAGTTGCTGAATACACATCATCAAAAGCTCTTACCAAAACATAGATCTCAACATCCGCAGCTTTCATATCTTCATAAGTAAACCCGGAAAGCGGGCTGTTATCATCAATAGGATGCACAACAGTAAAGTTCATCGGCAAACTATCAACGCGACTTCTTTCAAGCGGAAGATCATAAAACTTATAGATCATTTTATCATTTTCAGGCTGCAATAAACTCAGGTTAACTCTTACTTCAACGTTAGTTAAACTATGTTTGTCTTTATAGGGAGTAAAACGAAACATAAAACCTGTTTCATCGCGATAAGGTGTGATTAATCCATGTTTTGTAAAAAGAAGATATGCTTTGGGCTTGGAAAATCTTCCATAAATCAAACCGGTTGCAATGGCAAGAGAAAGAAATCCCGATAATGCTTCCATCGATGCGACAAAATTGGCGGCGGTACCTACAGGATTTACTCTTCCGTAACCAACTGTTGTATATGTTTCGGTGCTAAAGAAATAGAGTTCTTTAAATTTTTGCCATTCTGTTTGACCTATCATGCCTGTAAACTGTTCACTTCCGATGATCAGGTAAACGAGTGTATAAAATAAATTTATGAGGAGAAAGAATGCAACAATAATGGTGATGAATTTCCATCTCGGCATGTTGAGTGCTGTATGAAACAAACTTAATCTTTCCCATAAAGGCAATCCTTCTTTCCTTAAGTTAAAGCTTCCATCTTTATTGATAAATCTTCCACCGAAACTTGTTGCACTGTTACCAAAACCGGTGTCGTTATTGCTGGTAAAAATGGAACTTATTTTTTTTCCTAATGCCATGATGATTTTCGTAAAATGCTGCGTAAAGATAGGCAGTACAAATCCACGAAGCATCAGGACTGCAGCTTATCTGTTGAATAAAGGTAAGGTGATGCAGAGTGCGACGCAACAGAAGCTCAATTCAGCACTTTTGTCTGTTACAAAAAATTATTTAAAATAAATCAGCATGGAACAAGCAGGGAACATTTAGGTTTTTTCAACATTGTGTTTCATAGATTCTATTTGCTCTCTTGTTCCCAGAACTATCACTTTCATCCCTTTCGTTATCACGATATTTTCAGGAGGATTAATGATAAATTTTTTTTCAGAAGTTTTTACTCCGATGCAATTCACGCCTGTTTTTTTCCAGTCCATTACAACTTTTAATGGTTGATCTTTTAATTCAGGTGGTAATTTACTGTAATCAACAGATTCCATGCTGATGGTTTCGCCCTCTTCGCTCGAAAGATATTCTATGAATTCTATTACATCAGGTTTTGAAACAAGAGTTGCCATGTGCGAACCACCGATCTTATCCGGCATGATAACATTATCAGCTCCTGCTTTTTTCAGTTTTGTTAATGAAGCGTAATGTGATGCACGGCTGATGATCTGTATATCGGGATTTAATGAACGGGCAGATAAAACAATAAAAACATTATCCGCGTCTTCGGGTAATGAAACGATAAGTGCTCTCGCTATTTTAATACCGGCTTTTAGAAGTATGTCATCATCTGTAGCATCTGCATGCATATACAACAGGTCAGGATCATTTTCTAACCATTCATGTATGTTCGGGAAATGCTTTTCGATCACTAAAAATTTTACTCTGTGTGCCTTTAATGTTTGCGCAGCTTCATGCCCGTTTCGTCCGAACCCGCAAATGATAACATGATCATGTAATTTATCTATTGATTGCATAAGCCTGCGTGTTTTAAAATATAGCGCCATCTCGCCGCTGCCAATATACTGTGTTAATTTTGCAAGTGCGTAAGTAAAAATAGAAAACGAGGTTAGAATAAGAAAAATGTTGAATACTTTTCCTAACGGGGATAATGGTCTAACCTCTGTATAGCCAATTGTAGTGATGGTAATAATCGTCATATAAAGACCATCGAGAAAATTATAATGCTCGATAAGCATAAAACCAAATGTGCCTGCAAGGATGATGGCAAACACAATACTGAACCAGTACAATAGGGAGAAAGGATTTTTCAATGCTGATCTTTTTCAATAAAGTTATGAAGCAAATTGTGTTTTTGAACGGTTTATTCTTGAACCAAGTAATGTAAATCCTGCGCTTGCTGATAAACAAACAACAGGTACTATCCACCACAATGTTGGGTAGCCTTTATGTTGCACAACCTGGCTGCCTAAAGTAGGCGCTGCAATTTGCGCAATGCTCCATGCGATGGTGTACATTGCTGCATATTGACCACGGTTGGTTTCGGCAGCGCGTTTTATCCAGAAAGAATTCATAAAAGGCATTGAAAGAATTTCACCTATTGTGATAATTGTTATACTCATAATGGCAGACCATGCAGATGAAGGCAAAATATTTACAAGTGCGTAACCTGTACCTACCAAGAATACTCCTGTGCGAATGAATGTTGTTAAAGGTTTTGTGCCTTCTAAAGAATAGACAAGTATCATTTCTATAACAACAATGATGATACCGTTCAATGCCATTAAAAAACCAATGAACTGCTCATCAAGGTTCCACTGCGTTTTATAAAACACCGGAAGAATAGTGAATAACTGAAAAAAGCATGAAGCAAATAAAATAGTGAGTGCAATAAATACAAGATAAATTTTGTCCCGGTATGCAGGTTGTAGAATGTGTTTATGTTTTTCCTTTAAATGTTTTGTACCTGTTTTTATAAAGGGTAATAATTTCAACAAAAGAAAAGCGGCGGCAATATTGGTGCATCCATCTACCCAAAATAAAAGCTCATAATTTATGGTCGCGAGAAAACCTCCCAGCGCTCCGCCTACTGCCCAGCCGAGATTAATAGCAAGACGGTTAAGAGAGTATGAACGTGTTCTGTTTTCCTGGTTGCTGTAGAATGCAATAGCAGTCGCATTAGCAGGACGAAAAGATTCATTGCATACGCTCAATATAAATGTGCTGATGCAAAGCGACACATAACTGTGCTGATAACCCGTTACAATAAACATGATACCACCCAGCAGTAACGAGGCAACCTGTTGTGGATAAAATCCAAACCTGTCGGTAGTTTTGCCGCCGATTATCGCGCCTGCAATAGCTCCTAAACCAAACAATCCCATTACAAAACCGGCTTGTGTGATGCTAAAATGAAGTGATAGCGTGCAATACATCGTCATGAAGGGAATAACCATTGTGCCGCTGCGGTTGATAAGCATTACCAAAGACAAGTACCATGTATTGCGCGATAAACCGTTGTATGCATTTTTGTATAACTGACGAGTGTAAGAAAGCATAATCTTGTCACGAAAATAATTTAATCTGAAACTGTATTGGTCATAATTTGATTATCGGCGAAGAATGGTCAATCGTGAATGGTTAATTGAGGATGGGTTTTGTTACGAAAAAGGAAGAATGGATGTACGTAGCAGGTTAAAATATTAACTACAAAAATAATTACTTAATATTATGGCACATCTATTGAAATAATTTGTTTGCTATTTTTAATCCCCGAATTATAAAAGGTTTTTCAGCAAAAATTAAATGATATACTATGAGAATCTCTGTGACAAGAAAACCGATAAAAATTTATCCCGATTCAAAGCGCGTGATTGTTCGTTTCTTTTACAATGGTGATGAAAGAGCAGTGAACGTAATTAAACTGGTAATGTACATGAGCGATGCAGAGGTAATGGAAGAATTGATTTCTGTATTAAGAGAATTTTCAAAAAGGCATAGGAGAATAACAAGAGTATTCGAAAAAAATTGTGAAAGGATTTCTAACCTGTTTGAGTCACTGGATATTTCTCTCGCCGATATGGATACGTACCGAAAAATGCTTATCGGTTCTTACTTTACACATGAATATTCTATAGAATCCGCAGCGTTTTTTAATCCTTCCATTGTTGAACATCCCGATCAATCAGATCTCCCTGAAGGAGAAAAAAGAGTGATCATCAGTTTTCGTGCGGTGGGTGAGGGGCATATTTCTTCCATTGTTTTCAGAAGAGCAGTGCTGGATTCGCAAAACAACCTTGTCTTAAGCAGCCCCGGTACCCTTATAGAAGAAGCTGACATAATCAGAAACACTGTTTATAAAAAAGATATTTTTGAAGACACCGGCATTTTAAACCAGTTGAGTGAAGAAATTAAATCAAAACTTGTAGATAAACTTCCCGATAGTTTTGATTACACCGCTTTAAAAAAAGCCATCGGCGATCTTGAATTCACAGAAAAAAATGAAGCCAACCTATATGCGTTTGAAAAAATATTATGGCTCGCGGATTCTTATCACTACATACATTTCTCTCTTGATACAGACCTTTCTAACCGTGTAATTTTTCCTGTTTCAGAATTTGAGCAAAAGGGTGTTGAAGATGCCAGATTCGTACGGTTTGTAAATGATGATGGATCCATCAGTTTTTATGCAACATATCAAGCCTGGGATGGGATAACGATTCAACCAAAATTATTGGTAACACAAAATTTTTACGATTTCAGAATAATGCCCTTATATGGCAGCGGTGCAAAGAATAAAAATCTTGCGCTCTTTCCACGAAAGATCAACGGGAATTTTGTAATGATATCAAGGATCGATGGTGTGAACAATTATATTATGTACTCAAACAAAGTAAATGTTTGGGAAAATCCAATGCTTTTGCAAGAACCAAAATATCCGTGGGAGTTTATACAGATAGGCAATTGCGGTTCTCCTATCGAAACGGATAAAGGATGGTTATTGATAACACACGGTGTAGGCGCCATGCGCCGCTATTGTTTGGGAGCAAGTTTGTTCAGTCTCGAAGATCCTTCCATCGAGTTAGGACGTTTAAAAGAACCATTGCTTATGCCCAACGATGAAGAGCGCGAAGGCTATGTGCCCAATGTTTTGTATTCATGCGGAAGCATAATTCATAATAGCGAATTACTTATTCCCTATGGACTGTCTGATTATGGAACCGGCTTCGCTACAGTGCCCGTAGAACCTTTGCTTGAAAAAATTTTAGAAGAAGGAAGGGGATAAATTTTGTGTTCCCAGCAGCAGATACTTTATTGAACGCCTGTTGTGTCACTCACTTGTACGTTCGGGGCTTTTATGAACGTTCTTCTAAAGTGTTCCGGAATAGCGGGAATGAAATTGCTTACATCAATAAAGCAATTGATCAACAAATGGGATACTAAAATTGCATTCAAAAAATATTCAGAAAAATTTAAACCACAGGGAGATAAATTTCAAATGTTGCGCCAACATTCATTTCTCCTTTTGCGAGAATATAAGCATGGTGATTTTGAATTATCTTCTTACAAATTGCAAGTCCTATGCCTGTTCCCGGATATTCTTCTTTTGTGTGAAGACGCTGAAATAATTCAAAGATTTTTTCAGCATGCTGTTGTTCGAAGCCAATGCCATTGTCAGAAAATGTAAGTTTTATATAATCATTCTCCGGTTGACTATTTATTTTTTCTCTCACTTTCTTAGCGGTAATTTTTATATGAGGAGCAATTCCCGGTTTTCTGTATTTTATAGAATTGGAAATAAGATTTTGAAATACTTGCCTGAATTGAAAAGGAATAATATAGGCAACGGGTAATTTCTCTGATTCAATAATTGCATTTGTTTCGTCGATGGAAAATTTTAGCGTTGACAAAACTTCTTCAAGCATGATATTCAAATCGCAGTATTCAAATACTGCGTTTGTAACTGTGGTACGGGAGAATATTAAAAGGTCTTCTATTAAGCGCTTCATTCTGTTTGCAGCGCTATTCATCCGAATGAAATATTCTTTGCCTTTTTCAGAAAGCGCATTCATTTCTGATGATAAAATAGCATTGCTAAAAACCTGTATCTTACGTAAAGGCTCCTGTAAATCGTGACTTGCTACATAATTAAACGATTCCAATTCCTTATTTGTCCGTTTCAATTCTTCATTTTTTTCTTCCAGTTGTTTTGCATATTTATACAATTTATCTTCTGCTTTCTTTCTTTCCGTAAGATCGCGGGTTACTTTTGTAAAACCTATTACGTTATTATTTTGGTCGTGCAATGCGGTAATAGTAGTGCTGCTCCAAAAACGTGTTCCATTCTTTCGCACACGCCACCCTTCGTCCGTTGACTTGCCCGTATCTATAGCTTGTCTTAACAGCTTATCGGGCTTATTGTTTTCTTTTGCTTCTTTAGGGTAAAAAATTTGAAAGCTTTTACCTATGATTTCTTCTGCTTTATATCCCTTTATTTTTTCAGCGCCCTTGTTCCAATTTTGAATTATGCCATTTTTATCAAGCAATAGTATTGCATAGTCTTCCACTTCAGCGATCATCTGGTGGAATCGTTCTTCGCTTTGTCTTAACTCTTCGCTTTTACTTTCAGCCAGGGCCTTTTCTTCTTTTAATTGTTTTGCTAACAAGTATTGGTTCGTAACATCCATTGAAATATTTAGTACATATTCAACCTGGTCTTGCTTATCGCGACTGAATATTGTACCATATGTATGAAACCATCTGTATTCTCCTTTGTTATTGCGTAAACGGTATTGAAACTCTGTGGTCACTTCACTATCATTTGCATGATCTGGTCCGTTTGCTGATTCAAGAGCCTTTGCATTTTTTTCCATTACAGGTTCCAGATCATCGGGATGGATAATATTGAGGAAAAATTCTACACCCTTGCTCAACGCTTCTGCTGGATCATATCCTAATAATTTTTTTAATGCATTATTTATAAAAATGTATTGACCTGTTTGAATATTATAAGCAGCAATAAGTGAGGGTGTAACGTCTGTTATCTTTTGAATAAAATTTTGCTTCTCACTTAATTCCTGTTCAAACTTTTTTTGTTCTGTCACGTCCTGCAATGTCCCAAAAAATTGTATTGGTTTATTGTTGCTGTCAACAACTACCTGTCCTTTTGCATGGAGCGTTTTTTCCCTGTTTTCGGAAAGATTTATTCTGTAATAAAAATCGTGTTCTGTGAGTGTTTGTAATGATTGGTTCATACGTTCATTTACCATCTCCTTGTCTTCAGGATGATTATATGCTCCTATCCGTTCCCGATCAATCTCTGTGCCCGGTTCTAACTCATACATCTTATATAATTCATCAGACCATATAAGTATATCGTTTTGCAGATCCCACAACCAATTACCCATCTGTGCAAGCGATTGCGCCTGCTTGTACAAATTCTGTTGTAATTCTAATAATATGTTTAAATAAGCCGTTTCAGATTCAAACACAAAAACATCCACTTCTTCCATGATATGGTTGAACAGGTTAATATCGGAAGTATAAAAATGTAAGAAATCGCGAAAGGCTTTTCGCCTGATGAAACTTTGAAGAGTAATATCATCTGCTACAATAACCTCTCTTGAGGCAAAAGGAAGTTCATTATTTTTCCATCTCTTTAACGAATCCTCAATGCATTCTTTTGTTTTGTTCGCCGCAATCCATTTAAGGGTTTCTTTTATCTGATGAATACTTAGTTGAATCAGTTGCTCTTCAGAGTAAGATTTGAAAAGTTTCAACAGAGGCAAACTAACTTCGCATGAAAGCCTGAATGTTGTTAGAGCAAATTCGTGCAGTTTATTATCAAGAATAAATTGAGCATAAGCAGGAAAATATTTAAAATCAAGTTCTCCAAACTTAAATCTGGTTACGGGAGCAGTTACATTGTTAGCAACAAGCATATTCGTGTCAGGGTTATTCATCAACTGTAAAGGAATGTCTTTATTAATTTGGTCAAACAGTTATTTGCTCAATGTTCAAAAATATAAAACTTTTACTATTACGAACAAAATTGAGAAGAGCACAAAATATTTTTCCGGGTTTTTCAGGTTAAACAAAAAGGTGCTATAAAATCAAGTTCTGCTGTAATGTATCGTTGCAGCATATCAAGAGCTAATCTTCTGCCGTAAAGTGATACTTTAAAAATTTAAAGTTTGCTTTTAAAACAATTTCAAACACCTATATTCGGGTTATATTTCAATAAAAATTTAGCTCCGAATGAAACACATCATAAGAAATTTTTTTTTGGGAGTATTGTTAATTTTTTCTGTTGTAGCGATGAGTACAACCTGCAAAAAAGTAGCCACGCAGGTAAATAAACAAGATGATGCTGCTGCATCAGGTGACGTAAGTCTTTGGCTAACGAAAGGTGATCAATCTGTTTTATTACAAAAGCAAAACGTAAACTTAACTTTCGGAACAAAATCCAATCATTATTCTACCATAACAGTTGATACTGCACAAACGTTTCAAACCATTGATGGTTTTGGATATACATTAACCGGTGCAAGTGCTTATTTAATTAATCACATGAGTGCTGCTAATCGCGACGCTTTATTGAGAGAGCTTTTCGCGAATGATTCCAGTTCTATCAGCATAAGTTATTTGCGCGTTAGCATAGGTTCATCAGATCTCAATACTTCTGTTTTTTCTTATGATGATATGCCTGCAGGTCAAACTGATGTCAATCTTCAAAATTTTAGTTTGGCTCCCGATCAAACTGATCTTATTCCTGTGCTCAAACTTATTCTTGCAATCAATCCAAACATAAAAATTTTAGGAAGTCCCTGGTCTCCGCCGGCATGGATGAAAAGTAACGGCAGCACCATTGGCGGAAGTTTGTTAACTCAATATTATGGAGTGTATGCAAATTATTTTGTGAAGTATATACAAGGAATGAAAGCACAGGGAATAACGATTGATGCGATCACTCCGCAAAACGAGCCGCTCAATCCAAACAACAATCCAAGTCTTTACATGACTGCGATACAACAAGATTCATTTATTCGTTACAATCTCGGACCAACATTTCAAGCTAATAACATCTCAACAAAAATTATTTTGTACGATCACAATTGCGATCATCCCGAATATCCAACTTCTATTCTTGATAATGCGTCAACACGCCCGTTTGTTGATGGTTCTGCATTTCATTTGTACGCCGGCGATATCAGCGCATTAACAACAGTGCATAACGCATATCCTTCAAAGAATCTTTATTTTACCGAACAATACACTGCATCGAATGGAAATTTTGGAAACGATCTTAAGTGGTCTGTAAAAAATGTTGTGATCGGTTCGATGCGCAACTGGAGCCGCAATGCACTTGAATGGAATCTTGCCAACGATCCTACTTACAGCATGCACACTCCCGGCGGATGCACCACTTGCAAAGGCGCACTCACTATCAACGGCAATTCTGTTTCGCGAAATGTTTCTTATTATATCATTGCCCATGCTTCCAAATTTGTTCCTGCAGGTTCTGTGAGAATCAATTCAAACATAGCTGGAAGTTTTTACAACGCGGCTTTCAAAACTCCTTCAGGTAAAAAAGTTTTGATCGTTGAGAACGATGGTCATTCGTCTCAAAATTTCAACATTGCATTTAATGGAAAGTGGATAACAACTTCGTTACCTGCTGGCGCTGTAGGAACTTATGTTTGGTGATGTAAATCCTGAGCGTAGTCGAAGGGTTATGGGCCAAACTGCATTACTACCATGATGCTTTGCTTGCGTCGCACTCTTATACGTTCTGTTCTTTGCTCAACAAAAAAATCATCCTTGCTCAAACTATAAAACACCTTTGGTACTCGGTAAATAATTTGAAATTGGGTCGCGTTTTACCGCCATTCGTATTGCTTTTGCAAATGCTTTGAAGATCGCTTCTATTTTATGATGTTCATTCTCGCCATGACATTCGATATTCAAATTACATTTTGCAGCATCGCTGAATGATTTGAAGAAATGAAAAAACATTTCTGTTGCCATCTCTCCAATTTTTTCTCTTTTAAATTCAGTTTTCCAAACTATCCAGTTTCTTCCGCCAAAATCTATTAACACTTTTGCATCTGCTTCATCCATTGGTAACGCAAAACCATAACGTTCCATTCCACGCTTATCAGCTAATGCTTTTGCAAATGCTTCACCGAGTGCAATGCCTGTGTCTTCAATAGTGTGGTGCTCATCAATGTGCAGATCACCTTCTGTTTGAATGGTGAGATCCATTTTTCCATGTCTTGCAATTTGATCGAGCATGTGATCAAAAAAACCAAGACCTGTATGAATATTTGCTTTGCCGTTTCCGTCAACATTCAACTCAACATGAATTTTGGTTTCACTTGTGTTACGATCATGAACAACTTTGCGCAACCCAAGTTTTAAAAATTCATAAATATCTTTCCAATGTTGTGTTTCAAGCGCAATTACTTTTTCAAGTTCTTTTCTTGAATCCTTTATTTCACCGCCACCGAGATCGGGATCGTTGTTTAACCAAATTGCTTTGCAGTTTAAATTTTTTGCAAGTTGTACATCTGTGATTCTGTCACCGATCACATAAGAATTTGGAATATCAAAATCAGCATTATTTAAATAAGCAGTGAACATTCCAATGCCAGGTTTGCGTGTTGGTGCATTATCCTGTGGAAATGTTTTATCAAAATGAAAAGCAGAAAAATGAACATCTTCATTTGCAAAAGATTTCACTATAAAATTTTGAACGGGCCAGAACTTTTCTTCCGGATATGATGGTGTGCCAAGTCCGTCCTGGTTGCTTACCATAATGAGTTCATAATCGAATTCAGTCGCGATCTTCGACATGTATTGAAATACTTCGGGATAAAATTCCAGTTTATCCCAGCTATCAATTTGATAAGT
>Ga0207706_10002217_pt1 | contig 18960 bp, 20 predicted proteins | sample KBSC53metaG_FD_184318 | JGI IMG/M metagenome (GOLD analysis project Ga0207706, IMG submission 184318) | Corn rhizosphere microbial communities from Kellogg Biological Station, Michigan, USA - KBS C5-3 metaG (SPAdes) (version 2) | ecosystem: Host-associated > Plants > Roots > Rhizosphere > Soil ... | reverse complement strand
GATTCTCACCGTCTGCGAATTCGGCAAGGTGTCCACACTCGCGGCGGCGACGCTGCGCGACCTCGGCTATCTGCGCGCCGTTGCGCTCGACGGCGGCATGAAGGCCTGGCGCGACGCGGAATACCCTCTCGAAAAATGAAAAATCTCGCAGTCCCCGGCATGCAGACTTAGAAGAGCTCCACCGGATCGACGTCGATCGACCAGCGAACCCGGCGCGCCTCCGGCAGCGCCTCGATTTCCGGCAACCACGCGGCGAGCAGCCGCTGCAGCGGCGCGTGGCTCGCCGCGCGCGCGAGGAGTTGCGCGCGGTAGTGCCCGCCGCGCCGCTCCATCGGCGCCGCGGCCGGACCCAGGATCTCGACCTCCCGTGTCGCGGTCCGATCCGCGCACGCCCGCGCCCGCTCGAGAAACGCGTGTGCGGGCTCGCGGCGCGCCGCCTCGGCGCGCAGCACGGCGAGACGCGTGTACGGCGGCCAGCCCGCGGCGCGCCGCTCCTCGAGCGCCGCGGCGGCGAACTCGTCGTAACCGCCCTTCGCGAGATGCGCGAGGAGCGGGTGCTCCGGATATTCGGTCTGGATCAGCACCTCGCCCGGGCGCTCGGCGCGGCCCGCGCGCCCGGCGACCTGGACGATGCTCTGCGCGAGCCGCTCGCTTGCGCGGAAGTCGATGCCAAACAGCCCCTGGTCGGCATTCAGCACCACCACGAGTGTCACGCCGGGAAAGTGATGTCCTTTCGCGAGCATCTGCGTGCCGACGAGCAGCCGCACCTCGCCCCGCGTGATCCGGTCGAGCGTGTCCTCGAGCGCTCCGCGGCGGCGCATCGCGTCGCGGTCTATGCGTGCGAGGGACACGCCGGGGAAGAGCTGAGCCAGTGTCTCCTCGATCCGCTCGGTACCCTGACCGACGGGCTTCACGGTCTGCCCGCACGTGGGGCAGGCCTCCGGTACCGGCTGCTCCGTGCCGCAGTGATGGCAACGCAGCCGCTGATCCCGCTGGTGGACGGTGAGCCGGGCATCGCAGCGCGGGCAGGGCGCCGCCCAGCCGCAGGCGGGACAGAAGAGGGTCGGCGCGTAACCGCGGCGGTTGAGGTACAGCAACACTTGTCCGCCGTCGTCGAGGTGCCGCTTCACGGTGAGTACGGTGGGCGTCGCCATCCCCTGCGTCGCCGCATGCAGGCGCAGGTCGATCAGCGACACGACGGGTGGCCGTGCACCGGCCGCACGCTCCGGCAGCGTCAGCTGCGTCGCGCGGCCGGCGCGGACCCGCTCGAGGCTCTCGAGCGACGGCGTCGCCGAGCCGAGCACCACCGGGATCGACAGCCGCTGCGCGCGGATCAATGCAAGGTCGCGCGCCGAATACCGAAAGCCGTCCTGCTGCTTGTATGACGCGTCGTGTTCCTCGTCGACGACGATGAGGCCGGGTCGTGCGAGCGGTGCGAACACCGCCGAGCGCGTGCCGATCACGACGGGCGCCTCGCCGCTGCGCGCCGAGCGCCAGGCATGCAGCCGCTCCTGGTCGGTGCGCGAGGAGTGCAGCACCGCGAGCGGCGCCCGGAAGCGCTCGGTGAACCGCGCCACGAGCTGCGGGGTCAGGGCAATCTCGGGGACGAGGACGAGCGCCTGCAAACCTTGTTCGACCACGCGCTCGATCGCACGCAGGTAGACCTCGGTCTTGCCGCTGCCAGTGACCCCATGCAACAGGAACTGCTGAAACCGGCCGGCCGCCGCGCCGATGGCGGCGACCGCGTCCTGCTGCGGGGCGCTCAGGTCCGGTCCGCGCGCGGCCTGGACGAGCGGAGCAGGGCGGATCGGGTCCTCGACGCGCAGTTCCGTCACCCAGCCGCGCCGTTCGAGCTCGCGCAGGTGTTCGCGCCAGCGCGGCGAGAGCGCCACAAGCTCGGGTTCACCGGCGTCGCGGCGTACTTCGAGCGCGCTCACCATCTCGCGTAGACGAAGCGCGCGGGTATTGAGAGGCGCAAGCCCACCCGTGCGGGCGGCGACGCTCAATGCCCAGCGGACCGTGGTTGCCTCGGCATCCGCGCCGGTGCGGAGGGGCCCGGGCAGCGCTGCGGCGATCACCTCGCCGATCGGGTGGCGGTAGTAGTCCGCGGCCCACACCAGCAGCTCGAGCAGCGCCCGATCGAAGATTGGCTCGGAGCCGATTTTCGCGATGGCGGTGCGGAGCTTTGCGGCGGGGACGTCCGAGCGCGAGCGGAGCTCGATGACCACGCCGACCGCGCGCCGACGGCCAAACGGCACCCAGAGTCGCGTACCTGGGACGAGGGCATCGTCCGTCGACCCGGCGGGCGGCCGGTAGTCAAACAGACGCCGGAGCGGCGCGTCGATGGCGACGACGACGATCAGCGGCATACGTCGCGCGACCGCTCAGCCGGTCTTGTCCACAAAGACGGTGGACAAGTCTGTGGATGAGCTGCGCAGAGCGAGACCAAGTGCCGGGCGCCGCAGCATGTTTTCCAGCCTGCGTAAGAATTATCCGACAGCCGGTTCTGGCTTAAAAATCAATGGCTTAGGCCCAATCACACGGATCGCCGCCCCGCGGACCCGGTTTTGCCGCCTGTCGCCCGCGGTTCCGCCCCGCCCACGACGGAGCAGTGCACAACTTCGCACATCAATACCCGTCAACCGATTGGCGCGGCTGGCGTTTTGGCCCCACAGGAGCCGGAATGATGCAGCCGCCACGGCACGAGTCTACGCGCATGAAACGCTCTGGTACTCTCGATTTCGGTGCCGCGGCGAGGCTCCTCGACGCGGGGCCGGTCGGGCAGGAGGAACTGCGTCTGGAGCATTCGCAAGCGCTCGATCGGTTTCTTGCCAGCGTGGAGAAGCGTGCCTTCCGGATTGCACAGATGGCGGTGCGGAACGCAGACGATGCGCTCGATATCGTGCAGGGCGCGATGCTGCGGCTTGCGCAGAGTTACGGACACCGTCCGGCGGAGGAGTGGAAGCCGCTCTTCTATCGGATCCTTTATAACGGGATCCGCGACTCGCAGCGGCGCAGCAGCGTCCGCTCGAGGATATTCTCGCTGTGGCCGGGCAACCTGCGCCCGGATGAGGACGGGCCCGACGATCCGTTCGAGAACATTTCGGACGGCGCGCCGGATCCGAGCGAAAGACTGATGGCCTCGGAAGCGATGCAGCGGCTGGAGCGCGCCCTCGGGGCGTTGCCGGCGCGCCAGCGTGAGGCATTCACGCTTCGCTGTCTCGAGGGTATGGACGTGGCGGAAACCGCCGCCGCGATGGGCTGTTCCGAGGGCAGCGTGAAGACGCATTATTTCCGCGCCCTCGGGACGTTGCGTGCGCAGCTTGGTGACGCGTGGTGATCGACATGAACGAGCAGATGACTGATTTCGAGCACAAGGCCCGCGACATCTTCGACGCGAGCGTCGAAAGTCTGGACGCGGAGACCCGTTCACGGCTAAATCGGGCACGGCAGGCCGCTGTCGCCGGCCGCGAGCCGGCACGCGCGCCAGCCTGGCGCTCCTGGGCGCCGGCAGGCGCAGTGGCCGCCGCGCTGGTGGCGGCGGTGCTGTGGCGGTTCCCAGGCACGGGCGATTCGCAACAGGTACAGATCAATGGCGAGGCGCCGATCGAGATCGTCGAGCTGGCCGCCGAGGGTGAGGACTTCGAGCTTATGATCGAGGATCCGGAGTTCTACAGCTGGGTGGCGGACCAGGCGGGCAACGGGAGCAACGGCGTCGGCTGAAGCCGCGCCACATCCTGCGGATGCATCGTATGAAGCGCTGGGTAGCACTGGTGGCAGGGACCGCGATGGTCGCGGTACCGGCCGTCGTTGCTGCGGATGAGGACCGGGACGGAAAGCAGCAGAACCGCGTGGAATGGCAGCAGCTCACGCCCGCGCAGCAGGGCGTGCTCGAGCCGATGCGCGAGTACTGGGACAAGCTCCCGCCCGGGCGCCAGCAGGCGCTGACACGGGGCGCCGAGCGATGGGAATCCATGTCGCCCGAGGAGCGGGAGCGCGTGCGGCAAAAGGCCGAGCACTGGAAGAACCTGACGCCCGAGGAACGGGAGCGGATGAAGGAGCGCTATGACCGCTTCAAGTCGCTGTCGCCCGAAGAGCAGGACCGGCTGCGCCAGGGCGCAAAGCGTTATGAGGATCTGTCGCCGGAGAAGCGGCGCGAGTTGCGCGAGCGTTGGCACCAGATGACGCCCGAACAGCGCGAGCAGATGCTCGAGCACCGCAAGCACGAGGGCGACGATCGCAAGGACAAGCCCGACGACGGCAACGATCGCGACGACGACTGACCTTAGATCTGCACCTGCCCACCCACTTGCACGACACGCGAAGTGGGGATTCCAAAACTGGCTGCCGCGTACTCAGAGTTCCGCGCGAGGAACACGAATAACTTCTTGCGCCACCGCGCCATGCCCCGAGGGCTGCCGACGACGATGTCGTCCCGGCCGAGAAAATAGACCGCGTCCTCGATGTGACACGGCAGCCACTCTCGCGCTGCCCACAGGATGTTGGGGACTGCCGGAGACTCCATAAAGCCTGCGCGAGCTATCACGCGATACAACCCTGGAGCGAGGGTCTCGACCTTGACCCGCTCGCTTTCCCTCACTCGCGGCACTCTCTCCGTAGTCAAAGTAAAGATGATCGTGTGTTCATGCAGCACCGCGTTCATCTTCACATTTCGCATGAGCGTGCGCGGAATGCCGTACGGGTTACTCGTGGGAAAGACAACCACACCTGCGGCTCGCAACGGAGGTTCTCGTTCCAGTTTCTCCAGAAAGCCCACCGCCTGGCGCTCTTCGCGCCTTATTTGTTCGGTTACGATCACGCGGCCTTCCTGCCAGGTTTTCATCAAACCAAAGACTGCGAGTCCAAAGACAATTGGAAACCAGCCTCCAGTGGGCACCTTGCCCAGGTTCGAGATCACGAAAGCTGTATCGACCACTAGTACTCCACAGAGTATGAAGACCTGCACCCGGGCAGATCGCGTGGCCGTGCCCCACAGCAGAATTATTATCAGCACGGTATCGATGAGCATGGTGCAGGAGACCCCCACCCCATAGGCGTGAGCGATGCGGGCGGAGGAGCCAAATCCCAGAGCGAGGCCGATGGTCGCCGCGCAGACGAGCCAGTTCACCGACGGCACATACACCTGGCCGATGGCAGCGGCGGAAGAATGCAGGATGCGTACTCTTGGGATATAGCCCAGCCGTTGACATTGCTGGGTAATCGCAAATACGCCGGAGATGACAGCTTGCGACGCGATAATGCTGGCTGCGGTAGCGAGGACCACCAAGGGGACCAGTGCCCACTCAGGGGCAAGCATATAGAAGGGGTTTGCAATCGCCTGCGGAGACGTCAGCAAGAGTGCCCCTTGCCCGAAGTAGTTGAGCAATAGAGACGGCCACACAAGCAGAAACCAGGCGATAGCGATCGGACGCCGGCCAAAGTGCCCGAGATCGGAATACAGGGCCTCGCCGCCCGTTACGGTGAGGAACACCGCTCCGAATACGGCGAACGCTACTGTGGAGTGTTCGGCAAAAAACGCAAACGCATAAAAGGGGTTTACCGCCGCAAGCACATCTGGCTGTGCAGCAATACTGCGAATGCCAAGGATCGCGAGCACGACAAACCACACCAGCATCAACGGCCCGAACAGGCGGCCGATCGCGCCGCTGCCACGACGTTGCAGAGTGAAAAGCCACAGGAGCGCGATGATCGAGAGCGGGAGTACAGCACGTTCAAAGGCCGGGGCTGCGATGCTTACTCCCTCCAGGGCACCTAGCACGGTCACTGCGGGGGTAATCACGCCGTCGCCGTAAAAAAGAGCGCATCCGATGAGCCCGAGTGTCCCGACCACCGCTGGTCTGAGCAGCGGCTGCTCGTTGAGTAGCCTTGTAGTGAGCGCAAGCACGCCGCCTTCGCCGTTGTTATCCGCGCGGAGGACGATGCCGACGTACTTGACGGAAATGACGAGTAGCAGGGACCAGAAGATGAGCGACAGGATGCCGAGGACGCTGAGCGCGTCGACATTCATGCCCGAAACGTCGGAAAAGCAAGCGCGCAGGGCATAAAGGGGGCTCGTTCCGATGTCACCGAACACGACCCCCGTTGCTGCCAGTGGGAGTGCCAGTGCGGACGAGGCACGAGCGCCTCTGCTCAGTGACGATTTGACCTGCATCAAGGCTCGCGATGGAACGCCGGAAACTCGTTCCTTGCAATGTCAGGTCGTGGCGTCGTCGTCGCGATCAGCATATCGCGGTCCGTCCTCAACACCGCCGGCAAGTTTCATTGCGGCCCAGCGCCGAAGTGTACGCACCGCGTGCGGGCCGCTACGCGGGTCGCGGATCACTGCCTCGATGTTTTGCATGACCGCATCGACACCCGGACGACTCTCAACCATGCCGTTCGGCGCCACACCCCACAGGTCGATCCAGTCTTCGCAGCGCTCGCCGAATCGGAGCACGGCATGGAAAAAGCGCGGTCTTCGCCAGTTGCCCACGATCAGATCCACTCCCGCCGCCGCCAGCGACGTCGGGATGAGTGTCAGGTCGAGTACGGCCTCCAATCCGCACTTGAACTGAAACACCGCAACATCGCGGACGATACGCCAGCGCGTACCACGGTCCGTGTCACTGGTCATCTCCGTCCCCTGCTCGTTGCGCTACGTGATTCGAGGGGCGTGGTTCTCACGGCCTCCGGGAGTGTACCGGACTGACATAACTGAATCGCGGGGGGAACGCCCGCTCCTGGCCGAACTAGGTCGTCGCCGAAAGACTCAGAACGACCCAAGGCAGACATTCAGCCGACTAGACAGGAACGGCTTGGACTTCGCGCCATCCGGCACGCAATACCCGCAATGCGGACCGCAGGAAAACAAGTAGCAGGGCAGATCCAATGAACAAATCTGGCCAGCCTGCACCGAAGGCCCAGACCCCAAAGGCGGCAAGAAGCACTGCAACGCCTTCTCCCACATCGTTCCGCGAACACTCCCATGCAGAAGACATGTTGACGTCGCCATGACGGTACGGCGTTAGTAGGCGCAGGCAGATGAGGTTTGCACCAAGATTCACAAGACCGATTACGCCGATGGTCTCGAAGAGAGGAATCGTGGGATTGACCAGACGCCAGCCGATCTGGACCGCAACTGCTAGTGCAGCTGCGAGGATAAGTGCGCCTTTGAACAGGGCGACCCTCGCCTTCGCCTTACCGTTGGCCCCAACCACCGCAATGCTGAGCGCATAGGTGACTGCATCGCCGAAGTTGTCTAGACCACCGGAAAGCAACGACGTGGAACGGCTCTGTAGCGCGGCCGCAATCATTACCAGGAAAGTAGCAGCGTTGATCCCTAGCACTGTGACCAACACGCGTCGTTGCTTGACCTCAAGCGCGCGAACGTTGATCGTCTTTTCGCAGCAGGAATCGGCCATCTTGCGAGTCTATTTCTGTCGATGCCGCGCCAATTATAGACCTTCAATGGCCGTTTCTGGCCGAACTCGGTCGTCGGCGAGTGACTCACAACGACGCAGAGCGGTCATTCGCTAGGCAGGTCCTGCCGCCTACCGCGCCAGGTCGCGCGCCATCGCGCGCTTCATCTCGGACTGCTGCATGACGCTGCCTGAATCGGTGCCGTAGAGTGACTTAAGGAATGCTTGATCCCACGGGCTCAAGCCTTGCAGTCGTGCTGCACCGATATGGTCAAACAAACGCAAGATCGTAGGGGCAGCGCCCAAGTCGGAGTTTCTGCGGATCTGAGCAAGAGAGATTAAGGCGATATAGTCTGTCAGCGGTTCGAGCTCCAGGGCTTTGACCTGCTCCGCATCGACTACGATGATGACGGAGTAGATCGCCCTGACGGCGCCCCGCGTAAGCTTGGAACCGAGTGTCCCGCTGCCGCATTGTGCCAGCACCCTCGGCGCGAATGTCGTTGCCAGGCCGGGGGGCACCGAGCATGCGTTGTAGAAGACGCGCACAGGTGCGTCTGTTCGAATCGTGCGCTCTATCCCAGCGACTCCCCGGTCCTGATTGAACAGCCGGTGCTGTTTGCGCCACCAGTTTCGAAGCAACACCTCGGGTTCTCGCGTTATCACCACCAAGAGGTTGGGCGTGCAGTCCTCCGAACCCAATGGTATGCCGGCTTCGCTTGCGACCTGCGAGACACGTTGAAACACGAACTTGCCCTTGTCGAATGGCAATCCCGCGACCAACGGGCAAATCGGAGCCTGCCAACGCGCGAGCGAATCATTCTGGTTGTGGATCGTGATCGCTGAGACGAACGTGCTGATCTGGCGCTCAAGCTCTCGTAGCCTCTGGGCTTCGACGAGAACTGTGTCACTTGAAGCAGCGTTAGACTCGGCGGCGGATTGTTGGACGGCTTTCCGCTGCGGCTCCGCCGTTGCTCCGGCGGAGAGTATTGACAGGGTCGTAACCGCGATTGCGCACCAGGCGAGTCCATGCACGCGGTGAGAATCGATCGGCGGCGGAGACGGGCCGCCGGCATGCGCACCCCGCTGTCGAACCATGAGAGATTCAGTGCGACCTCGATCTGTCTGACCAACTATATGCCTGTTCAGCGCTTGCAAGCACAAGTGCCTATGTCTGCTCTTGGCCCGAGAGTCGCCGGTTAGCCCTTTCGGAGTAGAGTGACCCCACCTGACCATCGCCGACTATGGCTAAAACCGGATGCTTATTTGAATACGGATCGACTAAATAGATGGTTGAGCCTCGGCGCCAACGTTGGAGTTATCGCGGGTCTAATATTGTTGATCCTCGAGGTTCGGCACGCGAATGAGTTGGCTGAGTTGGCAGCGTATCGGAACCGTGGCGCAGAAATCCAGGAAGCGTGGACTGCGCTATCTTTGTCGCCGCAATTGGCCGAGAACTTTGTCAAAGTCGAACAAGGAGGCATTGGCGCTCTCAATGATGTCGAGCGTACCCAGCTGCGGGCTTGGGAGTTTGGCCGGATGAGTCGGATGCAGAATCAGTTCTACGATTACCAGCGTGGCTACTTGGATACAGATGTGGAGGAAGACAGCCTGATGAATGCAGCGCTGTCCTTGGAAAGATGGAACGAACTTGGGATAGTCGTACCGGACCCAGATTTTCGTCGCGCAATTCAGGCTAGGAAGGAAGAGATGGGGCAAACGAGTAATAAATAGCCTCGCACAGTATCGAAGTCTCCCAATCATGCCGGATGGCGTACAAGCCAAACGGACATGCGGCTACTCTTGCCGAACACCGCCGATAAGCCGGATCACCTGATGTTGCACCCATTAGTGGTGTTCTCGCCCGTGGTGAGGAAGGTCTCCCACTTCACGCCCTGCGGGTCGCTGATCCACGCCTTCTCGCTCTTCGCGTAGCAGCATGAGGCGGCTCCCTGTTCGCGCACTGGCCCATCTGCGCGCTGCAGGCGGCTGTACACGTCGGCCAGTTCGACTCTGTTCTCGAGCTGAATGCCCAGGTGACGTACCCCGGGCGCAGTGCCGCCCGTGCTGATGGCGAAGTTGACGCGCGGATCTTCGAGCATCCACTTCGCGTAGTCGTCCTTTCGCACCGTGGGCTCGGCCGCGAATAGCTGCGAGTAGAAGTGGATCGAGGCGTCGAGGTTCTCGACCGCCACATGGACATGTAGTCGCTTCATCCTCGTCACTCCGAAAGCTGCTTGACCATGAATGCAGAGCTTGTCGGGCAGAGACTCGCGAATTCCCGCGTGCCACGAATGCTCTCAGGTGCGGTGCTTCGCTCAGTGCGCGCGTAGCCCCGCGCAGCGAAGAACCCCTCTGCGGTGGTCGTGAGCAGGTACATCGAGCTCGCGCCACGAGTGCGCGCATGCGCCTCGGCATGCTCGACCAGTCGTGAGCCGAGCCCGGTGGTGCGGACCTGAGGATCGACCACCAGCGACCGCAGTAGAGCATGCCGGCCGAACAGCTCCAGACCGACGAGTCCGACAGCAGACCCTGTCCCGCCGACCATGAAGAAGTGCTCCAGATGCGAGTCGGTCAGGTCCTCGGTGGGAAGGTCTGCGGCTCGCAGCAGCGCCATGGCATCGGCGAGCGGTGGTCGAGCAGTGATCGCGCGGTCCATGGCATGCTCAGGCTGCGGTCTTCGCCCTGCGTGCCTTCCCGGCGGCTGGCGGGGCACATGGCATGCACGCGGTCGCGCTGTCACAGCAGTTCTCAGTGAGATACGCGACGAGCGCCCTCATCGCGCCGAAGTCAGCGGAGTAGATCAGTTGTCGCCCCTCACGGCGTTGCGCAAGGAGTCCTGCGCGCTGAAGATTTTGAAGATGGAAAGTGAGCGACGAAGGGAGGAGGCCGACACGGTCAGCAATGCTGCCCGCGTTCAGCCCATCGGGACCCCGGCTGACGAGCAGGCGAAAGATCGCGAGGCGATGTTCGTGAGCCAAAGCTCCGAGGGCGGCGATGGCTTGGTTCGACTTCATGAGATGTACGATACTTTGCGGATTATCGAACTGTCAAGGCGAGCGACCGCGCAAATATTCGAAGGCCCGGTTCTTCCCCTGTTCGCCGTCGATCTGCGACACTTCGCAGGCACACAGTCAGCATTGCTTAGAGCCCCGGCCCCGCGCCGGGGTTCCTTCATTACCTGGAAGACGGCGGCAACGTCGCTGCCAATCGATACCAATCGAACTTGCGTGTCAGCACCATTATCGCAGCCAGGATCACAAACAGCAGGCCCGCGCCGAGCACCATCGCATTGTCCTCGCTGAGCAACAGGCCATACAGCGTCGCGTAGAGGGTCGCGAGCATCGCCGCGAACCCGGCACCTCGCACCCAGCCGCCGAGGACATGGCGCAGGTAATAGCCGATGAGGGCGACGCAGGCGAGCCCGGCCACGAGGTATGCAATGCCGAAAGAGATGTGCTCCGACAGCGCCAGCAGGAGCAGAAAGAAGATTGCAATCGCCAGACCGACCAGGCCGTACTGGATCGGGTGGACGCGCAACTGCGTGAGAAACTCGAATATGAAGAAGGCGACGAAGGTGAGCAGCACGAACAGCACGCCGTACTTCGTCGCGCGGTCGACCTGCGAATAGACGTTCACCGGATCGACCAGCGACACGCTGATCTGGTCGATCGGGTGGTCCGAATCGCGCTTCCCCAGTCCGGCTCGGAACTGAGACTGCGCATTGCTGGCCAGCGACGAGATCTCCCAGCGTGCCCGGAAGCCCTGCGGACCGATCGCGCGCGTGCGTGGCAGAAAATCGCCGTGGAACTGCGGGTGCGGCCACGGCGAGTCCAGCGCGATCGCATTGCGCTCCGCCAGTGGAGCAATTGACAGCGTTTCGGTGCCCTGCACCGAGGCCTTGAACTCGACGTCGAGCTCGAGCATCGAGCCTTCAGTCGGCACGGCGAGCACGGCGTGCAGGCCGCTTCCGCCACCGTGGCCCAGTCCCTGGCGGAGTTCCCGTGACGCTCCGGCGACGTGCAGCGATGGCACGCCGACCAGGCCGCGCACGTCGCTTATTCCAATGCCCAGTCGCGGCTCACCGATGTTGCGCGGCGTCGCCGGATCGTCATCGCGGGGGATCTTCGCGCGGAAGACCGCACGCTGGGTCGTGTCCAGTTCGAACACGCGTACCTCGTGCAGCCCGCGCATCCGCGGCAGCGAGCGCAAAGTCCCGCGGGCGTCCAGCGACTCGGGGAAGAACATCCACGTGCCGGTCTCGAGCTGTTCGACCGGTCGCGGGACACCGCTCGCGTTGGCCTGCATCACCACGACGCGATCGCTGTAGGGCACGAACAGGACTGGCCCGGCCAGCGCCTGAGCCCCGGCGGTGCTACGTGCGATCTCCTCCACCGCCTGCGCTCGATACTGCTGCCGGTCCGCGACGGTGCCACGGATCATCGTGATCGGGACCATCAGGGCGATGGTCATGCCGAAGACCATCAGGATTTTGATTGACAACCGCATACTGCCTCCGTGGGTGTGCCGGAAACAGTCTCGGCGCGCCACGCGGTCTGGCGATGGCGGCCGTGTGAAGCGAATGTGAAGTCATGCAGGCAGCGACAGCGTCGCGAGCGCACCGCCGCCCTCGCGGTTGGCCAGTCCTGCGATGCCACCGTGCAGCGCGGCCGCCTCGGCCACGAAACACAGGCCGAGGCCACTGCTGCGGCCGCCGCCGGGCCGGGGCAGGGAGTAGAAGCGCTCGAACGCACGCTCGAGCGCGTAATCCGGCACACCGGACCCACGGTCGGCGACGGTGACGTTCCAATGGCCGCCAGCGCGCGCGATCGCTACCTCCACCGCGCTGTCCTGCGGCGCGAAGTCCGCCGCGTTGTCGAGCAGGTTGACCAACGCCTGGCGCAGCAGGAAGGCGTCACCCTGCACGACCGCGGGCGAGCCGTCGACCCGCACTGACAGGCCACGACGACTGAGCTTCGGCGCCAGCCGCTGCACGGCCTCATCGACCAGGACCCTCAAATCGACGGGACGAGGTTCGTCGATCCGCTGCCGGTGCTCGACCGCAGCCAGCGCGAGCAACTTGTCGACCATCTCGGCCATGCGGTCGCCTTGCGCGAGGATGGTGGCGAGGAAGCGCGCACGGTCGGGGGCCGGCATCGCTTCACCACCCGACTCGACCAGCTCTGCACTGCCGCGGATCGCGGCGAGCGGGCTCTTCAGCTCGTGGGTCAATGCGTGTACGTACTGCTCGACGTACTGCTTGCCCTCCAGGCGTTCGCGCATCGTTTCGAGCGCGCGGCCGAGGTCGCCGAACTCCCCGGGCGCATCCGGCGGCGAAACGCGTTCGCCCGCGGTGACCGCATCGGCGTATTGGCGCAGAGCACCCAGTTGACGCGACAACCACCACGCCGCAAGCATCCCGATCGCGAGCGCAGCCCCGAGCAACACGAAGCCCCAGCGCAGGATCTTGTCCTGGCTGCGCGCAATGAACGGCGCGATCGCCTGGTTGGGCTTCGCCACGGTCAGGACGCCGACGATCCGTTCGTGCCCGCCACTGCTATCGACGATCGGTGCGGCCACGTGCATCACGGTGGAGGAGTCGTCGTCGGGATCTGTGCGTGTGGAGCGCGCGCCGTAGCGCCCCCGCAAGGTCAGGTACACGTCGTTCCAGCGTGAGTAGTCCTGTCCGACGTCGCGGCCGCTGGAATCGAACACGACAATGCCGCGCTCGTCGGTGACGTAGATGCGGGTGCCGATGCGGCGCTTGGCGAAGCCCCAGATCTCCGCACCGGGGTCGCGGTCCGTAAGTGCCCGCACGCTTTCGGCGAAGCGGCCGTGATCGATCTTGCCCGCGAGCAGGTCGTCCCTTGCCTGCCCGGCAAGGAGGTTCGCCGTGTCGACCAGGGTGTCTTCCATGGTCTGCCGAACGCCCGGCTTCACTTCCTGCACGAACACGCGGCCGAGCAGGGTCGCCGCGATCGCGACGATCACGAAATAACCCAACAGGATGCGCAGGCCGATCCGCATGTGACAGCGCTTCGCGGCGGCTCAATCGCCGGCTTCGAGCGAATAGCCGAGGCCGCGGTGCGTACGGATGGGGTCCGTGTCAACGCCACCCGCGACGCGCAGCTTCGCGCGCAGCGTCTTGATGTGCGTATCGACGGTGCGGTCGCTGCTGTCGAGTACATCCGCCCACACGCGATCCATCAGCTGAGCGCGCGACAACACCGCGCCCGGCCGTGCGAGCAGGGCCTCGAGCACGCCGTACTCGTATCGCGTGAGGTCGAGCAGGTGCCCCCGATAGCGGATTCGCCGCCCCTCTCGATCGAGTTCGAATGCGTCGATGCACTGCCAGCGTGTCTGCGCGGCCTGCGCCCGTCGCCGCAGGCGGGCTCGCACCCGAGCCACCAGCTCCCGCGGCGAGAATGGCTTGACCACGTAGTCGTCGGCACCGAGCTCCAGACCCAGCACGCGGTCGATCTCCGTTTCGCGGGCCGTGAGAAAGATCACTGGCACGTCGCTGACGGCGCGCAGCGCCCGGCAAACGTCGAAGCCGGTCATGTCGGGCAGGCCCACGTCGAGAACCACGAGCTCGATCCCGCCGGCCTGCACGCGCGGCACGACCGCGCTGCCAAGCAGCACGTGTTCCGCCGCATGGCCTTCGGCCCGCAGGGCGTAAGCGATCGTCTCAGCGATCGCTGATTCGTCTTCGACGATCAGGATAGTCGGCGTCGCCAGCATAGCGTCGGTCGAGCTTACCTCGACCGTTGCGGGCAGTGTCCTGCTTTCAGTGTCACGAGACCCTCAAACAGCGGGCAGCCTCGATGCCGCGGCAATCCTGCGTAGCGCCTGTTCGAAAACGTCTACCGGCTGTCCGCCCTGAATCAGGTATTTGTCGTTCACGATGACGGAGGGCACCGCGTGGATACCCTGCCGAGCATAGAACTGTTCGCGCTCGCGGACCTCGTCGGCGTGGAGGCCTGATTCCAGAACCTCGCGTGCGCGCATTGGATCGAGGCCGGCTTGGGTAGCGACATCGATCAGCACCTCGCGATCGCTCGGATCGCGGCCTTCCGTGAAGTACGCCGCGAACAGCGCCCGCTGCAAGTCGTGCTGGCGACCTTCGAGCTCCGCCCAATGCAGCAGCCGATGCGCGTCGAACGTGTTGTAGATTCGGAAGCGCTTGTCCAGGTTGAATGTGAATCCGAGCCCTGCCCCTCGGGCCCGGATGCCTTCCTGGTTGCGCAATAACTGTTCGGGCGTCGAACCATACTTCTGCGCAATGTGCTCGGCAATGTCCTGCCCCTCCGCCGGCATCTGCGGGTTGAGCTCGAACGGCTGGAAGTGAATGTCGGCGGTCGCTTCATCGCCGACGCGCTCGAGTGCCTGTTCGAGAGATCTGAGCCCGATTACGCACCAGGGGCACGAGACATCGGACACAAAGTCGATCTTGAGGTGAGAGGTCATTGAGCCTGGGTGTCCTACAAGAGCCTTCGCAACGCTCCGATGGTGTTTTTTGAAGGGCATGGATAATGAGGTTTGTGGGCGCGTTCCACCATGGCGGAATACCGTAAACTGCACAGCACATGCGGCTAAAAGATCAAGAACGGGTCGCTGATCCCTCGCCGGTCAGGCAGGCTGAGCAGGATGCCCGGGCGCTCCTGGCCGCGGTCGTCGAGTCGTCCGATGACGCCATCATCACCAAGACGCTCGACGGCAAGATTACCTCCTGGAACGCTTCGGCCGCCCGGTTGCTCGGACATACCGCGGCCGAGATCATCGGCCAACCGATCACAGTGCTCATTCCGCCGGATCGGCAGGAAGAAGAGCGGCACATCATCGCGAGCCTTCGCGCTGGAAAGCGTATCGAGCACTACGAAACCGTGCGCGTCGCCAAGGACGGTCGATTGATTGAGGTCGCGCTTACCATTTCGCCCCTCCGTGACCAAACAGGGGAAATCGTTGGCGCTTCGAAGATTCTTCGCGACGTTACCGAACGGAAGCGTATCGAGCGGGAGTTGCAAGGGTTGCTCGCGGAGCGCAACCAAATCTTGGCCAGCGAACGTGCTGCGCGCAGCGAAGCGGAGCGGCTGAGTGCCTCCAAGGACGAGTTTCTCGCACTGCTGTCGCACGAGCTCCGCACCCCACTCAACGCAATCCTCGGTTGGACACAAATTCTCCGAAACGGCTCCGTGGCCTCCGCGAATTTCGACAAAGGCTTAGGGGTGATCGAGCGCAACGTGCGCGCGCAGACTCAGCTGGTCGACGATCTGCTGGACATGAGTCGCATCATTTCTGGCCAGATGCGCTTAGACGTGCAGCCAGTGATGCCGTTCGCTTTCGTGCAGGGGGCTATTGAATCTGCGCGCCCAGCCGCGGACGCGCGGGGGGTGCTACTCGAAGCAATCCTCGATCCAGCGGCCGGACCTGTGAGCGGCGATGCGAATCGCTTGCAGCAGGTCGCCTGGAACCTGATCTCCAACGCAGTCAAATTCACGCGTAGAGGCGGCCACGTGCAGGTCACTTTCGGGCGCGTAAACTCGAACATTGAAATCTGCGTTGCCGACTCCGGCATCGGCATTCGGCCGGATTTCCTTCCGCACATCTTCGAACGCTTTCGTCAGGCTGACGCTACTTCGACGCGCGAGCATGGTGGTCTCGGCCTCGGACTATCGATTGTGAAGCACATCGTGGAGCTTCATGGCGGAACGGTTGAGGCGAGCAGCGACGGGGAAGGACAGGGTGCCACCTTTCGAGTAAGGCTGCCGCTGGCGGTCAGCCGTTCGAATCCCGACAGACCTCACGAGCATCCTCGCTCGTCGCAGCGGCCTGCGGTGCCGTTCGTCAATGCAGACCTCTCAAACCTGGTGGTCCTGGTCGTTGACGACGATCCCGATTCGCGAGACCTGGTTCACCGCCTGCTCTCCGATTGCGGAGCCACTGTCACCGCCGCCGCTTCCGCGTCCGAAGCGCTGGCTGCTACGGGCAAGCAGCGACCCGACCTTCTGATCAGCGATATCGGAATGCCCGAGGTTGACGGCTACCAGCTACTGCGCAGCTTGCGGGCAAGCAGCGACGTCCGCTTTCCGGCCATCGCGCTCACTGCGTTCGCGCGGTCTGAGGATCGCACTCGTGCGCTACTGGCTGGCTTTGTCGCTCACGTTTCCAAACCAGTCGAACCCGCGGAACTCATTGCTACCGTGGCAGCGGTGAGCGGACGCGTCCGGTAATCACCCTCTGTACGCCTTCAAGAGTCGCGACCGTGTTCGCTGATGAGGCGCCGGCACGAACCGTGCATCCCCACGAATCGCAATCTCACCCGATTGGGTGGTGCACCAAATCAGCCTAGGCAAACGCTGGCTGCTGACTGTCCGCTCCAATGACTGCTTCTGGCCGAACTAGGTCGTCGCCGAATGACTCAGAACGACCCATAGCGGACACTGGAACCCCCTCAGCACTGCCCGGGCGGCGGGCGGGTCTTAGGCGAACAAACCCTCCCGCCGGTATCGATCCCGTCTCAACGAGGGCAACATAGACAACGAGACGCACGGCACCCAACGAACGGTGCCCGTCACCTAAGCACGCAAAACGGCGGCGCGTCACGCCCCGAGAGGTGATCCATGAATATCGATCGAGTGAGCCAGGGTGTGCAGCTCGCGGCCAACGTTGGCGTCATCCTGTCCATAGTGTTTCTCGCCTACCAGATTGGCGAGCAACGCGAGCTGATGAAGGCGCAAACCCGCACTGCGATCTCCTCGGAGGTCATTGGGCTGCTGGTCTCCCAAGCGACCGACGAGGGCCTCGTGAGCGCGCTGCGTCGCAGCTTCGACGGTGAAGAGCTCTCACCGGACGATCGGTTTCGACTGGATCGGATATCGCGCGCCTACTTTCGCTACTGGGAAAACGTGCACTACCAGTACCGTAACGGGCTGTACGACGAGGAGGAGTTCAGGGGATCGCGCGTAGGCTTGAAGTGGCGATTGAGCCGTCCAGGGGTCGCGGCAATCTGGTGCGATACGGAGGAGCAGTATTCACGCGAGTTCGTCGCGGAGGTCGAGCGCCTCTTGCCCCCAGGTTCCAGTTGTGCCAAAGCGGCCAACCCGCGCTAAACGTGCACGAAGCATGGCCGCGTTGACGTGGACTGTGCCAACGATTTAGCACCCGTCCGTGAGCGTTGACGGCATGTCCGCTTCTGGCCGTAGGCTGCCGTTCATCGCGACCGAGACCAGAGCACTACGAAAGGAATTGAGGGACTTGCCGTGCTGGAGTTCGAGGCCGTTGAAGCTTGGTTTCGGCGATTCACGCCGTTGTTGGATCGATTTACCTCAGAACGCAATGTGCTGATTACAAAGTATCTGCACAACACGCCAGCGTGGCGATTCGCTTTTGAGAATCCACGCGGCGGCCAAGGTGCTATCGACTTGTGGCGGATTGATGAACGGAGGTGCCGCATCAATGCTGTCGCGTGGATAGACGACGAGGAGACCGATCGCCGTGACCTCAGGACACGGGCTTCGGTAGAGTTTGAGGCCACCGAGGCGCGCATTGTTGAGGAACTGAACTGCGCCTTGGACGAGTTAATGAGTTGGGACGCTTCCGACCCGTCGGGATGGCGCAGCCTCGATCCACCGTTTCACTCGACGTTGAGGACCGGCGCCGATCGCAAGAGACCGCGCCCGGTGGTGCAGGTGTTGCCGACGGCACGGCCGCGCAAGATACGGTAGCGCGTGGAGGCCTTGGGATCGCGACCGTCCGCTCTTGGCCGAACTCAGCCGTTGGCGACTGGCTCAAACGACCCTGAGCAGAAGTTCGCCGGGCCTACGCAAGCACCTCTACTGGTTTGACTGGACTCGCCGCATGACGGCGCTATGGCGGGGCGCCTTATCGATACCGGCTGCGGCCAGGCGATTCGTAAGAGCGCAGTCCTGAGAACCGTGTCAATGGGGGGGGTTATGGCGCAGCCGCCGGGTGATCCGGACCCCACGCATCACGTGCTACGCGCCACTTGCCATCGGCGTCATGGTGATACACCACGAAACCCCAGCCTGTGTCTTCAATGGCCGCGCCGCCATCCTTCGGCGTATCGACAGACTTGTAAGAATAACGCTCGAAGGCCCAGTCACCGCTGACCACGAACTCTTGCACAGGCTTGTCCCACAACGTCTTGTACGCTTTGAAGTAGCCGTCCACCCAAGGGCGAACCGCCGCTTTTCCCACGTAAGGCTTGTCGTTTGCAGCCATGTAGACAACGTCCTCGGTCAGCATGCCGAGCACCATTTCCACGTCGTTGGAGTTGATCGCAGTGACATAAGCCTCGTGCGCTTGGTGTGCGGCGGCATCTGATGCTGCGTCGCTAGCGGGCGTCGTGATAGCTGGCTTGCTGCAACCGGCAACGAACGCCAATAGCGTGGCCAATGCCCAGAAAGTTCGCATGGTCACCGTCCCTTTACTTGCCACCCGCCTCGGGCCGTGCGCGGCGTGTTGTTACGTCTCATCCCGTCGTCGGGTCATGGAGCTTGCCTGATCGAACATCTTCGCCAGCTGC
>Ga0207706_10002213_pt1 | contig 18976 bp, 20 predicted proteins | sample KBSC53metaG_FD_184318 | JGI IMG/M metagenome (GOLD analysis project Ga0207706, IMG submission 184318) | Corn rhizosphere microbial communities from Kellogg Biological Station, Michigan, USA - KBS C5-3 metaG (SPAdes) (version 2) | ecosystem: Host-associated > Plants > Roots > Rhizosphere > Soil ... | reverse complement strand
CGGCGCGCTTGACCATGTCGCGGATCTCGTTGACCTCGTTCTTGGCGTTCCACTCGTACAGCGGGTTGAAGGCGGGCTGCACCTTGGGCCACACCTTCTGCCGCACGGGCGGAACCAGCACCACCACCGCCACCGCCACCACCAGCAACCAGAACAGCTTGGAAATCATGGGCATGGCTCCGTTCATGACCCGTGGTCAGGCGCGGCGGAAGGCTTCCGCCCCGTCCCGGCCTTCGTCCACCCGCGCGCGGCCGGCAACCACCAGCCGCCGCAGGTGCGCCAGCGTTTCGCGCAGCGCCAGCATCCGCGTACCCGCGCCCATCTCGCGCCCCGGGTAGCGCCGGTCCACCGCGCGCCAGGTGGTGGCCGGCCCGTCGTCCAGCAGCGCCGCCACCGCGCCGGTCTCGGCCACCGCGGCCGCGCGCAGCTCGGCGATGCGCGCGGTGCCCCGCACCGGCTCTCCGTGGCCGGGCAGGATCAGCGTTGGAGCCAGCGCGGCCAGCCGGTCCAGCGCGTCCACGTAGTCGCCCACTGGGTCGGCGCGCTGGCGGTTGACCCCCAGCGTGGGGGTGATGCGCGGCAGCACCGCGTCGCCCGCGACCAGCACCCGGTCCGCCGGGCGGAAGAGAGAGACGTGCCCCGCCGTGTGCCCCGGCGTCCACACGTGCCGCCACCCCTCCGCGCCGGGCACGTCTCCCTCGCCGCCGTCGAGCGCCTCGTCCACCTCCACCGGCGGCGCCAGGGCGCGGGCGGTGGCGTGCCCCTGCTGCACCGCCGCGATCCACTCCGCCGGCGCGCCGCAGCGGCGGAAGAGCTCGGCGCGGTACTCCGCTTCCTCGTCCGGGTGCGCGGCGGCGTGGGCCATCCGTTCGGCGTCCAGCCGGCCCATCAGCACGCGCGCGCCGGAGGCCTCCCTGACGCGGGCGGCCAACCCCACGTGGTCCATGTGCATGTGCGTCACCACGTGGACGCGCACCGCCTCCCATCCATCCGCCACCTGGGCGACGCCGGCCTCGAGCGCGGCCCAGGCCTCCTCGGTCCCCAGCCCGCCGTCCACCAGCATCCAGCGGCCGGGGGAGAGCTCCGCGAGACAGGCGTGCACCTGTGGCGGGCGGCCCGGCATGGGCGTGGTGATTCGCCACAGGCCGGGTGCCACGGGGGTGGGCCGTGCGTCACCTGGATTGTTCGTATTCAAGTAAATAAAGCCCCGGTGGGCGGATGGGCAAGAAAAACCTGTCCAGAGCCGGCGCGCCGCCCGCCCGTTCCGGCCCCGCCGAATCTAGGACGCAGGCCGCGCGGACGAAACGACCGGGAGCGCCGGGACACCCCCAGGCCGATCGGTTCGAATCTAGGTCGAGCCCGTGAGGTCGAGGTCGCACCGGCGGCTGAAGCCGCAGCGCCGCAGCAACAACCACGGGGAGCCTCGCAAACCGCGCGCGGCTGTGGACGTCGGCATCTGCGCGACAAACCAGCCCGCGGTAGCGCGTGGATGCCGGTTCGCAGTCCGCGAAGGCGGACTTCCCGAGGTTCCAGCGGCGGGTTTCAACCCGCCGTACGCGGTATCCCGGATCGGAAGCCTCCGCAAACCGCGCGAGGCTGTGGGATCTATCCATCCGATACCCAACACGGGTCTTTGCCGCACTCCCGGTAAGCCGGTAGATTCGCGGCCCTTCATCATCGTCGAACCCCTGCCCCACCCCGCATGACCGCTGACGTCTCGACGAACGATTCGCCGCGCGGGCGGCCGCTGCTGGCGCTGGCCGCGTTCCTGGCCTTCGTCTTCATCGGCGGGGCGCTGCTGGCGCCGTGGCTGTATCACGCGCTACAGGCGATCGCGCCGGGGACGAAGCTCGCGCGCACCCCGTTCGCCCGCGTGGAGAACCGCGCGCTGCTGCTGATGGCGCTCGTGGGGATCCCCTTCTACGTCCGCGCATCCGGCATCCGGCGCTGGGCAGACGTGGGATTCGATCCTCACCACGTCCGCTGGCGGCGCGTGGCGGGGGGATTCGCGCTCGGCTTCGTCTCCCTCGCCGCCGTCTGCGCGGTGGCGGTCGCCGGCGGGGGGCGGGCGCTGAACCTGGAGCGGACGCCGGGGCAGCTGGCGGGGCAGTTCGCCGGCGCGCTCGCCACCGCGCTGATCGTGGCGGTGATGGAGGAGCTGCTCTTCCGCGGCGCCATCTTCGGCGGGCTGCGCCGGGCGATGCCGTGGATCGCGGCGATGCTCGCCAGCAGCGCCATCTACGCGATCGTGCACTTCATGGCGCGGCCCGCGAATCCGCCGCGGATCGACTGGCTGAGCGGGTTGCGCGTGCTTCCCGGCATGCTGGCGGGGATGGCGCAGCCGGGCGGGCTGGTCCCCGCCTTCCTCAACCTGACGCTGGCGGGGGTGGTGCTCGCGCTGGCCTACCACTTCACGGGCGACATCTTCACCTCCATCGGCATCCACGCGGGGTGGATCTTCTGGCTCAAGTTCTACGGATTCCTGACGAAAGGTGTCCCCGGCGTGGACCCCGTCTTCTGGGGGACGAGGAAGCTGGTGGACGGCTGGCTGGCGTTCGTGGCGCTGGTGATCGTCCTGGGCGTGGTGATGGTCGTCGCGCGAAGGCAGCCGGCGCCGGCGGACGATTCATCGCGGATGCGCGCGGGTTGATGCGTCCCGCTCCGTCACAGACGCGCTCGCTGATCCGTTTTCTCTGCGACGACCCCACGCCGCCCACCCGCTGACCGGGGAACGCGATGATCCGAATCCCACGTCTGGCCCTTTCCCTCGCCCTGGGCGCCGTGCTGGCGGCGGGGTGCGACCGGTCGCCGCTCTCGCCCGGCGAGGTGGCGGGGAGGTACGTGCTGGTGAGCGTGAACGGCGCGCCGCTGCCGGCGGTGGTGAGCGAGACGCCGGACGTGACCACCGTCATCCTCGCCGACACGCTGCAGCTGAGCGGCGACGGCACCGGCGTGGAACTCCGCCTGGAGCGCTTCACCACGCATCCGGCCGGCGTCACCTCCGAGGAGTCCTCCACGTTGCCGCTGAAGTTCCGCTCCGTGGGTGGGAGCCTGGAAATCGGGTACCTCTGCTCACCGGACGGGACCGTGCTCTGCCTCTCCGTCGGCGGCACCGCCGAGCGCACCCCGGACGGGCTGCTGCTGCACCTGGTGGGGAACGACCTCGCGTTCCGCCGCATCGACTGACCCGGCCCGGGGCTTCCGTTTCGCCCCGATCCCGATCCGGAATCCGCCGCGGCACTCCTGCGGGTGCCGCGGCGGATCCGTTTCGATCTGCTTGTGCGGAGGGAACACCACGCCCTACTCTTGGGGGCACCACGTTCATGTCCCACTTTCATGTTCCCCCACTTCATGGAGGCACCCTCATGGCCTGGAGCGACCTTCCCACCCAGCCCAACATCCTGCTGCTGATCACCGACCAGCAGCGCCACGCGCGCCACTGGCCCCCGGGGTGGGCCGAGGCGAACCTTCCCGCGCTCGCCCGGCTGCAGCGCAACGGGATGACCTTCGAGCGCGCCTACTGCGCCGCGTGCGAGTGCTCGCCCAGCCGCGCGGCGTTCGTCACCAGCACCTACCCGCAGGTGAACGGCGTCACCACCACGGCGCCCCCGTCGTACCGCAACGTTCCGCCTGAACCGTACGCCGGCCTCGACAGCAGCCGCCCCAACCTCGGCTCGGTGCTCTCGGCGGCCGGGTACGAGACGGCCTGGCGGGGGAAGTGGCACCTGTACTACGTCCCCAACGGCCCGGGCGACCTGACCGCCTACGACTTCGCGGGGTGGGACCCGCCCGACGCCGGCACCACGCTGTCGCTGCACCTGTTGGGCGAGGGCACCCCGGGGCCGACGTACAACAACGCCAACGACCCGCGGTACGTGAACGGGGCCGGGGGCGCCGTCCAATTCCTGACCGGCTGGAGCCAGCAGCCGGCCCAGGGGCGCAAGCCGTTCTTCCTGGTGGTGAGCCTGGTGAACCCGCACGACGTGCACGTCTACACGCAGGGGTACACCACGGTCGGCTACACCGACGTGTTCGAGTCGCTGGACATCGGCCTTCCCCACAACCACCACGACACGCTGGAGCACAAGCCGCGCGCCCAGCGGATCTTCAGGCACAAGTGGGACAAGCAGCAGCCCTTCGACCAGGACAAGGGGATCACGCCGGAGGGGTACGCGAAGTTCTACGCCTACCTGACCACGCTGGCCGACGGGCGCACCTGCGAGGTGCTGGACGCGCTGGACGGGCTGGGGCTGACCGACGGCACGCTGGTGGTCCGCTTCGGCGACCACGGCGAGATGGGGATGTCGCACGGGCTGCGCGAGAAGATGTACAACGCGTACGAGGAAACCATCCGCGTGCCGCTGGTGGTGTCCAACCCCGTGGCGTTCCCCGAGCCCGTGCGCACCGACGCCTTCGCCAGCCTGGTGGACCTGCTCCCCACGCTGGCCACCATCGCGGGGGCCAAGGCGCCGGACGGGATCGCGGGCGTGGACCTGACGCCGGTCCTCTCCGGAGCCAGCCCGACGGCGCAGCCCGCGGTGCTGTGGGCGTACGACGACGTGGCGGTGGCCCGCAGCGTGATCGCCACGGTCGCCACCCACATCCGCGCCATGCGCAAGGACGACTGGATGTACGCCGTCTACTTCGCCGAGAACGAGCCGTCGGTGCCATTCGAGTTCGAGCTGTACGACCTGGCCGCCGACCACGGCGAGCTGAACAACCTGCTCAACCCGCTGCAGGTGACGGTGGAGCAGTGGCAGACGCTGCACGACCATCTCACCTGCCTGATGGAGGCCAAGGGCGGCCTCCCGCCGGGCGTGACCTGGCCCACCACGGTGGACGCCGCGATGCTCGACCTCCCGCCGCTCACCCTCTCGATCGAGGACCTGATGATCGGGTGGGCGGTGCCGCTGGAAGGCAAGTAGGGACCACGGCGCCGCGCGGACGCGGCGTGGCGCGAGTCTGCCGCGGCACGTTCCCACGTGCCGCGGCAGATTCCTTTCCCCCCGCCACGCATGAGACACAACCCAGCGCCACTGGCCCCGGACCTGCACGCGGGCTAGGTTGTAGTATTCTCGTCCGTACACATTTCCGGGTCCGCGAGCGGTCAAAGCTTTCGGCCCCGGCGTCCATTCAGGAAGAGCAGCACCGATGGCGACCACGACCCGCAGGAAGCCGAAGATGGAGCCGGCCGCGCAGCCCGACCGCGACACCCTGCTCGGCTTCTACCGCACCATGCTCCTGTCGCGGCGGCTGGACGACAAGGAGATCCAGCTCAAGCAGCAGAACAAGATCTTCTTCCAGATCTCGGGCGCCGGGCACGAGGGCGTGCAGGTGGCCGCGGCCGCCCACGCCCGGCCGGGGCACGACTGGTTCTACTTCTACTACCGCGACCGCGCCTTCTGCCTGGGGGTGGGGATGACCGCCCTCGACCAGATGCTGCAGGCCGTGGGCGCCGAGGCCGACATCGGCAGCGGCGGCCGCCAGATGCCCAGCCACTGGGGCCACCCCGACCTCAACATCGTCAGCACCTCGTCGCCGACGGGCACGCAGTTCCTGCAGGCCGTGGGCACCGCCGAGGCCGGCCTCCGCGCGCAGAAGGTGGGCGATCCGCTGGTGGAGATCACCCGCGCGGGCGACGACGAGATCGTGTGGGTGACCACGGGCGACGGGACGACCAGCGAAGGCGAGTTCTGGGAGAGTCTGAACAGCGCCTGCAACCTGGGGGTCCCCGTCCTCTACATCGTGGAAGACAACGAGTACGCCATCTCCGTCCCCGTCGAGGTCAACACCGCGGGCGGGAGCATCAGCAAGCTGGTGGCGGGCTTTCCCGGGCTGTTCATCCAGACCTGCGACGGGACCGACGTGGTGGAGAGCTACGAGGTCCTCGGCCGCGCGGTGGAGTACTGCCGCCAGCGGAAGGGCCCCGCGCTCGTCCACGCCAAGGTGATCCGCCCGTACAGCCACTCGCTCTCGGACGACGAGAAGTTCTACAAGACCGACGCGATGCGGAGCGAGGAGGCGAAGCGCGACCCGATCGTGCGCACCGCGAAGCTTCTCGCCGACCTAGGCTACGCCACCGAGGACGACCTCAAGCGGATCGAGGCCGAGGTGAACGCCGAGGTGCAGAAGGCGGTGGACGAGGCGCTGGCCAGCCCACAGCCGGACCCGTCCACCGCGATGCGCTACCTGTACTCGCCGGACGTGGACCCCACGGCGGAGCAGTTCGACACGGAGGACGACCCGCGCTTCAGCGGGAACGAGACCACCATGGTCGACCTGATCAACGCCACGCTGAAGGACGAGATGCGCCGCGACCCGCGCATCGTGGTCTTTGGCGAGGACGTGGCCGACTGCAGCCGCGAGGAGGTGCTGGAGCAGGTGAAGGGGAAGGGCGGCGTGTTCAAGGTGACCGCCGGCCTGCAGCGCGAGTTCGGCGGCACGCGGGTGTTCAACTCGCCGCTGGCCGAGGCGAACATCGTGGGGCGCGCGGTGGGGATGGCGGTGCGCGGGCTGAAGCCGGTGGTCGAGATCCAGTTCTTCGACTACATCTGGCCGGCGATGATGCAGATCCGCGACGAGCTGGCCACCATGCGCTACCGCTCGAACAACACCTACGCCTCGCCGGTGGTGATCCGCGTGACCTACGGCGGCTACCTGAAGGGCGGCGCCATCTACCACTCGCAGACGGGCGAGTCGATCTTCGCGCACTGCCCCGGGCTGCGCGTGGTGCTCCCGGCGACGGCGATGGACGCGGCGGGGCTGCTGCGCACCGCCATCCGCAGCGAGGACCCGGTCATCTTCCTGGAGCACAAGCACCTGTACCGCCAGGTGTACAACAAGGGCGTGTATCCGGGCCCCAACTTCATGATCCCCTTCGGCAAGGCCCGCACGGTGCGGCAGGGGACGGACGTGACCGTGGTCGCGTGCGGCGCGCTGGTGCAGCGCTCGGTGGTGGCGGCCAAGATGGCCGAGGAGCAGCTGGGGATCAGCACCGAGGTGATCGACCTGCGCACGCTCAGCCCCTTCGACATGGAGAGCATCGCCGAGAGCGTGAAGCGCACCAACCGCGTGATCGTGGCGCACGAGGACTCGCTGAGCTGGGGGATCGGCAGCGAGATCGCCGCGCGCATCGCCGACGAGCTCTTCCCCTGGCTCGACGCGCCGGTGAAGCGCGTGGCGAGCCTGGACACCTGGGTGGCGTACGCGCCGCAGCTGGAGCGCGCCATCCTTCCCGAGCCCGAGGACGTGTTCAAGGCGATCCAGGAGATCAAGGCGTTCTGATCCATCGCCTCTCCGTCCGACGCAGACGTGAGCAAGCCCCGCCCGGATCCATTCCGGGCGGGGCTGGTTGCATCCTGGATGGAAGAAACCGCTGACCAGAATGCGGTTCGGCCGGTCAGCTGCGGCCGTAGACCGGGACCGCGGCGCCGTTGACGGCGGCCGACTCGGGCGAGGCGAGGAAGAGGATCACGCGCGCGATCTCGTCCGGCGGCGTCCACCTGCTCGCGTCGGCGTTGGGCAGGGCGCGGCGGTTGGCGGGGGTGTCGATGGTGCCGGGGAGGACGGCGCTGGCGCGGATCCCGGCGTCGCGGTACTCCTCGGCGATGGTCTCGGCCAGCACCAGCAGCCCCGCCTTCGACACGGCGTACGCGCTGTTGTTCGCCCGCTGCTCGCGCGCGGCGCGCGACGAGACGAAGACCAGCGAGCCGCCGCCGCGCTCCAGCATCCGCGGGATGGCGGCGCGCGCCAGGAGGAAGCCGCTGGTCAGGTTCACCGACAGCATCGCCTCCCACACGCCCAGCGGGGTGTCGGCCACCTTGGCGCCGCCGTGCCACGCGCCCATCCCGTGCACCACGGCGTCCAGCCGCCCGCCCCACTGCACCGTCTGCACGACCGCCGAGTCGGCGCCGCGCTCGGTGGCCAGGTCCAGGAAGCAGGTGGCGACGCGGCCGGGGTGGGCGGACTTGAGCCCGTCCAGTGCGTCCCTGGCGTCGGTGTGGTACAGGGCCACCGAGATGCGCCAGCCGGCGGCCAGGAACGCGGCCGTCACCGCGCGCCCCAGGTTCCCCGCCCCGCCCGAGATGAAGGCGACGGGGCCGCCGGGCTGGTCAGCGCCGCTCTTCGCCATGCAGCCTCCCGGTGGCGGCGGTGAGCTCGCGCAGTCCCGCGGCCAGCTCGCGCGTCAGCTCGCCTTCGCGAAAGCGCCAGTGCCAGTGCGGGGCCGTGGAGCCCGGCAGGTTCATCCGCGCCTCGGTGCCCAGCCCCAGCACGTCCTGCAGGGGGACGATGGCCACGTCGGCCAGCGAGCGCAGCACCACGCCGATCATCGCCCAGTTGGGCTCGCCGCCGCCCGACATCGCGTCCAGCGCCGCCCGCTCGCGCGGCGACGCCTCGTCGCGGTACCAGCCCAGCGCGGTGTTGTTGTCGTGGGTACCGGTGTACGCCACCGTCTCGCGCACGTAGTTCTCCGGGAGATGGGGGTTGGTGGGATCGTCGTGCCCGAAGGCGAACTGGAGCACGCGCATCCCCGGCAGCCGCAGCCCGTCGCGCAGCGCCTCCACCTGCGGGGTGATGATCCCCAGGTCCTCGGCGATCAGCGGCAGCGGCCCCAGCGCCCGCTCCAGCGCGGCGAAGAGGTCGGCGCCGGGCCCGGGCATCCACCGGCCGTGCAGCGCGGTGGGCTCGTGCGCCGGCACCTCCCAGTAGCTCTCCAGGCCGCGGAAGTGGTCGATGCGCGCCATGTCCACCATCTCCAGCGTGCGGCGGAAGCGGTCGGCCCACCAGCGGTAGCCATCGCGCGCCTGCACGTCCCAGCGGTAGAGCGGGTTTCCCCAGCGCTGGCCGCTTTCGCTGAAGTAGTCGGGCGGCACGCCGCTCACCACGGTCGGCCGCCCCGCTTCGTCCAGGTAGAACATCTCCGGGTGCGCCCACACGTCGGCGCTGTCGTGCGCCAGGAAGAGCGGCACGTCGCCGATCAGGTAGATGCCGCGGCCGTTGGCGTAGCGGCGCAGCTCGCTCCACTGCCGGTCGAACAGGAACTGCGCCAGCGCGTGCCGCTCCAGTTCGTCCGCATGCCGCAGGCGCGCCTGGGCCAGCGCGTCCGGTTCGCGGGCGCGCAGCGGCTGGGGCCACTCGGTCCACGGCTGGCCGGGAAACTCGTCGCGCAGCGCGCGGAAGAGCGTCCAGTCTTCCAGCCAGGGGGCCTCGCGCTCGCGGTACTCGGCGAACCCGGCGCGCAGCCCCGGGCTGGCGCTGGCGCGGAAGGCGGCGTGTGCGCGGACGAGCAGCGGCTCCTTCCACCGCGCCGCCCCCGCGAAATCGGCGCGCGACGGGTCGAACGGGTGCGGCGGGCGGGCCTCGTCCTCGTCCAGCAAGCCGTCTTCCACCAGCAGGTCGGGGGAGACCAGGAGCGTGTTTCCCGCGAACGCCGAGAGCCCGTTATAGGGGATGCCGTGGTCGTCCACCGCCACCAGCGGCAGCAGCTGCCACAGCGTCTGCCCGGCCAGCGCCAGCCAGTCCAGGAAGCGATACGCCTGCGCGCCCAGGTCGCCGGTGCCGTCGCCCGGCAGCGAGGTGGGGTGCAGCAGGATGCCGCTGCGGCGCTCGCCCGTCACCCGCATGGGAGCCGTACGAAGGGGGCGCCGCGGTGGGGCCGGCGCATCGATCGACCGATGGTGCAAGATCCGGAATCCGAACGGGTTAGCGCGTCACGTCAGGCCGGGCCGCCCGCGGATGGAACGGCTCCGCCCGCCGCCGCGGGAGCGCTCCCCGGCTGCAGGAAGCGCGCCCGGACGAGCGCCCCCGCAACCTCCGTCACGGCCGGCCCGCGCGCAAGCCGACGGACGACGCTCACCGAGGCGATGAGTAGCAGCCGGCGGGAAAGGGCCCACCGGCGGCTGAAGCCGCAGCAACAACGACGGGAAGCCTCGCAAACCGCGCGAGGCTGAACCGCTGACCGCGACGGGAGCGGGCGGGCCCGCGACGCCGCGTACCCGCCCGCTTTCGTACCCCGTACTCCGTACCCTGTACCTCCACACCCCCGCACCTCCGCACCCCCGTACCTCCGCACCATCAGCTCCGCCGGTCGCGGCGGTCGTGGCGAAGGTCGCGGTGATCGCCGCGCAGCTCGCGGCCGTCGCGCCGGAGCTCGCGGCGGTCGTGGCGCAGCTCGGCGCGAGACTCGTCGTGGCGGCGGTCCTGGCGCAGCTCGCGGACGTCGCGGCGGGTCTCGTGGCGGTCCTGCCGGATCTCGCGGTGGTCGCGGCGGACTTCCACCCGGTCGGCGCGGCGCTCGCACGCCTCGGGGTGGCGGGCGCACTGCTGGCGCCCGGTCTGGGCGCTCAGGGCGGCGGGTGCGGCGGCCAGCGCCAGCGCGACCATGAACATCGCCTTCATCGTTGCCTCCATCGGGATCGAGGGTGGTCGCGGCCCCGGTCGCGGAGCCGCGTCTGATGAAGGGATACAGGCGCTCCGCCGCGGGCGTTTGGGCCGGCGCATTTCCAGACTGTGAAACGGCGGGCCACCTCGGTGCCCCGCCAGCGGAAGCCGCCCTTCTCCACCCGCGGCCCACGGGCCAGGCGACGTCGGATCGTTCCCCCTCCCGTCCTGTTGTGAACGAACCGCCCCACGCCCCCGCTCCCCGCGCGGCTCGCGACACGGCGGAGATCCGCTACCCCTCGTCCATCCACCGAGCCCGCGCTCATCCTTTCTCCCACCCGCGCGGCCCCGGGTGGAAGCATGACCGGACGCCTTGGCCAAACATCCGTGGAAGCAAATCGTTAGATGGAATTCACCGGGGCGAGGATGACCGCTCGCCCACGTCCACGCATCGCCGGCCGTGGGACGCTCTGACACGCGTGGAGGAGCAGATCGGCGCGGATGCACGGATCTGTTGCGCCACCGGGAGGTATGGCTTATTGTTGACGGGAAAGGTAAAATACCGCGATGAGCGCCTCTCCGTCCCACGGGAGCGGCGCCCGGAACCCATGCGCGCGGGAGGCACTGATGCGCAAGAAGCTTTCGCTGCAGGTGGAACGCCTGGCGGTGGACTCGTTCGCCACCGGAGCGGGCGAGGCCGCGCGCGGCACGGTGGAGGCCAACGCGGCGTGTACCTGTTTCAACACGTGCGCCTGTCCCACCGCCCGCTACTGGTGCGCCGACAGCCCCGAGACCGTGTACTCGTGCGACTACACCCACAACGCCAGCTGCTGGACGGCGTGACCCCAGGCAGGGTGCGGACCCCGGACCAAACCGGGCCCGCACCCTTTTTCGTTCCCCATCGCTCCCGGAGCCCGTGATGAAGAAGAAGCTGACGCTGGACGTGGACGCACTCGCCGTGGCCTCGTTCGACACCGCGGACGGGCGCGCGGGCGAGCCGGGCACGGTGCACGGCCGCGACGCGGGCCCCACGCCGCCCGAGTACTTCGACTGCACCTGCGCGCGCAGTTGCGACTGCCCCAGCGCCTACTACTGGTGCGGCGACGGCTACTACACGCTGTACTCGTGCAAGTACACGCAGAACGAGAGCTGCGCCATCAGCGCCGCGTGCACCACCTCGTGAGCGACGCATCCACACACCCGGAGGGACGAGGGATGAAGAAGCTGAGCCTGGAGATCGAAGCGCTGGCGGTGGACAGCTTCGCCACCACCCGCGAGGCGGCCGGCGTGGGTGGCACCGTGCGCGGCCACGCGATCGTGGACCCCCAGCCCACGCCGCCCGACTACGCGGTGAACAACTGCACCTGCGCGGCGAGCTGCCCCTGCCCCACCGCGGCGTACCACTGCGCCACCGTGCGGCTCACGGCCATCTCGTGCACCTACACGCAGAACGTGAGCTGCTTCTACAACACCACCGTCGAAGGGATCTGACCAATGAGCAAGAAGCTGAGGCTGGACACGCTGAACGTGGAGAGCTTCCCGACCACCGCCGAGGGCGTCGACGCGCGCGGGACGGTGGAGGGTCGCTTGATCGAGCCCACGCCGCCGGAGCGCCCCTGCACCTGCAACCACACCGACCTGTGCAAGACGGCGTACTACTACTGCGGCACGGGCCCGTACACCATCTATTCGTGCGACTACACCCACAACGGCAGCTGCCCCGTCACGCAGTGAACGCGGCAAGGTGACGGCGGGGCGGGGCCGTTCCGGCGCCCGCCCCTTGCGCTCCCACCGGCGCGGGTCCACACGAACCCACGGAGAGGAGAGACGCCGATGCAACGCAGGCGCAAGCTGGAGGTCCACGCCCTGTCGGTCGACTCGTTCGCCACCGCGCCGCCGGCCGCCAGGAGCGCCGGCGGCACCGTGCAGGCGCATGAACGCCCGTGCACCTCGGCGCAAACGTGCGACTGCCCCACCTCGCCGTACCACTGCGGCACGCTGCCGTTCACCGCCATCTCGTGCCCGGCGACCTCGCTCTGCTGAGCGCGGGCGCGAGCCACCTTCCGCACTGGAGGACCGGATGAAGAAGCTGGGCCTGGAGATCGACACGCTGGCGGTGGAAAGCTTCGAGGCGGGCGAGGGCGCGCACCCGGAGCGGGGCACGGTGGAAGCGTTCGTCTGCACGGGAAAGAACACCTGCCAGTGCCCCACCAGCATCTACCAGTGCGGCACCATCGCGGCCACCTTCTCGTGCCGCACCCAGATCGACTGCTAGACCGCAGCCGCTGGGACGGTCCGAAGCAGCGGCGCGGCCCCACGGCGGGGCCGCGCCGCTTTCACGTCTGCTGATCCCCGGCCACGCCCACGCCGCGGCGTGCGCGATGGCTTGCAGGCCGAAGGATCGATCGCCGGTCCCGCGCGATGAAGCCGGCGGAGTCGCATCCGACGCGATCGGTCCTTCGCGCTGCGGCCGTCGGAGCACGCCTCGAGTGCGGGGTGGTCGCGCCCAGGATGACGAGACCGGCACCGGTTCGCGAATGCACCCGCCGAGCGGCGTCACTCCCGCGCGGCGGTGCCGACCAGGCGCTCGATCTCGTCGGGGTCCACGGGGACGTGGCGGGTGAGGATCTCGCAGCCGTCCCCGGTCACCAGCACGTCGTCCTCGATGCGCACGCCGATGCCGCGCAGCTCGTCGGGGACGTCGGGGGCGTCGGGAGCGATGTACAGGCCGGGCTCGATGGTCAGCACCATCCCCGGCGCCAGCGGGACCCACTCGCCGCCGCTGCGCCCGCGGTACGAGCCGGCGTCGTGCACGTCCAGCCCCAGCCAGTGCGAGGTCTGGTGCATGAAGTAGCGCTTGTACTCCTCGCCCTCCATCAGCTCGGCGGGGTCGCCCTCCAGCAGGCCCAGCTCCACCATCCCGCGCACCAGCTCGCCGCGCACCGTCTCGTGCAGCTCGATCACGGTGGCGCCGGGCCGCGCGGCGGCGATCGCCGCCTCCTCGGCGCGGAGAACGATCTCGTAGACGCGGCGCTGCGCGGGGGTGAAGCGGCCGTTCACCGGGAAGGTGCGGGTGATGTCGCCGCAGTACAGGCCCACGGACGCGCCCGCGTCGATCAGCACCAGGTCGCCGTCTTCGCTGCGGCGGTCGTTGGTCACGTAGTGCAGGATGCAGGCGTTGGGGCCCGAGCCCACGATGGTGGGGTACGCGGTGCCGCAGCGCGGCCCGGCCGCGCGGAAGGTGCCGTCGAGCAGCGCCTCGAGCTCCCACTCGCCCATGCCGGGGCGCGCCGAGCGCATGGCTCGCAGGTGTCCGTCGGCGGAAAGGCGGCACGCCTGGCGGATCAGCTCCAGCTCGCCGGGCTCCTTCACCAGGCGCATGGCGTCGACCGCCAGGCAGGGGTCCAGCACCTCGGTGGTGCCCTTGCCGGTGCGCGCGTGCCGCTGCCGCCACTCGCGGATCCACCCGATCAGCCGCCGGTCCATCGCCTCGTCGCTCCCCAGCGAGTACCAGAGGTGGCTGGCGGGCTCGAGCAGCTCCTTCAGCCGCTGGTCGAGCTCGTCCAGCGGATAGGCGGCGTCGGCGCCGTACTCGTCGCGGGCGCCCTCCACGCCGGCGCGGCGGCCGTTCCAGGTCTCCTTCTCGGGGTCGCGCGGGCGCACGAAGAGGGTGAAGCGGTGCTCGGCGTCGTGCGGGGTGAGCACGGCCACGGCGGGCTCGGGAAAGCCGGTCAGGTAGTACAGCTCGCTGTTCTGCCGGTAGTTGATCTCGGTGTCGCGCGAGAGGATCAGCTCCGGGGCGCCGCAGATCACCGCCACACCGCCGCCGATCTGCTCGATGAAGCGCTCGCGGCGCGTGCGGTACGGCTCCGGCGCGGGCGGAAGGGCCCCGCGGTCCACGTCGTGGGCGGCGGCTTCGGTGAGCGGCTCGCCGGCAAGGTCGGCCCCGGGATCGGCGATGGCTGTATCGGTCATGATGATGCGATCTGCGTGCGATGGTCGATGAATGAAGGGCGGATGCGGACGATCCGCGTCAGAGCACCTGGCGCAGTGCGGCTTGCACGCGCGGGGCCAGCTCGGCCCACGCGGCGTCCGGCTGCTTGGTGACGGTGACGAAGTCGGCCACGATGAACACGGAGCGCACCCCCGGCTCGGCCAGCAGCCGCGCGGCGATCGGATCGGCGGCGGCGGCTTCGGGCGAGTCGAAGGTGATCCCCCGCCGCCCCTCCAGCAGCGTGCGTCCCACGGTGAACTTACCCGCCTGCGGGTTCGGCGTTTCGTCGAAGCGGATCCTGGGCCTGGGCACCGTACGTCTCGATCGTCGGATACGGGTTTGCGAGTGAGCTCGCGGCTACGACGGCACGCCGTCCGCCTTCGCGGACTTCAACTACGCCACGGGCGGCCGAGCCATCGTTTTCGTTGGCGCCGCTTCAAGCTAATCCATCCGCTCGGTGACCGCTTCGAGGTAGCGGTCCGGGTCCAGCCGGTGCGCGCGCGCGAGCGCGTCGATCGCGTCCAGGCCGGGAACGTAGCCGTTCACGATCCGGCGCAGGTGGCGGGCGGAAAGGCCGGGGATGGCGTTTTGCGCAAGGCCGTGCTGCTGGCGAAGCGCGCGGACGGCGTTCCCGAACGCACGGTCGTGCGCCAGCTTCCGCGTCCGTGCCCGGGCCTGCGGCCTGGGGTCGAGCGCCAGGCGGAGGTCGTGCAGGTCCAGGTGCATGTCCGACTCCGGCCAGATCACTTCCGCCACGTCGTTCAGCTTTTCCGGGGATCGCTCACCCCCACCAGCGTCGGCGCGCGCCGCCACGCCTCCCACGCCCCGCCCTCCAGCGCGCGCCAGGAGCCGGGGGCGGGAAGGTGGAGGGCGCGCGTGCACCAGCGGGCCAGGAAGTCCAGGTCGTGGCTGGAGATCAGCACGGCGGCGCCCCGGGCGCGGCGCGCGTCGAGCTCGGCCACCAGGCGCTCGGCGGAGGTACGATCGAGCCCGTTGAGCGCCTCGTCCAGCACGATCATCCGCGGCTGGTGCAGCAGCGCGGCGGCAATGGCGGTCTTGCGCCCCATCCCCTGCGACAGCTCGCGGCAGAGCGTTCCCTCCGCGCCGGCCAGGCCGAGAAGCGCCAGCAGCCGCGCCGTCTCGGCGGACGATTCCGCGCCGTCCAGCCCGCGCGCCGCGGCCACGAAGCGCAGCAGCTCGGCCACGCTCAGCTCGGGGTACAGGAACGGCTGCTCGGGGACGTAGCCCAGGCACGCCGCCGCCGCGGCCATCTCGCGGAACGGGTCCGCGCCGCAGATGCGCACCTCGCCGCGGTCCGGGAGCCGGTCGGCGGTGACGCAGCCGATCAGCGTGGACTTGCCGGCGCCGTTGGGGCCCACCAGCGCCACCGCCTCGCCGGGATGGACGTCGAACGATACGTCGCTGAGCACCACGCCGCGGCGGTACTTCTTGCGCAGGCCGCGCACGGCGAGCGGGAGCGCCGGGTCCGTCATCGCCCCGCGGCGGCCAGGGACGAACCGGCCGCGGCGAGCGCCGTCACCCCCGCTGCGGCGATCCACGCCCACCCTGCGCCGCCGTCGCCGCGGATCCACCATCCCGCCGCCATCGGCATCGCCACGATCAGCACCAGCCCGAAGGCGGCGGCCCAGCGGCCGGCGAAGCGGGCGGCCGGCCGGATGCCGGCGGTGCGGTCCGTCCACCGCGTGCGGCCGCGCTCGGAGCGGCCCAGGGCGACGATCGCGGCGGCCTGCGCGGCCAGCATCGCGCCGCACGCCAGCGTGACCCACGCGCGCACGCCCGGACTGCCGCCGGCCCGGAGAACCGCCAGCGCGCCCACGACCGCCACCGGCCACGCCAGCCGCGACGCCCAGCGGTAACGGCGTCCGATCACCACCGCGTCGCGCGCGCGCACCGCCTGGGCGCGGCGCGGGAGCACCGACGCGATCCCGCGCCCCAGCACCAGCTCGCCGCCGGACGCGTCGGGCGGGGGCGCGTAGGCCAGCTCGCCCGCGTGCGGCGCGAACCGCGGCAGCGCCCGCGCGAACGCCCGCGCCCCCAGCGGCACCAGCGCCGCCGACCCCGCGAGGATCAGCGCCAGCCGCAGCGGCATCGGCCACACGCCGCTACCCGCGAAGCCCGCGGCCGCGGCGCCGGCCACCGCGGGCCAGATCGGCGCGTAGACGAGCGGGCCCGCCGCGATCAGCTCGTAGTCGTACCCCTGCCCCAGCGCCTGCGACATCAGCGACGGCTTGCGGCCCGAGACGGTGTCCGCCGCCGCGCGCCCCTGCGCCACCAGCGAGGCCGCCCAGGTGGCCACCCCCGCCGCCAGCGCGACCGCCAGCGGCCGCCCGGCGTTCTCGCCCGTCGCGACGTATGGGAGCATCAAGCCAAGAGAAAGCGCGACGGCAAACGCCAGCAGACGCAGCGCGCGCACGCCGAACAGCGCATCGGTGGAGATCCCCAGCCGCCGCAGGAACGCGTCGTCCGCCGGGCGAAAGAGGATGGGGTACGCCTGGATGCCGACGGGCACCGCGACCAGGAGCCCCAGCAGCACCACGCCGTCGCCCGTGGAGACGTCCGGGCGGACGGAGTCGGCGGCGGTCCACAGCGCCCCCGCGGCCAGCGCCACCGGCAGCACCACCGCCAGCCACGCCGCGGGGCGTGGATGGCGGAAGGCGTCGGCCAGGCGGCGCAGCTCGAGGCGCAGGAGCAGGTGCACGGGCTCGGTTCGGGGGCGCGTGGACGCGGGACCGGTGATCCGGCGGAACGGGCGGCCAAGATACGGCGCCCGGCGCGCATCGCCAAACAACGGGCGTCGCCAGGCGCTCCGGCGGAGGGTGTACGACGGCTGTTGCGGAGCGGACACGGGCTGTAGCGCTTCGCAACGCACATCCTCCGTTCGGCCGAAGCCGTCACGCGTGAAATCCGTGTTGCAACACGGATTTTTCGCGGCCGCCATCCGCCGCGCCGGCCGGTCCGGGGAGTGCATCCTGCCCGTGGCAGCGGACCCCGCGTGGGCTGCCTGCCTGAGCGCGTCCGCCGTCACATCGGCGACGGACTCCTCGCGAGGGCGCGGCCACCTTTGGGGGTGCCTGGCCGATGGAAACTCGTGGCCCTGGAGGGGTGATGCGATTCCGGATCGTGTGCGGAGTGGGGCTGCTGGCCGCCGTGGCCTGCAGCGACAACGGCCCGACGAGCCCCGACGTTCCGTCCGACGTGCGGGGCCCCAGCCCGGTGGGCGCCGTGATCCCGATCGGCGTGCAGGTGGTGGCGCAGGGGCTGGTGTCGCCGGTGCAGCTGGCGCAGCCGCCGGGGAACGATCCCCGCCGCTTCGTGGTGGACCAGGTGGGAACCATCCGCGTGATCGGCGGCGACGGGACGCTGCAGGCCGCGCCCTGGCTGGACCTGCGCGCCCGCATCACCCCGCTGGCGGCCGGCTACGACGAGCGCGGGCTGCTGTCGATGGCGTTCCATCCCCGGTTCGCCAGCAACGGGCGCTTCTACGTGTTCTACAACGCGCCGCCACGCGCCGGCGCGCCGGCGGGCTACAACAACACCGTGGTGGTGTCGGAGTTCAGGGAGGGCGCCAGCGGCACGGTGAGCCTGGGCACCGAGCGCGTGATCCTGCAGGTGGACCACCCGCAGTCGAACCACAACGGCGGCACGGTGGCGTTCGGGCCCGACGGCTACCTGTACGTATCCATCGGCGACGGCGGCGCGGGCAACGACGTGGGCGCGGGGCACGTGGACGACTGGTACACGGCCAACGCGGGCGGCAACGGGCAGGACGTGACGCAGAACCTGCTGGGCAACGTCCTGCGCATCGACGTGGACCACGGCGACCCGTACGCCGTGCCGCGCGACAACCCGTTCGTGGACCGGTCCGGGCTGGACGAGATCTGGGCGTACGGCTTCCGCAACCCGTACCGCATGGCGTTCGACCCCGGCGGCAGCCACATCCTGCTGGTGGGCGACGCGGGCCAGGCGATGTGGGAAGAGGTGAGCCGGGTGGTGAAGGGCGGCGACTTCGGGTGGAACGTGCGCGAGGGAACGCACTGCTTCAGCGCGGCCAACCCCACGCAGAACGTGGCCGCCTGCCCGGATAGCGACCCGACGACGGGCGAGATCCTGCGCAGCCCGGTGATCGAGTTCGGCAATCTCAACAACCCCGCCGGCGGGCTGTCGCTGACGGTGGTGGGCGGCAACGTGTACCGCGGCCCGTCGGTGCAGGCGCTGCAGGGGATGTACGTGTTCGGCGGGTTCGGCTCCAGCTTCACGCTTCCCAGCGGACGCCTGTGGGCCGCGCGGCCGCAGTCGTCGGGGCTGTGGACCATGCAGGAGTTGCTGATCAACGGCTCGCTGCCGCTGGGCAGCTACGTGAAGGGCTTCGGCCAGGACCGCGCGGGCGAGGTGTACGTCGCGGTGTCACAGGCGGTGGGCCCGTCGGGCACCAGCGGCCGGGTGCTGAAGATCGTGCCCGCGAACGCCACGGCGGTCAGGTCGGACCCATGAAGAGGGCGATGATGCCCGGGATGGCGATGGAAGAACAGAGCACCGGGATCAGAGATTACTACGCGTTGGGGCGCTCGGCCATCCGCCGCG
>Ga0207706_10002211_pt1 | contig 18979 bp, 19 predicted proteins | sample KBSC53metaG_FD_184318 | JGI IMG/M metagenome (GOLD analysis project Ga0207706, IMG submission 184318) | Corn rhizosphere microbial communities from Kellogg Biological Station, Michigan, USA - KBS C5-3 metaG (SPAdes) (version 2) | ecosystem: Host-associated > Plants > Roots > Rhizosphere > Soil ... | reverse complement strand
CGGCATTCATGTTCTTCGAAGTCGATCTCCTCACGGCGATCCTGTCCGCCGCCACGACGCAGTACGCATTCGCCATTGCCGCAGCCGGCACTCAGATCGGCACTGTCGTCCTCGGCGCGGAGACAATCGCTTACCTGCAGGCCGGTGCGGTCCAGGCAGTCGTTCTCTATATGACGCTGGCAGTCGGGCTGCTCTCCGGGTACACCGCCATCCGCACTGCGGCGCACATCGCCAAACGAAAGGCAGCGTAAACGACAATGAAATCGATCCTGCTCGGACTGACGTTATTGATGGCGGCTGCCACCGTGCAGGATGCGCACGCCCAACGGGTAAGGATCTCCGGTTTGAAGAGATACTCGCAGATCACGACCGGAGATCTGACCGTTGCGGCGGGCACCACGACTTCAGGATCAGTCATGGCGGTGCGTGGCGACCTCAACGTGTACGGCAACGTCGATGGAGCTGCTACCGCGGTCCTCGGTGATGTGATCGTGCACGAGGGCGGTAGAGTTCGCGGCGGAGCGGTAGCGCTCGGCGGGCACGTGCGCAACGAAGGTGGCTCGATACTGGGTGTGATCAAGGACGTCGGTGCAACGCACAACCGGTCGACCGTCAGCTTTGGCGGACGGCCGCGCACGACCATTGGCTCGCTGATCGCGGCGATAATTTGGCTGGTAGTCCTGTTGGTGGTCGGGACATTCGTTCTCTTCTTCGCACGCGATTACTTCAAGCGCGCAGTCGAAGTGGTCACCAACGAGACGGGACGATCGCTGCTCACCGGCGTGGTGGGCGGAGTCGCATCGATTCCGGTGCTCGTCACGATATGCGTAGCGCTGGCTATTACTATCATCGGCGCGTTCCTCATCCCCGTCGCCGGCGGCGTATTCCTGGTAGCAATGTCGGGCATCGCAATGCTTGGCTTCCTCGCCGTCGCGCAGGTTACCGGCATCGCCATCGCCGGCAAGAGAGACGCGGAGACTCCAGCGGGCCAGGAGCTGCAGTTCCTCTACACCGGGATCATCGCTTTCAGCGCGCTGTGGATCGTCGCTGCCGCGTTCACCTGGTTCCCGATTCTCGGATCGGTTCTGCGCATGCTGGCGTTCTCGGTGACGCTCGTCGCGGTTGCCACCGGATTCGGTGCGGTGATTCTCTCCTGGTGGCGGACGCGTCCCAAGAAGAACGCAGTAACGGCCTAGCTGGCCTGCGGATTGCCCCCCGCAGTAGCCCATGGTCATCCTGGGCTACCGGCCCGCTGAGCTCCTCAAGAAAACATTCAGCGAGACAATCGAGGACAACATCCTCGGTATTGCCGCGCAGGTCGCCTACAATTTTTTCTTCTCGCTCTTCCCTCTCGCGCTTTTTCTCGCGCCGCTGCTCAGCCTGCTGGGCGACAAGCGAACGATCGTCAGTGATTTGCTCACACGACTGGCACAGGTGGTTCCCCCAGATGCGTTCACGCTCGTCTCCAAAGTCGTCAACGACATCGTTTTTGCGGAAAACGCGCCTGGGCTGATCTCCATCGGCGCGGTGCTCGCAGCCTGGTCCGGCTCCAACATCTTCACGACGTTCATGGATGCGCTCGACACTGCCTACGATGTGCAGGATCCGCGTCCGTGGTGGAAGAAGCGACTGCTGGCACTGGCAGTCATGCTTGGGTGGGCAGTCATCATCACGGTCGTCACCGCAATTCTGCTTGCCGGTGACAACATTGTCGAATACGCCCGCACGCGGCTTGGCGCCGGCAGCGCCGCCCTCACGGTGTGGAGCATCGTCCAGGTCCCGGTCGCCTTGCTGCTGCTGGTCGGATTTTTTTACCTGATGTACTGGCTGTTGCCGTACGTGAAGCAGGACAAGAAACAGATTCTCGTCGGATCGGTGGCAACGGCGGTGCTGTTCGGCCTGGGTACTCTCATCTTTCGCGAATACGTGCAGCACTTCCCGCCGAACAAGACCTACGGAACCATCGGTGCGGTGATGGTGCTGCTGACGTGGATGTACGTGATCTCAGTGGTGATTCTGGTCGGTGGCGAGCTCAACTCTGAATTGCACCACGGCACAGGATCGGTGGCATCAAGGAAGGGCAGCGTTTACGCCGGCCGTATCGCGACTGGAGAGCAGCCCAGCCAACCTTCCAGCAAGATCGAATAGAGCCTCGGCAGCCGGAGTTTTGGGATCGCTGACGACGATGGGTTCGCCGCGATCGCCGCCCGACAGAACGCCCGGGAAGAACGGGATCTCGCCCAGCACCGGGACATCCAGCTCCTCGGCGAGTCGCTGTCCTCCGGCCCGGCCGAAGATGTAATGCTTCTCCTCGCAGTTCGGGCAGACGAAGTAGCTCATGTTCTCTACGACGCCAAGGACTGGAACGGCGACGCGCTGAAACATTTTCGCGCCGCGCAGCGCGTCTCCCGCTGCTACTTCCTGCGGAGTGGTGACGATGATCGCGCCGTGAACCATCGTCGCCTGAACCAGCGATAGCTGGGCGTCGCCGGTGCCGGGAGGCATATCGACGAGGAAGTAGTCCAGCTCGCCCCACTGCACGTCCTTCAGGAACTGGGTGATGATCTTCATGATGATCGGCCCGCGCCAGATCGCCGGCTGGTCCCGCTCGATCATGAAGCCGAGGCTCATGATTTTTACCCCGTGGGCGTTGAGTGGGATGATCTTCTCGTTTTCGACCGGCGGTGCGGCGTTGACTCCCATCATGCGCGGGATGTTCGGGCCGTATATATCGGCGTCCATCAAGCCGACCCGCGCACCCTGGCGGGCAAGTGCCACGGCCAGATTCGTCGCGACTGTGGATTTACCGACGCCACCCTTCCCGCTCGAGATTGCGATGATGTTCCCGAGGTGTGGATAGGCCACCGGAGTCGGTGCATGGACGTTGGCGCGCTGTGACTGTGGCTCCTGACCCATCACTGGTAACGCGCGCGGACGCGATGGCGCGGGAGGCGGGAGGGGGGAGGCGGGAGGCGCAGACACCTGCGAAGCGGATCTGTTGGCCTGCGATGCGTCTTTCACATCGACGCGTACATCCGTGACGCCGGGAATCTGTTGAAGGCTGTGACGCACTTCACGCACGACCGTAGCGTCATCGTCGGCGGAGAGAAAGAGGCTGAGCCTGACCTTGCCGTCGGTGGTAGTGGCGATGTCGCGCACCATCTCTGCTTCGAGAACGTTCGCACCGAGCCGGTTGTTGCGCACGCGGGACAGTGCATCTGTCACGCGCTCCTGCAGGTTCTGGGTCATGCAGTGGAATCTACATTCAGCACCACGGATCTGAGCTCGGCGATCCGCCGTTTGAGTTGCACTTCGATTCCCTGCATGAAGGTGACTGCCGATGCGTCGCAGTCCTTGCACCCCCCCATAACGTGCAGCACCGCGGTTCCGGTGGCAGGATCGAACGCGTCGAGCTCGACGTTACAGTGGTCGATTCGCAGCATGGGAATGATTTCGGCGAGCTCATCGCGAATCTGGTGCTCGATGTCGGCTTGCGGTCGCGACTGTCTGCGGCGGAGGACGCTCATGGGAGCAAATTAGATCGGCTGCGTTCCGGTTGCTACCCGATCCGAGAATTCGGCGGAACTAGTTTTTCGATGCGGGTGGCGGCAAGAGCTCGCCGCGTCCGCACGCGATTGCAAACGTATTCATGCCGCCCAGTCCATATGCATCAGGCATGTCGAGGGTCGGAACGATTTTCCACGCGCCAGACACTTTGTGTAGTGTCATGGTCCTGGGGCTCTGCTCCATGCGAACTTCTGAGTTTTCAAATCGTGGAGCGTCATAAGTGATTCCTACTATTACGTAGCTAACCGAATCCGAATTTCTGGCCGCCCCCAGGATCGTCGAATGCGAGAACTGGGACTTTTTTACCAGCATTGCCCGTTTAGCGGAGTCGGACATGTCAGGACAGTCAACTTGCGTCCAGCCACGTCTGTATGAGCGCTCCGTTCTATAGACTGGCCCTTTCGCTTCCAGCCAGCGCGCGGCAGCCTCGGAAGGCGTAAGCAACGCGAGGGAGTCGACCGTCGTTATTCGCGCAAAATCATTTTCCAGGAAGTCAGAGTCCCGCGTTACGTCGTTCATTCTCTTCAGCTGGTATTCGGCGACGGCGCGAGGCATGGTGGAGTCAGCGCGCATCAGCTCTTCAACAGTCAGTTTGTGGATCGAAGACCGGTTGCGGAAACCGTGCACGATGTTCCGCTGCATCCCAACGACGTAGCTCTGGTCAAGCAATGCCGCCGCGTCCTGCCACCGCTCCTCCTCCTCGGCTTTGAAGAACGCCCGAACTACATCTTCAGGATTCGCTTGCGCGGCGCCGACACGCGCACTCGCTAAGAGGAGAATTCCAACCCACCGCTTCACGCGACGCCCTCCTTATCCTCCGCGGCAAGAAACTCCCGAGCAGCCGCGATCACCTTTTTGCGGACCGACTCGATGTTTCCTTCAATCAGCGCGCCAGCGGCGCGCGCGTGTCCGCCCCCGCCGAACTGCTTGGCAAATTTGTTGACGTCGACGTCGCCGGTACTGCGGAAGGATACCTTGACCTTGTCGTGGCCGAGGTCGCGGAAGAAGAGGGCCAGCCTCGTTCCACCAATCGAGCGGGGATGCTCGGCGATTCCCTCGAGGTCCTCCGACCGCAATCCATACTGCTCGGCGGCGCCAGCGGCGACGGAGATCCACGAGATGCCGTACTCGGGGTCCACCTCGAGAGTTGCCAACGCATCGCGCAGCAGATGCAGGCGACCGACCGGCATCGACGCGTAGAGTCGGCCATACATCTCTTCGGGCTCGACGCCAGACGCAATGAGCTGACCCGCGATGCTGAGACAGCGCGCCGTGGTGTTGCTGAAACGAAATCCGCCGGTGTCGGTGAGCAGCGCGACATAGAGAGCGCGGGCGATATCCGGCGTGATCTCGAGACCGACGCAGGTGGCAAAGTCGTAGATCAGTTCCCCGGTCGCACAGGCAGCCGTGTCAGCGAGCATCAGCTTGCTGGGCGGTTCGTCGCTCGGGAGATGATGATCGATGACCAGCTTGGGAATGGTGAGACGGCGCACCGCCTCCGCCAGGACACCGAGGCGTTTGACGTCCGAGATGTCGAGCACCACCAGCACGTCGGCTTCCTTGAGAGCCTTGGCGCCCTGGTCGCTTGCATCCCGCACGTCGTTGCCGAGGAGGAATTTGTACATGTCCGGCCACGGCGTGGGGTTTACGATCTTCGACCGAATCCCCAATTGACCGAGCAGACGGGAGAGCGCGGTCTCCGAGCCGCAGCCGTCTCCGTCGGCATTGATGTGAGTTGATATTGCGACAGAGCGTCCCGCGCGGAGCTCCTGCGCGAGACGCTCGATCGACTCCCGACGCTGCTGGGGGACGCTTAGAAGGTCAAGCACTGCCTTCCGCGCGGGCCAACTTCGAATGCGATCTGCTGTAGAAGAAATAGATGATCAGGCCCAGAATCATCCAGACGATGAGCCGTTCCCACGTCGCGCGGGGGAGGCTGGTCATCATGTAGCCGCAAATGAGAATGCCCAGAATCGGAACGACGGGCACCAGAGGCGTTCTGAAGGGCCGGGCGAGATTGGGCGACTTGTAGCGGAGCACGATAATGCCGGCGCACACGATCACGAACGCCAGCAGGGTGCCGATTGAAACCAGCTCGCCGAGGAGGCCGATCGGGAAGAGACCGGCTACGACGCCGGCGACGATACCCGTGAGAATGGTCGTGACATACGGAGTCTTGAAGCGCGGGTGCACCTTTCCGAACACGGGCGGGAGCAGGCCGTCGCGCGCCATCGAATAGAAGATGCGCGGCTGGCCCATGAGCATCACCAGCACGACTGAAGCAAGACCCGCGATCGCGCCGATGTTGATGAACTTGCCAAGCCAGCTCAGAGAGGATCCGGCTTTCTCAATGGCGACGAACACCGGGTGCGGAACATCGAGCTCGGTGTAGTGGGCGAGGCCCGTCATCACCAGCGACATCAGGATGTACAGGATGGTGCAGATGGCCAATGATCCCAGAATTCCGATCGGCATGTCCTTCTGCGGATTCTTGGCTTCCTGCGCCGCCGTCGATACCGCATCGAATCCTATGTAGGCGAAGAAGACGACCGCCGCGCCACGTACGATTCCGCTCCAACCGTAATGACCGTACTCGCCGGTATTGGGTGGAACGAACGGATGCCAGTTTTCCTGATTGACGTACATGAAGCCGAAACCGATCACCAGTAAAACGATCGTGATCTTGAGGATCACGATGAAGTTGTTGAATCGGGCCGATTCCTTGATGCCGATGACGAGAAGAGTCGTCATCAGAGCGATCAGAACCATGGCGGGAAGATTGAGCACCGCACCCGTCTGCGAGAATCCCGCAGGAGCGAGGACGGCGTTCGTCACGGGATCGAGCTTGGCGATCTCATGGTACTGGAGCGGCGCGTTCGTGAAGGCCGCGGGCATGTGAACCCCGATCTGCTCCATGAACGCCGTGAAATATCCCGACCAGCCCACAGCCACAGTGGAGGCCCCGAACAGGTACTCGAGGATCAGGTCCCAGCCGATGATCCAGGCGATGAACTCACCCAGCGTCGCATACCCGTACGTATACGCGCTGCCCGCAATCGGGATCATGCTGGCGAACTCGGCGTAGCACAGTCCCGCGAAAAGGCATCCCAATCCGGATACAATAAACGAGATGACGATTGCGGGGCCGGCGTATTGAGCGGCCGCAGTCCCTGTCAGAACGAAAATTCCGGCGCCGATGATCGCGCCGATGCCCAGCGTCGTGAGGTTGAGTGCGCCGAGTGCGCGCCGAAGGGTGTGCTCCGAGGATTCACCCGCCGCCTCAGATTGCAGGACAGCGATGCTCTTCTTCGTCCATAGGCCCATTAGAGAAACTCCGAATGGTTGGGTAGTGTGACGCCGGACTCTGACTTATTCGACACCGTAGAAGCGCCAGAAGATTTCATGACGCCCCAGGCAATGTCAAGGAAACTACAGCGAGTAGTTAGGAGCTTCCCGCGTGATGGTAACGTCGTGAGGATGCGATTCGCGCAGCCCGGCGCTGGTGATGCGAACGAATTCGGACTCTGTGCGAAGCTGCTCGATGTTGGCGCATCCTACATATCCCATTCCACTTCGCAGTCCACCGACCATCTGGAAGAGGACATCGCTCACAGGCCCCTTGAAGGGGACGCGTCCTTCGATGCCCTCCGGAACCAGCTTCCGGGCTGACATCTCGCCTTCCTGGAAATAGCGATCGGCGCTGCCATCCTGCATCGCGGCGAGACTGCCCATGCCGCGGATCATCTTGAAGCGACGTCCCTCGAGGAGCATCGATTCGCCGGGACTCTCCTCTGTGCCGGCCAGCATCGATCCCATCATCACGCTGGCGGCGCCGGCAGCGAGCGCCTTTACGATGTCGCCAGAATACTTGATTCCACCGTCGGCTATTACCGGAACATCGCCGGCCCCCTCGACGGCATCGAAGATCGCAGTGAGTTGCGGAACACCTACGCCCGTTACGACGCGCGTCGTACAGATCGAGCCCGGACCGACGCCCACTTTGACCGCATCGACTCCCCGCTCGACGAGCGCACGCGCTCCCTCTCTCGTTGCGATGTTGCCGGCGACCAGCTGCACGTCGGGGAACATGTCCCGCACGATCGACGTCGCCTCGAGCACGCCCTCGGAGTGTCCATGCGCGGTATCGACGACGAGCACGTCCACGCCGGCGTCGACCAGTGCGCGCGCGCGATCGCGGAAGTTCGAAGCGCCGATCGCCGCGGCTACGCGGAGGCGACCGTGTTGATCCTTGTTGGCATTCGGGAAGTCGCGGCGCTTGTGAATGTCCTTCACCGTGATGAGGCCGCGAAGCGTCCCCTTCTCGTCTACGACGGGAAGCTTTTCAATCCGGTGCTTGCCCAATATTGCTTCGGCTTCATCGAGAGTGGTGCCGAGCGGCGCGGTAACCAGATTCTTCGACGTCATCGCTTCGCGAAGCGGACGATCGAGATTGCGCTCGAACTGGAGGTCCCGGTTGGTGATGATCCCGACCAGCTGTCCGTCGCGATTGACGATGGGCACGCCGGAGATCTTGAACCGTCTCATGAGCGCCACTGCCTCGCGCAGTGTCCCTTCGGGCGAGAGTGTGATCGGGTTGAGGATCATCCCGCTCTCTGATCTTTTGACACGATCGACCTCAGCTGCCTGCCGGTCGATCGACATGTTCTTGTGAATCACGCCGATCCCGCCGGCCCGCGCCATCGCCATCGCCATGTCGGACTCGGTTACCGTGTCCATGGCCGCCGAAGCGAAGGGGACGTTGAGTGGGATTCCCCGGGTGAATCGCGAAGTCGTGGTGACGTCCTTGGGATGCACCAGCGAATGTCGCGGCGTCAGCAGAACGTCGTCGAAGGTGAGCACCACATCACTTCTGACTCGCGAAACTCCTTCGACTGCGTCGCGCTCGGACCCCTTAATGCGCGAAAGCCCGCTTCCGGTTTTCGCCGGCGAAGCGGGCTGTTTTGATGTCGAAGGCCGAGTTGTGGTTGCCATAGCTAAAAGTATGGCATTGTTCGGTTTGGGGCCAGAGGGCAACCCCGCCCACTGACCGTCAGTCCCCCTGCGGCCCGGCTCTACAAAAAAAGATGCAGCAGGGAACGTATCTCCCTGCTGCATCTTCATTGCTTCGAGTGCTACTGCAGTGCTATTGGAACACCGGCGGTGGTGGCGCCTCCTGTTGCGGCAGGCGAACCTTTGGCTGCTGGCCGTAATTCCACTGGAAGGTGAAGTACGTTGCCCTCACGCCGAATCTGCGCGCCGTGATCTGCTGCAGATTGTCGTCACCCGCCTGTACGCGGAACTTCATGGTGTTGAACGGATCCTGGAAGCGAACGGCGACGCTCATGTTGTCGCCATCGAGCTTCTTGCGGATTGTGATCGCCGCCATTTGCATGGCCGAGAATTTCCCCTTCTCGATGTTCACCGGCGACCGATAGAAGTAGTTACCCTGCAGAACGACGGTTGGGGTGATCGAGCTCGTGGCGTTGATACGCGCTGACCACGCTACTGCGTTCGAGCCCAGCGCTGACTGTGATCCGCCGTCGGTTACCATCTTGTAAAGATTGAACCCGGCGAACGCATTGAGCTTGGGACCGAGGCGCAGGTTGCCGTTCAAATCGGTTCCCCACGAATCGGCCTTGTCGAGATTCTGGAAGCTCACCGTCGTCACTTCGCGCCCATCGACTGTGTCGGCAGTGTTGATGTCGACGCGGATAATGTCTGTCGTGTGGCGATAGAACGGCGACAGCTGAATGGAGCCGAGCTGTCCCGACTTGCTCAGACCTAGCTCGATTGCATCGGTGTACTCGGGGTTGAGCCTCGGGTTACCGATGAAAACGTTCTGCGGATCGAAAAAGACCGGGAACGGGTTCAGCTCCTGCGTGCCTGGTCTGCGAATGCGGCGCGAGTAGCTGATCTTGGCGTTGGTCTGCTGGCTGAAGTTGTAGAGGATCACACCGCTCGGGAACAGACTCTTGTAGTTGTAAGGAACTGCCGCCTGGCCCGACACATCGAAGTTGCGCGACGACCACTCGGCGCGCAGTCCACCCTGCAGATTGAATTTGCCGACCGTCTCGCTAACGACTCCATAGCCTGCGTGGGTCTGCTCGCTGAAATCAAAAGTGTTACTGAGATTGCTCACGGCCCAGTTTCCGTCGCCGAGCGCATCCTTGAAGACCAGGAATTCCCTGTCCAGCCAGCGGTCAGTCTCCTTGAGGCCTGTCTCGAGCTTTGCCTGCTTCCATAGCGGGCGAGTGTAATCGAGCTGCCCGGTGAACTGCTTGTTGAGGGCGTTGCTCGCGTCGAGCTCGCCATTGTACGATGGGCCGGCGCTCGTCCCATCCTGATTCAAGGGCTCCTGCCAGAGCGTCATCACATCTTCGTCATGCGTACGGTTGTAGCGCAGCTCAGTCGACAGCTCGTGGGTGCGTGGTGTGATGGTCCGCTTCCACGACAGTGAGTTGTCGAAGACGTGACCGCGTCCCTTGGCGTTGCGATCCATGAAATAGCTATCGAGATACGCCTGGCCGGCGTCGAGCTCGGTATTGGCTGACAACGCCGCGTCGTTGTTGTGGCGGTAATTCAAGGTCATCGAGTTCGAGATGACGTCCTTGTCAGTGGCCTTGAAGTCGATGTTGCCAGTAAAGTTGTGGCCGCCGCTCTTGGTAGCGCCTTCGATATCCTGATTGGTGTAGTCCTGCGGCGATCCGGTATCCGTGAAGCGCAGGCGATCGTTGATGCCTTCGATGCCGCGATCATCGGCGTTGTATCCATAGGTGCCGAATAGCGTCCACTTGCCCTGCTGGTAGCCGAGGTTCGTTCCGGCGTTGAATCGGCTCGCTGTCGCCATGCCACCATTCAATCCACCGCTCCAGCCGAGGTCAGTATTGGCCTTGAGAACGATGTTGATGATGCCAGCCATTCCTTCCGGGTCATACTTCGCGGAAGGGTTGGGAACGACTTCGATGCGCTCGACGATGTTGGCCGGAATCTGCTTCAGGTAGGCGGAGAGCTGCGGGCCCTTGATCGGAGTCGGCCGGCCATTGATCTGAATGGCGACGTTCTCGTTCCCGCGCAGGCTGACCTTGCCTTCGGCGTCGACTTCAACCGACGGCGTGTTCTGAAGCACATCGCTGGCGTTGGCAGCGGCCGGGGCGACGTCCTTGGCGCGGTAGGTATTTCGATCCGGCTCAATGGTCATCGTCGGCTTCTCACCGGTGACCTGGACGCTTTGCAACGTGACCGTGATGTGGGAAAGCTTGATCGTTCCAGCGTCTGCCGAGAGTGCGTCGGGCTTGATGGTGAACTCCGGCGTGTTCAGCGGAGTGAATCCGACTCCCGAGACACGGAGGTAGTAGGTCCCGGGGCGGAGCCCCTGGATGCGGAAGGTCCCATCCTGAGAGCCGTAGCCACCGGTAACGAGCTTGCCGTCAACTTTGCCGCGTACGGCGACCGCGGGCCGCGGCACCGCGGTTCCCGCGCTATCGACGATGATGCCCTTGACCTCACCCGGTGCTACAGGAGGCTGAGCCCCGGCAGGCGGGCCGGCGGGGTTTTGAGCGGGCAGCGAAACGGCTGCCAGATTCAGGACGAGAGCAAATAAAAGGAACAGAATGCGCTTCATGGGCCAGCTCTCTAGGAAGTGTGGCAAAGTGTGGTTGCGGTGTAGGGAAAACCCTCGCTCACCGCACTACGGTTTGGACGCCCCCCGGTTTCAAAAGGTTGGCTTCCTTTCCTGTATCAGTTTTTCCGGGCGTCGTCAGGGTGTGCCGAGGGTATAGTTGAGCTCGTAGGAATGCTTCCCACCCTCGATTCTGATCGTCATCGTCCCCCTCAGGCCTTCGAGCTGCTCGGTTCCCGAGTCGGGCACGACCGTAATGACGAGCGACGGCGTCCCCCGATTCATGACGCCCGTATGCTGGAGTATGAAGGAGCCCTTCCGTCCCTTGAGGGTGCCCGTCACCCGCTCGATCGCCACGTAGCCGGCGGAGTTCCTGATGGTGGTGCCGCCCGTCAGCATCTGGCCTTTGCTGACGGCCTCGAGATCACCGTGGAACTGCTTGTCGAGCGACATGCGACCGAGCATGCCGCCTTCCGCCTCTTCGTCCATCGGCAGAGGCTTGAGCGAGACTTCGAAGGGACCAAGCGCGCGAGCCACGATCCTGAGCTCCAACCGGGGTGAAAGGAGAATGCTCACGCTATTGATGGATCCTGCGGGCCGCAATAGTGCACGCGTCCAGGGGTGACTGCGGGAGCACGACAGTGATGGTCGCCATGAGGGCGCGGTGTGACTCGGCGTGAAAATTCTCAGGCTCTACGCCGCCCGGGGCGCGACGGTTTCATATCGAGAGCGATGAAACTTTTACTGAGTGTCGCCCGTTCCCTTGTCGATTTGCGCGTGCTCGCACATCACCGCTCGTACGAGTCTGTTCCAGCCTGGATGCGAGCGCTCGATCTCCGCGGCCGCCCATCCTTTCAGATCGCACAGTCCAAGTGCGACGCCAGGTGATCTGCTCACTCCCATGTTGCAGTGAATGACAACGCGGTCCGCGCTCGGCCACGCATCTACGAACTGCATGATGGACAACGCGTGCTCCCGCGCGAAAAGAATGTCGTAGGATGGATCACCCATCTCGGTCAGATCGCTGAAAGCAAGACGGAGCACTGATGCGAAGCGCGGCGAGAGCTGCGCCGGATCCGCCTCGGGATCGAAGATCGAGATGCATATCTCCCGGTCTGCTGGTTCGTACTTCTCCGCATCGAGACGTGAAAGCACGACGAGCTCGGGCGCACGGGCTGGTAGAGGCCTCTCCGTTTTCCGTTGGGACCGAGCGGGACTCTTTCTCCGCGACTCTTTGCTCGATGCCATCTACTTTGCCTTCGGCGGCGGCCAGGCGCCGATCAGCTGGCGCACAGCGATGATCTGGCCGACGTGATAGGCCGCATGATCCATGGCCACGAGAACGGTGCGCAGATAGGTCTGACCGGTTCCCTTGGGAATCTTTGTTGTGAGGTCGATGTCGGTTCCGGTCGTAAAACGCTCCAGTGCCATACGATCCTTGCGCCAGGCGGCGACAGTCTCATTCCACGCTTTTTCACTGGCGGGTCCGGCATTCGGAGGCCAGTAATCCTTCGGCCACTCCAGCTTTTCCTCGTATGCCGGATTCTGGACGAAGTCGAGAAGATCCCGCTGGGTGATGCGAATGTGCTCGAGCAGCTCCCACACCGAATGCGGAAATCCTGGCGGGCGTTTCCCTCGCTGTTCCGCCGTGAGCCCCTTGATGGCGCTCTCGAGGGATGCGTGGGCCTGCTCCCAATCGAGAGAGGAAGCGACAATCGACCGCCATTCTTCCTTTTTCGTCATTGGAGCCTCCCGTTGGTGAGACTGGAATGATGGCGCACTTGCGCGGTGCCGCCAGTCCTCCGCAGTATTGCGCGCGCCGACGGGGTGAGACGAGGTGGCCATGGATCGCGAAAACAGTTCCAGATTCGGGCTGATACTGCGTGATATTCAGTTCTGGGTGCCGGTCGCAGTACTGGTCGCTGGTCTGGTTGTTCTGAACTGGATCTCTTGAGCGCGCCGACGGAATCGGGCCCGCGCGGCTGGAGCGGGCTCGACGCGGGCAGGCTGCGCACGCTGCAGAGCGTCGGGATGCTCTGCGGGCTCACCGCCGGCGCCTGGCTCGGGGCCGCGGAGGCTCCGACCAAGCTCGTCACGCTCGGCTTGTCGCCCGTGGTGATCTCACTGAGCATGGTGATCGGCGTATTCCTCGCCCGGTGGACGCTCCCGGCGCTGATTCAAGGAACGTCCTACGTCGCTGCCGATCTAAGGCAGGCGCCGCATTTGATAGTCTGGGCGATTCTGGCGGGATGTCTGTGGGCAGTCGCCAACACGCTCACGATCTTTGCCGTGCGCGATGTCGGACTCAGCATCGCATTTCCTCTCTGGAACAGCAACAGCATTCTCGGAATCTTCTGGGGAATTGTTTTCTTCCGCGAGCTGCGCGGAGCGGACAGGCGACGATGGATTGGCGTGATCGGTGGCGCGCTGCTGATGTTCGGGGGCGGGACCGCGCTCGCGGCGGCGTCGGCGGCGCAGGTGCCGGCTCGCGACGCGATGCGGGGTGTGGCCGCGGCGCTTGCCGCCGGAGCGTTGTGGGGCACCATGTACATCCCCTATCGCAAAGCCTACCTGACGGGAATGAGCCCGCTCTCGTTCATAACTTTTTTCACCGTCGGCGAGCTTGGAATGATGGTGGTGCTGGCGCTGACTTATTCCGGCGGGACGACAGAGTTGTGGAGTCAGCTGTCCGGCGCGCGCCACATTCTTTTCTGGCTGCTGGCGGGCGGGTTCGTGTGGGTGATCGGCGATTTATTCCAGCAGTACGCGGTCAAATACGCCGGGATTACGCGAGGCATACCACTCTCGAACACGAACCAGCTGTGGGGATTGTTGTGGGGCACGCTCGTTTTCGGCGAGCTGCGTGGGGCTTCGCAGTCGGTGCTGACGCAAGTGATCGGCGGATCGATAGTGATGGCGGTCGGCGCCGGGATCATCGCGCTGTCGTCCGTCAGCCGCGACGAGCACCTGCGGTGGGAGGAAGCTGCAGCTGACGAAGCACGCCGGTATGGAGTAGATCAGAGTTATACTCGCGCCCGCATCGCCGGCGAGGCGGCGGGGGGTCAGCGTCGCCGGAGATGGATCGACTGGGCGATTGTCGCCGTTGCGACAGCGATCATCGTGGCGTTTGCGGTCGTCGCGCGGCCGCCCGAGATATCGCTGAGTCCCGGCTGGACGATCGTCCTGATTGTCGCGACGCTGGGGATGCTCGTTGCGGCGGCAGGCGCGCTATGGAGAGCAACGCGGTTCAACTAGGAGGAAGGAGGAAGGCGGAAGGCGGAAGGCGGAAGGCGGGAGCGCGGGCGGCCGCCACTCACCGGGCGCGCAACGCTTTCTCGATTGCCGCCTCCGCCAGCGGAGTCATTACGCGATAGCCGGCTTCGGTCGGATGGACACCATCGGACGCCAGCTCCGGGCGCATTCCGCCGCGCGAGTCTGAAGTCGCCGAATGGTAGTCAACGTAGACGTGACCGTGTTTCGCCGCGTAGTTCTTTATCCACTTGTTGAGAGCGATGATCTTCGGCGCCGGCTCCAGCCCTGGCTTCCACGGGTAGTCGAACACGGGTAGCACTGACGACAGAACAACCTTGATTCCATTCGCGTGTGCAATCTCCGCCATGGAAGCGATGTTGTCTTCGATCATTTCGATTGTCGAGGGACCGGTATTGCCGGCGATGTCGTTGGTACCGGCGAGAATCACCACGACTTTCGGTTTCAGCGCGACTACGTCGGGGCGGAAGCGAACGAGCATCTGCGGTGTCGTCTGTCCGCTGATGCCGCGATTCACATAGGGTTTGCCGGGAAACATCTCTGCCAGATGCCAACCTTCGGTGATCGAGTTGCCCATGAAGACCACCCGATTCTCGTCTTTTGCCGGCGGTGAAAGCCTGGCGTTGTCATCCCGGTACTTGGCGAGATTTGCCCAATCAGTGCGCAGCTGCTGATCGGTCGGCTGTGCTTCGGTGTTGGATGCAATCACCGCGAGTGCAAGCGAGAGGTAAAGGTATTTCATCACGCGAAGCGCTTTAGAGAACGCTCCTTTGCCTTCTGTATCTCCACCTCGCGATTGCGCGGGGGCGCGTGGGTGTGGAGAGAGTGAATCAACCTGTTGGCGGCAACGGTGACTTCTTCGACCGCGGTGTTGAACGCCGCCTCGTTTGCTCGCGACGGCTTGGTGGTGCCGCTCAGCTTTCGGACGAACTGCAGCGCCGAAGCGCGGATCTCGTCGTCAGTCGCGGGGGGCTCGAAGTTCGCCAGCGTTTTGATGTTTCTGCACATGCACGATTCCTCTGTACAGTCGTGATCGGTGGGCTCGGCTGATGATCGTATTGGCGCGCAGGGTGGCGCAAGGGCTCACGGGTAGCCCAGCTAGCGGGTACCCGGAGCGCACTGGTAGTACTGCGGTCGGAGGCTGACGGTGTCGAGACGTCCCGCGGCGACGTCGATTTCGGTTGAATCGGGGCGATGCTGGACGGCGCGCACAGAAATAGTGTATTTGCCGGGAGGCAGCCGATCGAAGACGAAGCCGCCCGCGCTATCGGCCGTGGCTCTCGCGTTGGATGTGCCCGGACTGCCCGCGCGCCCGGTAGCCAATATCGAATAGTTCGACAGCGCACCACCCGCATCGGCGAGAGTGCCGACTACGCCGCCAAATCCCGGCCGCAACGACGGCGCACTGGGCAGCCTCGGGATAGGGCCCTTTGAGCCGACGCGCTCTGTGCAGCGGCCGGTTGCCAGATCCATTTCGGTCTGGGTACCGCGGTGGCACGCGCTCAGCGCGACGGCCACTACCAGAGCTATCGCTCTAGATCTCCCTTCCAATTGCACGGATACGCCTCCTGATTCTTCTTGGCAGGAAGAACGCGGCGGCTACTAGTACGCGCTCCAGATCCATCGAGCGCAGCTGCCGCGGGTCCCCCATCCAATGGTCCTCGAGGACTGCCCTGCCGGCATTAGCGATGAGTCGCTGAAGCGCGAGCACGAGCAGAAAAAGATCATCGACTTCGCCGAGGAATGGGATGAAATCAGGTACGAAGTCGAGTGGAAGAAGAATGTATCCGAAGGCTCCGGCGACGAGGAGCTTGTCGGTGTTGGAGACGCGGCGGTCAGTGAGCAGTCCGCCAAGGAGCCGTAGAAAGTTCGGCAGCTCCTTCATCGTCGACATCAGTGTGCGTTTGGCACCCGCGGCCGGGGATGGCGCGATGGGTGGCTCCGCTCCGCGCTCGCGCTGCTGCGTCCGGGTCTGTCCCGCGCCAGAGGCGGTGCCTGTCGGTCGGCGTGCACTCTTGCGCGCTGAAGTTGCGCCGGAACGAGCTCGTGTCCTCACTTGCGCTGATCTCCCGGTGGCTGGGTGGGCGGAGTCTGAGTCGGGGACGACGCGGGTGGCGCCGCAGCAGGACCAGCCGTACCCGTCTGCGCCGCCGGCTGCGTCTTCGGAGCTGCAACCGAAGACACGACCCCAGCGATCTCAGTTGCAACTGACTTGCCAGCATTGGCCACATCGGTGACGACGCCAACGGCTTTGTTCATGACGTTCATCGTGCCGGCGATCGCCCCCGCCGACATTTTGCCCGCGCGCAGGGTGTCCTCGACTCCCTCGGCGAACCGCTTGAGGGGATTGGTCGCGGCCGTGGGCCGTGGTGCGTACTTCGACTCGAGGAAATCGATATAGTCGAGGATCTGGTAAATCTTCTCCTCGGGCAGGGTATCGAGCTTTCGAATCAGGCGTTCTCTGAGTATGTCGTTCATTCGAGCCTCGTAACTACGAACTGAAAACGACCAGCCGGCGGCCCGCGGCTTTCAGCCGGGAGCGACGAGCAACAATCGAACACTGCGTTTCAGCCTGCGCCAGTATACGAACGTTCGGACACCCGTATCGCGCAACCACACTTCTCACACCCCGCACCTGCCGTTGCGGTTAGGGGTCAACCGCCGCCCCGCCACCTCGCCCGTCTTCCGCGGACATCAATATGCACGTAATTGGTGCTGGCGTGACCGGTAGTGTAGATGCCGAGGCCTCCGACAAGCTCCGGATGCTTCAGCTCCACTATCTCTACGGCAAGTCCGACCATTCTGGAGTCAATCGCGGTGATTCTGCCGTCCCCGTTGGCATCGATTGCCACGTCAGCGGCGTCACCGTACTGGTGCTGGCTGTCGCTGGCGGCGCGGCGCACGCGTCGGTTGTGCTCTGGCGCGCGGAATCCGGAATGGACATCGATGTCGATATCTGCGACCGCCTTGTCGCCATGCCAGCGAGCTATCTCCTGAATCACCAGCTCCAGCTTGTCGAGCAGCTTCGGATTTACCGCGGCATAGCTTGGCCAGACACCAACCTGGTCGTGATTCAGAAAATCGCCGACGTGAAGGTGCTTGGTGATCGGCAGATCTACGTCGGCGGGACCAATCTCGAGAAAGCCTTCAGGCGGTGGTGTCTTGCTGCGCATCCGCTCGGCGAGATACGTCCCGATTCGGTAGCCGCGTAGCATGCCGCGCTCCTTCTCGGTGAACGGGACGAGCACCGCCAGCGTGAGTCCCTCGATCTCGCGACGCTGGCCGGACTTGAGCAGCGCAAGTCGATAAAACCCCGCTTGCGGCGGCGCCGACACCTTGTCGCTGGTCAGAGGCTGGGGGGAAGTGCTTATTGTCGAATCGCCGACTCGCATCCACGCGTACTCGAGGGAGGTCGGATCGCCGTGCACATCGAGGGGATAGGAGATCTCCTGGGCCGGCATGGCAAAGGCGAGCTTCACTTCTCCGCTCGATCCAAACGCGCTCACTGACGGCTCGGCGACCGGGACGACGGATCGCCTGATGTAAGTCCCGATGGGGCGATCGGTAGCGTCGTCGGCGGCCTGCAGGAACTGGAAGGCGCCGACGGCAGCGATCGCGGCGGCCGCGAACCAGACCATTTTGGCGACGTGGCGCCTGCGGCGTGGAAGATCGTCCGGGAGGGCGAGCTCCTCCCCTGTGGGGCGCCTTCTCTCCCCTACAACTGCCGACTCCAAGTTGTCTCTACTTAATAGATGTAGACCGGAGTTCCGATCCCGACCATTGGGTAGAGGCGCTCGATGTCTTCGTTGCGCATGCGGACGCAGCCATGGCTCACCGACCGACCGATCGATTCCGGATGGTCAGTGCCATGAATACCATAGCCATCACCGAGCTCGAGGCGGCGGGTTCCAAGAACGCCCATGTATCTCCGTGCAGTGGTGCCGTACGGCGGCACAACGATGTTTCCGTTCACGACGATCTCCTTGCCTTCGACTCCCCCACCTAAAGACACCGCGGAGCCGTTACCGTAACGCCTTACGACCTCGCCATTTCGCGTCGTTATAACGCCACCGTCTCCCGTCGGGATCGATTCGCCGGGATCGAGATGGATGATGCCGAGTCCCTTCTTGTGTGCCTGCTCGACGTAATGCCAGTCTGGCGGAACCCACGCCGGGTTCTCGTCCTTACCCTTCACCGTCAAGCGACCGCGAGGAGTCTCGAAGCGCCACTGACCCGATCCGCCAACGAGCTCTTTGCCGCTGCCGGTAGCGACGGGGGCCTCGAAGAGAACTTCCTTGCCCTGCTTGTACCACAGCATGTGGTCGGCCATGCTGACGACGAGATACGGCTTATTGGCCGCCTCGGCGGCGGTCTCGGTCATCAGAGTTCTGAGGCTGTCGCCAGTCATGCCGAGCTTTGTCTTGATCTCGCTCAGCACGCCGAGGTTGTCGTTGTACACCATGCGATTGACATCGCGCTGGTAGCGGAGCTCGGCAGTCTTGGTGAGCAGCATCACACTGAGGA
>Ga0207706_10002210_pt1 | contig 18982 bp, 16 predicted proteins | sample KBSC53metaG_FD_184318 | JGI IMG/M metagenome (GOLD analysis project Ga0207706, IMG submission 184318) | Corn rhizosphere microbial communities from Kellogg Biological Station, Michigan, USA - KBS C5-3 metaG (SPAdes) (version 2) | ecosystem: Host-associated > Plants > Roots > Rhizosphere > Soil ... | reverse complement strand
AACATGATCCGGCTCGCGACCGCCGAGATCGTCAAGCTCGACCCGCTCGAGGACGGCGAGCGCGGCGTGATCGTCTGCACCGCGTCGGTCGCCGCGTTCGACGGTCAGGTCGGCCAGGAGGCCTATGCGGCGTCGAAGGGCGGCCTGGTCTCGCTGACGTTGCCGCTCGCGCGCGACCTCTCGCAGTTCGGCGTGCGCGTCGTGACGATCGCGCCCGGCCTTTTCCTGACGCCGCTGATGGCCGAGCTGCCGCAGCCGGTGCAGGACTCGCTCGCCGCCAGCATCCCGTTCCCGAAGCGTCTGGGGAAACCCGCAGAGTTCGCGCAGCTCGCCGCCAGCATCATCGAGAACATGGCACTGAACGGCGAAGTGATCCGGCTCGATGGCGCGCTGCGCATGGCACCGCGCTGAGCTGCGTCGACCAGCGCACTTTCGGTGGCTGGATGCTCGCCGATCTGGTGATGGTCGACGGCACCGACGTGCCGATGCCCGTCGCGCATCTGGCCCGCGATCCGCTCGACCCGAAGTTCAATCGTGATGGCGTCGTTACGGTGTTGCGGCGCAAGCACTCTGAGATCAAGCGCCAGCTGCTGGACCAGACGGTGGTGTCGGGCATCGGCAACATCTACGCCGACGAAGCGCTGTGGCGGGCCAAGGTCAATGGCTCGCGACTCGCGTCGTCGCTGACCCGCGCGAAGCTGGGCGAGCTGCTCGACGCCGCCGCCGACGTGATGAGTGATGCGCTGGGCCAGGGCGGCACGTCGTTCGACTCGCTGTACGTCAACGTCAACGGCGAGTCCGGCTACTTCGACCGGTCCTTGGATGCCTACGGCCGCGAGGGTGAGCCGTGCCGACGGTGCGGCGCGGTGATGCAGCGGGAGAAGTTTATGAACCGGTCGTCGTTCTACTGCCCGAAATGCCAACCGCGCCCACGGGTCCGGCGCTCGTAATCACGCCGAGATCGACATTCTGGCGCGTTCCACTCGCACTTTTCCGCCCGTTTGTCCGTTTGGGCGAAGATGGGAGCCATGACCGAACTATGGGTTGAGCGCACCGGTGTGCGCTGCTACACCGGGCGCAGCTCACGCGGGGCGGAGGTGCTCGTCGGCAACGAAGACGTCGAAGGCGTCTTCACGCCTGGCGAGCTGATGAAGATCGCGCTGGCGGCATGCAGCGGGATGAGCAGCGACCAGCCGCTGCGGCGGCGCCTCGGCGACGACTACAAGACGACGATCAAGGTGTCGGGTCCGGCGGATCGCGAGCAGGAGCGCTACCCGCTGCTCGTAGAACGCATGGAGGTGGATCTGTCTGGGCTCGCCGAGGACGAGGTCGCGCGGCTGCTGACCGTCGTGGAGCGCGCTGTCGATCAGGTCTGCACGGTGGGCCGCACGCTGAAGTCCGGTACCAAAGTGACGTTTGAGGTTATTGATGCAGGAGTTCGCTAACGTTCGGCTGACTGCCTGGGTGCACGGTTACGTCCAAGGTGTCGGCTTCCGGTGGTGGACCCGGTCCCGGGCTCTGGAGCTCGGGCTGACCGGCTACGCGTCGAACAGGCCCGATGGCCGGGTTCAGGTGGTCGCGCAGGGCCCGCGCGACGCCTGCGAGCGGCTGCTTGGCCTGCTACAAAGCGGGAGCGCGCCCGGTCATGTCGACAAAGTCATCGCCGAATGGTCAGAAGTCGGCGACGCGCTCCCGGGGTTCACCGAGCGTTAGCCTGCGCGACGGTAGTGTGGCACGTCGTGCACCTCAAGAGTCTGACGCTGAAGGGCTTCAAGTCCTTTGCCGCACCGACGACTCTGCGCTTCGAGCCGGGCATCACGTGCGTCGTCGGCCCCAACGGTTCGGGCAAGTCCAATGTCGTCGATGCGCTCACCTGGGTGATGGGTGAGCACAGCGCCAAGACCCTGCGCGGCGGCAAGATGGAAGACGTCATCTTCGCGGGTACGTCGTCCCGGGCGCCGCTGGGCCGCGCCGAAGTCACCGTGACGATCGACAACTCCGACAACGCGCTGCCGATCGAGTACTCCGAGGTGTCGATCACCCGCCGGATGTTCCGCGACGGCGGCAGCGAGTACGAAATCAACGGCACCAGTTGCCGTTTGATGGATGTGCAGGAGCTGCTCTCCGACTCGGGCATCGGTCGCGAGATGCACGTCATCGTCGGTCAGGGCAAGCTCAACGAGATCCTCGAGTCGCGGCCGGAGGACCGGCGCGCGTTCATCGAGGAGGCCGCAGGGGTCCTCAAGCACCGCAAGCGCAAGGAGAAGGCGGTCCGCAAGCTCGACTCGATGTCGGCGAACCTCGCCCGGCTGACCGACCTGACGACCGAGCTGCGCCGACAGCTCAAGCCGTTGGGCCGCCAGGCCGAGATGGCCCGTCGCGCCCAGACCATCCAGGCCGACCTCCGCGACGCCCGGCTCCGGCTGGCCGCCGACGACCTGGTCATCCGTAAGGCCGAGTTCGACAACACCGACCAGGCCGAGACCACCCTGCGCCGCGAGCACGACGAGGCCGCCACCCGGCTCGACGCGAAAACCGTCGAACTGAACGCCCACGAAGCAGCGGTCAACACGCTCAGCGAGCGCGCCGAGGCCGCGCAGCAGACCTGGTTCAGGCTGTCGGCGCTCGCCGAACGCATCAGCGCGACGGTGCGTATCGCCAGCGAGCGCGCGCAGCACCTCGAGGCCGAGCCGGAGGCATCGAGCGGTCCCGATCCCGAAGCCCTTGACGCCCAAGCCGACGAGGTCGCCGCGCAGGAGCGGCAGCTGCTCGACGAGCTGGCGGAGTCGCGCACCCGGCTGGAGGCGGCCCGCACCGAACTGACGGAGTGCGAGCGCGTCGCCGCGGAAGCCGAACGCGCCCACCTGGCCGCCGTGCGCGCCGAAGCCGACCGCCGCGAAGGCCTGGCGCGACTGGCCGGACAGGTCGACACCATGCGTACCCGTGTCGAATCGATCGACGAGACGGTGGCCCGGCTGAGCGTCGGCATCGAGGAAGCGGCGGCCAAGGCGCAGCAGATGCAGGCGGAGTTCGAGATCGTTCAGAGCCGCGTCGGTGAGCTCGACGCCGGCGAGGTCGGGCTCGACGAACACCACGACCGCACCGTGGCCGCACTGCGGCTGGCCGACGAACGCGTCGCAGAACTACAGGCGGCCGAGCGCGGTGCGGAACGCCAGGTCGCCTCGCTGCGGGCCCGCATCGAGGCGTTGTCGGTCGGCCTGGATCGCAAGGATGGCGCGGCGTGGTTGCAGAGAAACCACGGCGGCGCAGGCCTTTTCGGCTCGATCGCCAACCTGCTGAAGGTCCGTGCCGGTTACGAGTCGGCCGTGGCCGCGGTGCTCGGTGCCGCCGCAGACGCGCTTGCCGCTGAGAACCTCGGCGCTGCCAAATCGGCCGTCGCGGCACTGAAGGAATCCGACGGTGGCCGTGCGGCGATTGTGCTTGGCGACTGGCCGCACGATGCGGCAGCGCCGACTGAACACCTGCCCTACGGCGCGACCTGGGCGGTGCACCTCGTCGAGGCGCCGTCGCGGCTGCAGGGCGCGATCACGGCCATGCTCTGCGGCGTTGCGGTGGTGCCGGACCTGTCCGCTGCGCTGGATCTCGTCGCGGCCCGTCCGCGGTTGCGCGCCGTCACCACCGACGGTGACCTCGTCGGTGCGGGCTGGGTCAGCGGCGGCTCGGACCGGAAGCCGAGCACGCTGGAGATCTCGTCGGAGGTCGAGAAGGCCCGCTCCGAACTGGCCGGCGCCGAGAAGCAGACCCGTGAGCTGTCCGCCGCGCTGTCCGGTGCGCTCACCGAGCAGGCCACCCGCCAGGACGCCGCTGAGCAGGCACTCGCGGCGCTCAACGAATCCGACGCCGCGATCTCCGCGATCTACGAGCAACTCGGCAGGCTCGGCCAGGACGCCCGCGCCGCCGACGACGAGTGGCAGCGCCTCATCCATCAGCGCAACGAGTTGGAGGCGGGCCGCAACCGGACCGTCGAGGAACTTGCCGAACTCGAACAACGGCTACACAACGCCCAGCAGGAGCCGACGTTCGAAGCGGAACCCGTCGATCGCCAGGCATCGATGGCCGCGGCAGAACAGGCTCGCGCGTTCGAGGTGGAGGCGCGGCTTGCGGTGCGTACCGCCGAGGAACGCGCGAATGCCGTTCGCGGACGGGCGGATTCGCTGCGACGGGCGGCGGCCGCTGAACGCGACGCCCGGCTGCGTGCCAAGCGCGCCCGCGAGGCACGCGAACACGCGGCGGCAGTCGCTGCTGCGGTGGCCGAATCCGGACGTCTTGTCGCGCTGCGGTTGAGCGCAGCGGTTGCCGTCGCGTCCCGCGCCCGCGACGAGGTCGCCGCCGAACGCCAACACCGGGCGGGCGCGCTGACCAAGGCGCGTGAAGAAGTCAACGAACTCAACGCGAAGATCACCGCGATCACCGACGCACTGCACCGCGACGAGGTCGCTAAAGCCCAAGCGGCACTTCGGATTGAGCAGCTCGAGGAGCACGTCCTCGAGCAGTTCGGATTGGCGACCGCCGACCTGATTGCCGAATACGGCCCCGACGTGCCATTGCCGCCTTCGGAATTGGAGATGGCAGAGTACGAGCAGGCGCGCGAACGCGGCGAGCAGGTCACCGCGCCTGCGCCGATGCCATACGACAGGCCCACCCAGGAGCGGCGCGCCAAGAAGGCCGAGCGCGAGCTCAACGAGTTGGGCCGCGTCAATCCGCTTGCGCTGGAAGAGTTCGCGGCTTTGGAGGAGCGCTACAACTTCCTGTCGACTCAGCTCGAGGACGTCAAGGCGGCCCGCAAGGACCTGCTCGACGTCATCGCCGACGTCGACGAGCGCATCCTGCAGGTGTTCACCGAGGCCTATGCTGACGTGGAACGTGAGTTCCGCGAAGTGTTTTCGGCGTTGTTCCCCGGCGGCGAGGGCAGGCTGCTGCTCACCGATCCCGACGACATGCTGACCACCGGCATCGAGGTCGAGGCCCGTCCACCCGGCAAGAAGATCAAGCGGCTCTCGCTGTTGTCGGGTGGCGAGAAGTCTCTGACCGCGGTGGCGATGCTGGTGGCGATCTTCCGGGCGCGGCCGTCGCCGTTCTACGTGATGGACGAGGTGGAGGCGGCGCTCGACGACGTGAACCTGCGCAGGCTGCTGGGGCTGTTCGAACAGCTGCGGTCGCAGTCGCAGTTGATCGTCATCACGCATCAGAAGCCGACGATGGAGGTCGCGGACGCGCTCTACGGCGTGACGATGCGCGACGACGGCATCACCCAGGTGATTTCGCAGCGCATGCGCGGCCAGGAGTTGGTCGGCGCCGCCCACTAACTTGCGGCTTGTGGGCGGTTCGCAGCGGTGAGCGCTCCAATACGCACACAACTCACCGGATTTCGGTAACCCCGCGGCGCCGTAATGCCGTCAAATTGGCCGCACCGCAGCCGTGCAGGCAGACCAGCAGTTCGTCGATGAACCGCTGCAGCCAATCCTCAACGGCGGCAGGCGATTCGATCGCGAGCGCCAGCAGCGGCCGGGCCACCGCCACCGCGTCGGCGCCCATCGCCAATACCTTGGCGGCGTCCATGCCGGTGCGGATACCGCCCGACGCGACGATCGACACATCGGGCAGCGTGTGTCGCACCTCCAGCAGAGCATCCGCGGTCGGGATGCCCCACTCGGCCAGCGCCGGGTGGCGGATCTCGCCATAGCGCACGAATTGTTCGACCCGTGCCCACGACGTGCCACCTGCGCCCGCGACGTCGACAGCCGCGATCGGGCAGTCGACCAACTCCGCAGCGGCCGCCCCGCCAATGCCGTGGCCGACCTCTTTCAGGATCACCGGATAGCCGATCGAGCCCGCGATGTCGCGCAACCGCGAGATGGAGCCGGAGAAGTCGGTGTCCCCCTCGTGCTGCATGGCCTCCTGCAGCGGATTGGTGTGCACCGCAAGGGCATTCGCGCCGACGCGGTCGAGCGCCTTGACGAGGTCGGGGACCATGACCTCGTGGAGCTGCGCCAGCCCGATGTTTCCGATCAGCAACACGTCGGGCGCGACGTCGCGGACGCTGAACGACGTCGAGGCCGAGTCGTTGTCGAGCATGATGCGCTGCGAGCCGAGCATCATGCCGACGCCGAGCTGCTGTGCCGCCGCGGCCAGATTGCGATTGATGGTTCCCGAGAGCTCGGCCCCGCCCGTCATCGCGCCGATCAGCACCGGCGCTCGCAACCGCGTGCCGAGGAAATTCGAGGCCAAGTCGACGCTACCGAGATCGGTCTGGGTGAGCGCGTTGTACGGCAAGCGGAAACGCTCCAGCCCGGTCGTGACGGTTTGATAGTCGACCGCCTCGGACAGGCATACGTCGATGTGGCGCCGTTTGCGGGTTTCCATGCCGCCGGGGTCGAGCGTCACCGCCTAACCACCCTGAGACAATGGCGTCGTGTCGGAAGCTCTGTGGATCGCAATCGCGGTCATCGCCGTTCTGGTTTTGGTCGCGCTGGTCGTCGGGCTGGTGCGGTACCGGCGTCGACGGATCAGCTTGTCATCTGCAGACACTGCCACGCCCATCGACCGGTCCGGCGGGTATACCGCGTCTTCGGGGATCACGTTCAGCCAGTCAGCGCCTGCCGAGCCGGTGGAACGCATCGATACCAGCGGACTGCCCGCCGTCGGCGACGATGCCACCATCCCGCGCGACGCGCCGAAACGACCCATCGCCGACGTGCAGTTGCCTCAGGCCCCGGAAGCGCCGCCACCAGCTCTTGAGCCAGAGCCAGAGCCCGAGCCCGAGCCAGAGCCAGAGCCAGAGCCTGAACCCGTCACAGCCGCGCCGGTCGAAGAGATAGCGCCTGCTGCGCCCGATATCAGCGCCATCGCGCCGACGGAAGGCAGGCTGGACCGGCTGCGCGGCCGGTTGGCCAAATCACAGAACACGCTGGGCCGCGGCATGCTCGGCCTGCTCGGCGCCGGCGATCTCGACGAGGAGTCCTGGGAGGCCGTCGAGGACACCCTGCTGATCGCCGACCTGGGGCCCGTTGTCACCGAATCGGTCGTGACCGCGCTGCGGTCCCGGATGGCCACCAGCCGTGTGCGCACCGAGGCCGACGCCCGCGCCGTCGTTCGCGACGTACTGATCGAGGAGCTGCAGCCCCACCTCGACCGCTCGATCAAGGCGTTGCCGCACCAGGACAAGCCGTCGGTGCTGTTGGTCGTCGGCGTCAACGGCACGGGTAAGACGACGACCGTCGGCAAGCTTGCCCGTGTGCTGGTCGCCGACGGCCGCCGCGTGGTGCTCGGCGCCGCGGACACCTTCCGCGCAGCCGCGGCCGACCAGCTGGAGACCTGGGCATTCCGGGTGGGTGCGGAGGTGGTGCGTGGCGCCGAGGGTGCCGACCCGGCATCGGTTGCATTCGACGCCGTCGACAAGGGCATCGAATCCGGTGCCGACGTAGTGGTCATCGACACCGCGGGCCGGTTGCACACCAAGACCGGCCTGATGGATGAACTCGGCAAGGTCAAGCGCGTGGTCAGCAAGCGCGCCGTGGTCGACGAGGTGCTTCTGGTGCTCGACGCCACGATCGGGCAGAACGGGCTGCCTCAAGCCCGGGTGTTTGCCGAAGTCGTCGACATCACCGGTGTCGCACTGACCAAACTGGACGGCACGGCAAAGGGCGGCATCGTCTTCCGCGTGCAGCAGGAGTTGGGTGTTCCGGTCAAGCTCGTCGGTCTTGGTGAAGGCCCCGACGATCTCGCTCCGTTCGAGCCCGCGGCGTTCGTCGATGCGCTGCTCGGGTAACAAACACTCGCCAAGAAACGCGTGATGTAACACCGTCGAAACGAAGACGGGCTATCCGTTCACACGAGCGAAACGCCGCAGCGTCTTAGACGAAACAACCACTCAGCATTGTCTTGCAACAGGTCAACGGTCGTAAATGTGCGCGGCCGTGGCATGTCGAAGGAGGAAACTGCGAGTGGATGGATTCCCGACTCTCGGTATACCGGACACCGGTGATACCGCATGGATGCTGGCAAGCTCAGCGCTTGTCTTGTTGATGACGCCAGGGCTGGCCTTCTTCTACGGGGGCATGGTCCGTTCCAGGAGCGTCCTCAACATGATCATGATGAGCGTCAGCGCCATGGGTGTCGTCACGGTGTTGTGGTCGCTGTACGGCTATTCGATGGCCTTCGGCAACGACGTCTCCAACCTGTTCGGCAATCCGACCCAGTACTGGGGTTTGAAGGGGCTGATCGGCGGCACTTACCTGCAGCTGCATCCGACGGATGCCGCGGTGTCAGTTCCGCTGGCAGGCACCATTCCGCAGACTGTGTTCGTCGCGTTCCAGCTGATGTTCGCCATCATCACCGTGGCCCTGATCTCGGGCGCGGTGGCCGACCGGTTGAAGTTCGGCGGCTGGCTGCTGTTCGTGGCCTTGTGGATCACGGTGGTGTACTTCCCGGTGGCGCACTGGGTGTTCGCGTTCGACGGCGTGACGGGTGAGCACGGCGGCTGGATTGCCAACAAGCTCAAGGCAATTGACTTCGCGGGTGGTACCGCGGTGCACATCAACTCCGGTACGGCGGGCTTGGTGCTTGCGCTCTTCCTCGGCAAGCGCCTCGGGTGGCCGACGAGCCCGATGCGGCCGCACAACCTGCCGTTCGTGATGTTGGGTGCCGGCTTGCTGTGGTTCGGTTGGTACGGGTTCAACGCCGGTTCCGCGGTGGCCTCGAACGGCATCGCAGGCGCGACGTTCATCACCACCACCATCGCGACAGGGACGGCCATGTTGGGCTGGCTGCTCACCGAGCGCATCCGCGACGGCAAGGCCACCTCGCTGGGCGCCGCGTCGGGCATCGTGGCGGGCCTCGTTGCGATCACCCCGTCCTGCTCGTCGGTCAACGTGGTCGGCGCCCTGGTCGTCGGCTTGTCGGCCGGTGTGATCTGCGCGCTGGCGGTTGGCCTGAAATACAAACTGGGCTTTGATGATTCACTCGACGTGGTCGGTGTGCACATGGTCGGCGGTCTGGTCGGCACCTTGCTGGTCGGCCTGGTGGCCGCGCCGGAGGCGCCCGCGGCGGTTACCGGTCTGTTCTACGGCGGGGGATTCGACCAGCTGTGGCGGCAGGCGGTCGGTGCCGGTGCGGTTCTGCTCTATTCAGCCGTCGGTACCGCTATCGTGGCCTTGATCGTGAAATACACCATCGGGCTGCGCATTACCGAGGAGGACGAGTCGTCTGGCATCGATGAAGCCGAACATGCCGAAACCGGATACGACCTCGCGGCCGTCATCGGTGGCAGCTCGGTACTGGCCCGTCACGGCGCGGAGGGATGAGGAACATGAAGCTGATTACTGCGATCGTTAAGCCGTTCACGCTCGAAGACGTCAAGACGGGCCTTGAACAGACGGGTATTCTCGGAATGACCGTCAGCGAGGTTCAGGGCTATGGCCGCCAGAAGGGTCACACCGAGGTGTACCGCGGCGCTGAGTACTCCGTCGACTTCGTGCCGAAGGTGCGGGTCGAGGTCGTGGTCGATGATTCCGCCGTCGACAAGGTAGTGGATGTCATCGTCCAGGCCGCCCGTACCGGAAAGATCGGCGACGGCAAGGTGTGGGTCAGCCCCGTCGACACCGTTGTCCGGGTTCGCACCGGAGAGCGGGGCGCCGACGCCCTTTGAGCCGCAACTGAAATGAGACGTCGTCTCCCGGACGTGCACCGTGAGCGTTTATAGGTAAGGCCGGGGGAGGAGTCGAAATGACAGAGCAGACACCAGATCCCGCCGCTGGCGCTCCCCATGCAAGCAGTGGGCCCTCTCGATGGGTGGGCCCACAGCCTGCTAGGGGAGCCCCGGCGGCGGGCTCGTTGCGTCCCGCGACCGACCTGGTGGCCGCGACCGAACAGCTGCTTTCGGGTGGTGCCCGCCAGCTGGATTCGGCTGCACTGCGCGAAGCGCTGCTGGACTTGCACGACTTCTGGCTCACCACAAAGGCCACTGAGATCGGCATCACGGCGACAAGTGGGTTTGCGATCGTCGCCACCGGTGGACTTGGTCGTGGCGAGCTGCTGCCGTACTCGGATCTCGACCTGACGCTGCTGCACGACAACATGCCCAAAGAGGTCGTCAGTCAGGTCGCCGAGGCGCTGTGGTACCCGTTGTGGGACGCGAACATTCGCATCGACCACAGCGTGCGCACCGTGCCCGAGGCGCTGAAGGTCGCAGGCGAGGACACCTCCGCGGGCCTGGCCATGCTGGAGGCGCGACACATTGCCGGCGACTCAGACCTGTCGTCATTGCTGATCGGTGGGGCCCGTCGGCAGTGGCGTACCGGAATCTCGCCGCGTTTCGACGAACTCGTCGAACACACGGAGGCTCGGTGGCAACGCAGCGGTCAGATCGCTCACCGCGCCGAACCCGACTTGAAGTGCGGCCGTGGCGGTTTGCGCGATGTGCAGCTGCTCAACGCGCTCGCGATCGCGCAACTCGCCGACGTCTATCCGAGCCATTCGTTGGCCTCGCCGACCGGCACGCTGGGCGAGGCGCATCTGGCGCTACTCAACGTGCGCACCGAACTGCACCGGGTGTCCGGCCGCGGCCGCGAACTGCTGTTGGCCCAGCACGCGGACGAGATCGGCGCCGCGCTGCACATCGGTGATCGATTCGACTTGGCGCGCATGCTCTCCGACGCTGCCCGCACGGTCAGCTACTACGTGGACGCAGGGCTGCGCACCGCGGCAAATGCACTGCCCCGCAGGGGATTGGCGGCGTTCAAGCGACCCGTGCGCCGTCCCCTCGACGAGGGCGTCATCGAGTTCGCCGGCGAGGTGATCCTGGCCCGTGACGCCCGGCCGGAACGTGACCCCGGCCTGATCCTGAGGGTGGCCGCCGCATCGGCGACCACTGGGCTGCCGATCGCGGCGTCGACGCTTGCCCGGCTCACCGAGACCGCGCCGGAGTTGCGCACGCCGTGGCCGCGCCAGGCGCTCAAGGATCTGCTCGTGATGCTGGCCGCGGGCCCGACTGCGGTGGCCACCATCGAGGCACTGGACCGAACCGGGTTGTGGGGCAGGCTGTTCCCGGAGTGGGGCGCGGTGCGTGACCTGCCTCCGCGCGACGTCGTGCACATCTGGACCGTCGACCGCCACCTCGTCGAAACCGTTTCGCGGGCAAGCGCATTCACTACCCGGGTGTCGCGCCCAGATCTGCTCGTGCTCGGTGCGCTGTGCCACGACATCGGCAAGGGCAGGGGCGGCGACCACAGTGTCATCGGCGCCGAGTTGGCCACCCAGATCGGAACTCGGCTCGGTCTGTGGCCGTCGGATGTCGAGGTGCTGTCGAAGATAGTGCGTCACCATCTGCTGTTGCCGCACACCGCGACCCGCCGCGATCTGCAGGACCCGAAGACCATCGCGGCTGTCATCGACGCCCTCGACGGCGACCCCGTGCTGCTCGAGCTGCTGCACGTGCTGGCCGAGGCGGACTCACTGGCGACCGGTCCCGGTGTGTGGGGCGACTGGAAGGCGTCGCTGATCGGCGATCTGGTACGGCGCTGCCGGTTGGTGATGGCGGGCGAACCGCTGCCGACACCCGATCCCATTGACCCGCGGTATCTTTCGTTGGCACAGGATGTCGGCGTGCACGTCGAGATGACCCCAGGCGACAGCGCGCACATCTACAACGTGACGATGATCGCGCCGGACGTTCGGGGTCTGCTGTCGAAGGCCGCCGGAGTCCTGGCGCTCAATTCGCTGCGCGTGCACTCGGCGTCGGTCAACGGGCATGAGGGCTCCGCCATCAGCACCTTCGTGGTGTCGCCGCATTTCGGTTCGCCTCCGGCCGCCGAGCTGTTGCGCCAGCAGTTCATCCTGGCACTCGAGGGCGAACTGGACGTGATGGCGTCATTGGACAAGCGCGACGGTGACGCGGCACATCACGGCACGAGGCGTGCAGGGGAGGTGCCCGACGCGGTGCCGATCAACCATGCGCCGGCGCCGCCGAAGATCCTGTGGTCCGACGGCGCCGAGCCGGGTGAGCTGGTGGTGCAGATCCGCGCCACCGACCGCGCGGGCCTGCTGGCGAGGCTGACGGCGGTGTTCGAACGCGACGGCGTGGACATCGCGTGGGCCAAGGTCACCACACTGGGGTCGTCGGTGGTCGACGTGTTCGACATCACTGCCGTCGGAGACGGCAATTCGGCTGGAGCGCCGCCCGCGTTCAGCCGCTCCATCCGCGACGAGCTGGAGCACGACCTGTACGCCGTGCTGCCCGCTGCCGCGCCCGCAAAGCCTGTTTCCGAAGCCAGCTAGGCTGAACGGCGTGTTTGAATCGCTGTCCGACCGGTTGACCGGCGCCCTGCAGGGGCTGCGCGGCAAGGGCCGGCTGACCGACGCCGACATCGACGCGACGGCCCGCGAGATCCGGCTGGCGCTGCTGGAAGCCGACGTCTCGCTGCCCGTGGTGCGCGCGTTCGTCGCCCGCATCAAGGATCGCGCCAAGGGCGCCGAGGTCTCCGGTGCGCTCAACCCGGCCCAGCAGGTCGTCAAGATCGTCAACGACGAGCTGATCGGCATTCTCGGCGGCGAGACCCGCCAACTGGCGTTCGCCAAGACGCCGCCGACGGTGTTCATGCTCGCCGGTCTGCAAGGCTCAGGTAAGACCACGCTGGCCGGCAAGCTCGCGAAATGGCTTCGGGACCAAGGACATACGCCCCTGTTGGTCGCCTGCGACCTGCAGCGGCCCGGGGCAGTCAACCAGTTGCAGATCGTCGGCGAGCGCGCGGGCGTGCAGGTGTTCGCGCCGCACCCCGGCGTGTCGACCCAGGGCTCAGAGGAGGCGGGCCACGGCGATCCGGTCGCGGTCGCCTCTGCGGGCCTGGCCGAGGCCAAAGCCAAGCACTACGACGTGGTCATCGTCGACACCGCGGGCCGGCTCGGCATCGACGAGGAGCTGATGGGCCAGGCGGCGGCGATCCGCGAGGCGGTCGACCCCGACGAAGTGATCTTCGTGCTCGACGCGATGATCGGCCAGGACGCCGTCACCACGGCCGAGGCGTTCCGCGAGGGCGTCGGCTTCACAGGCGTGGTCCTGACCAAGCTCGACGGTGACGCCCGCGGTGGCGCGGCACTGTCGGTGCGCGAGGTCACCGGGGTGCCGATCCTGTTCGCGTCCGCGGGCGAGAAGCTCGAGGAATTCGACGTCTTCCACCCCGACCGGATGGCCAGCCGCATCCTCGGCATGGGCGATGTGCTCACGCTCATCGAGCAGGCCGAGCAGGTCTTCGACGCGCAGCAGGCCGAGGCTGCGGCCGCCAAGATCGGCTCGGGTGAGCTGACCCTGGAGGACTTCCTCGAGCAGATGCTGGCCATTCGCAAGATGGGCCCGATCGGCAACCTGCTTGGCATGCTGCCCGGCGCGGGCCAGATGAAGGACGCGCTGGCCGCCGTCGATGACAGCCAGCTCGACCGCGTGCAGGCGATCATCCGCGGCATGACGCCGGCCGAGCGGGCCGACCCGAAGATCATCAACGGCTCCCGCCGGCTGCGCATCGCCAATGGGTCGGGCGTGTCGGTCGGCGAGGTCAATCAGCTCGTCGACCGGTTCTTCGAGGCCCGCAAGATGATGTCGCAGATGGCCGGCCAGATGGGAATGCCGTTCGGCCGCAAGTCATCATCACGTAAGGCCGCGAAGGGCAAGGGCAAGAAGGGTAAGAAGGGCGGCAGGGGGCCGACTCCGGCGAAGGCGCGCAACCCGCTCGTCCCGGACAATATGCCCGCAGGCTTCCCGGACCTGTCGAACATGCCGAAGGGTCTCGACGAGCTACCGCCCGGCCTCGCCGACATCGACTTGTCGAAGTTGAAGTTCCCGGGTCAGAAGTAAGGTGCAGCGCCCCAATCTTCATATCCGCGGCCTTGGTTTGCCTGACGGCGAGCCGGTCGAGTGGTGGATCGTCGACGGCACGCTGAGCGCAGAACCGGTCAATGATGCCGACACCGTGTTCGACGGCGGCTGGATCGTGCCCGGCCTCGTCGACGCGCACTGCCACGTCGGGTTGGGGCCGCACGGCACCATCGAACTCGGCGAGGCGATCGCGCAGGCCGAAACCGAGCGTGACGTCGGCGCGCTCCTGCTGCGCGACGCCGGGTCACCGACCGACACCCGCAGCTTCGACGACTACGACGATCTGCCTCGCATCATCCGCGCCGGGCGGCATCTGGCCAGGCCGAAGCGCTACCAGCGCGGGTTCGCCATCGAACTGGAGGATGAGTCGCAGCTGCCCGACGCGGTGGCCGAGCAGGCCCGCTGGGGCGACGGCTGGGTCAAGCTGGTCGGCGACTGGATCGACCGCGACATCGGCGATCTGTCGCCGCTGTGGTCCGACGAGATCCTCAAGCAGGCCATCGACGCCGCTCACGACAACGGCGCGCGGGTCACTGCGCACGTGTTCAGCGAGGATGCCCTGCCCGGACTGATCAACGCCGGTATCGACTGCATCGAGCACGGCACCGGGCTGACCGACGACACCATCGAGCTGATGGTTCAACACGGCACCGCGCTGGTGCCGACGCTGATCAACATCGAAAACTTTCCCGGCATCGCCGACGCGGCGGAGAAGTATGCGACGTACGCACGGCACATCAGGGACCTGCACGCCACGTGTTATCCGCGCATCGGTGCGGCGCGCGAGGCAGGCATCCCCATCTACGCGGGCACCGACGCGGGCACCAGGGTCGCACACGGCCGCATCGCCGACGAGATCGAGGCCCTCAAGGGCATCGGGATGAGCCCGACCGAGGCGCTGGGCGTTGCCAGCTGGACCGCGCGCGAGTGGCTGGGACGACCCGGTTTGGAGCACGGGGCTCCGGCCGATCTCGTCTGCTACCTCGAGGATCCGCGCTCGGGCCCAGAAGTGATCAACGATCCGGACGCGGTGATCCTGCGCGGTCGCGTCTTTTAGGGCGAAAATAGGGCTATGCCAAAGGTTTTGTTGCTGACCGGCGACGCCGCCGAGGATCTCGAGGTGATGTACCCCTACCAGCGGCTGCTGGAAGAGGGATACGAGGTCGACATCGCGGCACCGACGGTGAAGAAGCTGCAGTTCGTCGTCCACGACTTCGTCGACGGGTTTGACACGTACACCGAGAAGTTGGGCCATTCGTGGCCTGCCGACATCGCGTTTGCCGACGTCGACCCGTCGGATTATGTCGCGGTCGTCGTGCCCGGCGGGCGGGCGCCCGAGTACCTGCGCAACGACCCCGACGTGCGCCGCATCCTCAAGCACTTCTTCGACGCGGATGCGCCGGTGGCGGCGCTGTGTCACGGCCCGCTGATCCTCGCGGCGGCCGGTGTGCTGGAGGGCCGTCGTAGCTCGGCGTACCCGGCGCTTGCGGTCGATGTCGAGACCGCGGGCGGGACGTTCGTCGACGCTCCCGACGTGGTTGACGGCAATCTGGTGACGGGGCGGGCATGGCCGGATCATCCGCAGTGGTTCCGGGCGTTCATGGAGCAGCTACGTAAGGCGGCTCCTGTCAGCCGTATTGGCTGAAGCCCCAATCCAGCAGGCCGATCGCCTGCCCGTACATGTCTCCCGAGCCGTACATCTGCACGACGACCAGGCTGTGTCCGTGGCGCTGCGCCGCCCCGACGAACGTGTGCTGCGCGAGGTCCGTGAAGCCGGTCTTGCCGACCAGTGTGCCGGGATAGCGCGTCAGCAGTTCGTTCTGATTGACGATCTTCTTCGGTCCGTCGTCGGTGGGGAAGAGTGACGAGGGCTGGCGCACGATCGCGGCGAAGGCCGGATACCGAAGTGCGGCACGGTAGATCACCGCCAGATCGAACGGCGTCGTGACGGACTCCATGCCGGGACCGTCCAGGCCCGACGGCGAGGAGGCGTGGGTGTTGCGCGCGCCCAGCGCGACGGCCTTGGCGTTCATTCGCGCGACGGCGGCCTGATAACCGCCGAGCCCCTCGGCCAGGGTGTTGGCAGCGTCGTTGCCCGACACCAGCATCAACCCGTCGAGCAGCTGGCGGACGGTGTAGGCCCGACCATCCTTCACCCCGACACACGAGCACTCGACATCCGTGTTCGTAGGCTTCGCGACGATCACCGCACTGAGTGGAAGCTGATCGAGCACGACCATCGCAAGCAGTGCCTTGATGGTGCTCGCCGGTGCGTGCGGGTCATATGGGTTGCGGGAAGCGAGAATTCGTCCGCTATCTAGGTCGGCCAGCAGCCATGCCTGTGCGGGACCCTGCGGGATATCCACCGCGCCTGCGGGTTCCATGCCGGGCTCGGCCCGCACCGGGCCAGCAGCCGGTAGGGCCGCGGACAACGTGATGGTCAACGCGGCCAACAACTTTCGCACGGCCGCCGAGCGTACTCAGCGCGTCTGCCGGTGAGGTCTCGGATGCGTTGCGATTCAGCAACTTAAAGCGAGCCGACGCTCGCCGTCGGGTCCTGCGCGAAGCCCCAGTCCAGCAGCCCGGCGGCTTGATCCCAGTAGGTCGGGCCGCCCTCCTTGATCAGGCCGTACATCATCGCGATCACCAGTCGGCGCCCGCCCCGGTCAGCGGCGGCGACGAATGTCTTCTTCGCCGCGTCGGTGAAACCGGTCTTGCCGCCGATGGCGCCGGGGTAGCGGTGCAGCAACTCGTCCTCGTTGGCCAGTGGCTTCTCGCCCGCACCGGACGGAAACATGGCCACCGGCTGCGAAGTGATCTGGGCGAACGTCGGATTGGCCATCGCGGCGCGGAAGATGATGGCCAGGTCCCGCGGCGTGGTGAACCCCGAGCCGCCCGGCCCGTCCAGCCCAGACGGCGTCGACGCGTGCGTGTTCACCGCCCCGATGGACGCAGCTTTGGCGTTCATCTTCGCCACCGCCGTGTCGTAGCCGCCGATCATGTCGGCGAGCGCATTGGCCGCGTCGTTACCCGACACCAGCAGCACGGCGTCGAGCAGGTTGCGTGCCGTGTAGGTACCACCCGGTTTGATGCCCGCGCAGTTGCACTCGACTTGTGTGTCGGCCTCGGTGCCGACGACAGTCGCGTCCAGGTTGGGAAGTTCGTCCAGTGCGGTGAGCGCAAGCAGTGTCTTGATCGTGCTTGCAGGCGGATGGGCGACGTCCATGTCGCGGCCCGCCAGCACCTGGCCGGTGTCCATGTCGGCGACGATCCACGCCGGAGCGGGGCCCTCAGGGACCGGCACGCTGCCGACGGGTTGGATGTCCGGCTCGGCCGAAGCCACAGGCGCTCCAGGCAACAGGACCAGACTCAGACAAGTGGCGATGACCGCGACGAATCTCCCCATGGAATGAGCAGCCTAACCCTCGCGCCTGAATGCGGCCTGGCGCGGTGTTGAATCAACCGCATGTTGAGCCTGGCGGAGATTTCGGACCGGTTCGAGATCCAGCAGCTGCTGATCGACTACTCGACGGCGATCGACACACGACAATTCGACGACCTCGATCACGTGTTCACCGCCGATGCTTATATCGACTACCGGGCCATGGGCGGCATCGACGGCCGCTTTCCCGAGGTGAAGGCTTGGTTGGCGCAGGTGCTGCCGAACTTCAGGGCGTATGCGCACATGCTCGGCAACTTCGACGTCCGGATTGATGGCGATACCGCGTCGTCACGGACCATCTGCTTCAACCCGATGGTGCTCGGCGGTGAGCAGAACCAGATCCTGTACTGCGGGTTGTGGTACGACGACGAGTTCATCCGCACCGCTGAGGGTTGGCGCATGAGCCGCCGCGTCGAGACCAAGTGCTTCGACAAGGTCGTCTGACTCAGGCCGTCCGCCCTGCTCGACCTGAACGCGCGAATTCTGCAGTGTCGCAACGATTTCGCCGACGGGACGGATCAGCATGCTCATCGCACGAGCAGGCGCGCCGCCCTTCCGGCCGCCTTCTTGATCCGGTCCGAGAGATAAACGGAGACGAAGGCGTTGAAGATGTCCTCCCGCAGCCGGGTCAGCTTGGAGCTGGTGATCCGCCACTGCCCGTCGACCTTCTCGTAGGTCTCGTGGTAGTGGCCGTAACCGCGTAGGTTCACGCCCGGCGCCAACCGGACCACATCCTCGAGCGCCCATATGCCTCGCGCCGTCGTCGCCGACGTCAGCTCGATCTCCGGCGCGTGCACTTGGTGCGCGGTGGCGCGCTCGCCGACGCCTCTACGGGTGAAGGCGACGAATTCATCGGCCCCGCGGATCACCGTGCCGCCCGCCTGCGAGGTGTCGCTGAGAAAATCGTCGATGAAAATCCCCCGCCACATCAGCCAGTCTTTGGTGTCCAGGTATCGGCAGTAGCGGGCCTTCAACTGCTTGATCGCCTCGATCTCGAGCAGGGAAGCGGCGTCGTCCATTGCCGAAGCGTGACATTGTGACCGGAAGTTGTAAAGGTCAGCGAGCGGCCGAAGGTCACGGATTTCCACCAGTAGCCGCTGTTCTGGCACAATGGTCGGCTGTCTGCCGCAGGACTACGGCCCCGCGGCGGTCACACACGTAAGGCAAAACCGGATCCGGGTATCCCGCCCGAGGTCGCTGAATTGCAGCGTGGCAATCATCAGGAGAGATCGCTTCACCATGGCTGTCAAGATCAAGCTCACTCGGCTTGGCAAGATCCGCAATCCCCAGTACCGCATCGCCGTCGCCGACGCGCGCACCCGCCGCGACGGCCGTGCGATCGAGGTCATCGGCCGCTACCACCCGAAGGAAGACCCGAGCCTCATCGAGATCGACTCGGAGCGGGCCCAGTACTGGCTCGGTGTCGGCGCCCAGCCCACCGAACCCGTCCTCAAGCTGCTTCAGATCACGGGCGACTGGCAGAAGTTCAAGGGTCTGCCCGGCGCGGAGGGCACGCTGAAGGTCAAGGAGCCCAAGCCCAGCAAGCTGGATCTGTTCAACGCCGCGCTGGCCCAGGCCGAGGGCGGGCCGAGCACCGAGGCGACCACGGCCAAGAAGAAGAAGGCGCCCGCCAAGAAGGCCGCTGAGACGGCTGA
>Ga0207706_10002209_pt1 | contig 18983 bp, 23 predicted proteins | sample KBSC53metaG_FD_184318 | JGI IMG/M metagenome (GOLD analysis project Ga0207706, IMG submission 184318) | Corn rhizosphere microbial communities from Kellogg Biological Station, Michigan, USA - KBS C5-3 metaG (SPAdes) (version 2) | ecosystem: Host-associated > Plants > Roots > Rhizosphere > Soil ... | reverse complement strand
CGCATAGGCGAAATCCGAGATCGTCGTCGCAATGGAAATGGCGCCGATCTCCAATCCCCCGAGACAATCGATCTCCACTCCCATCAGTGCGCCATGCGCGAGTTGACCGACCAGACGCCGAGCGGACGGGTGCGCCATCAAGGCGCGGCAATCCACATAAAACGGGCTGACGTGGCCCGACGCCAAAGTAAATCCTTTGGACGGATCCCATTTGAAGGAACCTGTTTCATGAAACGCGCGAACCAGTTGTTCCCGGAACGTTGGCATGACCTTTCCTTTCTCATCGAACGATCAGCGGCTTCGCCCCTACGAGAATTGTTTTACCTGCTGCAACAGCGTTTTAGCAATCACATGGACATCAAACGGCCAAGCATACTGCAATTCGAGTCCAGGATGCTTCGATCGCAATCGCGCCAGAGTTTCCGGAATTTCAACTTCCGAATGAGCGCCGCCTGGCGTGAACATCGTGGTGACCACGGTAATGTGCGTTGCGCCTTGGCTGATTAGGTCTTCGACCGATTCACCGACACTGGGAGCGCAGAATTCGTTATAGGCCAACGCAAAGAGGGCGCCGTTCAGCAGGGGGCGCAAGGCGACGCCGACCGCTTCCAATCCAGCCCTATAGGGATCAGTCGCGGCCGTCCTTGGCCAGCGGCGGATGGTGGCATCCAGTTCCTGTTCCTCGGCCGACGGAATCGTGCCGGCGGCGCGACGCTGGGCCTCTAGGCGTTTAAGTTTGCTGACCAGCTCACCGGGGCAATCCTTCGCAATGCCCCCGTGACCGACCAATACGACGCCACGCATGACACGCTCCTGTCTCTCTACACGTAGTTCCGCAGCATCAGTTCTTTCGGATGCGGATTCAGATAGGCTTGGTTCTGAATGTATTCGACCTCATGCATGGTCACATGATGTTTGATGAGCGTGACCGGGACGATAAGGGGCACTAACCCCTGATGATAGTCCCTCAGAACGCTGTTGAGTTCCTCGCGCTCCTTGGGCGTCAGCTGTTGTTTTAAGTGCCCAATCAGATGCTGCAAGACGTCTACGTGTTTGCGCCTCGTCGCCTTAACGGCCAGCGTGGCCATGAAGAGCCGCCCGTAGAGGGCCGCCAATTGTTTTGGCGCATAACAATGCGCCTGAGCGACCAATCGCCCCAAGGATCGATAGCCCTCGCGGCTATGGGCCATCAACAAGTACTTATGAGCGGTGTGAAAGGCGACAATCGACCCCCGGGTGAGCGGGCCACGGACAAGAAGTTGCCAACGGTGATAGCAAAACATTCTCTCGATGAAGTTATCCCGCAAGACCGGATCGCAAAGCCGGCCTTCGTCTTCGATGGGCACCAGCGGAAATCGTTCCTTGAAAGCTCGCGCAAAAATGCCCATCCCTGTGCGGCTCGGCATGCCTTGTGTGTTGAAGAGCTTGACTCGCTCAATCCCGCAACTCGGCGAATCCTTCTTGAAAATGTATCCCGACAGCTCCGTCTGCTCGAGCATCTCAAGCTTCCGCTTCGAATACACGGCCAACGGCGTCGTCATGTCCCGTTTGCTCGTCATCGTGATGAGCTTCGGGTGTTCGGCATCGCCGAGCAGCCGCATGGCTTCGCGGGGAGTGCCGAATCCCGCTTCGACCTCCGGACAGACAGGCACCCACTCAACATGGCGCCCCAGAACATCGGTCAAAAATCGATCCCGCTTGTGTCCTCCGTCGAAGCGGACTTCTTCCCCCAACAGACAACGGCTGACGCCGACACGGATCGGAAGTGCGGAGGCTACTCCAGCACCAGAGAATCGACCTGAGTTTCTTGGCGTCATGATGAGACCATCGTAAGACTCAACGTAGACAGGCGCTCTCGATGACTCCGTGCACGGCTATCTACACTCTTACCAATCAGTATAGACCCGGCGTCCTCCCTCTTCATCCTGCATTGCTGAATGATCTCATGACGGTTTCGTCGTACTAGACCCCCAGGCGGGGGAGAACACTAGGAATACTGAAGCACCTTCTATGATTCTTTGCGGAGGCCGCGACGCAACGTGCATTCTCAAAATGAGGGGTACATGCCTATATCGCTGCCGCGTCGATGGTCCGTTTGGCAAGAGATGGCACCCCATCATTGCGATTACGGTTCTTAATTTTAGTCTCGATATACTTCTGGACCGATATTTTTGTGGCTGGGTCTGCCTGCCACATGCAAGGCGCCATTGCATTCGCCGACTGGATTTTGCAAAAGCTCAAAGTGCGACAGTGCCCCAGCCTGCGCGAGACAAATGTCCTTGTCCACAACCCATCGGTGGCTCTGTGAGGATAGGAGCTCCTCTTTATGCTCCTGCTGCCCGTAATCGTCGGGGTTCTCTCCGAAGGTCAACGTCGTAATGAGGGGCAATTTATGAGTCCAACTGTTCCAGAATTTCATCAACCACTAATCGAGCGCCGGTGTTGGTTAAGTGATCCTTATCGAAGTAAAGTGGTATCCCATTTAAGTGAGCAAGACAATTCCTATTAAACCTACCGCATAACAGTTTTTCTGGTTTTATTCGAGCAAGGTTAGGATGGTCCCCAATGCTATCGAAGGCTTCGTTAATCTTATTCAGTCTCTGCGAAACGCGATGATAGTCGGCAGCAAGAGAAAGCGGTTCTAGATCAGTATATGTCATCAACCTTACCAAACTTTTCGGGACATCCCACTCACTCTCTGGAACCGGATAGATAAGAATTACGCGATAGAGAGCTTCCAAGAGACTTCGTATCGCATTTATGTATGTAGCCACTACAGCATCCGAATCAATATCAGGTTGTGCATACAAATCGTTCTTATTTGTAGCGACCCTTAGAGATTGTCGACCGTCATGTCCCTCTATGTACTGCAGCCACCGGGACGCTATTATCACCGTCTGTATTTGATTATCCGCCAAATCCTCAATGCTAAATTTTGTAAATTGTTCGCAGTTTGAATCTTTGTCCTTGGAGGGTTTGACATGCAGACCGACAGAGGCTGGGCAATCATTTTTAGTGTATTGGAGAGCGCTCAATCCTTTGTCGACAAACGACTTTTCCAGCTCATGCACTAAGACTCCCGCATGACTGTCACCCCAAATTGCATAGGCAGGTGTTGCAGTGGACTCACCTCGTACACATTTTGTTAGCTTCGTCTCAGATCCTCTTAGGTGACACCCCCCAGCATAAAGCTGGGCGAGATGATCTTGTTGAGTGGATTCCATCCGTAACACTTGCGAATCCCATCTGCCTGGCATGCCTTTCGTAAAATATCCAGCCGAACCCACCAGTAAAAGGACACTGCTGCCAATAGTCGCGCTTAGGAATATGGTATTCTGCCGGAAAACACGTCTGTTTCTAATAGGTTGCTCAAGATAGCGCCAGCTTATGTAAGCGAACAGCATAGCAGTTACTGTTAATGCTAAGAGCGTTGTTTTGTTAGGCGCGTCGATATTTCGAATTCGCGCAAACGCAAAAAGGGGATAATGCCATAAGAATGCGCCGTAGCTGATGAGGCCGATACCGACCAACGCTCTATTACTAAGAAGTCTGCCAACTATTGTATGTTCTCGAGTAAACAATATGACCAGCGCCGTACCAAGAGTGGGTGCCAGCGTATACAAACTCGGCCAAGGGGTTTGCTCATCAAAAGCAAATACCGCATATGCGATGAGCAAAATGCCTACCAGGCTGGCTACTTGGTCAAGAACCTGTGCCGAGCTTTCACGGTTTCCGTTATCACATAGATAAAATGCGACCAATACCCCAATCGCGAACTCCCAACCACGGGTTGGTAAGAAATAGAACGTTGCCCCCGGCATGTGGAACGCACCCCACTGTGCCGAAGCCAAACTCATAATTCCCACAGCAATCAGAAGGCTAACCATCCAATGCTTTGCCATGCGGCACGTCAGAAAGAGAAAGAGTGGATATAGCAGGTAGTACTGCTCTTCGACAGCCAGACTCCATGTATGAAAAAGCGGTTCTAATTGGCCATTCGGAGCAAAGTAGCCACTTTCTTTCCAAAAAAACAGATTGGACGTGAATGTCGAAACAGCCATCACGCTCTTCGCTAGGTCTTCCATTTCGGCTGGCAACATCCATAGCCAAGCAAACAGTATGCAAGCGAACACCACAACAAACAAAGGGGGCAGAATGCGTCTTGCCCGTCGCTCGTAAAAACTCATGAGCGAGAAAGTTCCCTTTTGCTGCTCCGTTAGAATAATAGATGTGATGAGATAGCCGCTGATGACAAAGAACACGTCGACGCCGACAAAGCCGCCGCGAAATGCCTGAACGCCAGCATGGAAGAGGATGACTGGCAGAAGAGCTAGAGCTCGAAGCCCATCTATCTCGCTTCGGTAGTTCATTGCTTTCTTCGTCTGACGTGATGCGCTACTAATTTAGTATTGGCCTTGATGTGAGTTAGACAGGCCGCCACCTTGATCAAGGCAACAGGCCACGGCGTTCCAAATCAGCGGGAAAATTAGAAGGACGGTCCGGGAGGATCGCTCTGCGAGGGGCTCGATGTGTAACGGTGATGGTCTTGCGCAGGCATGTTATTTCTTCTCAAATCGATGTTAGGGGAATTTTTTGCCTTAGTCTCTGCGGAATTCCAAGGTAATCAATTCCGAGGTATCTATACTATAATTCTTTTGATTAGGGCCGATGGTTCTAGCTAAAATCCTATTCAAGCCTGAGAGAGATGCTGAACGAAAAGATGTAATGCAGGACTTGATGGTGAAGTTTTTGTACGTCCCAACCATTCGCTCGCCATAAAAAGAAAAGAAAGTCCTGTAACGAATAGGGTCTAAAATCTAAGTAGCCATTTTGTATTCACAGGTGGAGGAATGTTGAGCTAAGGTAGATTAGAGGGGAAATAAGGTGGTGCCGAAGCCGGGATTGTATTAGAGGGAATCGCTGAACGCCTTGATAGGAACGGCGATTCCCTCGCTCCGCGTGCTAGATGCTCTAAGGACTGTTTGCTTCTCTTTGGCTGTGTTTGTCTCTGTCTAGCCTGTTTCGGCCACAAAAGTAACACCCTAATAACACCTGCTAGAAGACCCCCCGGCCTTTGTCGGCAGGACGGGGGCCTGAATGAGGACTCCCACGCCTACGGCATTATCTCCGGCGCTTCACTTGTAAAGCCCGCCAATAGAGCCTTTAGAGCCTTTTGTAAGCTATCGCTGTCTGCTGATTCTGGATGCCTGTGTGCCGCCGCAACCGGCGGGTCAGCCAGGCCCTTAATATTCGAGGAAAGTTGGGGTAGCGTGCGGTATGTAAACCCCGAGCAGGACGAGCAAGGCGAAGAACACGAGCCATCCCACAAAATAGACCAACGCACGAAGAAACCACTGCCTAGTGATTGGGATTTCTGTTTCTTCGAGCGGGAGAGGAGGCACAGAGATCGCTGGTATAGGGGAAATCAGAAGCCTACCTAGTTCAGAAGTGCCCCTATAAAAACCCCGATGTAGCATCAAGCACCACCAGGCTAGAAGTGAACCTTCGTCACTAAAAACAATTCTAGTCTTCTAAAAGGCAAATATCTACAGTTTGCCCTAGGATAATTTGGCCCTAGGACAATACCGATCTTATACAGCGACGGGAAACGCTCGACTGCAGTCTTCATTGGCAGTGTCTGCCATTACATCGTGACTCCAAGGGTGATCTCCGCGATGCGCGCGAATGGCTGCTTGAACAGCACGTTGGAGAAACACCGATTCCTTTTCAGCCCATGGGATCACGAGGGTAATGGTGGATGACATGAAAGCTCTCCTTTCTACTTTCTTCGCTTCGGACGAAATTGAAAGAACGAGGCTAAGAGTGATGGCTGTAATTGTATTAATCGAATCAGGGATTGCGTTGAAGCCGGAGAGGTTGCCGCTCGAGGAGGACTTACACTATTGATGCCCTTACAGTCAGAGGGAGAAACAGGCTTGGGCTTCCCTGGCGGGTCGCAGCCATGCCGATAGCGAGAGATTTCGCATTCTCTCGGACGCGGTGTGGTCATTGCCAGGCACCTCTCAATTGGGCGCAGTATACGAAGCTCCCAAAAATATCGTGACCAGCGAATACCCTAGTTAATAGTGTTCCGCCTTCCAAAAGCTTGCCCAAGTGATTGATATTATTATTCTATGGTCATTCCCCAACCGATGTCATTGGTTCAACAGCCTGGGCCCTTCGATGACTGGGACTGCTGTCCTGCAACTCAGACTACCGTTAGATGAAGAGAACGCCCCGCTGCCTTGAATGTTTGACTTGCACGGTATGCCCAACTAGAGTCTTCTTTTCAGCAATCCAACCAAGTCTAAGGAGAGGTGATTCGATGAGGGACAATCCTGTTGTTGTGACTGTATTCCTAGTTTCAGGCATGTTCGTCAGTGCCGCGCCGGTTCAGGTCTTCGGGTCGGATACGGTGGGAATCGACTTAATGGACAAAGGAAGAGTTGAGTTCGTGGCGGGCGAATCGCAGCCGACGCCGTTGCCCCTGCAAGCAGCCACAGATCCAACACAGCCAACACAGCCAAACCCACAGCCCGAACAGCCAACACAGCCGGGAGAAAAGCCTAAAACACCAAAAAAGCCAACAAAGCCACCGACTAATGCACAGAGATCGCATAGTGGATGATAACGTGTCGATGAGGTTCTAAACAGACTCAGGGATGCCTGAAGGAGGGGCAATGACATATCGATCCATCGTATTCGCGGTCATGATCCTGCTTCTGCAGGAAGGTTCCGAGGGTGCTGATTCCACATCGAAAATGCCTCAGAACATTCCAGGTTGTTATGAATTATCCACAATGGACTGGGACCCTGCCCCAGTGGCAGACATCAAATACCTCCTCCTACCCAAGACTATTTGGCTCACTTCAATAAGAGCATTCCGAGAGGGTGCTTACGTGTTGCTTCCCGCTCCTGGTCAACCGCAAACGTTTCACAATCTTACTTACTGGGAGAAAGATTCCAAGGATGGAGTACTGCTCACGTGGGCTGCCGGTCCAGAAAAAGTTGGTTTGCGAATCACTCTACAACTACCCTCCGATCCAGGAATGCCGTTGAAAGGAGTTGTCAAAGCCACTTTTAAAACAGAAAAGCCGTACAAAGACTTAGAAATAACGGCAACTAAAGTGTCTTGTAGAGTCGACTTCCCTGAATGATAGTCATGTCAGCACATCCGGCGGAAGGCAATGCGCCTCTGACCATCCAGGCGCTTACAGACCTTCTCGGGGCTGAGGTGCAGAGATGGTCCCAACAGAAGATTCCGACTTATCTCTTCAACAACTCGTTTTCAGGAAGTGGGCGCATGAATGGGACGACCGACTCAAAGCCCACATCGAACGAATTGCTCAAGAGCTGGGCTGCACGTGGTGGGATATCGTAATGGAGAACCGGGACCTTTTTCCGGATGAAGTGGATGAGTTATAGGAGTAGGTCACTAATCACTCGCTGAAAGTCTTCCTGTAGGAAACGATCAGGGTTTTGAAACCTTACCAATAAGTGCGCCGCATTCAATGCACACATAGTCGCCCGTAATATAATTCTCGACGGTATACAGCAGCTTGAGCGTCCGGTGTTCGCACGGTGGATTTCCTTTGGCTTTCCACTCTTCTCTTTTGGCTTTCGCGTGGTCTTCTCGCAAGGCCGAGTCCTTCAGTGACGACAGAACAGTTAAAATTTGTGGGAAGATATACGAAAAGGTGCGCCGATTGGTGTACGATTGTGCCTACGTATCTGTGCTACAGCCACATGTGCCACTCAGTCTTTCTCCAAAACGATTTCAGTGTTTTTCGCATCTAGGCGACGAAGACTATTCTGCTATGGTGTTGATTATGGAAACACCGTTTGGGAAAGACGACCTCATGGCCATGCTTGACAGCGTTGAAGACGCTGTCGTCAAGCTCGATGGAAGCGCGAAATATGTGGCGATGAATAAGGCCGCAGCCGATATTTTTAGACGGCTCGGGCAAGACCCTCAAGCGATGATTGGTAAATCGATGTGGGAAGTATTTCCAGACCTCAAGGGTACTCTCGCCGAGCGAGAACTCGACTTGGCACTCAAAGATCATGTGCCCATCAAATTCGAGTTTTTCTATCCCGGGGACCAGCATTGGTACGACATACAAGGGTATCCCTCTCATCCTGGAGTCATTCTCGTCTTTCGAGACATCACAGGACGGAAAAGCGCCTCGCAATCATAGGGCAACAACCGCACGGTCAGAGCCTGCCTACAGACAACGCAGAGATCCGACCCTCTCGACCAACGACAGGACGTGTAAGCCAACGCTGGACAATCTTCGAGACAAGCATTACATTTGCGCCCCATGATGGGCATGCGCGCCACAACGATCTTTCGTCTTTTACTCATCACTCTGCTCTGTGCCGGTGTATTCCTGCAGATGCTCGGTGCTCCAATTAGCTTCTGGGATCTGGATGGTTCCGAAGATGACTTTGTCTCAAGTCTGCTTCTGGGACTTGCCATCCCTTCCGAGCCAGCGCACTTTTCGACTGCGCTCTTCTCTCTTTTACCGCCACATGCGTCTGCACCTGCACGTTATTTCCTGGACGAGCACTTCCATCCCCCGCTGTCGGTCAACTAGCCACAATCCTTGAAGCAGGTCCCGTTGTTTCGCACGACGCGGATGAAGCCATTGATACGTGGTCGAGGTGTTCTTATGGCTGCCCAATCGAAGATTCGGGTACTACTTGTGGACGATCACCTGATGTTTCGGGAAACCATGCGAAGCCTGCTGTCATGCTATTCCGATCTTGAAGTGGTAGGCGAAGCGAGCGATGGCCAGGAGGCTGTGGAGAGTGTCGGCCAACTCCAGCCGGCCGTCGTGCTCATGGATATCAATTTGAGAAAAATGGACGGGATCACGGCTGCTCGGCTCATCACAAGCCAGTATCCTCACGTGGCCATTCTGGGCCTCACCTTCGATACCAGAGACTATTTCGTCTATGCGATGGAGAAAGCCGGCGCCCTTGAAGTATTAACCAAGGGACAGTCCGGTGATGAGGTCTATGGGGCGATTAAGAGGTCAGTGGCATCAATGTCGGATGGATAACTCAGCAAGTTCAGATATACTCTCGTGAAACATTCTAGGGCGTTTAACCTAACAGCTCTCGAACGCTGAACGATATGGACAAGCGCCGACACCCTCGTTATGCCGTCGAATATGCCGGTTCATTTTTGGGAAACGGTATCAACAGCAAGGGTGTGATTTCTTCGATATCGCACGGTAAAGGCGGAACGATTAGACTCCGCCATGGCCAAGCTCGACGCTGCCATTAACACCCCCGTAACACCTGCCAAATCGCAGTTGGCTAACTCACTGACAAATTAGAATGAACGAATGGGTGGTGCCGAAGCCGGGATTTGAACCCGGACACCCTTGCGGGCGCTAGACCCTGAATCTAGTGCGTCTGCCAGTTCCGCCACTTCGGCTTATCGGGCTCTCACTCCGTGAGGCATTGGGAGAGTGGGAAGGGGATTATCCGGAATTTCGCTCGCTGACGTCAAGCGCCTCTCAGCAATTCGTGCTTGTCAACGCTGGCTCCACGCCATTTCGTCCATCTGCCAGCGACCGGCCCTGGCGATGTCCCGCTGATCACCCGTGAGCACGATCCGCTCGCGGACGAGTCCGGCGGCTCCGAGCAGACTTGGCACCGAAATCCATGGCGCATTGTCGGCGATCAGGACATCGAATCGCACACGGTTGAAGAGCGGGTCGGCCAACACCCGGTCGGCCGTCGTAATCACCAGGCGCCGGTTTTGAATAAATGCCTGGCGGTTGGTGTCTTCTTCGGCCGCAAGCAGTTCACGGATCTTTTTTGTCCCACCCAATCGTACGATCTCTTCTTTTAGGTCTTCGAATTCCGGCCGCATATCCTTGGGTACCGCGGCTTCGGGCACGAGTTCGTCGATGCGAGCCTTGGCAATGTCGAGTTCCTTCATCAACACGACGATTTGAGTCTCGTAGAGGCCAAGGTACTGATGGAGCGAGTCCACATTTTTCCCCACCGCCTGCATGGTGAGGCGGCGCAGAAGCGGCAGGTTTTCATATTCGGCCAGCGTCGTCTGCGCCTCTTTTTGTTTCGCCTGAAGGTCGCTCAACTGCGTCAATAGGCGCCATTCCAGCAACCGGACCTCATCGAGATCCTTTTGCTTATGCCCTTTGTACGCCAAGATCGGCGTGAGTTCCCGAAACCGTTCGTATTTCCGGCGGAGCGCAGCTTTGTCCGCCCGCGACTTCGCATAAAACTGATGCATTTGTGCTTCGAAGCCCAGCTCGTGAATCGGTAAGCCGAACGCCTGATGGGCCACCGTCATTTCATATCGGCTCACCCAGGTTTTGTAGACGAGCCCCCCAGCCTTCATGGCTCGCGCGATGGATCCGCTGATCTCGTCCGCCGCGTGATGATCCGGGCACACGAGCAGGATGCGTTTGTTCGCCCGAATGAGCTCGATCGCCGTGGCCGCCACTTTCTGTTGCCGCACGGATGGATCCTCCGTCCACAGCGTCGTCAGGACGGAAGCCGAGGAAGCGCTACCCTGATCAAACGAGTTCGGCGTCCCGAACACTGGAGCCAGTCGATCGGCAGGACCCAGCCGGTAGGAGTCGGGTTGCGCCAACATGTGAGCGAATCTTTCCGCCGCTCTTAAGAGAAAGCCTCCCCGATCGGGGACAATCGTCGCATTCGTAATAGTGGTTCCGACGGCGTCGAAAGTTTGCACCAAGGCCACGCCGTCCTTACAACTCAAGACGAGCCCTTCGGCCGGTTCGATCTCGTCATCAGGGACGACCGAGACGGGAATATCCATGGCCAATACGCCATCAGGAGGAAGCCGAAACTCGTAGAGATACAGCGTTCCGACCGTTTCCAGGAGACGTCCGCTCACGGGTGTCAGCGGCTGGTCGCCTTGGGCTGTACCAAGCTGCGCCTGCTCCGCCGTGAGTCGTGCGGCCCAATGCTCGATGAGTTCTCGTGCAGTCATGATGGGATGCCTTGAAGAGAGTGCGGTCATAATACGGGCGCTCGCTGACGAGAGTCTAGCCACCCACAGGCGGCGTTCGGGTACTAGAACTCGCTCGCTGCAGCAATCCACGATTGACTTTTCTTCTGCCCCTCCAGTATCCTCTTTTCCTTTCCAACAGAAGGAGTTAGCGGTATGAAGGTCATTCTGCAAGAGACGATGGAAGGGGTCGGTCACCTCGGCGACCTCATCGACGTGAAGGATGGATTTGCGAGAAACTTCTTACTCCCCCGTAACAAGGCCGTGCTCGCCAACGACCGGAATATCAAATCGTTTGAGCATACCAAGCGGGTCGCCGCCGAACGGGCCAAGAAGGAAAAGCTCGAGATCGAAGCGCATGCCCAGAAAATGTCCACTGTCACGCTCACGGTGGAGGCTCAGGTCGGCAAGGACGATAAGATGTTCGGGTCGGTCACGGTTAAGGACATTGCCGAGGGGTTGACCGCACAGGGCTATACCGTGGACCGGCGGAAAATTCAGCTGCCTCACCCCATCAAAGAGCTCGGCACCTTTACGGTCCCGGTGAAATTGCCGCGGGAGGTTACCGCCGCGGTCACGGTGCGTGTCGTGAAGAAACAGGATGCTGAAACCGCGACGGCCTAATTTCCCTCGGTGTATCAACAACCGGACGAGGCACGTTCAATGTCCATGAAAGATGCAGTGGGGTCACTGGATGCGTTACAAGCCACGGATCCCGAAGTCTATGCCGCCATCGATGCCGAGGAAGAACGCCAGCGAAACAAGCTGCTCCTGATCGCCTCTGAGAACTTCGCCAGTCCTGCCGTCCTTGCCGCGCAGGGTTCCTTGATGACGAACAAGTATGCGGAAGGGTACCCCGGCAAGCGGTACTACGGCGGTTGCCAACATGTGGACCAAGTCGAAGACCTCGCCATTCAACGCTGCAAGCAGATTTTCGGCGCCGAGCATGTAAACGTTCAACCGCATTCCGGTTCGCAAGCCAATATGGCCGCCTACCTGTCGGTGCTCAAGCCCGGAGACACGATTCTGGGGATGGACTTGGCGCAGGGAGGCCATTTGACCCACGGCAGCAAAGTCAATTTCTCCGGAATGATTTTTCGCGCGTTCTCGTACGGGGTTGATCGACAGTCGGAAACCATCGACATTGACGCTGTCCGCAAGCTCGCCGAAGAATGCCGCCCTCGCATGATCGTGGTCGGCGCAAGTGCCTACGCCAGGACGCTGGACTTTCCAAAATTTCAGGCCATTGCCCAATCGGTCGGCGCCTACCTCATGGTCGATATTGCCCACATCGCCGGCTTGATCGCCGCAGGCTTGCACCCCAATCCCATCCCCTATGCAGATTTCGTGACCACGACAACGCACAAGACCCTCCGCGGCCCTCGCGGCGGTGTGGTGATGTGCAAGGCGGAACACGCCAAGGCCGTTGACAAGTTCGTGTTTCCCGGCATGCAGGGCGGACCCTTGATGCACGTCATTGCCGCCAAAGCAGTTGCCTTTAAGGAAGCCCTCTCACCACCATTCAAGCGCTATCAGCAACAGGTCGTCGCCAATGCGCGTGTCTTGGCTCAGGGCCTGTTGGAGCGCGGGTATAAGATCGTGTCCGGAGGGACGGATACGCACCTCATGTTGGTGAATCTCACCAACAAGGGCATCACCGGCAAAGAAGCGGACGCAGCACTGGACGCGGCCGGCATCATCGTCAATAAGAATGCGGTGCCCTACGATGAAAAGCCGCCGGCTGTGGCGAGCGGCATCCGGTTGGGCACGCCGATTGTCTCAACCCGCGGGATGAAGGAAGCCGAAATGCGAGAGATCGTCGCCCTGGTGGATCGAGTCCTGCAACACCGGCAGGACCCTGGGGTTCTGGAGGAAGTCCGCAGCCAGGCCAAGGCACTCTGCAGCCGTTTCCCGATCTTTCACTCCTACTAACCTCACAAGAGGGCAGGATCACCGCCGGTGAAATGTCCCTTCTGCGATGAGCTGGAAGACAAAGTGGTCGACTCGCGCATGGCGAAGGAAGGCGAGCTCATTCGCCGACGCCGGGAATGCCTGGGCTGCAAGCGCCGATATACCACCTATGAGCGTGTGGAGGAAATCCTTCCGGTCGTGGTCAAGAAAGACGGACGGCGGGAAACGTTTGATCGGGCTAAAATTTTGTCAGGATTGAAAAAAGCCTGCGAGAAGCGGCCGATCAGCACGGCGACCATCGAGACCGTGACCGACCGGATCGAGAAGCGCATTCAAGAGATGGGCGAGACGGAGATTGAAAGCCGGATCGTGGGCGAGGAGTTGATGAAGGAATTGCATCAGCTCGATCAAGTGGCCTATGTGCGCTTTGCCTCCGTCTACCGGGAGTTCAAGGACATCGACCAATTCATGGACGAGTTGAGAACCCTGGCCCAGCAGCGCCGCGAGCGGTGAAGACACGATTGGATTCCCCGCTGAGGCGTCTTTCCTCTCCCTCCGTTCGTCGAGACACAACGAGGACGTCGACCAAAGAGGGGCACATGCCGGCCTCGCAGGCCAAACCGTCGAAAGAGACCCGAAAGAGCGGCGCACCCGGCGTCACCCACGTGGCGATCATCGGAGCCGGACGGGGCGGCAAGGCGCTCATGGAGATCTTCGCCAACGATCCACTCGTCGACATCGTCGCCGTGGCCGAAATCGAGGATTCGGCACCCGGCCTCTCCCTCGCGAAGCGGTTGAAAATTCCCGTCACTCAAGACTACCGAATGTTGCTCAATCTGGAACGCGTCGATCTGATCATCGACGTGTCGGGTAGTGCGGACGTCTGGCAGTCGCTTCAAGACTTTCATCGCATGGGCGTGACGATCCTCGGGGGCGCCAGTGCCAAGTTTATGTGGGAACTGATCGAAGCGCGAATCAGGGCGACCGCCGAGATTGAGAAAACCCTCAACAAGTATCAGTCGCTTTACCGGCTGTATGTCAAGGAAACAGGGGCCGCCGTGACCGAGGAACGCACGAGGATCGCCTGCGAAATTCACGACGGACTCGTCCAGAGCCTCGCCGGCGTCGGCTTCAAGCTTGAACTGTCCCAACAACTGATCCGCAAAAATCCCAAAGCGAGCTTGGCCACCCTGCGAGAAAGCAAGGAGCAGCTCAAGCTTGCGATTCAGGAAGCCAGACAAGTCATTTTCAATCTCCGTCCTCTTCAATACGACAAGATGGAGCTCATTCCGGGACTTACCAACTATCTCAAATCGTACGAGACGCAATATCACATCAAGACCGACTTTACCGTGACCGGCGATGAGCAGATTCTGTTTCCCCGCACCAAGATCTTTCTGTTCCGGATCGTCCAGGAAGCCTTGAGCAACGTCGTCCAACACGCCAAGGCCGACCGGGTGTCGGTGCAATTGACGATCGACCTCGAGAAGCTCAGAGTCGTCATCTCAGACAACGGCGTCGGATTCAACATGGAGCAGGTCCTGCACAATCCGGAGAAATGGGACCACTTCGGCGTGCGAGGAATCGTGGAACGGGCGAAGCTCGTCGGTGGCGAGGCAACAATCGATTCTAAAAAGGGGCGGGGTACCCAGATTGTCGTCGAAGTGCCGCTCGGGAAAAAAGAGAGGGTAGACGATGGAGAAAATTAAAGTGTTAATCGCTGATGATCACCGGGTGGTGCGGGAAGGATTGGCCGCCATTCTCAAAACAAAGGATGACCTCAACGTCGTCGGAGAGGCGCAGGATGGGATGGAGGCGGTCGAGAAAACGAAAACCTTGATGCCCGACGTCATTCTGATGGACGTCAGCATGCCGCGGATGGGCGGGGTGGAAGCCACGCGTCAGATCAAGCGGGAGTTTCCCCATATCGGCATCGTCGCGCTGACCATGTATGAGGAACAGCAATATATTTTCGATCTCGTCCGCGCCGGTGCCACCGGCTACCTCTTAAAGGACTCCGAGTCGTCCCAAATCGTGGCCGCGATCCGAGCCATCTACCGAGGGGAGTCGCTGATCCATCCGTCGGTCGCGAGTAAGATTCTCGCCGAGTTTTCACTGATGGCCCAGAAGAAGGGGAAGAAACCCGGGTGGGTTGAGCACGATCTCACCGAGCGGGAAATCACGGTGTTGCGGCTCGTGGCAGATGGAAAGACCAACAAAGAAATCGCCAACAGTTTGGACCTTAGCGAGAAGACCGTGAAAAATCACGTGCGGAATATCTTTCACAAGCTGCAGGTCTATGATCGCACTCAGGCAGCAATTTTGGCGATTCGCAAAGGTCTGATCGAGCTGGATCCACGGCCATAGAGGCCAGGGCTCTTAGGCTCTTCGTCTTCGGCAGAGTAACGCTGTATATTCTCGCTATGGGTTGCCATCCTCCGGCTCAGTGCGGTAAGCTCTGCTTTCTCGTGCTCACCTGCCAGTGAATGCCAGGTCGCTTCGCGAGCGGGTTTGAGTCGCCATTTCTTACCCATTCTTTAGATTGATTCCACTGAAAGTCACACATGTCACATTTACGCAACAGATGAGCAATAGAGATAGCATGTGATAATTACATGTACATTCAATAACTTATGACTAATTTATCCATAAAATTTCGTTGGCACTCAAGTTGCTGTGAACCACTGTGGTAACTGGAGGCTCTGCCTGTGAGACAGCAGCAAACCCTCTTAAATCCGATTAGCTGTACGGGAGTCGGATTACATACAGGAAAGCCGGTGACGCTCACGCTTCGTCCGGCGCCCACGGACACCGGCGTGGTGTTTGTGAACCGCAATGGGCACGCCGGAGCGATGTTGGCGGCGTCTGTTGATCATCTTGTTCCGACGGAACTCTGTACGGCGATCAGTGGAAATGGATTCCAAGTCAAAACGATCGAGCACGTGCTCGCCGCGCTGGCAGGCTTGAGCGTCGATAACGTTTTTGTCGACATCGATGCCGCTGAAGCACCTGTCATGGATGGTAGCTCAGCCCCATTTGTCCGATTGATCCAATCGGCCGGTGTGAAAGCCCAAAACCGCCGTCGAGCATTCTTGAAGATCACCCGACCACTGGAAATCGTCGATGGATCCCGGCGCATCAGGATCGAGCCCTCTTCCACGCCACGGATTACCTATACGATCCAATACGACCATCCCATGATCCGCACGCAGACCTATACGTATGATCATTCCACGCATGCGTTTGCGACCGAGATCGCTGAAGCCAGGACCTTCGGGTTCTTGCAGGAAGTTGAAGCGCTCTGGGCCCGCGGACTTGGCCGTGGCGGCAATCTCGAGAACACGGTCGTCCTTTCGCAAGACGGGATCCTGAATGAATCCGGTCTGCGGTTTTCCAACGAATTTGTACGCCATAAGGTCTTGGACCTCATCGGTGACTTCTCGCTTTTGGGTCTGCCCTTTATCGGACATCTGATTGCCGACCGATCCGGACATGCCTTACATACCCGTCTGGTGAAGCAAATTCTCGATCATCCCGAATGCTGGGTGCTGCTAAACGCCGATCAGACGATCTCACAAGCCGAATTCAGTCCCTCCCTTTCCTCATCTCAAAGACCCGCAACGGCAGTGGCCCTCCAGGCTTCCTAGTCATCGACGTGTATCCCTGCGTTGTTGATGTGCTACAGAGGGAAGGGTGTGCGCTGTATTCGTCCTGGGAAACCCGATAACGTCGGGAGCGAGTGGCCTCGCCCCCGGCGCTAGAATCGAGGCGGGGCTTACTTCTTTTTCTTCTTTGCTGCTTTCTTCGTCGCCAAGACTCTCACCTCCCTTCGAAATGCTGAGTCCTTCTTGATGAGATGACGATCCTCATACCGCGTGGCTCAACACCTCCTCGGTCGCCTCGAAGGTGTTTGGGCCCACTTTACGGAAGCGCTTATCCCGCTTTAGCGAAGTCGCCACAGACGTGAGCGGCGTTTTGCCCTTGATGTGCAGACCGCCCTCGACCAGACGCTGGACGAGTTCCTTGGCATGCATGGAGCGGTTCGCGTCACGCAACACCTGATAGGCCGCTTCCGGAACGCTCTTCCCGGCATATTTACTCCGTCCTAGAAGAATTTCCCGTGATTGATCCGTGACATCGACAGGAAGGGCACGAGCGCCCTTTTCGTCGGTGATGAGCTGCGTCGACAGTGTCGCCAGCTTCGCCTTGTCCGCCTCCACGCGATGCAGCGTCTCGGCGAGTTCCAGGTATTTCTTGATGGTGGCAATTTCGTCGTCGAGCCGACGACGTTTTTTTTCGAGTTCGTGGAGTCGATTCTTGTAGGCGTTGATTCGCTGTTCAAGGCCGACCAGAATATCGGTGAGCTCTTCCAAGGACACACTCCAAAGAAAGCATGCTTGCTTTATATGCTTGCTCGCAGAGCAAGTCAATACCAAGACTCAAGAATATGGCTTGCATGCATCAGTGAACGACTCGCGTGCCGTGCTAAGATCAGCGCATGCTGCACTCTGAAGACACGCAGGTCTCGACTGACCGCCTGCTCTCGGTTGCGGTAGAGGCCTCTAAGGCCGCCGGCAAAGTGTTGCTGAATTACGCGCGTTCTGGATTCAACATTCGACACAAGACTCCGTTCAATTTGGTCACCGATGCTGACCACGCGGCGGAAGAATGCATTATCGATCATATCCGCCGGCATTTCCCGAGCCATCGCACGCTCGCAGAAGAACGAGGAGCCGGAGCGGATGCACCATCGCGTTACCGCTGGATCATCGACCCTCTGGACGGCACCACGAATTTTGCGCACGGATTTCCCGTCTATGCCGTTTCGATCGGAGTCGAGTGCGATGGTGCATTGCTCGTTGGGGTGGTCTATGACCCAACGCGTGACGAATTGTTTACCGCAGAAACCGGCCGAGGAGCGTTTTTGAACGGCGTCTCAATTGCCGTCTCGCACACCGCTGAGCTGGAGGCGGCCCTCACCGTCACCGGCTTTGCCTATGACATCCGCGACACGCCGAACAACAACTTTGATCACTTCGCGCGCTTCGCGCTCAAGGCCCAGGGCGTGCGGCGCACCGGTAGCGCGGCTTTGGATCTTTGTTATGTCGCGGCTGGCCGTTTCGATGGATTTTGGGAGGTCAAACTCAGCCCTTGGGACATGGCCGCAGGCGCGGTGATCGTGCGGGAAGCTGGAGGGCGCATCACCGATCTCCGCGGCAACGCCCATTCGATCTATCAGCCTGAACTCGTGGCAAGTAATGGTCAGATTCATCACGAAATGCTCGATGTCATCGGGGAAAATCTGCGGTCCTGATGATTGCCGGTGGCGCGACGATCTCGAAATAGACTGGCAATATACAAGGGGAATCACGGTGCGATATGATGAGGAGGGAACCAAGGGAGTACAACGCATGGCCACATCAATACCTCCGTCAGGCCCATCCAACGGCCAACCTCAATCCCCTGGAGCTGAAGCGACCTCATGGGACGTCGAGCTGCTTCGCGTCCTGGTCAGCCGCAACGGCTCACAGGTTGAGGCGCAATGGGCAATCCACCCGCAACTCAAACAGGATCTGCTGCCACATGAATGGCAGGAGGTCACCGATTTGATGACGAAAGTGTCCGCCATCGTCGGGAGTCGGTTTTCCCAGGTCTTGTCCCAAGCCGATCCGGAGCCTCCAAGCAACGCGTAATCACTCGTCAACGCCGTCTATCCATTCACGAGGGGAGCGTCGTATGGACACCTATTACCATCCGCATGATTTGAGCAAGTTTGCAGACATGGGCAAAGGCAACACAGCGCTCTGGGACAAGTTCCTGAGTTATTACAGCGCGGTCTTTGCCGAAGGAGCGTTGACCGAGCGAGAGAAGGCGTTGATCGCACTGGCGGTCGCCCACACGGTGCAGTGCCCCTATTGCATCGATGCCTACACACAGGCGTCGCTGGAAAAGGGGTCGAATGTGGAGGAAATGACCGAAGCCGTGCACGTGGCTTGTGCCATCCGAGGCGGCGCCTCACTGGTGCACGGTGTGCAGATGCGGAACGTGGCCGAGAAGC
>Ga0207706_10002207_pt1 | contig 18990 bp, 18 predicted proteins | sample KBSC53metaG_FD_184318 | JGI IMG/M metagenome (GOLD analysis project Ga0207706, IMG submission 184318) | Corn rhizosphere microbial communities from Kellogg Biological Station, Michigan, USA - KBS C5-3 metaG (SPAdes) (version 2) | ecosystem: Host-associated > Plants > Roots > Rhizosphere > Soil ... | reverse complement strand
GTGCTGATCCAGCATACGTCCTCTCGATGGGCTCATTCCGGTAACTAATGGGGGCTACATGCCGGAATTCAAGCCTTCGTCGTGAGGCGGCCCAACGTTATGATCGAAAAGGCTAATCCCGGCAGGCCAACGCGCAGACAACGCGGTTGGAGTGCCGCTTTACTGCCGTTTTTGCGTGCCCAGGACGAGCGCGCTCAAAGCCCAGCTCAAGATGCCGTACACAATCGCGCCACCAACCGCGGGCCAGAACCCGGTGACGACGAAGCCGCCCACGAACGACGCGACGAACCAGAAAAGCAGCCCGTTGATCACAAACGTGAACAATCCCAGGGTCAGGATGTTGATCGGCAGGGTTAGCAGGATGAGCAGCGGCCGGATCAGCGTATTGATCAGCCCCAGCACCAGCGCGGTGATGAGCGCCGTAAAAAAGCCGTCGACCCGGATCGAATCGAACAGATAGGGCAGCGCCAGCAGCGCGAGCGCGTTGATCAGCCAGGTGGCGAGCAGTCTCATGCTTTGGCGCCGAGCGCAATCGCGCGCGCCTGCGACTGGGCAAGCGCTGCGGCGGAGGGTTCAGCGCCAACCCACCCGCCCAGATTGGCGGCGACGATGTCGGCCAGTGCATGAATCCAGTCGTTGCGCTCGTTCAGGCAGGGAATCGCGTGATAGTCCTGGCCGCCAGCCGTCAGAAAAATCGCCTTGCCTTCGATCGCGATTTCTTCGAGGGTTTCAAGGCAATCGGCGACGAAGCCCGGGCATACGACGTCGACCCGCTGCGTTTTCTGCCGGCCGAGTTCTTTCAGCACTTCGGCGGTGTACGGTTTGAGCCACTGCGCACGCCCGAACCGCGATTGAAAGGCGACGGTATAGCGGTCGGGGGACAGCTTAAGCGCCTGCGCGAGCAGGCGCGCGGTCGCCTGGCATTCGCAGTGATAAGGGTCGCCCTTGTCGAGACTGAACTTGGGCACGCCGTGAAAGCTCATCACGAGCTTGTCGGGACGGCCACTCTTGAACCAATAGTCGTTGACGCTCTGCGCGAGCGCCGCGATGTAGCCGGGATGGTCGTGAAAGTTGCGCACGCTGCGCAGGGCGGGCTGGTTGCGCATGCGCGCGTACGTGGCGCTCACCGCGTCCAGCGCCGTCGCCGTGGTGCTTGCCGAATATTGAGGATAGAGCGGCACTATGAGAATGCGGTCGCAACCCTGCTGCTTCAGTTTTGTCAACACCGCGGGCACCGACGGCGTGCCGTAGCGCATGGCATAGTCGACGACGAGCGGCGCCTTGATGCGCTCGCCGAGATAACCGGTGAGCAGGCGCGACTGGCGCTCGGTGTGCATGCGCAACGGCGAACCGTCGGGCGTCCAGACCTGCGCGTAGCGGCGCGCGGAGTGCTTGGGCCGAAACGGCAGAATGAACAGGTTGAGTATCAGCCACCACGCGGCGCGCGGGACTTCGACCACGCGCGGATCGGCCAGGAATTCGCGCAGATAGCGGCGCACCGCCCGCGCGGTCGGCGCGTCGGGCGTGCCAAGATTGATCAACAGCACGCCGCATTTCGGCGCGTTGCCGTGGGTGTAAGGAGGTTCCTTCAGATAACGCGGCATGTCCGCGTCAATTGTGCGACAGCGCGCTCGACAGCAGTTTGGCGGTGATATCGACGATGGGAATCACGCGTTCGTACGCCATGCGCGTCGGGCCGATCACGCCGAGCGTGCCCACGACCTGGCCGTCCACCGAATACGGCGCGGTGACGATGCTGCACTCGTCGAGCGGCACCAGCCCCGACTCGCCGCCGATGAATATCTGCACGCCGTGCGCGCGGCTCGACACGTCGAGCAATTGCAGGAGGCTCGTCTTCTGCTCGAAAAGGTCGAAGACCTTGCGCAGGCTCGCCATGTTGCCCGACAGATCGTGCACCTGCAGCAGGTTGCGCTCGCCCGAGATGACGACGTCGTCCGATGCGTCCTGCATCGCCTGGCTGCCGACTTCGAGCGCGGCGGCCATCAACTGCGACATGCTTTCGCGCAGCTGTTTCAGCTCGTCGTGAATGCGCCGGCGGATTTCCTCGAACGAGCAGCCTGCGTAATTCTGGTTGAGCATGTTGGCGGCTTCAATGAGCTCCGACGGCGTATAGCTGCGGTCGAGCATGAAAATGCGGTTTTGCACGTCGCCTTCGGGCGATACGATGATGACGAGGATGCGCTTGTCCGAAAGGCTCACGAATTCGATCTGCCGGAACATTGCGGCACGCCGCGGTGTCATCACCACGCCGGCGAAGCGCGTTAGATCCGACAGCAGCTGCGATGTGGACGACACGATGCGCTGCCGGCTCTCGGTATGCAGCTGGCCTTCGAGCTGGTGGATTTCGTAGTTGTCGAGCGGCTTGATCGTGAGCAGCGTATCGACGAAGAAGCGATAGCCGCGCGGCGTCGGTATGCGGCCTGCGGACGTGTGCGGGCTCGCGATGAAACCCATTTCCTCGAGGTCTGCCATTACGTTGCGGATGCTCGCGGGCGAGAGGTCGAGACCCGACACCCGCGACAGCGCGCGCGAGCCCACCGGCTGGCCGTCGGCGATGTAGCGCTCGACCAGCGCTTTGAGCAGCGTTTGCGCGCGTTCGTTAAGCGTGGGCGTATCGGAAGGCATCGATTTATTCTACACAAATAGGGGTGGCCGGGGTGAATCGCGGGGAACCGCGTCATCCGTTCACATATAATGAGGTCATGAACCCGACGTTCAAGACCGTGGGCCTGATCGGCAAGTACAACAGCCCGGAAATCGCGGCCCCGCTGCTCAAGCTCGGCGGTTATCTCGAGGGCCGCGGCGTCAAGGTGCTGATCGACCGGTTGACCGCCTCGCACATCGGCGAAAACCGCTACCAGGTGCTGACGCTCGAAGACATCGGCCGCGAGGCGGATCTGGCGATCGTGCTGGGCGGCGACGGCACCATGCTCAACATCGCGCGCACGCTGGCGCCGTTCGACGTCGCGCTGGTCGGCATCAACCAGGGCCGGCTCGGCTTCCTCACCGACATTTCGCTCAGCACGATGATAGAAACCATCGGCACGATTCTGGGCGGGGATTACGTGACCGAGGAGCGCATGCTGGTCGCGGCCGAGGTGTATGACGGCAACGAGCGCGTGTTCGACGTGCTTGCATTCAACGAAGCGGTCGTCTCGAAAGGCATCAAGGGCAGCATGATCGAGCTCGAGGTGCGCATCGACGGCAAGTTTCTGTATGCGTTGCGCGCCGACGGCCTGATCGTCGCGACGCCCACCGGCTCCACCGCGTACGCGTTGTCGTCGGGCGGGCCGATCATCCATCCGTCGTTGTCGGCGATGGCGCTGGTGCCGATCTGCCCGCACACGTTTTCGAGCCGGCCGATCGTGATCAGCAGCGACAGCGAAGTCGAGATTCTCGTCAACAGCGCCGCCGATCCGCGCGCACATTTTGACAGCCACTCGCGGTTCGACCTGCGCGAGGGTTACCGCGTCGTCGTGCGCCGCTACGCGCATACCATCCGCCTCTTGCATCCCGTCGGGCACGATTACTACAACATGCTGCGCGCCAAGCTGCATTGGACGGAGTTTTACTAATGGAGAGGCGAGAGGCGATAGGCGAGAGGTGCAATGCGCAGGCCCTCTTGCGCGCTTCGGCGAACACCCTAATTCGCTCGTCGCCTATCGCCTCTCGCCTATCCGTTTTCTAAATGCTGCGCGCGCTGAACATCATCGACTTCGTCATCGTCGACCGCGCCGAGCTCGAATTCGGCGCGGGCTTTACCGCGCTGACTGGCGAAACGGGCGCCGGCAAATCGATCCTGATCGACGCGCTGGCGCTGGTGCTCGGGGAGCGTGCCGACGCGTCGGTCGTGCGCCAGGGCGCGGAGAAGGCCGAGATCAGCGCCGAATTCGATATCGCGCACGCCACGCTGCTCAAGCGCTGGCTCGCCGACAACGATCTCGCCGGCGACGATGACGGTTACCTCGTGCGCCGCAGCATCGACAGCGGCGGACGCTCGCGCGCATTCATCAACGGCCGCAGCGCCACCGCCGCGCAATTGCGTGAGGCGGGCGAGCATCTCGTGGACATCCACGGCCAGCACGAGCACCAATCGCTGCTGCGCGGCGCGGCGCAGCGCGGCCTGCTCGATGCTTATGCCGGACTTGAGGACGCCGTGGCTGCCGTCGCCGCGGCGTGGCGCGCGTGGCAGGAATTGCGCAACCAGCTCGCCGCCCTCGAAACCAATGCAGCGGCGTTCGCCGCCGAGCGCGAAGAGCTCGAATGGAAGGTGCGCGAGCTCGACCAGCTGAAATTCAACCTCGATGAATGGCAGGAGACCAATGCCGAGCACGCGCGGCTCGCGCACGCGCACAGCCTGATCGAAGGCGCGCAATACGCGATGGACGCGCTGTCCGAAGGCGATAACTCGAGCGTCACCTTGTTAAGCGCCGTCGCATCGAAATTGAATCATCTGCTCGGCTACGACGCGCGCCTCAAAGATATCATCGACGTTGTCGCCTCGGCGCAGGCGCAGGCGCAGGAAGCCGTGTACATGCTGCGCGACTACCAGCAGCGGCTCGACATTGATCCCAAGCGCTTCAAGGAGATCGAGCAGCGCCTCGATGCCGTGCACGCGAGCGCGCGCAAATTCAGGATCACGCCGGAAACGTTGCCGGATGCGCTCGATAGCGCGCGCGCGCGCCTGAGAGAGCTCGGCGGCAGCCTCGACGTCGAATCGCTGCGTCAGCGCGTAAAGGAAGCCCAGGCCGCATACGCGACTGCCGCCGGCAAGCTGAGCGCGGGTCGCAAAAAGGCTGCGAAGAAGCTCGCCGAGAAGGTGACGGCCGCGATGCAGACGCTGGCGATGGCGGGCGGCAGTTTCGAAATCGCGTTGAGCGCACTCCCGGAGGGCGCTGCGCACGGGCTCGAGCAGATCGAATTCCTGGTCTCGGCCCACAAGGGCATCGCGCCGCGCCCGCTCGCGAAAGTCGCATCGGGCGGCGAATTGTCCCGCATCAGCCTGGCCATCCAAACCGTGGCGAGCGAGATCGCGCAGGTGCCGACGCTCATTTTCGACGAGGTCGACGCCGGCATCGGCGGACGCGTCGCCGAAATCGTCGGCCAGATGCTGAAGAAACTCGGCAAAGCGCACCAGGTGATGTGCGTGACGCACCTGCCGCAGGTCGCGGCGTCGGCCGACCATCAGTGGCAGGTGACGAAGGCGGCGGCCAACGGTAAAGTGGCGAGCCGCGTCAACATCCTGGGCAGCAGCGAACGCGTCGAGGAAATCGCGCGCATGCTGGGCGGCGTTAAAATAACCGAAACCACGCGCAAGCATGCCGCGGAAATGCTCGGCGCCAAAACCTGACCGCGTCAGTTACTCTAAACCAGCGAGGAGCAAGCAATGAGCAACAAAGTCAAATTGGTGGTGCCGGAAGCGCCGGTGCCCGCGACGGCCGCAGCCAAGGCGCAGCGCAAGTTCGCGCAAGGCGGCCTGCGACTGGGGATACTCGACAACAGCAAGGGCAATGCCGATCACTTGTTGAAGTTCATCGTGGACGGTGTGAAGGGAATGGTGCCGGTCGCGTCCGTGGTCATGCTGCGCAAAGACAGCGTGAGCCTGCCTGCGCCGGACAACATGCTGGACCAGCTCGCGAAGGAGGCTGACTTCGTCGTCAGCGCAATGGGTGATTGAGGGTCCTGCACGTCGTGGAGTGTCCACGACATGTCAGAGTTGCGTAAACGCGGGCTCGTCACCGCCGTCATCGTGTCCGATCCGTTCATCAAGCTGGGCACCACGCAGTCCAAGGTGTTCGGCACGCCCGACCTGCCGCTCGTGAAAATCGCGCATCCGCTCGGCGGCTTGTCGCTCGAGCAGGTCGAAGGCCGCGCGCACGTCGCGTTGCCGCAACTGGTCAAACTCATCAAGGAGCACATGTAATGAGCGATCTCGCCGAGCTCTTGAAAGCCAAGGACGCGAGCATCGACGCGGACGACGATTTCGACGCGATCAACCGGTTGTACATGGAGCGCGGCTGGGGCGACGGCCTGCCGATCATTCCACCGACCACCGAGCGCGTGGAAGCAATGCTCGCTTACTGCGACCGGCCGTGGAACGAGCCGATCGCGAAAATGGCGCCGCGCTATGGTGAAGCGACGCCGCTGCGCCTCGCGGCCAACGCGGTGATGGCGGGTTGCGCGCCCAATTACTTTCCGCTGTTCATGCTCGCGATCGAGGCGATGTGCGACGAGCCGTTCAACTTATACGGCGTGCAGGCGACCACGCATTTGTGCGCGCCGCTCGTGATCGTCAACGGCCCGGTCGCGCTCGAGCTCGGCGTCAACTCGGGGCACAACGCGTTCGGCCCGGGCACGCGCAGCAATGCGACGATAGGCCGCGCGATCCGCCTGGCACTGGTGAATATCGGCGGCGCGATTCCGACGCTGGGCGACATGTCGACGTTTGGCGCGCCGTCGAAGTTCAGCTACCTGGTCGCGGAAAACGAGGCATCGAGTCCGTGGGAGCCGCTGCATGTCGAGCGCGGGTTTGCCAAGGACGCCAGCACGGTCACCGTGATAGGCGCGGAATGCCCGCACAACATCAACGACCATGAAAGCCTGAGCGGGCTGGGCATCCTGACGACGATTGCGGGAACGATGGCCATCACCGGCTCGAATGACATCTACTATTCGGCCCAGCCCGTGATCGTAATGGGTCCTGAGCATGCGAAGACGGTCGCCAACGACGGCTACAGCAAGGCCGACGCCAAACGCTTTCTGCAGGAGCACGCGACCCTGCCGCTCGGCAAGTTCTCGAAGGAGAACATCGAGCGCCGCTTTCGCGTGACGTTCAAGGACAAATACGCGAAGGCCGGCATGGATGCGCCGGTATACGCGGTGCAGAACGCGGACGACATCATCATCGCGGTGATCGGCGGCGCGGGCAAACATTCGGCGTACATACCGACGTTCGGCGCGACCAAGGCGGTCACGCGCGCGTTAAAGCGCGCCGACGGCAAGCTTGCGAAATCAGCGGAGGAATTCCGCAAAATTTGATCAACCGCAATTGAACAAGGGGGTATGCCCCTTGTATATCCCCTGATTCCGGAGAATTCCCTAGGGTTTTGTTTTGTTCGGGCAGTTCGGCTTGGTGCAGTCCACGTACAAGTGCAGCGAATGCTCGTGGATCGTGAAGCCGCGGTCTTTGGCGACGGCGATCTGGCGCTTCTCGATCGCCTCGTCGTAAAACTCTTCGACGCGGCCGCATTGCATGCAGACGAGGTGATCGTGATGGTCGCCGCGGTTCAGCTCGAACACCGCCTTGCCGCTTTCGAAGTGGTGGCGCACCAGCAGGCCCGCCTGCTCGAACTGCGTGAGCACGCGATACACCGTCGCGAGTCCCGTATCGGTGCCTTCCTTCGACAGGATTTTGTAGACTTCCTCGGCGGTCAGATGGCGCACGTTGCTTTTCTCGAACAGTTCGAGGATGCGCAATCGGGGCAGTGTTGCCTTGAGGCCGATGGTCTTGAGATCGGTTGGGGAACTCACGCTTGAGCCTGGCGTCTGAGAGGACTGTATTAGAAGCGGGCTGTTATCATACCGCCTTTCAATGAACTCAGCGTGCAGTAGCGCGCGAGTGGCCCAGGGGCCGGGAACCGTTAAATGCGATTTTTCATATTCTTGGCGGCAGCGTTCGCGCTCTCGGCGTGCAAGCAAAACGTCGAGCTGCCGTCTTTGATTTCGCCGTACCGGATCGACATCCAGCAGGGCAACGTGGTGACGCAGGAAATGGTCTCCAAGTTGAAGGTCGGCATGACGCGCTCGCAGGTGCGCTTCGTGCTCGGCTCGCCGCTGGTAACCGACATGTTTCACAGCGACCGCTGGGATTACGTTTACACCATGCAGAAGCAGGGCAAGCCCGAAGAGCGGCGCCGCCTTACGGTGATATTCGACGGCGACAAGCTCGCCACGCTCGAAGGCGACGTGGTTTTGTCCGACAAGGCGCTCGAGCCGCCGCCGGCGCCTAAGTCGCCGCCGACCATAACGATCTCTACGGAACCGAAACCGACGCCCAAAGAAGAGGCCGCCAAGGCGGCTGCGGCCAAAGCTGAAGCGGCCAAAGTGGAGACGGCTAAAGCGGCCGCGGCAAAAGCGGAAGCGGCGAAGGAAGAAGCGGCCAAAGCCGAGGCGGCAAAAGCCGAGGCGGCCAGAGCGGCTGCGGCGAAAGCGGAAGCGGCAAAAGCAGAAGCGGCCAAGGCGAAAGCGGAAGCCGCCAAGGCGGAGGCGGCTAAAGCGGAAGCGGCCAAAGCGGCTGCCGCAAAAGCAGAGGCGGGCAAGGCGGAAGCGGCCAAGGCGGATGCAGCGAAGGCGGATGCTAGCAAAGCAGAAGCGGAGAAAGCCGAAGCGGCGCCAGCAGAAGCCGAGGCGGGCAAGGCGGATGCAGCGAAGGCGGATGCAGCCAAGGCGGATGCTACCAAAGCAGAAGCGGAGAAAGCCGAAGCGGCGCCAGCAGAAACCGCCACAACGGACGCAGCTAAAGCGGACGCAGCCAAAGCAGATACGGCAAAAACAGATGCAGCCAAGGCAGACGCAACCAAAGCGGATCCGGCAAAAGCGGATGCGGCGGCTGCCGACGCGAAAAAGGATCCGCCCACGCGCGGTACATTTGGCCGGATGCTCGACAAAATCGGTTTTTGAACAAGCAGGGCGTTCGATTGTTTTACGCGCCCTAAGGGAGTCGATATGCCGAAATTGAAAATCGCGGTGGCTGGCAGCGGCGGGCGCATGGGCCGCGCGCTCCTCGAGGCTGTGCACAGAGGCGGCGACGTCGAATTGGCTGCCGCGCTTGAAGCCGCGGGCAGCCCGTTTCTCGGCAAGAACGCAGGCGAAATGGTCGGTACACCGGGCCGCGTGACCATCAGCGCGGACATCGGAAAAAGCCTTGCCGGCTGCAGCGTGCTAATCGATTTCACGCGGCCTGAAGGCACGCTCGCGCATCTCGCCGCGTGCCGCAAGCTGGGCGTCAGCATGGTGATCGGCACGACGGGTTTCGACGACGCGCAAAAAAAATCGATCGCCGAGGCTGCGCGTGACGTTGCGATCGTGATGGCGCCCAACATGAGCGTCGGCACCAATCTCGTATTCAAGCTCGCCGACATCGCCGCACGCGTGCTCAAAGACGACTACGACGTCGAAATCATCGAAGCGCACCACAAGCACAAGGTCGACGCGCCGTCGGGCACCGCGCTGCACATCGGCGGCATCATCGCCGGCGCGCTCAGCCGCAAGCTCGACGAATGCGCGGTCTACGGCCGCGAAGGCGTCACCGGCGAGCGCAAGGCGTCGACCATCGGTTTCGCGACCGTGCGCGGCGGCGATATTGTCGGCGAGCACACGGTGATGTTTGCCGGTCCTGGCGAGCGCGTCGAGATTGTCGTGCGTTCCAATAGCCGCGCGACTTACGCGGAAGGCGCGCTCAGGGCTGCGCGGTTTGTCGCGGCCAAGAAGACCGGGCTCTTCGACATGCAGGACGTTCTCGGTTTGCGCTGACTCCCGGCGTTCGTAAACCCGGTTGCGCGCTGATCAGCCGCGGAGCGTTTTCCGGCGTCGAATCAGGGCGTTGATTTCGCTCCGCCGCATTGAAGGCGAGGTGCCTTTAGCGTATAATTCTTGCATTCCAGCGGGACGGGTCGTGTGACCTGTCCCGCTTTCCATATCTACTCCCGGGAGTTCGACTTGCCGCTTCGTGAACCAGCCATTCTTGTACTCAAAGATGGCACGGTTTTTCGGGGCACGTCGATCGGCGCGGCCGGCCTGGCCGCGGGCGAAGTCGTGTTCAACACCGCGATGACCGGCTACCAGGAAATTCTCACCGATCCGTCGTACTGCCGTCAGATCGTCACGCTGACTTATCCGCACATCGGCAACACGGGCACCAATCCGGAGGACGTCGAGGCCGACAAAGTCTATGCAGCCGGACTCGTCATTCGCGATTTGCCGCTGGTGGCGAGCAACTGGCGCAGCACGCAGGACTTGTCCGGCTATTTGCGCGCGCAGAACGTCGTCGCGATTGCCGACATCGACACACGCCGGCTCACGCGCATACTCCGCGAAAAAGGCGCGCAGGACGGCTGCGTGATGGCGGGTGCAATCGATAAAGAGGCGGCGCTCAAAGCCGCGCGCGACTTTCCGGGGCTGGCCGGCATGGACCTCGCCAAGGTCGTCAGCTGCACCAAGCCGTATGCATGGACCGAAACGACGTGGACGCTCGGCAAAGGTTATGGCCGGCAAACGGCGCCGAAATTCCACGTCGTCGCGTATGACTACGGCGTCAAGCGCAACATCCTGCGCATGCTCGCGGAGCGCGGCTGCCAGCTCACCGTGATACCGGCGCAATCCACGTCGAAGGACGCGCTCGCGCTGAAACCGGACGGGATTTTTCTCGCCAACGGGCCCGGCGATCCGGAGCCCTGCGACTATGCGATTCGCGCGATACGCGAATTGGTTGACACCGGGATTCCGGTGTTCGGCATTTGTCTCGGCCATCAATTGCTCGGACTCGCGAGCGGCGCCAAAACGCTCAAAATGAAATTTGGCCATCACGGCGCGAATCACCCGGTGCAGGATCTCGACAGCGGGCGCGTGATGATCACCAGCCAGAACCACGGCTTCGCCGTCGATCCCGCCACCTTGCCGGCGAACGTGCGCATCACGCACAAGTCGCTGTTCGACGGCACGCTGCAGGGATTCACGCGCACCGACCGCCCCGCGTTCTGCTTCCAGGGGCATCCGGAAGCGAGCCCGGGGCCGCGGGATGTGAGTTATCTCTTCGATCGCTTTGTGGCGATGATGCAAAAAGCGCCGGTGCGCGCGGAAGAACATGCCCAAACGCACTGACATCAAAAGCATACTGATCATCGGTGCGGGCCCGATCGTTATCGGCCAGGCATGCGAGTTCGACTATTCGGGCGCGCAGGCGTGCAAAGCGTTGCGCGCGGAAGGCTATCGCGTCGTGCTCGTCAATTCGAATCCGGCGACGATCATGACCGATCCGAACATGGCGGACGCGACCTATATCGAACCGGTGACGTGGCAGATGGTCGAGAAGGTCATTGCGATCGAGCGGCCGGATGCATTGCTGCCGACGATGGGCGGGCAGACCGCGTTGAACTGCGCGCTCGATCTCGCGAAGCACGGCGTGCTCGAAAAATACAGCGTCGAAATGATCGGCGCCAAAAAAGAAGCGATCGACAAAGCGGAGGATCGCGAGAAATTCAAGGCCGCGATGGCGAAGATCGGGCTCGCGAGCGCTAAGTCGGCGATTGCGCACAGCCTCGAAGAAGCGCTGCAGGTGCAGGCGATGGTGGGTTTCCCGACCGTGATCCGGCCGTCGTTCACACTGGGCGGCGCGGGCGGCGGTATCGCTTACAACAAGGAAGAATTCGTCTCCATCGTCGAGCGCGGCCTCGACGCGAGCCCGACCAAGGAAGTGCTGATCGAAGAATCGGTGCTCGGTTGGAAAGAATTCGAGATGGAGGTCGTGCGCGACAGCCAAGACAATTGCATCATCATCTGCTCGATCGAAAACCTCGACCCGATGGGCGTGCACACGGGCGATTCGATCACTGTAGCGCCGGCACAGACGCTCACCGACAAGGAATACCAGATCATGCGCAACGCGTCGATCGCGTGCCTGCGCGAGATCGGCGTCGACACCGGCGGCTCCAACGTGCAGTTCGCGGTCAACCCCGACGATGGGCGCCTGTTGATCATCGAAATGAATCCGCGCGTGTCGCGATCAAGCGCGCTCGCGTCGAAGGCCACCGGCTTCCCGATCGCCAAGATCGCAGCCAAGCTCGCGGTCGGCTACACCTTGGACGAGCTGCGCAACGACATCACGGGCGGGGCGACGCCGGCGTCATTCGAGCCGACGATCGATTACGTCGTGACCAAGGTGCCGCGGTTCGCGTTCGAGAAATTCCCGCAGGCCAACGACCGGCTCACGACGCAGATGAAATCGGTCGGCGAAGTGATGGCGATCGGGCGCACGTTCCAGGAATCGTTCCAAAAAGCGCTGCGCGGGCTCGAAGTCGGCGTGGATGGCATGAATCAGAAGACGACCGACCGCGAAACCATCGAGAAAGAACTCGGCGAGCCGGGGCCGGAGCGCATCTGGTACGTGGGGGACGCGTTCGAGAACGGTTTTACGCTCGAAGAAGTTTTCCAGCTCACCAAGATCGATCCGTGGTTCCTCACGCAGATCAAGGAAATCGTCGATCTTGAAATGGAGCTCGACGACAGGAAGATCGCCGATCTCGACGCGGTGACGTTGCGCGGATTGAAGCGCAAGGGATTCTCGGACCGCCGTTTGGCCTATCTCATGAAGTCGACCGAAGCCGAGATGCGCGCACACCGGCATGCGTTCGGCATCCGGCCGGTCTACAAGCGCGTCGATACGTGCGCGGCCGAGTTCTCGACCAACACCGCCTATATGTACTCGACCTACGAGGAAGAGTGCGAGGCGCAGCCGACCGATCGCCGGAAAGTCATCGTGCTGGGCGGCGGGCCCAACCGGATCGGGCAGGGCATCGAGTTCGATTACTGCTGCGTGCACGCGGCGCTCGCGCTGCGCGAAGACGGGTTCGAGACCATCATGGTCAACTGCAATCCGGAAACCGTGTCGACCGACTACGACACGTCCGACCGGCTGTATTTCGAGCCGCTGACGCTGGAGGACGTGCTCGAAATCGTGCACGTCGAGAAGCCGTACGGCGTGATCGTGCAGTACGGCGGCCAAACGCCGCTCAAGCTCGCGCGCGATCTCGAGGCGAACGGCGTGCCCATCATTGGTACATCGCCCGATTCGATCGACATCGCCGAAGACCGCGAACGGTTTCAGAAGCTGATCAACAAGCTGAAACTGAAGCAGCCGCCGAATCGCACTGCGCGCAGCAGCCAGAAAGCGCTCGCGCTTGCCGCCGAGATCGGCTACCCGCTGGTCGTGCGTCCGTCGTACGTGCTGGGCGGCCGCGCAATGGAAATCGTGCACGAGCAGGCCGACCTCGAGCGCTACATGCGCGAAGCGGTCAAGGTGTCGAACGATTCGCCGGTATTGCTCGATCGCTTCCTGAACGACGCGACGGAAGTCGACGTCGATGCGATCTGCGACGGGCAGGCCGTGCTGATCGGCGGCATCATGGAACATATCGAGCAGGCCGGCGTTCATTCGGGCGATTCGGCGTGCTCCCTGCCGCCGTTCAGTCTCACGCCGGAAATTCAGGACGAGCTGCGCCGGCAGACGATCGCTATGGCGCACGCGCTCAAAGTGGTCGGCCTGATGAACGTGCAGTTCGCCATCCAGAATGGCACGATCTACGTGCTCGAAGTCAATCCGCGCGCCTCGCGTACCGTGCCGTTCGTCTCGAAAGCGACCGGCCTCGCGCTGGCCAAGATCGCAGCCCGCTGTATGACCGGCGTTTCGCTGGCGGCGCAGGACAGCGTGCGCGAAGTGGTGCCGCCGTATTATTCGGTCAAGGAGGCGGTGTTCCCGTTCATCAAGTTCCCGGGCGCCGACACCATACTGGGCCCGGAAATGAAATCCACCGGCGAGGTGATGGGCGTGGGCACGACGTTTGGCGAAGCGTTCGTAAAGTCGCAACTCGCGGCCGGCGACCGCCTGCCGGAATCGGGCAAGGTTTTCATCAGCGTGCGCGATGCGGACAAGCCGAGCGCAGTCGCGATCGCGCACGATCTGGTCGCGCTCGGTTTCCAGCTCGTGGCCACCCGCGGTACGGCCTCGGCGCTCGCCGCGGACGGCCTCGCGGTGCTGCCGATCAACAAAGTGGCCGAAGGGCGGCCGCACGTCGTCGACATGATCAAGAATGGCGACGTCGCGCTGATCCTGAACACAGTCGAGGAGTCGCGCACTGCCGTGCGCGACTCCTACGCGATCCGCCGTGCGGCCCTGCAGGCGCGCATTACGCTGTATACGACACTGGCCGGCGCGCGCGCCGCGTGCACGGGTATGCAACAATCGCGGGTAATGACGGCCTATGATGTGCAGGGATTGCATCGCCGTATCGCGGCCGCCGCCGTCGCCGCGTGACAGGACCAACCTTATATGGCTAAAACTCCCCTGACCGTGTTCGGCGCTGAAAAGCTGCGCGCCGAATTGCAGGAGTTGAAGACGGTCCAGCGGCCCGGCATCATCGCGGCAATCGCGGAGGCGCGCGCGCACGGCGACCTGTCCGAGAACGCCGAATATGCGGCGGCCAAGGAGCGCCAGAGTTTCATCGAAGGGCGCATCGCCGAAGTCGAAAGCAAGCTGTCGAACGCGCAGATCATCGATCCCAAGCTGATCGACTCCGACGGCGGTTGCGTGTTCGGCGCCACGATCGAGCTCGAAGACATGAATAACGGCGACGTCGTCACCTACCAGATCGTCGGCGACGACGAAGCCGACATCAAGCAGGGCAAGATCTCGATCAGTTCGCCGATCGCGCGCGCCCTGATCGGCAAGCTCGCGGGCGATGTTGCCGAGGTCAAGGCGCCGGGCGGCGTGCGCGAGTACGAGATCCGGGACGTAAAATACATTTAGCCGCGGCGGTGTCCGGCCGCGGCTTCGCCGTTATTTGCCTCCCGCGCTCAGATCCGTCCAATGAGAACTCTGACCGAAGCCATTTACGCAATCGCGCTGACGCTGTGGATCGGCGGCCTGTGGGCGGTCGGTTACCTCGTCGCGCCGACGCTTTTTTATACGCTCGCCGACCGCGCGCTCGCGGGGATGGTTGCCGGCAAGCTGTTTACGTTGATTGCGTACGTCGGGACGGCGTGCGCGGTGTACCTGTTGTTGTATCGTCTGGTGCGTTTCGGCGGCGCGAGCTTTAAGCACGCGATCTTCTGGATCGTGCTCGTGCTGCTGATGCTGACGCTGGCCGGCGAGTTCGGCGTGCAGCCGATACTCGCGAGCTTGAAGGACCAGGCGCTGCCCAAAGGCGTGATGGAAAGCGTGTTTCGCGATCGTTTCGCCGCGTGGCACGGGGTCGCCAGCGTCCTTTATCTGATCCAAAGCGTGCTGGGAATACTGCTGGTCTGGCTGCACGCGCGCAGCCGTTAATGCGAACCTCCGCGCGCGCCGCGCTCAGTGCTGGAAGCTGCGCTTGGTGCGGCGGGGCGGCTTCGGCCTCACCTTTGTTTTTTTCTTCGGGGCGGCGACGGTTTCGGCCGGCCGCGGGCGGTATATGACCAGGATCTTGCCGATGTGCTGGACGGGCGCCGCGTGCAATGTCGTGCAGATTTCGCCGAGGAACTGCGCGCGCGCCGCGTGCTCGGCGGCCATCACGCGGATTTTGATGAGCTCGTGGCTGACGAGATTGCGGTGGATTTCGTTCATCACCGGGGTCGTGAGCCCGCCATCGCCGACCATGACCACGGGATGGAGCGCGTGCGCGCGTGCGCGCAATGAACGGCGCTCGGCAGAAGTCAGGTCAAGAATCATGGCGGCATCGTAACCGATGAAACGGACCAAGACCAGCAAACAGTGGATGATGGAGCACGTCAACGATGTCTACGTGCAGCGCGCGAAGGCGGAAGGCTATCGCTCGCGCGCGGCGTACAAGCTGATCGAAGTCGCGGCGCGCGACAAGCTGCTGAAGCCGGGCATGGTCGTCGTCGATCTGGGCGCGGCACCTGGCGGCTGGTCGCAGGTTGCCGCGGCGAAAACGGGCGCGGGCGGCCGCGTGATCGCCGTCGATCTGCTGCCGATGGACTCGCTGCGCAACGTGACTTTCCTGCAAGGCGACTTTCGCGATGAAGCCGTGGCGCAGGCGCTGGAGCGCGAACTCGCCGGCCGGCCGATCGACCTTGTATTAAGCGATATGTCGCCCAATATCAGCGGTATCGCCTTAAGCGACCAGGCGCGCGCGATGCATCTAGCCGAGCTCGCGCTCGAATTTGCCGTCAAGCATTTGAAACCGGGCGGCAGCTTGCTGGTCAAAGTGTTCCAGGGTTCCGGATTTCAGGAGTTTTTGCGCGAAATGCGCAGCTGTTTTATGCGGGTGATGACCCGCAAGCCGGAGGCTTCGCGCGGCCGCAGCAACGAGCTCTACCTGTTGGGCAAGGAGCGTAAGGCCGGGATTTGAATGAATTAAGGGCCTGGGCGGCTTTGCGCCCCGCGACTTAGCGCGTAAGCTTCGATTTCGAGCGTAACCCGCTGCCGGGTCTCGCTAACAATCGACTGAAAATCGGTTTAGAATTGAAATAGATACGGTTGTTAGCTCACATTAGCCATAAGGACTCACGTTGAATAATCTGATTAAGAATGTGGCGATCTGGCTGGTCATAGCCGTGGTGCTGATGACGGTGTTCAATCAGTTCAGCAGCCGCCAGGCCGCGCAAAGCGTCATTCCGTATTCCCAGTTCATGGATGAAGTGAAGCAGGGCCGCGTGACCTCCGCGCAAGTCGAAGGACGCACGGTGCGCTGGGTTGCCCAGGACAACCGCAAGTACGTGACGTACAGCCCCGGCACACTCGGGGACTTGTGGATGGTCAGCGATCTCCTGAAGGCAGGCGTCAAAGTCGACGCGAAGCCAGAGGAAGAGCAGTCGTTCCTGATGAACATATTCATCTCGTGGTTCCCGATGCTGCTCCTGATCGGCATCTGGATATTTTTTATGCGCCAGATGCAGGGCGGCGGGCGCGGCGGCGCGTTTTCGTTCGGCAAGAGCCGGGCGCGCATGATGGATGAAAACAACAACACGGTGACCTTTGCGGACGTCGCGGGTTGCGAGGAAGCGAAGGAAGAAGTCGCGGAGCTCGTCGAATTCCTGCGCGATCCGGGCAAGTTCCAGAAACTCGGCGGCCGCATTCCGAAAGGCGTGCTGATGGTTGGGTCGCCGGGTACCGGCAAGACGCTGCTCGCGCGCGCGATCGCCGGCGAGGCCAAGGTCCCGTTCTTCAGCATTTCCGGCTCCGACTTCGTCGAGATGTTTGTCGGCGTGGGCGCCGCACGCGTGCGCGACATGTTCGAGCAGGCGAAGAAACATGCGCCGTGCATCGTGTTCATCGACGAGATCGACGCGGTCGGCCGCCAGCGCGGCGCCGGCCTGGGTGGCGGCAACGACGAGCGCGAGCAGACGTTAAACGCGCTGCTCGTCGAGATGGACGGCTTCGAGGGCGCCGCCGGCGTGATCGTAATCGCGGCAACCAACCGCCCGGACGTGCTCGATCCCGCGTTGCTGCGGCCTGGCCGCTTCGACCGCCAGGTCGTGGTGCCGCTGCCGGACATTCGCGGCCGCGAGCAGATCCTGCTCGTGCACATGCGCAAAGTGCCGGTCGCGCCGGACGTCAAAGCCGACATCATCGGCCGCGGCACGCCCGGCATGTCGGGCGCCGATCTCGCGAACCTGGTCAACGAAGCCGCCCTGTTTGCCGCGCGCAAGAACAAGCGCCTGGTCGATATGGACGACTTCGAGCAGGCGAAAGACAAGATATATATGGGCGCCGAGCGGCGCTCGATGGTGATGCCGGAAGACGAGCGCGTTACCACCGCCTATCACGAAGCCGGGCACGCGGTCGTCGCGTATTCGCTGCCGAAAGCCGATCCAGTGCACAAGGTTACGATCATTCCGCGCGGCCGTGCTTTGGGGCTTACGTGGATGCTGCCGGAGCAGGACCGTCACGGCAAAGATCGCGAGCATCTGTTGCAGGACATTTCGGTGTCCCTCGGCGGTCGCATCGCGGAAGAAGTATTTCTCGGCCAGATGACGACGGGTGCCAGCAGCGACTTCCAGAATGCGACGACACTGGCGCGCCGCATGGTCACGGAATGGGGCATGTCGGACGCGCTGGGGCCGATGGTGTACGGCGAGAACGAGGGCGAAGTGTTCCTCGGCCGCTCCGTCACTACGCACAAGAACATGTCGGAAGCGACGATGCAGAAAGTCGACGCCGAGCTGCGTCGCATCATCGATCAGCAGTACCTGGTCGCGCGCAAGATCATTGAAGAGAATCGCGCGAAGGTCGAGAAAATGGCCAAGACCCTGCTCGAGTGGGAAACGATGGATTCCGACCAGCTGAAAGACATCATGGAAGGACGCGAGCCGCGTCCGCCCAAGCCGGTGACCGCGGCGACCGCCGTGCCGCCGAAGGATCCGCCCCCGAGTCCCGCCACGACCGCTGCACCGGCGCAGGGAACCTGAGCGCGCTCGAACCGCGCGCTGTGAAGGGAGAGGGGCGAGGTGAGGCGTAGCATCTCCGCGCTTCTCGCAGTGCCGGCTCATCTCTCCTGCCTCACACGCCTCGATGTATCTTCAGTGCGGTAAATTCCGGCTGTCGCTCGCGCGCCCCCTTATCATGGGGGTCGTCAATATCACTCCCGATTCGTTTTCCGACGGCGGCAGTTTCGCCACCGCGAGCACCGCGCTCGCCCACGCGCGCCGTCTGGTAGACGAAGGCGCCGACCTCATCGACATCGGCGGTGAATCGACGCGTCCGGGCGCGGCGCCCGTAACCGCTGATGAAGAGCTGCGGCGAGTGATCCCAGTGATCGAAGGCCTCACCGGAACCCAGGCCATCCTCTCGGTCGACACCAGCAAGCCCGAAGTGATGCAGGCCGCAGCCGCAGCCGGCGCGGGCCTCATCAATGACGTGTACGCCTTGCGCCTGCCGGGCGCCCTCGAAACCGCCGCCGCGTCCGGCTGTGCCGTATGTCTCATGCACATGCAGGGCGAGCCCCGGACCATGCAGGCTGACCCCCGCTACGGGGATGTCGTGAACGAGGTCAAGGCATTCCTGACCGAGCGCGTGCAGAGTTGCCGCGCTTTGGGGATTCCCCCCGAACGGATCGCAATCGATCCGGGGTTCGCGACGGATCTTCTCCCCTTCGCGCTCGCAGGAACCTGCCAGAGCATCGAGCAGGTGCGCACCATGGAGATCGCCGACTACGCCACCTACGACGGGACGACGGTGATGTTCGACGTCATGGGCTT
>Ga0207706_10002201_pt1 | contig 19002 bp, 14 predicted proteins | sample KBSC53metaG_FD_184318 | JGI IMG/M metagenome (GOLD analysis project Ga0207706, IMG submission 184318) | Corn rhizosphere microbial communities from Kellogg Biological Station, Michigan, USA - KBS C5-3 metaG (SPAdes) (version 2) | ecosystem: Host-associated > Plants > Roots > Rhizosphere > Soil ... | reverse complement strand
GCTTTTCTTCCGGAACCAGTCTTCCATCGCAGATTTCAATTCCTCGACAGGAACCTGGGTCCCGATCTCCATCACTCCATCGGCCACCGGCAGGGTGTTATCGAAGACGCTGGCGTTGGTGAAGTTGCGCATGGAAAAACTGTCCAGCCACTTCAGCGGGCACGGCAGGAGGCGCCCGCTCTGCTCGTACTGCACGCGAATCCTGCGGGCAAACATGCAGCAATTTAACCACAGAATACGTAGGGGCAGATGTCCTCATCTGCCCGGCGGAGCGAAGCTCTGCTATTTCCGCGCATGCACGAACCTGTCGAGCTGCGCTCGACCGGGCAGATGAGGACATCTGCCCCTGCGTGGACCGTGGTGCTTGACAGGCGGCCCTCCCGGGCATACGCTTCCGCGGCGTATCTGGAGGCACCTATGTTCGTGGGCGGCGGTTTGATCTACATCATTCTGGTGGGACTGATCGCGGGCTGGGCGACGGGCAAGATCATGAAGGGCGCCGGTTACGGCGTGATTGTTGACATCCTGCTCGGCATCGCCGGGGCCATATTTGGAAGCTGGGTGCTGCGCCTGCTTGGCTTTTACACCAGCGGCGGATTGATTCCCAGCATTCTGGTGGCGATTCTGGGTGCCGTGCTGCTGGTGGTCATCGTGCGCGCCCTGAAACGGGCTTAGCAAGAAGTGTCGAGCTGCTCGACCGGGCAGATGAGGGCACCTGCCCCTACGTGGACTGGCGTGGGCCAACAACTATTCCGGTCTTCCCGAGCCGATCTGCACCAGATCGGTTGCGCCCGGCGGCTGGGACGCAAGCGCGTGCCATCTCGCGGGCATGACCGAGCCTGACCGCAGGCGGTTCATCAGCGAGCCGACGGCGGTTGAACCGCGCACCAGGTGTCCGATGCTCAGCGGACCCACCAGCTTGCGCTGCTGCACATGATGCAGGCCGCTGGAGACGACGCAGCCGCACTGGCTGCAATCCGGCGTGCCGCCAAAAATGCAGGGCTCGACGCGGGTGGTCAGGTCCGCCGAGAAGTTGGTGGACATTTTTGAGAACAGACATTCCTGCGGATTCTTCGGCGGCTCGAGAATCGCTTGCGCGATCCCCGGATTCATCAGCAGTTTCGGATAAGCCTCGCGCAGACCGGGCAATTCATCCGCCACCCGCTGCCGCTCTTCCTGTGTGAGCATTTCCGGAGTCTGCTCACCCTGCTGCGGACTGTAAATACTTACCCAGATCCGCTTCACCTCCGGACGGGCCTGCCAGAATGCCAGATATTCTTCCAGATACCCGGCGCGCTTCATCATGGGCCCGGTAACGGTCCAGTGAATATTCACTTCGCGGCCCTGGATGTTTTCCAGAATGCGATCGTAGGTGGCGGGCTTGCGCCTTGGATCGTGGTGCTCGGGCAGGCCGTCGATTGAAACCGCGACCCGGTTCCGCCGGAGTCCCATCCATTCCATCGGGATGGGAATGATCCCGCTGGTCACCACCATGCTGAAGATATTCCGCCGGCTGAGTTCGGGCAGGATGCGGCTGAGCTCTCGGTGCCGGATCATGGGCTCGCCGCCCACCAGTGAAACATGCAGCGGCCGGTGTTTCTTCACCAGCCCAAGAACTCCCTCCACTAACGCGTCGCCGCGCAAGTCGGAGAGCTCGGTCAACTTTTTCTCGCCGCCCAGGTGGGAGTCGCCGTAGGCGTAGCATCCCGGACAGCTCAACGGACATTCGCGGGTAATTTCGATGGACAACATGGGAGCCCGGCCGTTCAGGATGCTTCCCCAGGCAGCAAAGAGCTCTCCTACAGTCATTCCAGGACGCGATTGGGACGTCATAAGATTAAATTGTGACCTAGTTGGGGCTTTTAGACTTAGATGCGGAATGGGACAGAATCGCTGAAGAAAAGAAACTATGAGGAACGGAAGGATTACGATCCTTCTGGTGCGGAGATGGAACCAGCGCTGACAACAGGCCGCAGAGGATAAACCTAGTTCTCACAGTTCATTACGCATTTCTGCGCGCCCGGAAATCTTCCGCGGCAAGCAATTCATTCGCATCTCTGGCAAAATGGAAGGTACGATAACGCACATCGCAGAACCTTGAGCCTGCTTCCGTTTCCCTGTACAGGATGGCTATGAAAAGTGCACGATCGCGCGGGCCACTCACGCGCAACATACACCTCGTCAAGTGGGTTGAAAAAACCGCCGAGTTGACCAAGCCCAAGGACATTCACTGGGTGGACGGCTCGCAGGCGGAGTATGACAAGCTCTGCCGCGATATGGTGGCCAGCGGATCCTTCACGAAGCTGAATGAAGACTTGTGGCCGGGCTGCTTCCTAGCCCGCTCCGATCCGAGCGATGTGGCCCGGGTGGAAGACCGTACCTTCATCTGCTCGCTGTCGAAGGACAACGCCGGTCCCACCAACAACTGGGAAAATCCCTACACCATGCGCCGCAAGCTGAAGGAAATATTCAAAGGCTGCATGCAGGGACGGACCATGTACGTTCTGCCCTACAGCATGGGCCCGGTGGGCGGACCGATGTCGCGGATCGGCGTGGAACTTACTGATTCGCCTTATGTGGTCGTAAACATGCGAATCATGGCGCGCATCGGGATCGATGTCTTCAAGGAAATTGACAAAGATGAGCAGCGCGTCGTGCCCTGCATCCACAGCGTGGGCGCCCCGCTGGCTCCGGGACAGAAAGATGTTCCCTGGCCCTGCAATCCGGAAAAATACATAGTCCATTTCCCCGAGACCCGCGAGATCTGGTCGTACGGTTCGGGCTACGGCGGTAACGCGCTGCTGGGCAAGAAATGTTTTGCTCTGCGCATCGCTTCCAACATCGCGCGCGACGAGGGGTGGATGGCGGAGCACATGCTCATCCTCGGAGTGGAAGATCCGCACGGCAAAAAGACATATGTCGCGGCGGCCTTCCCCAGTTCCTGCGGCAAGACCAATTTCGCCATGATGGTGCCGCCGGCGGGGCTGAAAGACTGGAAGGTTTGGACGGTCGGAGATGACATAGCGTGGATCAAGCCCGACGCCCAGGGCTGCCTGCGAGCCATCAATCCGGAGGCTGGGTTCTTTGGCGTGGCCCCGGGAACGTCACAGAAAACCAATCCCAACGCGATGGCCACGCTCTCCCGCAACACCATCTTTACCAATGTGGCCCTCACCCCGGATGGAGGCGTGTGGTGGGAGGGAATGACGGACGAGCCGCCCGCCGAACTGCTGGACTGGCAGGGGCATCAGTGGACGCCTGAGATGGCAAAGAAAACCGGCGCCAAGGCGGCCCATCCCAATGCGCGCTTTACCGCTCCCGCTGCGCAGTGTCCGACGATTGATGCCGCCTGGGAAGATCCCACCGGCGTTCCCATCAGCGCCATTATTTTTGGCGGCCGCCGCGCCAGCACCATTCCGCTTATCTACCAGGCTTTCAACTGGAGCGCAGGAGTTTACGTCGGCGCCACCATGGGGTCGGAGATGACCGCCGCCGCCGCGGGAGAAGTCGGCAAGGTGCGCCGCGATCCCATGGCCATGTTGCCTTTCTGCGGTTATCACATGGGCGATTATTTTCGCCACTGGATCAAGATGCAGCGCTCGCTCAGCCGTACGCCGCGCATCTTCCATGTGAACTGGTTTCGAAAAGACGCCGACGGCAAATTCATCTGGCCTGGTTTCCGCGACAACATGCGTGTGCTCAAGTGGATTGTGGACCGTGTCCACGGCCGCTCCCAGGGCAAGGAGACACCGATCGGCTGGACCCCGCATTACGAGGACATCGAGTGGAAGGGCCTGGACTTCCCCAAAGAGAAGTTCGAGAAATTACAGCTTGTGGACCGGACGGCGTGGAAGTCCGAAGTGATCGGGCACGAAGAGTTGTTCATCCTGCTGCACGCCCACCTGCCGCCGGAGATGATCTACGAGCGCGAGCTGCTGATCTGCCGGCTGTAAACAATGTAGACGCGAGCGTCCCGCTCGTGCGGGACGGGCGGGACGCCCGTCCTCCATCCCACTACTCTACGGGCTGGGCCTCCGGCTGTTGTGCCACGGCCTCGAGATGTTTCAGGGTATCTTCCACGGTCAGGGAATACATTTCCCGGCCCACGCCTTCGCCGGATTCGAGCGCAGTCTTCAAATAGTGGCCCGCGATTTCCACCGCGAGCTGGTCGGTGATCACCTTGCCGGTGCGCTTCTTGTATTCCACCCAGGCAGGGTGGGGCAGGGCGACCCATACCGTGCGCCCATCCACCAGAAACTTGATATCGACAGCATCGGCGTGACGGGTGGCGATGGCCACAATCAGCGCCTGATAAACACAGTGCACATTGTTTTTAGTCCAGCGATCGGCAACGTGGAAATCCTGATACATGGCTGCAAAAACTATATCCGACCTGATAGATGCGGGCAAATCGTGTGTAGCGCCGGCATCTCGCCGGCTGTCCGGTGGGCGTCCCCGCCCACCGCCGAGGGGATCGAATGCGGCCCCAAGCGATGTGGGCGCGAGCGTCCCGCTCGTGCTTCGATTGCGCGAATCGGAAAACCCTGCGGGGGCAAGATGCCCCCGCGACAGCCGGCGGGAAGCGGCGCTACCTGGAGCTTCGTGGCGCAAACCTGACCTATGATGAATAATCATTAGCGAGACTATGAAGAACCTGGGCATACTTCTCTCCGGACGCGGCTCGAACTTCGAAGCCATCGCCAAGAACATCGCAGCGGGCAAACTCCCTGATGCGCGGATCGCGGTCGTCATCTCAAACAAGCTCGATGCCGGCGGTTTGGAAGTTGCAAAGCGCATGGGATTGGAGGCCGTAGTCATCGCGTCCAAAGGCAAGCAGCGCGAGGAGCACGATCGCGAAGTGGTGGCTGCTTTGCAGCAGCGCAGGGTCGATCTCGTCTGTCTGGCGGGATACATGCGCCTGCTCTCGCCCTGGTTCGTACAGCAATTCCCGCGGCGCATCCTGAATATTCACCCCTCGCTGCTGCCGTCGTTCCCCGGTCTGGAGGCGCAGGAGCAAGCCTTCGCTTACGGCGTGAAAGTCACAGGCTGCACCGTGCATTTCGTGGATGAAGAACTCGACCATGGAGCCATCATCGTGCAGAAAGCCATCCCGGTGCTGGACACCGACGACGAGCGCACGCTGGCGGCGCGAATTTTGGAACAGGAACACATCGCATATCCGGAAGCGATCAATATCGTGCTGGAGGGAAAGTGCAGGATTGCGGGCCGGCGGTTTGTGACGAGCGTCACAGCGGGGTAGGCCGTTTGGCACAGACATTTCAGATTTGTGATTGTAGATTGCAGATTTGTATGTCACCGATGATCGATCCGGAAGGCTTGAAGGACCGTACCAAGCGTTTCGCTCTGATGGTGATTCGGCTATGCCGATTGGTGCAGCCAAGTCGGAATCGCGGATTATCACGCGCCAGTTGCTTCGGTCCGCCACGTCTGTGGCGGCAAACTACCGTGCCGTTTGCCGGTCGCGTTCAAGGGCGGAGTTCGCCTCCAAACTCGGCATTGTGCTGGAAGAAGCGGATGAATCACTATTTTGGCTTGAGCTCCTGCTCGATTCGGGAGTCGTTGAGCCCGACAAGATACGACCTCTGCTAAGGGAAACAAACGAACTAGTCTCGATCTTTGTCGCCTCATTGCGAACAGTTAAGGGTTTGAAATCTGAAATCTAGAATCTGAAATCTGCAATCCTCGCAGCTGCCGCTATAATCTTTACCCTATGCCCACCTTCCCTCCGGTTGACGAACAACTCGCCTACATCAAGAAAGGCTCCGCTGAAATTGTGAAGGAGTCCGAGCTTCGCGCCAAGCTGGAGAGTTCGCTCGCCTCCGGCAAGCCGCTGCGGGTAAAGGCCGGATTCGATCCCACCGCGCCCGATCTTCATCTAGGCCACACCGTGCTCCTGCGCAAGCTCAAGCATTTTCAGGACCTCGGCCACACCGTTATCTTTTTGATTGGCGATTTCACCGGCATGATCGGCGATCCCACCGGACGCTCCGCCACCCGGCCGCCCTTGAGTGCGGAAGAAATCATGCGCAACGCCAAAACCTACATGGCGCAGGTGTTCAAGATTCTTTCCCAGGCCAAGACCGAGACCCGTTTCAACAGCGAGTGGTTCGACAAAATGAAGCCGGCGGACTGGATCCGGCTCACGGCCAAGTTCACGGTGTCGCAAATGCTGGAGCGCGAGGACTTCCATAAGCGCTTCAAGGAAGAAAAGCCCATCGCCATGCACGAACTTCTATACCCGCTGGCCCAGGGATACGATTCAGTGGCGCTTCAGGCCGACGTCGAACTGGGCGGCACTGACCAGAAATTCAATCTGCTGGTCGGCCGCGAAATGCAGCGCGCCTACGGCCAGGAGTCGCAGGTGGTGCTGACCACGCCCATCATCGAAGGCCTCGACGGGGTGCAGAAAATGTCGAAGTCGCTGGGCAACGCCATCGGCATCCAGGAGCCGCCGCTTGAGATGTACGGCAAGGTGATGTCGATTTCCGATCCGATGATGTGGAGATATTACGAGCTGCTCACCGATGTGCAGCTTTCTGAGATTGAGAAGATGAAACGCGAAACGCATCCCATGGATGCGAAGAAAGACCTGGCGCGGCGGATTGTCACTGACTTTCACTCGGCCGATGCGGCGGCGAAGGCGGCGGAGGATTGGGCGAAGCAGTTCCAGAAAGATGAGATCCCCCAGGATGTCGAAGAGCTCGAGGCATCGGTAGAAGTGACCGCGGAGGGACTAGTAAGGATAGACAAGTTGCTCGCGCGCGTAGGCCTTGCGGACTCGGTGAGCGATGCGGTGCGGAAGCTTAAGCAGAAAGCCGTGAAGGTGAACGGAGAAGCGAAGACGGACTCCATCGTTTCGCTGGATCTCAAGCAACCAGTCTTGTTGCAAGTAGGAAGAAAAATCAAGAAAGTCCGCGTTACCGGCTAGATGGGAACAATATCCATCGAGACGAACCTGCCATCCTGGGCGGAGTCGAAGGTCCCCTACCTTTTCTGAGCATTTTCGGAACATGGGATACTCGCCGGACGAACCGGCCGCAGGCATTTCGCGTCAGGTAGGGGTCCTTCGACTGCGTGGCGGCTTCGCGAAGCGAAGCCGCTACTTCGCTCAGGATGACATCGCACGAGCGAGGACGCTCGCGCCTACACTTACGGCAGCAGACCGAATACGCCCACGCTATTGGTGGTGCCCACATACACTTTGCCATTTACTACCGTGGGGGTGATGAACTTGTTGCCGGACCCGAACTGATCGCGGCTGCCGCTGGCCTGGTTGCTGTTGTATAGCTCGTGCAAATCGCTGGCATCGTAGGCGTGCAGCACGGCCGGATTGGAATTTTCCGCTGCCCACACAATGGCGTTACTGGTACCGTTAGCCGAAATGCTGGGGGTCGTTCCGGGATAGCGGAAAGTATTGCTGCTCTGGAGGGCGGGAGCGCTCCCGAGCTGGGCGTTGGTGATCTTGAACGCTTTAATGGCGTCTCCGACCGCGCCGTAAAAGAGCGTGCCGTTGAAGTAGGCCGGCATGCTGAATACTCCGCCGCCCAACACTCCGGTCAAGTCCTGGTAAATATTGTTGCTGCCGGCGTTGAACTTGCCCATGGCGTCCCGGTTGACTACGTAGATGTGGCCATCTTTACCGGCACCCACGACCAGGTGACGCACGTTCCCGCCGCTATCGGTGAGGTCGGGCAGCACCAGGGCTCCGCCGGAGCCGAGATCGGCGTCGGAGTCATTTTCCTGCTGCTGGTTGTGCATCTCGAAGTAGTCCGCCACCGACAATCCGCCAGCGGACGAAATCTTGAGAAAAGCATTGCCGTAGTTGCCGTTGCTGGGAAATCCGCTGGCATCGAGCGTGGTGCCGAAATCTCCGTTGGCATCGAGCAGATAGATATTTCCAGCGCTGTCCGCGGCCGGCCCGGTGTCGGCCATCCAGATGGCACCACCGCTGCCGTTGGGAACTACGTTGAGAACAGTGGATTGCGCCAGGGTGGTCTGGTTGTATCCCATGATCCAGCCGGTATAGGGACGAATGTCGCAATGCGATGCCCAGGTGGTGTACACCACCCCGTTCAGCAGGAGCAGCGCCGCCCGGTCTTTATATTGCGCCGGATCGAAGACGACGCGGCCATTGCTGCTGTTGTCTCCCGTGCCCGGAAAAGATGCCTCGATCAATTTCGGGCCGCCAAACATTTCCGCGCCCGTGGTGACGTCAAGCGCGTGCAGTCGCTGGAAGTAAGTGGAGCCGGATTTTGACATGGCCACCACATAGATCACACCGTGCGCTCCTGCGTCGCGGTCAATCACGGGGGTGGCTGTGATTCCGATCTCTGGAGTCACCTGGTCGCATCCTCGCTGGTCGCTGGTGCTTTCGCCCGAGCCCAGGGTCGAAATCTTCCACAACTGGGTGCCGGAATCGGCGTCAAAGGCATAGACGCTGCCGTGCTCGGTTGCGACGTAAAGCACGTTGTGGGTGCCGCCCGCGATACCGGCAAGGTTGGACAGGTAAAGCGGTTGGGCATCGACTTTTCCATCCACCGAAAGGGATCGGAGTTTGCCGAAGGTGCTGGAGTTGACGTTGGCCGTGGTCAGTATCGTCTCTTTCAAATTCTGCCCGGTACGGGCGATGTCGTTGTGATAGGTGACCACGTCAACCACGCTTGGCGGCGGGGGAGGCGTGCTACTCACGGTCAGAGTCGCCGGATTGCTGGTGGCGCTGCCCAGAGCATTGCTCACGACCACCAGGAACTGGGCACCGTTGTCCGTCGTGGAGACTGCAGGCGTGGTGTAAGTGGCCGAAGTGGCACCTGAAATTGGCGCCTGGTTCCTCTGCCACTGGTAGGTCAAAGGAGGGCTCCCCGTGGCGGTCGTGGAAAAGGTCGCGGTCTGGCCGGGCGCCACAGTCTTACTGGAAGGATGCGACATGATCCTGGGAGCCGCATGGTTGGAAGGAGGAGGAGATGTAGTGTCCCCGCCGCAACCCGACAAGATCGCAGCTAAACTCGCACACAGACACACCGCAACGTAAGCTGACAGACGCATGGCTGGACGACTCCCCCAGGAAGTGGCTGGGGACAGGAGCGTTAGCGTTAGGCCAGGTCAAAAAGTATGCCACTTTTGCCGCTTAAACTCAAGGCAACCCCCGGGGAGTGCGATGGCTTAACCTCCAACAAAATCCTCGAAAAACGACGCGCCAGAGTGGCAGGCCCCCTTCGTTCCTTCGACTTCGTGCAATAGAGTTTGTTAATCTCGGTCGGCGAAAATGCGAGTTGCTGCCATCCTTGGGTTGGGCTCGTCAGCCAGACATCTGCAGCCGTTCGCGCGCTGCTCCGACGCCGTATGGCAGTTAGGGATGCCGGCGAACGCCGATGAAGCGGATGCCATTCTGGTTTTCGGTGGCGACGGCACAGTGCACCGTCATTTGCCGCAACTGGTCAGGCTGCGGCTTCCGGTGCTGGTGGTGCCGCATGGCAGCGGCAATGATTTTGCCCGGGCGCTGCATTTGCGCAGGGTGGACGATGCACTGAGGGCGTGGCGGCAGTTCGTTTCCGGCCGCGGCAGCGTGCGCCAGGTTGACTTAGGCGTGATTGCGCCCCCGGACGCGGGGGGGGCGCCCGCGCCACACGGGCCTGGAGATGGACGCTACTTCGGGTGCGTTGGCGGGGTGGGACTTGATGTCGAGGTGGCGCGCCGCGCCAACCGACTTCCCCGCGCCCTCCGCCGGCGCGGCGGCTATATGCTTAGCCTTCTGCCTGCCCTGTCCGGCTTCCATCCGGTAGGAGTAAGGGTCCAGGCCTCACTCGGCGAAGCCTCCTTGAGTACTCGCTACGCCGGGTCCGCTATGCTGGTGGCTTTCGCCAACACGCCCACTTACGGTGGAGGCATCAGGATCGCGCCTGACGCCCGGCTCGACGATGGGAGGCTGGAAGTCTGTGTAGTTGAGGCCATGGGGAAAGCGCGCCTGCTGCGGCTGTTCCCGTCCGTCCTTTCCGGCCGTCATCTAACCCTTGCGGAAGTCAAGTACTTCCAGGCCCACCGCCTGCGAATCGAGACCGAAGAACCGGCAGAGGTATATGCCGACGGCGAGTATGTCTGCTCAACCCCGGTGGATGTGCGGGTTGAGGGGGGTGCGCTGCGGGTGATCGTGCCCTGAAGGCTTCCTGAAAGCCCGCCGAGTCACTATACTAACGCTGCCAATTAGGAATGGCGTTTGCCGGTCAATCTGTTTGTGAAGGCCTGCCATGATTAATGTGAGGCGCGATACAGCCCGGTACGCTGTGGCGATACTGGCAGCCGTCATCGCTATCCTGCTCCGCAAGCTGCTGGATCCCCTCATCGGGCCGCAATACCCGTACAACACGATGTTTCTGGCGGTCGTCGTGTCCGCCTGGTACGGCGGGATCGGGCCTGCGCTTGTGTCCATGGTGGTGGGAGCGGGCGCCATTTTGTACTGGTTCGTGCCGCCTTACCACTCGTTCGCGGTCCGGAGTTCGGCTGAAGCCTTCGGACTGCTGGTCTTTCTTCTAATGTCCGCGGTCATTGCGGCCCTGGGCGAATCGACGCGCCGCCAGGCGGATAAACGCGAAAGCGCTGAAGTGGCCCTGCGGGAAAGCGAGGGCCGCACCCGGTTCAGTCTCGAAGCCGCGAATGTCGGGACCTGGGAGTGGGATATGACCACGGGCAACGTCCGATGGTCGGACAATATGGAGAGAATTCACGGACAAGCTCCAGGCTCGTTCGGCGGTAATTTCGAAAGCTTTCTGCAGGGCGTACATCCTGAAGACCGGGAAACCATCCCGCGTCTCATCCAGCAGGCGGTGGCCGGGGACGGCAAGTACAGTGTGTTTTACCGGCAATGCCGGACCGATGGCAGCTTCGGATGGATGGAGGGAAAGGGACAGGTTTTTTACGACCGCGCCGGCAAGCCCACCCACATGCGCGGGGTCTGCACTGACGTGACAGAGCGCAAGCAGGCTGAAGACGAGCTCCGCAAAGAACGGGAGAACCTTGAGGCCCGCATCATCGAGCGGACTTCAAAGCTGAACGCCGCGAACGGGAGTCTGCGTGAACTATCCGGCCGATTGATGCAGATTCGAGACGATGAATCGCGCCGTCTGGCCCGTGAGCTGCACGACAGTATTGGGCAACTTCTCGCTGCCCTTAGTATGAATAATTCAGTGGTCGGCGCTGAAGTGAACAAGCTGAGTCCGGCGGCGGCGAGGGCATTTTCTGAAAACGTGAGCCTCGTCAACCAGATAAGCGCGGAGATCCGCACTATTTCGCACCTCCTGCACCCGCCGCTGCTGGATGAAGCCGGCCTGCCTTCGGCCCTGCGATGGTATGTGGAAGGGTTTTCAGAACGCAGCAGGATCAAGGTCGATCTGGAGATGCGCCCCGAACTGGCGCGCTTGCCGAAAGAAGTCGAAATTTCGATCTTCCGCACGGTGCAGGAATGCCTTACTAACATTCATAAGCATTCGGACAGTCCTACGGCGACAATTCGTGTCATCCAGGAGGGCGAGAGCCTGAGACTCGAGATCGAAGATGCGGGCAAAGGGATACCGCCGGAGAAGCAGTCGCTGCTGACTTCGCCCGGCGCCAGCGGAGTTGGGGTGAGCGGAATGCGGGAACGCCTGCGGCAATTGGGAGGCAGCCTGGAGATCCAGTCGGACGCGAATGGGACGCGGGTTACAGCCACATTGCCCGTTGAAAGCCCGGCGGTGCCGCTGCGAGAGACCGCTTGATGCCGCCCCCTTCTTGAGGGAGTCGGTTTACCGGACCGCTTCTTCGATCGCCTTCATGTCCTGAGCCGACAGGGAAATCCCGGCGGCCTTCAGGTTCTCTTCCAGATGCGCCACCGATGACGTCCCGGGAATTGGCAGCATCACCGGACTGCGGTGCAGCAGCCACGCGAGCGAGAGCTGCGAGACCGTCGATCCGTGCCGCTTTGCCACCTGGTCCAATTTGCCTCCCGGCTTTGCCAGTCGGCCGGCCGCCACGGGAAACCACGGAATGAAGGCCAGTCCGTGCTGCTCGCAGTATTGCAGCACATCCTCATGCTGTCTGTCCGCGACGTTATATAGATTCTGCACGCTCACGATCTTGACCACTTTGCGGGCCTGATCGATCTCCTTCGGCTTCACCTCGCTGAGTCCGACGTGGCGGATTTTACCCTGACTCTGCAGCTTCGCAATCGATCCCAGCGACTCTTCCACCGGAACTTTCGGGTCAATCCGGTGCAACTGCCAGAGATCGATGACGTCGGTCTTGAGATAACGCAAGCTCATCTCGACCTGTTGCACCAGGTACTCCGGCCGCCCGAGTTGGACCCATTTGTCCGGCCCCTGGCGAGTAAAGCCGGCTTTGGTTGCCACCACCAGTCCTTTGGGATAAGGCGCGAGGGCTTCGCCGATCAGCGGTTCGCTGACCGCGGGCCCATAGCTGTCCGCGGTGTCGATAAAGTTCACGCCTGATTCGACTGCGCGCTTGAGAACTCGTTTGGCTTCGCTCCGGTCCTTCGGCTCTCCCCAAACGCCTTTGCCGGTGAGCCGCATGGCGCCGTACCCAAGGCGATTGACTTCAAGATCGCCGCCAATTTTAAAAGTCTTCGCTGGTGTGCTCATAGGTTCCTGATGTCCCCGGCGTCCCGATGGTACTGAGAAATCTTTCCGAGACTCGTATTATTGATGCGATTTTCGGAAATCCGGTTCACGGACTTCGCAGAGGGCGAAGCGGAGAAGGTCCTGGTCTTGAAACCAGACTGGAAACAAGAATCGCGTTACCCCTGATGCATGCGTTCGGCTGCGCAGCCGAGGGCAAGATGCCCTCGGGACAGCCGGCGAGACGCCGGCGCTACAAAACCCGGAGCTACGCTGGGGTCTTTTGGTCTCCATTACTCCCGAACCAATTCCACCCGCCGGTTGCGGGCGCGTCCGGCGAGGGTGTCATTCGGTTCTTTGGGACGGGTAGCGCCAAAGCCCTTGGGGGTGAGGCGGGCTGCGGCGATGTGATAACGATTGACCAGCGCCGACTTCACTGCTTCGGCGCGGCGCTGCGACAGGTCCAGGTTGTATTCATCGCCCCCGATATTATCGGTGTGGCCTTCCACCCGCAGCTTCCAGCTAGGATTGTGATTGAGTGCGTCCGCGATTTCACGCAGTACTGGCTCGGATTCAGGCTTGATCTTGTCGCTGGCAAAGTCGAAGTAGATGCCATAAACCTCAGCCTGTCCGGTTTGCTTCAATTCCTGCTCGATGTGCTGGCCGCCGGCACCGCCGCCTCCGCCGGAACCGGCCCCAGCGCCCGCACCGCCAGCTCCGCTGGATGATGCGGCCCCCGGAGAAGCAGCCGGAGGCGGAGGATAAGAAATCTTCACCACCTGCAGGGTATCGCTTCCAGTCAGTTTCCAGGCCAGAGCCAAAGGATTGTCGAGGTCGTCGAGAAAGTAGAAGTCATTCAAGCCGTCGTCGGTGGTGCATTGCGCATGCACCGCGGGCAACGAAACCCGCCGGTCATTCAGCAGCACCGGAAACGAAGTCAACTCGCTGCCCGCGCGCTTCAAAGTGCATTGGCCTCTGCCCATGTCGGCGAGGTCTTTGGTCTCCTTGGGAGCACCCGCGGCGCCGCCGCCCGCCATCTGACCGAGAGCGCCGAGCAGGGATCCCGCCATGCCTTTCAGTCCTCCTATGCGGAAGCTGAATTCGGTTTCTCCCTGGTCCTTGAGTTCAACCAGCACCTCCCGGGAAACGCTGATGGCGGTTGATCCCGGCATGACTTCGGGCTGGTTGGGGCCGAACCATTGCATATAGTCGTGCGCGCTCCTTAGGTCCTCGGTGCGAACCGTGCGCGAACCGGTCACCGAGCCGCTCGACTTCGGAGCTTTGTCGCCACTCAGCTTCTGCAGGCCCTCCAGAGGATTGGGAACATTATCGGCGCGGTAAGAGAGGCGCACCGCGGACGCGCTCACCTGCTGGATCTGCTTGATGGATTCGTAGTCTCCGCCGAACTGGGCGATGGCCGTCACCACAGTTAGTCCAGGACGCAGCGGGACTCTGCTCCCGGATTCAGACTGGGAGGAAGGCGTCCAGGCGGGAAAAGAAAGGGGAGCCGAAGTGGAGGAACTGCTGCTGCCGCCGGATCCCTGGCCGCCCGACTTCGAAGATCCCGCTCCCAGCGCTCCCGCCAGCTTGTTCAGGTCGTTCGATTTGTAAGCCTGGCTGATTTCATCGGCCTTCTTCTTGGCCCGGTAGCCGATGTAAGCACAACTGCCCAGGGCGGCCAGAACGATGAGCAGGATGAAAACCAGGCAACCTACAAGGTATTTCGTCAGGGAGTTGCTGCCTTGTGCGGCGGGTTGGGCCGCCGGTTGCGGGGTGGGTGCCGAAGGAAGTGGAGGCTGGGCGGCAGGTTGCACCGGAGGCGTGGCCGCAGTCGCAGGCGCATGGGCCAGACGGGCGCCACACTTGTCGCAGAAATTGCCTGCGCCGACCAGCGATCCGCACTGTCCGCAAAACGGCATAATGCAATGCTCTCAGAGGCTGAGTAAAGCCAACCTCAGGCGCTAAAGCGCAATCAGGTCTGCGCCTGTGCGGCACGACTGCAGTCGCGCCTCCCCCGGTCGCGCCTTCCCATTCAAAGTCGTGCCCTTCCCATCTGGAGTCGTGGCCACTCCCGATCCCAAAAAGACCGCCGGGCCCTGAGACTCGTGAGCGACGGATTCCTGATTGGCCGACGCCTGACGACTGACCCGACTACAAACGGCCGGCGATCTTGCTGGCCATCTTTTTGGCCGCGTCAGCACTTACTCCGGATTCACGCAGGTCGATGTTTACCATCACGTCGCCTTTTCGCATCATGAGGGCCGAGTTCCCGGGGGCGATGTAAGTCTCATCGCCAATGCCTTCGACGGTGGTAAACGTCTCCATGCCGGAGATATGTTTCATGGCGCCGTGCGCGATCCCCATAGTGATGCCGCCATTCTCCCAGGTGTATTCGACATCGAAATGCTGTCCGTTGCCGTAGGAATACTCGCAAGATGCGGTGCCGCGCTGCTCTACCGACTCAACCGGCTGGCCCAGGGCATCGGACGCCTCGCTGGTGGTCAACATGGCACAGGGCTGCCGCTTGCCGGTGTAGGGCTTGGCGTTGGTGTGCATCGACTCAGAGAATTCGTGGGTCTTCTGTTTGACCCGGTATGCGATATAGGCGCAGCTGCCCGCCACCACCAGAATCAGAAACACGAAAAAGGCCAGCACGCCGATGAGGATCTTCATCCCCGTGCTGCTGCCTTTGGAAACCGGAGCGCCTGGCGCCGGGGGCATTACCGTTCCCACGGGAGCAGCCGGCGGGGCGGGCTGAGTGGCGCCGCACTTGGTACAGAATTTCGCTCCATCGGCCAGCGGGTTTCCACAACTTACGCAGAATGCAGCCATTTTTTTGCCTCCGTAAATATCTTTCCCGCTCCATCACACATCGCAGGATTTCGTGGGCGGTATCACGATGGTTTTTTCCTGATGAAAAATGTCCTTCGAAACCTTGCCTTTGTCCTTACCCAGAATGGTGGCATTGGCGCCGACCTGAATCGTGGTGATCAGCCGCGCCTTCTGGCAGGGTATGAGCGACCCCGCTCCCGCCGCAATGGTTGACGTGGTAATGATCACCTGGGCGTAGGCCGCGCCCGTGGTCTTCAACTTGTCTGAGACTGCCTGCTGGATTTTGTTTCCGAATGGAGTCTTCTTCAGCAGGTTCAAAGCGGCGTCGGCCAGGCCGGGCGGCGCGAATTTCTTCACCACTTGAAAGACCGTATCGGTGCCCAGCTTCAATTCGATCCGCGGCATGGCCACGGCGGCGACGAACCCCACCGGCGCGATCGGCGAAAGCGAGAAGTTGTCCACGATGGAACCTTCCGCGTTCCCCTGACCTTCCTGGTTCACATTTCCCTGATCGAGGCTGAATCCCTGCACCCCGTTGTAGGCCACATTGAAGCGGCCGCGGGCAACTTCCTTGCCGCCCGTGAAGGCGGGATGGAGCAGCAGCGCCTCGCTGACTTCGAGCGAAAACGGAAGCCCCCCGATGGGCAGCGGAATGCTGAAGGAAGAAGGTAGCTTGATCCTCTGCTCCGCGGCTTCGACCCCGGCTGCGTCCTTGGCCGCTTCCCACCCGAAGTTCACCTGCCCATTCAGGTTCTTGTTCTGATAGTCGAAGTATTTGAGCTGGCTGTCCTTAACCATGATGGTGGCAGCCGTCTCAAAGTTCTGCACGTAGCCGGAACCGGTCACCTTGACCACCAGGCCGTTGTATTTACGCGAGACGTCGAGATCGAGGTTGAGTTTGTCGGGCAGCGGCGAGGCCTTGACGGTGTAAGCCCAGCCATCATCTTCGCCCGAGAGACTGAGGCCGCCGCTATCGGCATATACCGTGCCGCTCAGGGCGCCCAGAATCTGGCCGGAAAGAGTCAACGGAGCTTCGGAAGCGGAATGAGGAATGGCGGCACTCGCTCGCGCCACCGCGGCAAAATTTACCGGTGTGCTCCACTTGATGTTGGCATCCTTCAGGGCTTCAAGTAGCGGTGCGTCTTCGGTGACTACCACCAGGTTATTTTCCTGCCGGGTCGCGACATCGACCTTTCGCATTGCCACCCCGGGCACAAACAGGATGCTGCCCTCATGCAGCTTCGAAGCCGCGTCGTCGGAGGGATCAAAAACAAAAGTAGTGTTGTCGCTGCTGATACTGCGAATGGACTTGATAAACGCAGCCTGCTCCATCTTCACCACTTTGTCTGTGAATGTGGCCTGAAAAGTGTTCCCGGGCTTGGTCGTCAGATCGGCCGCGAGGTTGAGCGCATCCGCGGATTTGGGACGGGAGGCAGTTTCCCGGGGCGACTCCGGCCCTGGGCTCTTGCGCGAGCAGGTAGCGAACAGGAAAACCGTCCCCGCCAGGACCAGCAACCGAGCCAACTTCCAGCTACGATTCATGAGCCTTTCCGACGCCTGCCGCAAAGCCAGTAGGGGCGCAATGTTACGAAGCTCCCGAGCGCCCGTCAAGGGGGGAAAACAGTTTCTAGTCTATGGTTTCTAGTTTCCAGGATTACGGACTCGGTGATGTTCAAGCGTCACAGACAGGTTTGGGTTTCTGGTTTCTAGTTTTCTGGCAGCGACGACACCATGGGATGCTCATACCGAGATTTGATTGTTTGGCAAAAGGCCACGGCGATGGTGACTGATATTTATCGCTCCACCCAGCACTTTCCTCGAGAGGAAATGTTTGGCTTGACCAGCCAGCCAAGAAGATCAGTAGTAGTAGCATCTGTTGCCAGCAATATCGCCTAGGGACAGGGCAGATTGTCGAAGGGAGAGCTTAGGCATTTCCTTGGGCAGGCGAGAGGCTCCCTGATCGAGTTGGAGTACGCAGGTGTTCATCGGAGGGAACCTGGGGTATCTGAATCCCGAAGCGGTCACAAAGGCTGTTGGAAAGCTCAGGAGAAGTAAGCCGCCTTTTGCACGGGCTGATCAAATCCCTTCAGCCCATCGAGCCCAAGGCAAGAACCAGAGACTAGAACGAGCCAGGGCGAGTTCCGGGTATCTAGAAACCAGAAACCGGAAACCAGAAACTACGGCAAGTGCTAAACTTATCCATACCGTATGGCTGAAAACGGACGTTCACGCACATTTCTCTGGATCGTAATTGGGGGAGGGGCATTCTTCCTCTTCGTGCTGGCGGTGTTTACCCTGGTTTATCTTTCCCTGCATGCGGGAGGAGATAACACGTTCCGCGCCAGTTTCGGGGAAAAGATCGGCGTGGTCGAACTGGAAGGGGTCATCCTTGATCCCGGCACGGTGGTGCAGCAGATCAAGAAGTTCGGCGACGACGATTCCATCAAGGCCATCATCATCCACGTGAACTCGCCCGGTGGCGGCGTAGCTGCCTCGGAAGAGATCTATCGCGCCGTCAAACGCGTCCGTGACGAAAAGAAGAAGCGCATCGTAGCTTCCATCGAAACCGTGGGCGCCAGCGGCGCTTACTACGTTTCTTCCGCCACCAACAAGATCTATGCCGATAACGGCAGCGTAGTGGGATCGATCGGCGTGATCTCGGAGTGGGTCAACTACGGCGACCTGCTGCGCTGGGCCAAGCTGAAGCCGGAAGTGCTGACGGTCGGCGAATACAAGAGCACCGGCGATCCGACGCGCGAGATGACTCCCAAGGAGCGCGCCTACCTGCAGTCGCTGATCGACAACATGTACGGCCAGTTCGTCAAAGCCGTGGCCGACGGCCGCCACGCCAAGGTCGAAGACATCCAGGCCGTGGCCGATGGCCGGGTGTGGACCGGTGAGCAGGCCCTCTCCATGCACATGATCGACCAGATTGCCGACTTCGAAGCCGCGGTGGACGACACCGCCAAGGCGGTCGGCATCAGCGGCAAGCCCGTCCTGGTGCACCCCGAAAAGGACCGCAAAACCGCGCTGGATCTGCTCTTCGGCGATGTCTCCCAGTGGCTGCCTACCCGGGAAAAGCTGATGGACCAGCACACCGGGTTCTACTATTTGTGGAAGTAGAAGCTGCTCCCTTAGGTAAGCCCGCGATGGTTCAGCCGCGAAGCGGCGCAAGAATAGAGCCCAGGGCATAAGCCCTGGGTCAGCTCCGAACATGATCAAGCTCCGAAGGAGCGATAGGAACGCAAGCCAGGGACCCGGCTAAAACGCGTTCGTGCGGAAATGCCGCTTGCATAAAACCTCTGAAATTTGAGAAGTTTATACAGGATTGCGGCTCCCAATGATGCCGCTATCCCGTATAATCCAGACGGATTGAGGAGCGTATGACAAAAGCTGATCTGATCGACGAAGTCTCCAAACTGGCGGAATTAACGCGCAAAGACAGCGAAGTGATCGTGGAGACCATCTTTGACAGCATCGTGCGCTCGCTCCGCGTGGGCGACAAGATCGAGATTCGCGGCTTTGGCAGCTTCCGCACCCGCCAGCGCAA
>Ga0207706_10002200_pt1 | contig 19004 bp, 21 predicted proteins | sample KBSC53metaG_FD_184318 | JGI IMG/M metagenome (GOLD analysis project Ga0207706, IMG submission 184318) | Corn rhizosphere microbial communities from Kellogg Biological Station, Michigan, USA - KBS C5-3 metaG (SPAdes) (version 2) | ecosystem: Host-associated > Plants > Roots > Rhizosphere > Soil ... | reverse complement strand
AGCGGGCGGTCGAGACGATCCGGCTTCGCCTTGGTTACCGGACAAGGCTCCGGGTGCAGACCGAGGGCGATCGCGTAGCCGCTCCTCTTGGGCATTTCGACTCCCCAAACCCCCATCAGGGAAGGTGCCCCTTTCGGCGTCGGGCACCCATCAGGGGAATTGCGGGTGTTTTTGGTCGGGCTGTCGGCTCGTCGCGGCGCTGGCGCGCTTCAGCCACCCGGCCAGGGCGGATATCTAGTCGATTGGTCGCTGTACGTAACGGACCGAGCTAGCCGGAAAACGCGCGTTCGCATCGACTGCAAAGCTCGTCATCCGAGGGCCGGTCCTTTCGGACGATGAAGGCCTGGGTGGGATATTTTTCGCACTTGTCACTGTAGTGCCAGAGCTTCTGCCATTGCTTCTGTCCGCCATTATATTCGAGGCCTCGCCGGTAATCGCGCACTGGCGCGCTCGACCCTTGCCGTGCGGATTGAGGTGAATGCTGGTCCACGACTTAGCTCCTGTTACTCAAGGAAGCTGGAGCTCGGCGCTCTTACGCCAGGCGGAGGCTCACCGAGTGGAAAACCGCACGAGTGCAATCTATTAGGTGCCAGAACTGTCAGTTGATAGTCCGTGACCGGATAAGGTGTGCGTGTCCAGAAAGAAAAGCTGTCCGGCGCGCCCGAGGCGCCGAACCGCAACGCAGTCACCAACCTCTCGGGTTTGGGCTGATAACCCGCCGCTCTAACCGTCCAGCCGACGACACAGTTCCCGCTTCTCCGAGAAAACAAAGACTTGGACCCAAGCGGCAGCGGCGACTGCTTGTGGGCGGTTTGCAAAGATTAGCGCCAGTCGGAGGAACACGGCGCACTTTCAAACGCTCAGTCCATCAAGCGGGCCGTTCCTGGTCCCGCATTCCCCAAAGGAGAATTTATGAGCGAGCGTATCGCATCGGCCGTGTTCGACAGCAGCGAAGAAGCTAAGCGCGCAATGATCGAGCTTCGCTCGGCAGGCATCGACCAGAAGTGCATTTCCATCGTCGGCCTCCACGGCGAGCAGGACAACATGGAGGATGCTGATGGCGAAGTGGGATTGGACGCCAGTGGCACCGTGAAGGGAGCGATTGGCGGCGCGGTCGTCGGCGGCCTGCTCGGCGTCGCCGCCCTGGCTATCCCGGGCGTTGGCCCCCTCGCCGCGGCGGGCGCGATTGCCTCGGGCGCGATCCCCGGCGCGGCCGCGATCGGCGCGGGTGCCGGGGCAGTGGCGGGCGGCCTTACGGGCATGCTCACCAACCATGGCGTCAGCGAAGAGGATGCGACCTACTATGAAGGCCGTATCAAGGATGGCGGCATCTTCCTGTCAGTCGACGCGGGCGAATCCACCGTTCCCGTCGAAACCGCGCAGGAAATCCTGCTGCGCAACGGCGGCCACAATTCGAGCCGGGCGCGCACCGCCGCGATGTAGACGAGGCCTGGCAAAGGGCAGGCTTCGGTCTGCCGCCACCTCCCGTACGCGTACGAAAAGCCCGCGCCGTTGTTCTGTTGGCGCGGGTTTTTTGCGCCCCCGGCGGACATTGACTACTGGCCCGCGCCCGCAGTCGGCTCCAAGGGAACGTAGCCGGCAGTCAGCCGTTCATGACGGGAGCGAAATATTCCGAGGATCCCAAATGCCAACGCCTGACATCATCGAGCGCGCCTTTCAGCTGGCGCGACGATCAACCACAATCGAAGAAATCCGCAAGGCGCTACGCCAAGAAGGATATTCAAACGTCGACGCGCATCTTGGAGGTGCATCGATCAAGGCGGAGCTCAAGAGACAGTTCGTCCACTGAGCTCTGTCAGCTGGCTCCTTGCGTGACGAATTAGCCAACTTCCCACTCACCGATTGCCGATGGCCGTGTCGCATACCGCGCCCAAGGTCTCGATCCATCCCCGAAAGCGAGGCTAGCCGTGCGCGAGCTCTTCGATCGAGTTACGACTGGCTGCGCTCGGTTCGCGGGCCGTCCCCAAATGCTCATCATCTGCGTGTTTTTGGCAGCCGCAGGGATCGCAGCTTATATGTCGGGCGACGAGCTTTTCATCTCGGGCGCCAACATTTCGATCAGTATTGTGACGCTGCTCCTGCTGCCTATTCTGCAGGCGACGCAGAACCGTGATGGGGCGGCGCTCCAGGCCAAGATCGACGAACTGATCAAAGCCACCAGCAAGGCCAGGGATGATTTGATCGGACTCGAGAACCGTGCCGAGCACGAGATCGAACAAATCAGACTCGACGAAGGTCAACGTGCCAAGGCCGCCCGTGCAACGTCAGCACCGCCGAAGGTCTCGTGATAATCGATCGACGCTCCTGATCTGTCTTGGTCTGTGCTTTCCAATCAAAGCGGAAGCTCAGCGCTTTGGTCGATCCTGTGCGGACTTGATACGCTTCTGCGATTGGCGGTCGAAGTCCTTGTTCGCGAGCCTAGCGGCGAGCGCATAAGCGCAGATGAGTGCGGCCAGACCCATCCAGACGCTAACGTAGAACAGAGGCACGAAGGCGATGGTGAGCAACAAAAGCGCCAGTTTGTACCGATCCATGATGCCCGCCATGAGCCTCGTGTCCTGCTGCGTCCAGCTATGTTGAAGAGCGCTACCGAAAGAGGACGTTTTTGCATTGCCGACTTGCGCAATTGAATGCACGGCTCGTCGCCAACGAGACCTAGGCCCGAAATTTCAGTCTCACCAGGTGCCAGTCACTGGGCGGAGGCGCTCGCGCTTCACACCTTCTTCCAGAACGTAACGTTTGAGCTTGCGGCGGATGATCGCTGCGCCATGGCTGCTCATGCACACCAGGCGCACGCCACCGTCCGGGAGGGTCTCAATTGCCGAGATACCGATGCTTTCCGAATGACAGCGGATCACCACCACGCCTTCATCGAGCGCCAGATTAATGACGCGGCTCATAGCCGCTGGCTCAATGGATCCAACTTGCGCGCCTGATCGTCGAAATGGTCCGCAAGTGCGAATAGCGACGTCGTGCCGGTGCGGGTCTTGGCGGAGGCGGCGAGGCGGCGGCAGGCGGCGGCCTGCTCACGCAGGCTTTGAGCGTTCTCTCCATACATACTAGGTGGTTTGGGGGTTTGATCGAGATCCAAGCCATGCTCCTTAGTGGCAAGCGGGAGCGCGGGTCTGTCTCTCAGGCGGGCGGATGCTCACAGGTAAGACGTCGCCCGATGCTCCACTGATATCACGCCGCCACCAAATCGCCTAACTTGAATGGCGCTTTCCACCGATCGCGGACGGTCGGAGCCCGTGATGTCTATCGTCGTAGCAAACCAGCAGCCTTGAGAGCGTCCTCGATCGTTTCTTGAATGCCGGCGTGCGCCGGCAAGCGCCGGAGAGCGTGTCGGCGCGCGGGCGCATGTGCAGTCTCTTTGACTTTCGGCTCGTCCCGTGCGGGCTTGTCCGTCGTCCCAAGCGCCGCCTTCGGCCCGACTGCGGCGATTCCCCAGAAGCACAGACTATGCTGCGTCGAGGAAATGCCCGCTTCAAGCATATAGGGGCCCGCGGTCTCCCCCTGGCCAGCACCAAGCGTGTTGAGCGGCGTCCCGTGGCCGGCGCCCGTTATCACATATTCCTCGATCACTCGGCGCCCATTGGAATCACGCCACACGCGGTGCGGATAACCCGCGACCCGATCGATGTCAGGCTTTGCATCAGCCACGCCATGAAGTGCGCACCACTGATCGACGAGCGCGGTGGCGTTGCTTCTGTCGACGGTCATGTCGCCGGTTCCGTGCCATACCGACAGGGTCGGCCACGGGCCGCTGTGCGGTGACGCGGCCTTTACCAGGGCAGCGAGCGCTTCGCCCGACATGACACCGTGGCCACGCATCCGGTCGAAAGCCTCGGGGACCGTATGAGCGGTGCCAAACGGTAAGCCCGCGATAACCGCCCCGCCGGCGAACACGTCGGGGTAAGTCGCGAGCATCACGGCCGACATGGCTCCGCCGGCCGAGAGGCCGGTGACGAAAACTCGCGCCGGATCAGTGCCGTGACGGACCTGCATCGCAGTCACCATTTGGCGGATCGAGAGCGCCTCGCCGCCTCCTCTGCGGGCATCCTGCGGTTGGAACCAGTTGAAGCAGAGATTCGCATTATTGGCATGCTGCTGCTCCGGAAACAGGACCGCGAAGCCGTGCTCGTCGGCGGCGGCGGACCAGCCCGACCCATGGTCGTATCCGCGCGCGTTCTGCGTGCAGCCGTGAAGGACGACCACCAGGGGCGCGCCCTTGAGAAGGCCTTCGGGCGCATAGCGCCAGGCATTAAGACGACCGGGATTGGAGCCAAACTGCTCGAGGGGCACGAGCCGGCTGTCACTGTGTTCAGCGAGGCCGAATGGACGCTGACGAAGAGCGCCAAGGCGGCTGATGGTGTCGTGAAGGCCGCGCATCCGTGCATCTCCCGTCAGGCCTTGGTCAGCCCAGGAAGCCATAAATAGGAATTATGTTGCAGTGCACAATGGGCTGACGAGGCTATGCTCCGCCCACATCCAATCAGACGCGGATTGGGGCTGCAGTCGAGTAGAGCGTCGCGGGCGCACTCGGGGTCGGTTCACCCGCGGGAAGAGCTTTCGCGCCGGTTACGTGAAAGCGGCAGCTCACGCCGCGCACAGGAAAGGTCAGTTGTACGTCCTTGATACCCGGCTGGGGGCGTAGCAGTTTGGAGCCCAAGCCCCGCCGGGTCGGCGCCTCAACCGACGGACCCCCACCTTCGGCCCATTCAAGTACAAGATCCTGCCGTTTTGATGAGGGCTCAGATGATAAGTTCCAGACGACCTCGACACTCCCTGCTGGCGTTGAGAGAGCGCCATATTTCACGGCGTTCGTGGCCAGTTCGTGCAAGGCAAGCACGAATGGCACGCAACTTTCCTCGGGCAGCGTGCAGGGCGGACCGTATAGATTGATATTACCGTCACGATTGAACGGTTCCAGTGCCTTAGCGGCAAGCTCCGGAAGGCTGCATGTCGCCCACTCGCCGGTGATGAGGATGTCGTGGGCACTGGCAAGTGCGCGGAGACGGCTCTGAAACTTACGCAGGTCCGGTTCGGAGGATGGGTCGCGAAACGTCTGCGTCGCAAGGCCTTGAATCACCGCGAGCGTATTCTTCACCCGGTGCTGCAACTCACGATTGAGATGGGCCTCATGCTTCCGGCTGGCTTCGCCTTCGGCGACAGCGTGTCTCAGAGTTTCCGCCAGCGCAATGATCAGCAAGGAGGAAAAGACGAACAACGCTGCGCCGGTCGTATCATGCGCACCGTGAAAGAAGGTGTATCTTGGCTCCATGAACAGGAAATTCGCGACGGCCGCCGATGCCAATGTGACAATGACCGCGCAGCGCCATCCGAGGAACATCGCGGACACGAGGACGAAGGGATAATAAGCGACGAACGTCGTGCCGGACACAAAGCGGTCGAACAAGGCCCGAATGAGCGTGGGAGCGACGACGGCCATAGCGGTGTACAGGACGGCAGTCTGACCGCTTGGAGCCGTCAACAGCCGGCTCCGGACGAAATGTAGACGGGTCATCGAAGTCCAATCAGAGCGGGTTGATTGGAGCGGCCACACGACACCCCATCCTTGCACTCCTGATGCCTCGAAGCCCCAAAGATTATTTCATAATCGGTGACAGCATTTTCATTTGGCGCGACGCGGTGCTCTAAACGTCAGCGTCGCGATGCGGCCTAGCCTTCGTGCCCAACCTAACGAACGTTGAATAGGCAAGGAGCCTCTAACCTGCATAACCTCCCGTCATGGGGGCCTGGGGATATCATGAATGGGCGGGCGCGTGTCGGCTACAGGCCGACATGACGCTGGACCTTGCAAAGAAACGATTCCTGAACGGGTTGGCGGACGAATATGACGTCTTGGCAAACGCGCCGCGATTCGGGGTCGATCCTTCCATCCTCCGAACAGCCAGAGACTTCGGAAATAGGGTTGGCTAGCCGCAAGCCGGTAACGCCAGCTTTCGACCCATTGCGGACAATCGGTCACATTTCACATTTTGCGACGATTACTAGTCATTTGGCGACAATTAGGGACTATCCCGATTGGAGCGCGGGAAACCAATCCGACATTTGACTAGCCAGCTGCCTTTGGAGGGCACGTCATGGGCCAAGCGATTTCCGAAAATGAGTTCCTGCGTAATCTCTATCGGATAAAGCACGATTGCCTTGACTCCATCGCCGAGGCGGAGGCTCGTGAGAATCCCAGGGAAGTCTCTCATTACGAGCGCCAACTCGTGCGACTCAATTCAATGATCGAGCGAGCCGGTGGGGACCTAAACGCCTAGCCGAAGCCCTTCACCAGGTCCGCTTTCCGCCCACTGCCGACATACGGGCTTCAGCTGCCGAATGCCTTGCTGCCGTCTGAGACGAGCAGCCCCATTCGGGAAAAGGATCGGATTGATCCTGTCGCGGATGAGGGATTCTCCCGGTGCCATCATAGCGGGACGACTCCCAAGGCAGGTTCCCACTAATGGGTTGGAGTGGACGTGCAGTTGTTCCCGGACCAGGGCAGACGCAACCGCTTCGGCTGTTTGCTGATTGGTGTAGCGTTCCTTGTGGCTCTGTTGCTGTTTGTGGCGATCGGCCTTGGGTGGTTGGGAAGCGTCGATACTGGCAAGAATAGCGCCCCGGCAATTGCCGACAATCGGACGTAATCGGAATGTCTGGTTTCCGCCCAAGCTGCCGTGAGCGGGGCAAGCCGCCTGTGGTTTCTATTCCTTCAGCCGTTGGGGTCTGCAGCTACGATTATTAGCGGCTCAGGTCTGCTTTCGACCCATTCCCGACCTTCGGACGAACTCGAAGGTGGCGGAGACGGACGCTGCCATACTTAGGAGGAGTAATAGAGCAGATCTGCCCACAATTCCCTCATCAATTACCTCGCACGACAACCGTTCCGCGCTAGCCTGCGCTAGGCGGACCGAGATGTTGCAGGAAGTCCGGCTTGCCGAGTGACACGCCCGCATTGCGAAGGATCGCGTAGGCTGTCGTCGCGTGGAAGAAGAAATTCGGCAACGCAAAGTCGGTCAGGTAGCGACCGCCAGCAAAGCGATAACCCATGCCGTTCGGGAAGGTGATCACGACCTCCCGATCCTCGCTTCCTGCGAGGTCCTGCGCGCTGAAGCCGTTGAGATAGTCGATTGTTCGATCGCACCTGCCCTTAAGCTCGGCGAAGCTTTTTTCCGTGTCGGGCATGGACGGGGCTTCGGTGCCAGTGAGCCTTGCAAGCGCGTTCTTCGCCGAGTCAGATGCCATCTGGTACTGGGCTGGGAACGGCCTCATATCCGGCGCAAGGCGCGCTTCCATCAGCATTGACTCGCTTTTCTCCTGAGCGGCCTTGTCGAGCCAATTGCGCATGTTCGTGAGTGAGTTCACGAACACCGGGACTGACGCTTCCCACACACCAAAGCTCATTGCCTTCACCCTCTCTGTCGCTGAAACATGCCAGTAACGAGGCGGGACGCTTGTCCGCAATGGGTGGAAGCGGACATTCCATGTCAGCTCATTTAGGCTCGACGTGCTGGCAGTCAGGAGATCTTACGTATCGTTCCTTGGGAGCTGGCGACAGCAAAGCCGAACTTTCGCGCCGTCATGCTACTGGTTGCGGACTTGCCGCCGGGAAGCGGAGTAAGCCACTCCTCAACTGAGATACTGTCCTTCATTTTAAAACGGAAACGGTATCGATCACCGACCTGGTCGATTGTGACTGGTCCAACCGCGTCTGACATTGTCCCGGCAAAATGCCCCGGAGCCACAGGACGGATCAGCCAGCGCCGAATGTGCTGCTGGCGCCCTTCTCCCTCAACACGCTGCACAAGAGTGAGCGACCCATCGGCCGTGATTTCACCCTGTCCGATAGTATGGGTGGCTACGGCCTTGCGCATTACAACTTTAAGGGTGCCGACACTTTCGGTCGCGCCAACGAAAAAGCGCAGCGGATCAATCGCAATATCACCGAGCGCCGTTCCGGGAATCAGCACCCCGGTGATCAAGGCAATCAGCGTAAGACAAAATTGCTTCATCACTGACAGTCATCAGCGGGGCGCAAGTCCGCGTCCCCAGATCGACCTGTTGTCCCCTTCACGAGAAGCAATCGCCACTGGGAAGATCCCGCGATGGCTAATGCCCACTTCAGATGGAAAGCGGACATCTTAACTTACCGCGAAGTCGGCCCAATCAGTGCGCGCATGCGGGTCCGCCGTTAGGATCCTTCGCGCAGACATTTTTTGGCGGAAACAGGCTAACCACGTCGTTGACCTCATGCTCGATGACGGCGGTCCGGGTGCCCGGTTCTATCGGCTGAGGCGCCACGCCGTGCCACACCGAATGCTTGGCGTAGCTATCGTAGATATCGATCGCGAGCGTGTGTTCGTGAGTGCTGAGGTCTGCGAGTTCTTGGTTGACCCAGTTCTTGTGCGCCGCCGCCTCCTCTCCGCTGTAATAGGGAGCGTAATGACCAAAGTCGGAAGGGTGAACGTTCTCACGGGGGCCAAGGGTAAACGCGACTGCAAAATCGCCATGTTTGGATTGCACGAAGCCGTGCGCGCCGAGTGACTCGTCAACGGCGTGCCGAATTTGCCGGTAAAGGTTCTGATCCATGCCGCTTGGCGTGGAAACAAAGACCCAATTGTACGAGCGGAATTGGTGGAAGTCGGCAGCGGGGTCGAACGATACGACGGGCGCGGACGGCGCGGCGGCTTGCAAGACCGCGGCAAGTGCAATGATGATTCGCATGCCCATTCCTCGGACTCTTGCGTGAACATCCAGCGGTAACGGTTCAAATCTTTGGGACTATCGGTAGTCGTCCGGAGGCTGGAGAGTGCTTTGGAACCAGGCGACAACGATCTCGAAGCGGACGTTCATCCACGCAGACAACGCCATCGGCGTAGGCCTGCGAGGCTTGGTCGACTAACGCGCCGAACAGCTGCTCGCGCCGTGCTGCTTCCTGCTTGAATTGGTTCGAAAGCAGATAAGACGTTCGGACCGTTCAAGTCTGAGGTCGCGCAATGCTCAATGACATCACGATAGAAATCCTCACGTCTGACGTCGTCTTGCAAAAGCGCACATTAGGATCCGCCTTACAAGCGAGCTTATGTGAAACGCGATTCGACTTCAGCCGCACCGTGTCCTGCACTGCACCTATTCAATTCAAGGCTCGGCCAGTCTGATCGATGTCACCTCTGCCAGCCGCCGCCTAGGGCCTTAAAGAGGTCGATCTGCGAGGCCGCGATGCGGGCGTCGGCCTCTGCCAAACCCGCCTCGGCGTCCGCGGCGGTCCGCTCGGCATCGATCAGTTCAAGTGAGCTGATATCGCCCTCGCGGTGTCTCGCGCGGGTGATGTGAGCAGCCGCCTCGGCCTGGTCCCGGGCGGCTCGCAGAGCTTCGCGTCTCACAACGCTCTGCTGGTAATTGGACAGCGCGGTCTCGGTCTCGTTCAGTGCCTGGAGGATCGTGCCGTCGAAGGTCGCCAGCGCGGCCTGGGTGTCGGCTTGGGCTCCGGCAACCCGCGCCCGCGCGGCGCTGCGATTCACCGTCCAGTTAATTATCGGCCCGATGAGCCAAGTCAGCGCGTTTCCGCCAAACACATTGCCAAGTCCCGGCCCATTCGAGCCGACTGATCCGCCCAGCGTAATCTTCGGATAGAGGTCGGCGGTCGCCACCCCGATTCGTGCCGTCGACGCCGCAAGCCGTTGCTCCGCCGCTCGGACGTCAGGGCGGCGGGCCAGTAGCGCCGCACCGTCGCCGACAGGGATTGGCTGCTCGAGCCGCAATGGAGTCGTGCGTTCGGCGACCTGCGCCGGAAGCTCGCGCGGCGTTCGACCGGTCAGCGTCGCGAGCCGGAACAGGGCGGCTCGCCGCTCCGCTTCGAGCAGCGGCACTTCCGCCTGGCGCTGGTCGCGAAGCGCTGCGATGCGGGAAGTGTCCAGGCCAGTAGCGAGCCCGATCTTGTAGCGCTGCTCGGTCAGGGCAAGCGAGCGGTCGAGCAGCTCGACGATTCGTCGGGCGACCGCAATGCGGTCCGCCGACGACTGGGCGTCGGCGTAGGCCCGCGCGGTCTCCGCCACGATCGAGACGCGAACGGCGTCTGCATCGGCTGATGCGGCGCCGACGTCGCCTCTCGCTGCCTCGATGCTTCGGCTGACCCGGCGGAACAGATCAACCTCATAGGCAACGTCGAGCCCGACATCGAGCTGCAGGTCGGTGCGCTTTTCACCCGGCGTCGCCAAGCCAGGGAGTCGCCCATATTGGGCGCTGCCGCCAACTGACACCTGGGGCTCTCGTGCGCCGCCCTCTTCGCGCAAGAGCGCGCGCGCCTTCGCCAAGTGGGCGACCGCGACCCTGACGTCGGTATTCGCCGCGAGCGCGTCAGATACCAAGCGGTCGAGCACCGGATCATCATAGAGGCGCCACCATTTGGCCGTCGGCTGCGCGTCGCTGACGACGCTCGAGCCTGACGCTGCCACGAATGGTCCGGCGACGCTTGGCGGAATCGGCTTTGCCACATAATTCGGGCCTGTGGCGCACCCCGCTAACGCCACGGCTGAAGCGGCCGCGAGGATTGTCTGCGAACGCATGATCTTGGTTCCTTATTCCGCAGGCACGAGCGCGGGCTCGGAGGCGCCGCGGCGCCTGGCGAAGCGGTCACCGAGACCGCGGCACACGACGTAGAATGTGGGCGTGAAGACGAGACCGAAGCCGGTCACTCCGATCATCCCGAAGAAGACCGCGGTTCCGAGCGCCTGCCGCAGTTCGGCGCCGGCGCCGGTCGCGAGCAGCAGCGGAACCGAGCCAAGGATGAACGCGAAGCTGGTCATCAGGATCGGTCGCAGCCGGTCCCGCGCTGCGCGGACCGCCGCTTCGGCCGGTGACATCCCCTTGGCTTCGTCCTGCCGCGCGAACTCGACGATCAAGATCGCGTTCTTGGCTGCGAGTGCGATCAACACGACGAGGCCAATCTGGGTCAGAACATTATTGTCCTGTCCGCGAAGGTGGACGCCGGCCATGGCGGCAAGCAGGCACATCGGCACGATCAGGATGATCGAGAGCGGCAAGACCAGGTTCTCGAACTGCGCCGCGAGTACGAGGAAGACGAACAGCACTGCAAGGCCGAACACCATCGCCGAGGTGCTTCCCGCCATCTTTTGCTGGAAGGCGATGCCGGTCCATTCCGTCGCGAAACCCGGCGGAAGGGTCTCCGCGGCAAGCTTCTCCATGGATTTGAGTGACTGGCCAGACGAATACCCCGGGGCGGTATCGCCGTCGATCTCCACCGCCGGAAAGCCGTTGTAGCGTGAGACCCGGTACGGGCCAGTACGGTCCTGGAATGTGCTCACCGATCCGATCGGAACCATCTCGCCGGAGTTGGACCGGGTGCGCAGGTTGGCGATATCCGCTTCGGTTGCGCGGTACGGTGCATCGGCCTGGGCGGTCACCCGATAGGTGCGCCCCAGCAGGTTGAAGTCATTCACGAAGGCTGAACCGAGATAGACCTGCAACGCTTCGAACACGCGCTCGGGAGGAACGCCGAGCATGTCCGCCTTCTTCCGGTCGATGTCCGCGAACACACGCGGCGTGGAGATGTCGAACAAGGTGTAGACCTGCTTCAATCCCGCGGTCTGGTTGGCCTTCGCGATCAGCCCCCAGGAGAGCCCCGACAACTCCTGAAAGCTGTGGTCGCCGCGGTCCTCGACGATCATGCGATAGCCGCCGGCCGAGCCGATGCCCTGGATGACCGGCGGCGGAACGATAAGCAGCCGCGCCTCATTAATGTCTGCGGTGCGCTTCTGCGCCTCGGCCATGATCTCAGGGAACGTGACTCCGAGCTTCCGGCGCTCCTCGAACGACTTCAGTGGAATGTAGGCAGCCGCGGCGTTTGGGGCCTGAGTCTGGGAAGCGCCGTCAAAGCCGGCGAGCATCACGGCCCCCTTCACGCCGGGAATCGGAAGGATCCGCGCCGCGACCTTGCGCATCACGGCATCTGTGCGCTCAAGGGACGAACCCGAGGGCAGCTGAATGACAGTCAGGAAATAACCCTGGTCCTGGGCGGGGATGAAGCCGGTCGGAGTGATCGAGAAGAGGCCGACAGTCGCGGCGATGAGGATGGCGTAGCCCGCCATCATCCGCTTCGGCGCCTGCACCAGTCGTTGGGTAAGGTTCGCATAGCTCTCGCTGAAGCGCGCGAACATTTCATTGAAGCGCGCCCCCGCCTTGCGCAGCAGCTCGACAACGGCATTTCCGGGCTTGTCCTCAGAATGGGGCTTGAGCAGCAGGGCTGCGAGCGCAGGCGAGAGCGTCAGCGAGACGATAAGCGAGATCACCGTTGCGGCAGAAATCGTGACGGCGAACTGGTGGTAGAAAGCGCCCGACAGGCCGTTCAGGAACAGCGTGGGCAGGAACACCGCGCACAGCACGAGCACGATCGCGATGAGCGCCATCCCGACTTCGTCCATCGAGGTGCGCGCCGCGTCCAGGCCTGTCAGACCACGCGCAAGGTTGCGTTCAACGTTCTCGACCACGACGATTGCGTCATCCACGACGATGCCGATCGCCAGCACCAGCCCGAAAAGCGAGAGGTTGTTGAGAGAGTAGCCGACCGCCAGCAAGATCGCGAAGGTGCCGATCAGCGAAACCGGGATGGCGACGACAGGGATGACGGCGGCGCGCCAGCGCTGAAGGAACACGATGACAACCAGAACCACGAGCGCGATCGCTTCGAGCAGCGTGTCGCGCACTGCGTCGATCGACTGCGAGATGAACTCGGTCGGGTTGTAGATAATCCGATACTCCAGGCCGGGGGGGAAGGTCTTCGCCGCGGCATCCATTTCCGCTTTCACGGCGGCGGCCGCGGCGAGTGCGTTTGAACCCGGTCGCTGGAACACGCCAAGGAGCACGGTCGGCTCGCCTGACAGATAGGTATTGGAGGCGTAATCGGCGGCGCCGAGCTCGACGCGGGCGACGTCGGAAACACGCACCTGGCGCCCGTCTGGATCGCTGCGGATGACCACATTCGCGAACTGTTGGGGATCGGTCAGCCGCCCCTGCGTTTCGATGTTTATCTGGAATGCATTGCCTGTCGCGTAGGGCGGCTGGCCAAGCGTGCCGGCGGCGACCTGCACGTTTTGCGCCCGGAGCGCGGCGACGATCTCACCCGCAGTCAAGTTGAGCGCTGCGGCCCGGTTCGGATCGATCCACACGCGCATCGCGTAATCGCGCGAGCCGAACAGCTGGACGTCGCCAATGCCATCGAGCCGTGCCAGCCGGTCGCGCACTTGTGAAAGCGCGTAGTTCGACATGTAGCCGCGATCGAGCGAGTGGTTTGGCGAGACGAGGTTCACCACCATCAGGAAGTCGGGCGAGGTCTTCTGCGTGACGATGCCGAGGCGCTGCACTTCCTCCGGCAAACGCGGCACCGCGATCGCAACGCGGTTCTGCACCAGCACCTGCGCGGCATTGAGGTCGGTGCCCTGCTTGAACGTCACGGTAATGGTCAGATTGCCGTCACCCGTCGACTGCGACGACATGTAGAGCATGTTGTCGACGCCGTTGATTTGTTGCTCGATCGGCGCGGCAACAGTCGATGCCACGGTCTCGGCATCGGCGCCTGGATAGGTCGCGTGCACGGTCACGGTCGGCGGCACAATGTCGGGATATTGCGACACCGGCAGGCCGAAATACGCGATCCCGCCCATGACCGTGATGAGGATCGCGATCACCGCGGCAAAAATCGGGCGCGTGATGAAGAATCGCGAGAGTCGCATCAGAAATCTCCGGCGCCCGCGGGCGCTTTGATAGGAAGGCGCTTGAGGATCAGTTGCCGACCAGAGTCGCTTCGCCGTTCAACGGCGCGGGCGCAGGCGCAGCTGCGACCGCTTTGGGAAGAGGTTCGATCTTGCCGGGACGGACCTGCACCTTTGCTCCAGGCAGGACCAATTGCCCGCCGGCAATCACGACGCGGTCGGCGGTCGTCAGGCCGGAGCGGATGACACGCAGGCCATCGATGACGGGACCAAGCACGACCGGACGCGGCGTCACACCGCCACCCTTGTCGGCAACCAGGACGACCTTGCGCGCCTGGTCAGTCTGCACGGCGGCATCCGGCACCAACATCGCAGGCGTTGTTCCGCTTGAGGAGAGCCGCATGTTGCCGAACATTCCGGGGGTCAGGAATTGCGTCGGATTGCTCACCACTGCGCGCAGGCGGATCGTCCCCGAGCGCTCATCGAGACCGTTGTCGGTGAAGTCCAATCGCCCATGCCAGCGATAGTCGGCCTCGTCCTGCAGCTTGATCTCGACTGCGGACTGGGCTGCGCCGCTTTCGCGCGCACGGCGCGCCTTGAGGAACAGCGCCTCGGAAGCATCGAACGTGAAATAAATCGGATCCAGAGCGTTTATGGTCGTCAGAAGCGTACCTTCGGCTCCGTTTCCTCCGCCCTGCACCAGATTGCCTGGATCGATCCGCCGGTACGAGATGCGGCCCGTGATCGGTGCGCGCACCTCGGTGAACCCGACATCAAGCGCACGCGACTGGACCCGTGCATTCGCGGCGGCGAGCGCAGCCTGAGCGGCCTGAACAGTGGCCCGCAGGCGGTCGACATCGCTTTGCGATACCGCGAGGCCTTGCAGACGAAGCGCGCGGCCGTAATTGGTTTGCGCGATTGCCAGGTCGCTGCGCGCGCCCTGCACAGCCGCCCTTGCTTCCGCGAGCGCCGCCACAAATGGCCGCGGATCAATCGTGAACAGCAATTGTCCCTGATGCACGACAGAACCATCAGTGAAATGGACCCCGACGATGGCGCCCGAGACACGCGGCCGCACTTCGACGCTCTTGCTGGCTTCGAAGCGGCCCGAGTAATCGTCCCACTCGGCAACCTGGCGGACGAGGGGGCTGGCGACGGTTACCGTCACTGGAGGAGGTGCGGCGGCCACGGGCGCACCGCGCGATTCAAGGAGGGCCACCGCGCCGAGCAGCGCAAGCGGCAGGGCGATGAGCGAAATCTTCTGCGATCGCGATAGGCCGACCACGATATGCGTTAGGGTCGACCGAGTGCCGTTGCCGGCCTCGAACTTCGATTCCATGTTCACCGGGCTAACCTCCGGCTTTGAGCGGCGCGATTGGAGCGCGCCTCAGCAATGCTCGATTGGACCAGCTGATAGTGATCCAGCGAGTAGCCAGCCGCCACGAACTCGCGCAGCTCCGAGTCCGGCACGTTCCAACGATGATGCCAAGCGTGCACGGCGAGGCGGCGAAGCGCTTCGAGGCGATCGTTAGCGAGCCGGTTGGGCCGGCGTACCCCGAACAGGCTTCGGAGCGCGGTGACGAAACGGCTGGGCTCGCGTAGGCTCGAAAGTGCGTCTTTCTCGGCTATTGCCACGATCGACCACTCCAGGGCGGTGAGGGTTGCCGGAGCAGCGTGGTGCCCTGGTTCGCGGACAACTTGGGGGCGCCGAAACGCTTGCTGTGACCATGCGGGCATTGGCAGACTGGCCATGATCGTTCTCCTCTTTTGACAGGCGCGGTCCTTCATCCCGCGAGGCACGGCAACGCGGGCTGGATTAGGTCCACTGCATTTGAAAACCCGGGGCTACGTCTAACGACCTGACTGTTCACCCAAGTGCGACGATTACGCCTCGCTTTTCCCTTTCTGTACTACTTGGTATAGAAAGCGACGAGCCCGTCGTCAAGAGTTTTTTACCGACCGGTATGGAATCATTCTCGGCGCAGAGACGCCATTACAAAGTGCTGTGATACCTCTCAAACGAAATTCTGTACTGAACGATAAAAATTCTAGGGGAGGTCATAAATTCAGGCGCTGGGCCACATCGCCAGCCCCGTGTCGACCAGGCGATTGAGCTCATCGCGCGTCGCGCCGGAGCCGGCCTGAAGGCAGACGCCCTGGACGATCGCATAGAGAAGATTGGTCAGCGACTCGACATCGATGTGCGCCGGGAGGTCTCCCTCCGTCTTGGCCCGCTCGAACCTCTCGACGAGTGCATGCTTCGCGACTTTGCCTCGTTCCAGCACGTCTTCGCGGATCGACTGGGCTTCTTCGCCGCAGGCGACCGACGTGATCACGCCCAGGCAACCATGCGGCTCGTCGCTGCTGCTGGCATTTTCGACAGCTCCGCGGAGCAGCACCTCTGCAACGCCGCGCGCCGTCGGCTGCTGGAGCGCGCGGCCGATATATTCGAGCTTCTCGCGCTCATAGACATCGAGCGCTTTGCGGAAGAGCGACTCCTTGTTTCCGAAGGCAGCATAAAGGCTGGGCCGGGTAATCCCCATCGCCTCCGTCAGGTCATTCAAGGAGGCTCCCTCGTAACCCTTGGTCCAAAAGACGCGCAAAGCCTTGGCCAGTGCTCCGTCGACGCAGAACTCGCGAGGTCGGCCACGCAGCGTGATAGTGTCAATCTTATTCATATCGAACGGTACATAAATCTATCCCGCGCAAGAATCCAGCCCATTGAAGGGCGACGAATCGTCGCGCGCGTGCGCTCGCGAGGTAACGTATTTAAGACTGTGCTAGCAGTCGCACCTCGCAGCACATTTAAGAGGAACCGGTGGCTATGGGCGTTCTCTCGGGCATCCGGATTGTCGAGATTGCCGGCATCGGGCCGGGGCCATTTTGTGGCATGCTGCTTGCCGACCTCGGTGCAGAGGTCATCCTGGTCGAACGTCAGGAGCAAGATGCCGATCCGCTGGTCGAATTGGGCCCTGCCGCGATCGTGCACCGCGGGAAGCGGTCGATCGCGCTCGATCTCAAGGATCCCGCTTCAATCGAGACTGTGCTCCGTCTGGTGGAAACGGCCGACGGGCTGATCGAGGGCATGCGCCCGGGCGTGATGGAGCGGCTTGGCCTCGGCCCCGATGTTTGCCTCGCTCGCAATCCACGCCTGGCCTACGGCAGGGTGACCGGCTGGGGGCAGGAAGGCCCACTCGCGCAAACGGCTGGCCACGATCTCAACTACGTGGGCCTGTCAGGGGCGCTCTGGTATGCAGGCCAGCCCGGCGAGCCTCCCGTGGCGCCGCCGACACTGACAGGTGATGTGGGGGGTGGAGGACTTTACCTGGCGATTGGTCTGCTCGCGAGCATCCTTCATGTGCGTCAGGGCGGCATGGGACAAATAATTGATGCGGCGATCGTCGATGGCTCAGCCCACCTGACCAGCCTCCTGCTCTCCCTCCGGGCGGCGGGGCGGATGCCGACCGAACGCGGCAAGGGCGTTCTTGACGGCTCGCACTGGTCAAATAGCTATCGCTGTGCTGATGGTCGCGACGTTTGCATCCAGACGCTGGAACCCAGGTTCTATCGCATCATGCTCGAGAAGATCGGACTTGCAGGCGATCCTGACTTCAAGGAACAATTCGATCCGTCGCGATGGCCGGAACAGCGGCGTAAGCTGGCTGCGCATTTCGCTAGCCGGCCGCGCGATGAATGGCTCGCACTCCTTGATGGCTCTGACGCTTGCTATGCTCCGATCCTGTCCCCTGAAGAAGCAGCTCGCCACCCGCACCTGGCGGCGCGGAGCACCTACCTGGAAATCGATGGAATGCTGGCGGCGGCGCCAGCGCCGCGCTTTTCAGGAGGCGACGTAGCGCCGGGATCGGTGCCGTGTCGCGGCGCCGATACTGCCGCTATCCTCGCGAGCCTCAGCTAATGTCCGCAATGGGTGGAAAGCGGACATTAGGCCGAGGGTGACTTCGCGCGCACGAGCGCCGCGGCGGACGCGAGGCTGCTGCGGTGGAGCGCCGCCGCCATGTCGCCCGGATCCGCGAAAGCACGGCCTCGCAACCAACTCTCGACCAGAGCGAGTTGCGCCTCGGCGATGTGAATGGCGCCTAGTCGTGGCGGTAGGACCAGCTCGACAGAACGCTCGCGAAGCCGCTTTTCGACCATTTCGCTCAGCGAGAGAGCCAGGATCCGCCGCGGTGTAGGCGCGAAGATCGCATCGGTCAGCCTTCGGTTTTCCCAGAAATGGTCCAGCACCTTCGCCAATTCGAGGGGCTGATCGTCGCTAGAAACGCATCGCGCGAGCACGACGAAGAACTGCGACATCGAAGCGCGAAGAACGTCCTCCTTGCTGCTAAAATGCTCGTAGAAAGTGGACCGCGCGATGCCTGCCTCGGCCGCGATGCTCTGCACGGATACGTGATCGAAGCCGTTGCGAAAGATGAGCCCCACGAACGCCCTCAGAATCGCGGCGCGCGTGCGCTCTCCTCGGCTTTCGAAGACCATTGTCACCTCGCCATTATCGGACAAATGCCGGCAGATGTCCGCCTGGACGGTCGTTCATCGAACCGCCCGTTCCCGCCAACCGATCCTGACCGTAGCTCCGCGGCATAGTTCAAAGAAGAGCGAGACAGGAACGATGTTCAAGCGACTATCACTTATCGGGGCGGCTGCATCCTTTGCCATTCCGTCGGTTGCCAATGCCCACTCCGTTCCCTCAACCCATTTTCTGGAAACGGCCAAGCCTTATGCGCCTTACGAGATGCTGATCGGCGATTGGTATACCAAGCTCGCGGATCAGCACGCGACGATCCACCAGCGATTCAAATGGGGACCGGGCAAGTCGTACATCCTCTATTCGACCTACATGATTGCCGAAGGCCATCCTGAGCAGCTTCACTTCGAGGGCATGATGGTCTGGAACGGAAAGTCAAAGGCACTCGATTTCCTCTTCGTCCTACAGCCCGGAAGCGGAGCTGAGGAGAAAGGCAGTGTGAAAGCGCAGGCGGATGGCACGATCGTCCGCGAGGTCGAGATGACCGATGACGACGGCGACCTCGAGCACTTCCGCCAGACCTTCCGTAGCGCCGCCGGCGGCAAGTTGGTCACGAGCATGAGCCGCCAGACCGCGAAGGGCTGGGTGACCGATGCACCAGGCGAAATCGTCCACGCAGTGCACGCTCCGGCGACTCCGGCCGTACACGTGACGCGCATGCGCGTCACCTCGGCGTAGTTCTCGGGCTGAAACGCGAGCCGATA
>Ga0207706_10002197_pt1 | contig 19011 bp, 21 predicted proteins | sample KBSC53metaG_FD_184318 | JGI IMG/M metagenome (GOLD analysis project Ga0207706, IMG submission 184318) | Corn rhizosphere microbial communities from Kellogg Biological Station, Michigan, USA - KBS C5-3 metaG (SPAdes) (version 2) | ecosystem: Host-associated > Plants > Roots > Rhizosphere > Soil ... | reverse complement strand
GCGTGGCAAGGGCGTGGGAGCCACGATGGTGCAGCACGCCGAGGATTGGGCGCGCGAGCGAGGTGCGCTCCGAATTTCTCTGACATCGGCTCTTCGTCGCGAGGCCGCGCACGAGTTCTACAAAGCGCACGACTACGAGCACACGGGAGTGCGTCTCACCAAGGTCTTCACAGACAGCCCACCCGGTTCGCGCCGCGAATCAGAGTCCGGGCGTTCCACAACTGACCGGTCCACTTGAATGAAACGCATTTCGATTGTCGTTGGCTGTGCTGTCTCACTTGTCACGACCAGCGTCCATTCACAGGGCATGCGCCAGGCGCCCCTGACATCGGCGCGGGCGTCGCAGCTAGCCGATTCGATTCTTCGCCTGATGACTCTCGAGGAGAAGATCGGCCAGCTGAATCAGCTGCCCGGCCAGGGAACGCAGACAGGCCCTCGTGCGCCTCAAGGTGGTGAGGATCTCGTCCGGAAAGGTGGTGTTGGATCTTTCCTTGGGATCTTCGGCGCCGACTACACCCGCGAGCTGCAGCGAATCGCGACGCAGGAATCCCGTCACAAGATCCCGCTCCTTTTCGGGCTCGACGTCATCCACGGCTTCCGCACGATCTACCCGATCCCGCTCGCCGAGGCGGCGAGCTTCAATCCGGCGCGCGTCGAGCTGTCGGCGCGACAGGCAGCCATCGAGGCAACCGCGCACGGCATCACCTGGACCTTCGCGCCCATGGTCGACATTGCCCGCGACGCGCGTTGGGGACGCATCGCCGAGGGTTCGGGTGAGGACACCTACCTCGGTAGTGTGATGGCTGCCGCTCGGGTGCGAGGCTTTCAGGGCGGCGACGGAGGAACGGGACTCGGAGCTTCGGATGCGATGCTGGCGACTGTGAAGCATTTCGCAGCCTATGGCGGCGCGGAAGGCGGTCGCGATTACAACTCGGTGGAGCTCTCCGAGCGCACGCTCTGGGAGACCTATCTTCCGCCGTACGAAGCGGCAGTGAGGGCGGGCGCAGCGACGGTAATGGCGTCGTTCAACGACCTCGGCGGCGTTCCCGCCCACGAGAGCGACTGGCTGATGGGTGACGTCCTGCGCCAGCGCTGGGGCTTCAAGGGTCTCGTCATCAGCGACTGGGGCGGCATTGGCGAGCTCATTCCTCACGGCGTCGCCGCCAACCGGGGTCAGGCCGCCGCTCTTGGCATGCGCGCCGGCATCGACATCGACATGTCAGACGCCGTTTACGCAGACAGTCTCGCGCCAGCGGTGAGATCCGGCCGCGTACCCGCGGCGCTGATCGATTCCGCGGCGAAGCGAGTACTGCGGCTGAAGTACGCGCTTGGCTTGTTCGAGAATCCTTACCGCTTCAATGACGTCGCGCGCGAACGCCGATACACGCTCGCGCCTGAGCACGTGAGCGGATCCAGAGTCGCGGCGCGCGAAGCGATAGTGCTGCTGAAGAACGCGAACGGGACTTTGCCACTGCGAAAGACGCTGCGATCGATCGCGGTAATCGGTCCGCTGGCTGATGATGCGCGGTCGGTACTGGGAAACTGGGCGGCTGATGGCCACCCTGAGGAGGCGGTGACGGTTCTGGCAGGAATAAAGAACGCGGTCGGCTCGGGCGTGCGCGTAGCCAGCGTGCGCGGCGCACCGGTGGACACAGCGGACACCGCTGGTTTTGCCGCCGCGCGAACCGCAGCGTCTGAAGCGGACGCTGTGGTCCTGGTGCTGGGAGAACGCGAGAACATGAGCGGCGAGGCGTCGAACCGCGCGTCGATCGAGCTGCCCGGATCGCAACGCGATCTCGCACTGGCAGTAATCCGCGCCGCGGCAAACAAGCCGGTGGTGGTCGTCCTCATGAATGGCCGCTCACTGGCGATCCCCGAGCTGGCGCAGGAAGCGCCGGCGATCGTCGAGAGCTGGTTCCTTGGGAACCAGCACGGAAATGCCGTCGCCGACGTCCTCTTCGGCGACTACAATCCCGGTGGGAAGCTTCCCGTTACCTTCCCCCGCGCTACGGGTCAGATTCCTCTCTACTACAACCACCGGAACACCGGACGTCCCGCAGATCCCGGGAACCACTACACCTCGAAGTACCTCGATCTCCCGTGGACCCCGCTTTATCCGTTCGGCTACGGTCTGAGTTACACGACCTTCGGCTACTCGAACCTCCGGCTCTCTACCGCGCGAAAGTCAGCGTCCGATTCGCTCACGGTTTCAGTGGACGTGAAAAACACAGGGAGCCGCGCGGGCGACGAAGTTGCGCAGCTCTATCTCCGGGACGATGTCGCCAGCGTCGCTCAGCCAGTGAAGAGTCTCAAGGGATTCCGGCGCGTCTCGCTGCAACCGGGCGAAAGTCGAACGGTGACCTTCAGGCTCGGCCCCGATGCGTTCTCACTTTACGATCGCCAGATGCGGAGAGTGGTCGAGCCCGGGACGTTCACCATTTATGTGGGAACGAACTCCGACGAACTGACCAGCGCGCGACTGGAGATCACGGGTAATACGCTCGTGTTGGCGCCGACGACACCGCGCTTTCGCTGACGAGGACACACGTGCAAAAGCAGCTCGCCGCAGTGCTCGAGTCACTCGAAGCCGCGCAGGATCGCCTGCGTCGCCTGAGCGATGGAGTCTCCGACGCCAAATGGAAGCAGCATCCGGGACCCGGCCGATGGTCGGCAGGTGAATGCGTCGAGCATCTCAACATCACCTCAAAGAAGTACCTGCCTCTCCTGCGCGATGCGCTGGTAGAGGCGAGGCAGCTCAATCGACCAGCGCCGAAGCACTATCGGAAAGATCCTCTGGGCTGGTTCATGTCGAAGATGATGGCACCGCTGCGCCACATCGGGAAACTGCGGCTGATTCCCGTCAAGACGATGCCTGATTTCGTTCCATCGGGAAGCAAGCCTCGGGGAGAGCTGCTCTCCGAGTTCGTCCGACTGCAAGGCGAGCTGATTACAATCGTGAGAAAAGCGGACGGCTTGCCCCTCGATCAGATCTCGATCGTTTCACCCTTCGGCGGCAAGATGAAATACAACGCGTACGCGGCGCTCACGATCATTGAACAGCACCAGCACCGGCACCTGCAGCAGGCCGAGGAGGCTGCGCGGTAAGAGACTAGGCGACCGTGACTGTAAAGGTCAGCGGCAGGAGGCCCGTCACTTTCGCCTGGATAATCACCGTTCCAGTAGTAGTTCCGGAGGTGTAGCTCACGTAGGCGATGCCGCTGTCGTCCGTGATGCTCGAAGTTGCACCAAGGGTTCCGCCACCGGAGACGATCGACCAGTTCACGGTGACATTCTTGATTCGCTCACCAAACTGGTTGACCACAATCGTCCCCAGATCTGTCGGCAAGGGTGTCGAAGGGGCGACGGTCTGGTTGTCACCTTGATATCTGATCATGGCGCTCGGGTCGGACACATCGGTATCCAGCGAGCATCCGCCGAGGAGCACCGAAGCCGCCAACAGGGCAAATCTGGGGATGGCGGCGAAACGACGAACGGATCTGAGCATGAGTTTTCTTCCTTTACCTGTGACGACGGTTGGACAGGTGAGCGTCGTGAAGTTAAAGCCACCGCAACCGGGAAGCCAAGCCAATCGGCATGGTTGTTTTTCCCGTGTCGGGCTGTCACGATTCGAAGATGCCGCGCAGTCCCCTTCCCCGCGTTCGCAAGCTGGCGCTTTCACTACCCGAGGCCCACGAGGTCGAAGCCTGGGGGGAGCCTACGTTCCGAGTGAAGAACAAGATCTTCGCCATGTATGCCGACGCCGGCAATCATCACGGCGATGGCAGGCCGGCCGTCTGGTGCAAGGCCAGGGCAGTCAACCAACGCCTGATGATCGACGCGGCCCCTGATCGATTCTTCTCGCCTCCGTACGTTGGGCCAAGCGGCTGGGTCGGCGTCTATCTCGACAAGGATGTCGATTGGGAAGGTCTGCTCGATCTTCTCCGCGACGGATATCGCATGACCGCGCCCAAGAAGCTGTTGGCACTATTGAAAGAGTGATGGAGCGAGGACGATGGCAATACGAGTAGTGCGACTCGGCGAGGACCGCATCCCTGGCGAAGGACTGAGGCTGGGAACGGTGCGCCGCCCGCCAAGGGGCGTGCGGAAGGAGCACTACGCCGCGCGCAACTACTATGACGCCTGGCTGCCCGAGCTCGCGCCCAGTGCCGATCTCGTTTCATGGGCGCTGTCGGAGCCGTTCAACGACAAACGCTGGGCCCGATACGAAAAGGCGTACCGCAGCCAGATGCGCGAGCCCTCGGCGCAGCGATTGATAGCGATGCTGGCCGCCCTCTCACACCAGACCAACCTTTCGGTTGGCTGTTACTGCGAGAACGAAGTGCGCTGTCATCGCTCGATACTGCGCGAGCTGCTGGTGGAGGCGGGCGCGGCGTTGGCCTAGCCTTCCTCGAAGGTTTGTTGATTTGCGGAGCGATGGCCGCGAGTCATTATTAGATGCATACGCCACCCGGGAAGCCAATGCAGAATCCGGACGGAAATCGCCCGCGCCTTCGCTCCAATCGCGAGATCGCGATCCACGTGTCCGACCTGGAACGGGCGGAAGCGTTCTATGGACGGCTTCTTGGGTTCAGACTGGTAAGACGCACGCTCGATCAGCTCGAGTTCGACACGGGTGAGCTGCGGCTTTATGTGAACCGGGATGCCTCGAACCAGATCTCATACATCCCGTCGTTCGATGTCGAGGACTATCACGAGGCGCGTCAGTTTCTCGAGGCCGCCGGCTGCAGGATGAGATTCGCCGGCGATCAGGCGGTTCCGTACTTCGAGGATCCATTCGGGTTCGTCTTCGACATCATCGAGCGGCCCGCCAGGATCACGGCCTGACAATGCTCGATCCCGATCCGGAAAGTTCTCCACCCCTCAAGCGTCCGGCGCGCAACTCGAGATTTCTGATTACGCTGATCGTGGTGATGGCCGCGATCGTCGCACTTCAGTACAGCGCGCGGCCAATCTTCGCGCGCGAGCAGACGAGCATGTTGTGGGGGATGCTCACAGGGCTCTTTATCGGTGGGTTTGTTTTCGGGTGGTTGAAGAAGCCGTGAATTTTCTCGGCGTAGAGATCGCGACACAATCTGGCTTGGTTCAATACTGAAGCGGGGAGCTGTTAGCAGGTCAGCTTTACAGCGAGGAGTCGTCACAACTGGCGTTAGAGTGTGAGCCGGGAGCTCCAAGCTCGCTGTTAGCTCACCGCTGATGGGTACGTGTGGCAGGGAGCTCCGAGCTACTCAGCTGACAAAGCTATCAGCTCCCCGCTTCCGTTCTGTGGATGCCGGCCAAGCCAGCCGAGTCTCTACGCCGAGACAGATAGGACCTCGACCCCCCTCGCCGTAACTCTATGCGACACCAGCGGCAACAGGGAAACGCTCTCGTCCCCAATCCGAATCGCTTCGTCGAGCGCTGAGCGTCCGATCTCGATTCCGTCGGCGGTGCGGGCGTGGATCGTAGCCAAGGGCTGTCCTTTCTCCACCCTCTGCCCCGGCTTGGCCTTGATCACGAATCCGACGGCATGGTCGACGGTTTCTTCCATCGTCGTTCTGCCGCCCCCCAGCCTTATCACTCCATAACCAACTGCCCGCGGCTCGACGCTCTGGATCACTCCGCCACGTTTTGCCTCGAAGTTGGCGCAGTGCGGTGCCTTCGCCAGCAAAGTTGGATTGCGGACCACGCGCGCGTCCCCGCCCTGCGCCTTCACGATCTCCTCGAACTTGGTGAGTGCGCGGCCAGAGGCGATCGCGTCGTCCATCATGGCCCTCGCGTCTTCCCGCGTGCTCGTGATTTCTGCCAGCACGAGCATCTCGGCACCGAGGGCCATCGTCACCTCGATCAGATCGGCGGGACCACTGCCTTTCAACACGTCGACTGCCTCAATGATTTCGAGAGCATTTCCGCACGCCTCACCCAGAGGCCGATCCATTGCCGTCAGCAGCGCCACAACCGGACAACTGTGATTCGCGCCCAGGTCAATCATCGCCCGCGCCAATTCGAGCTCGTCTTCCAGCCGCGGGAGAAACGATCCGGAGCCCCGTTTGATATCGAGCACCAAACCGGTCAGCGATTCCGAGATCTTCTTGCTCATGATGCTGGCGGCGATCAGCGGAATCACTTCCACGGTCGCCGTCGCGTCGCGGAGAGCGTACAGCCGCCGGTCGGCGGGGACGATCTCGTCGGTCTGACCGATCATGGCGCAGCCGATCTTCGCGACCTGCCTTTCCGTCTCGGCCAGGGAGAGACGGGTGCGGAATCCGGGGATCGACTCGAGCTTGTCGAGCGTGCCCCCCGTGTGCCCCAGCCCCCGTCCCGACATCATCGGCACCGCCACGTTCAGCGATGCAATGAGAGGTGCGAGTATCAGCGATGTTTTATCGCCGACCCCACCGGTCGAGTGCTTGTCGACGCGCTGCAGCGGCAGCCGGGAGAAATCGAGCTTTTCCCCGCTCTCCAGCATTGCTTCCATCAGCACGTTCATTTCAGGGCGATCGAGCCCCTTGAAGTAGATGGCCATCAGCAGGGACGCCATCTGGTAGTCGGGGACTTCCCCGGCCGTATAGCCTTGAATCAGCTCCCGGATTTCAGCGGGCTCCAGGCGCCCGCCGTCGCGTTTGCGTTCGATCAGACGGGGAACGATCATTTAGGCCCAGCCGGTGTACTTGTAGCGAACAACGTCACCTCGTCTTCGGAGTCCCATAATGCGCGCCCTACAGCTCGTGTCTGCAGGAATTTTGCTCGCCGCTTCTGTCGCTGGCGCTCAGACCGCTGCCGACCACATCGCCATCGCAGACAAAGAATACGTCGCGATGAACGCTGCCGCTGCCTTGCAGCACTATGAGGCAGCGATCAAGGAAGACCCGAAAAACTACGAGGCATTGTGGAAGGCCTCGCGTTCCGCGGTCGACCTTGGATCGTACGAGCGTGACGATGACAAACGCGACGCCTGGTTCAAGAGCGCCGAGCAGTATGCTCGTCAGGCCGTCGCCCTGAATCCAGGCGACGACGAGGCGCACTTCAGTCTTGCTCGCGCACTGGGAAAGGCGGCGCTGAGCCAGAGCCCGAAATCGCGCATCAAGTACGCCAAGGATGTCCGCAACGAAGCGCTCGCCTGCCTCAAGATCAATCCAAAGCACGCCGGCTGCCTGCACGTCATGGGAATGTGGAACGCCGAGGTGATGCGCCTCAACGGATTCACCAAGATGCTCGCCAAGAATTTCCTCGGCGGGCAGATCTTCGATTCAGCGAATTGGGCCGAGGCCAAGCGGTACATGGAGGAGTCGGTCGCCAACGAGCCCGACCGCATCGTGCACCACATCGATCTGGCGGGCGTTTACCGGGATACGGGCGATAAGGAGAAGGCGCGGGCCGAGTGGCAGGCCGTCATGAAAATGCCCAACCGGGATTTCAACGACCGACACTACAAGGCGGAAGCGGACGCGGGCCTGAGCGGCCGCTAGGTCTTCAGCGCCGCGCGCGCGGCTTCGTCTTCAGCTTCTCTCTCTTCTGCGGCGAGCTCGAGCTCCTGGGCGAGCTCGTCCCAGATATCGTCATCGCCACGCAGGGTTCTGACACGGTGGGCGATTCTCCCCCGCGTCTCGTCGCCACTCGCCGGCGCGAATAGGATAGCGACGGCAGCTCCGAGAATTGCCCCCACGGCGATCCCCGCTGTAAACAACCCGATGTTATCCCAGTCAGGAACCATTCTGGCCGGCAGGCCATTTTCTCTGGGCTGGGGAATGGATCCGGGGGCTGGCGCCTTCGGAAGCGAGGCTGCCGAACCGGTGTCGGTGGGCGAATTAAACATAGAGCGTAAGTCGGGGATGGTAAGAAATTTGCCCTACTCAATCCCAGCAATAGCCGTGCGAGGATACTGAATGAGCAGTTCAGGTAAAATGGTATTACTTGTGGAAGACAACGAGGACAACCGGATTGTCTATTCCACGATTTTGAAGCACTTTGGGTACGAGGTAACTGAAGCTCTCAATGGCGAGGAAGGGATAGCAAAGGCTCGATCGGAAAAGCCCGATTTGATCCTCATGGATATCTCTATTCCAATCATTGACGGCTGGGAGGCAACCCAGGTGCTGAAGCACGATCCGTCCACGAAGCAGATTCCCATCATCGCGCTGACAGCGCACGCGCTCGCGTCCGATCGCGAGAAGGCGATGGAGGTCGGCTGCGACGGATATCTCGCGAAGCCCTGCGAGCCGAGGGCCGTCGTCGCCGAAGTTCAACGCTTCCTCGGCAAAAACAATGGAGCGTAGCAAGAAAGCCCGCATTCTTGTCGTAGACGATCACGAAGACAACATCGAGCTCCTCCGCGCTCGCCTCGAGGCGCGCGGCTACGATGTTGATGGAGCCAACGACGGCCAGGCAGCTCTCGACCAGGTCGACCGCGTCTGCCCCGACCTGATTCTCCTCGACGTCATGATGCCGAAGATGGACGGAATGGAAGTCGTCCGTCGGCTGAAAGCAAAAACGGCGGCCAATCAGCTGCCGTTCATTCCGGTGATAATGCAGACCGCGCTCGATTCGACTGAAAACAAGGTCGAAGGCCTCGACGCGGGCGCTGACGATTACATCACCAAGCCCATCAACTTTGCCGAGCTGGAAGCGCGGGTGAACTCGCTGCTGCGCATCAAGGCGCTGCAGTCCTCGCTGGCGCAGAGAGAACGGGAGCTGTCGGAGTTGAACGACAGGCTGCGGCAGATTTCCCTCACTGATGGCCTTACCCAGGTCGACAACCGCCGGTCACTTGAAGAGCGGCTGCAGGAGATGTGGCAGCACTCGGTCAGGCTGCACGAGCCGATTGCGCTCGTCATGTGCGACATCGACAAGTTCAAGAGTGTGAACGACACCTATGGGCACCAGGCCGGCGATTCGGTCCTCAAGGAATTCGCTCACGTTCTCAAGTGCGAAGCGCGTGAGATCGACAGGGTGGGCAGATACGGCGGAGAAGAGTTTCTCCTGATTCTGCCCGGAACTGTGCTCGACGCCGCTGTAACATTCGCCGAGCGGCTGCGTGAGAAGGTGGCTAGCCATACCTTTGAGTACTCCGGTGGAACTCTCACCCGGACAATGAGCTGCGGCGTCGCCGCTTCACCGCATCCACGCGTGAAGGATCAGGAAGCGCTCTTGCGGGCGGCGGACGATGCTCTCTACGTGGCCAAGGAAACGGGTCGCAACCGCGTGATACGGTTCGATGGCCCGGATTTCAACGCCCACATGCAGAGTAAGGGAAACGAGAATTCGGATGGCGAAAAGGCAGGCAGCAAAGCAGGCAGCACGGGAGTCAGCAATCCGCCCGGATCACCCCCGCGAGTCACAGCCTCCTCGGAAGGCCCAAGAGCCTCAGCTTAGCCGCGCCGCTGAATTGCGGGTGATCCTCACCCGCGCCGCGCACGATTACTACGTCCTCGATCGTCCGACCATGTCGGACGCGGCTTACGACAAGCTCTTTCGCGAGCTGCAGGATCTCGAAAGACAGTTCCCCGAATGTCTCGCGCCTGATTCTCCCACACTCCGCATCGGCGCCGAAGTCCAGAGTCAGCTCGCAAAACACGAGCATCTGCGCCCGATGCTCTCCCTCAGCAACGCCTTCGACGACGAAGAGCTGCGCGCCTGGGAGGAGCGCCTGATGCGCATCGCGGGCGACGACGTGAAGAAATCGGGATACACCGCGGAGCTCAAGATCGACGGCACCGCCGTGGCGCTGACCTACGAAAACCGGCTGTTCATCAAGGGAGCAACGCGCGGAAACGGATCGATCGGTGAAGAGGTGACGGTCAACCTGCGCACAGTGCGCGATGTGCCGCTCCGTCTTCACGAGTCCGCGCCGAGCGGCCGGATCGAAGTGCGTGGCGAGATTTATTTCCCCTTTGACCGCTTCGAGGAAATGAATGAAGCGCGCGCCCGCGCCGGCGATCCTGTTTTCGCCAACCCGCGCAACGCGGCCGCCGGCAGTCTGCGTATGCTCGATCCGGCCGTCACTGCGTCACGTCCGCTGCGATTTTTTGGCTACTCGGTAGCTGCTCCCGACGGTGAAGAACTTCCTTTCGAGACGCAGACTGATTTGCTGGATGCGCTCGCCGAGTGGGGAGTTCCGGTCGCACCACATCGCAAGCGGGCGAGGACGCTCGAGGAAGTCGAGAAGTGGGCGTACGATCTCGAGCACAAGATCCGCAGCGAGCTGAACTTCGCCATCGACGGCGGAGTAGTGAAAGTGGATTCGCTCCGCTTGCAGGAAGAACTGGGCGTCGTCGGCGGACGGGAGCCGCGCTGGGCGATCGCGCGCAAATTCGCGCCTGATATCGCGGAGACGAAGCTGCTGGATATTCAGGTGAACGTAGGCCGCACCGGAGCGATCAACCCGTTCGCGGTTCTCGAGCCGGTGGAGATTGGTGGAGTGGTAGTCAAGCTGGCGACTCTGCACAACGAAGATCTGATTCGCGCCAAGGCGCTGAGAGTCGGCGACGTCGTGCAGGTAAAACGCGCCGGGGAAGTTATTCCACAGATCATCGCGCGCGTGCCGGATCCCGATCGTGACAAGCTGCCGATCTGGACGATGCCGGATGTGTGTCCGTCGTGCGAAACTCCGCTCACCAGAGATCCCGACGAGGCGGCGATCTATTGTCCGAACGTCGCCTGTCCGGGCAGGCAGCTCGAGGGGCTCGTTCATTTCACTTCGCGCGGCGCGATGGATATCCGCGGGCTCTCGTATGCGCGGATCGAGCAGCTCATTCAGGAAGGCCTCGTCAGGGATCAGGGCGACATCTACGGGCTGACGAGAGAGAAGCTGCTGGATCTCGAAGGCTACGCCGACAAGGGAGCGGATGCGCTGATCGCAGCCATCGAGGCGTCCAAATCCCAGCCCCTCAACCGGCTGCTGAATGCACTCGGCATTCGACACGTCGGAGCAATCGCAGCGCAGCTGCTCGCGCAGCACTTCGGGACGATGGATGCACTGATGTCGGCGACAGCGGATGACATACTCAATGTGAGAGGCATCGGCGCCACGATCGCAAACGGAGTGGTTGCATACTTCTCCGATCCGAGCGGACGACGTCTCGTGGAAAAACTCAGAGCGGCGGGCGTCAGCTTCACCGAGCCGCGCGCGGTGGCGGCGGGTGGGGCGCTGAGCGGAAAGACTGTCGTCATCACCGGTACGCTGCCGACGCTGAGCAGAACCAAAGCCACGTCGGTAATCGAAGCAGCGGGCGGGCGCGTGACTGGGTCGGTATCGAAGGCGACTGATTTTCTCGTCGCCGGCGAAGAAGCTGGAAGCAAACTGGAGAAAGCAAAAAGTCTCGGCGTCGAGGTAATCGACGAGGCCGAGCTCTTGCGTCGAGTCGGATCCACCGCAACATCTTCCAGCTGAAATCGTCTACCTCGGCATGACATCACCTGCAACTCCCGAATTGATTGGCCTGGCGCAGCGCACATTGCGTGAGCTGCGCCTGCGCGTTGCCGGCGCCAGCGGCGGCGGACCAAATGCGCTGAACGAAGCGGGCTACGCCGGCGCGGCGTCGCTGTTCGACGCATTCGAGACCTGGCTCTCCGATCGCGGCTCCAGCAAAGCGGAGGAACTCCCGATCGACGAGTTCTCAGCTCTCGCCGGAGAATTTTTCCGGGCGGCCGGCTGGGGACGAGTCACCTTTCGCTCCCTCCACGATGCTCTGGCAGTAATCGACATCGAGGGATGCTGGGAGGCGCAGCTCCACGGCGAAGGCGAGCGCGGCTGTCATCTCACCACGGGCACGCTGGCGGGATTCCTTGGCTGCCTGGCGGATTACCCGGTGGCGGTGATGGAGATCGAGTGCAGCGTCGGAGGAACCGCGCGGTGCCGGTTTCTGGCGGGAAATGCGGAGATGCTCGAGCACGCGTACGATCGAGTTTCGCGGGGAGAGAGGTGGGAGTCCATCGGCGCTGGCGAGTTTTGATTGCGGACTGCGGGGAGCGGACCAACTAATCAGTCCGGACTGCGGACTAATTGCGGATTGCGGACAACTGCAACTACATCTGCTGGGCGCTGATCGCTGCTGCGCTGCACGCTGACCGCTGCGAACGACGGGACAGTGGTGGGATCTTACGGCGCCACGTGCCTTTCAGGTTCGCGTCCAGCTCGCACGTCGGACTCAGCTTGCATTTCGGAATCCGGCTCGATCGGTTCACCCAGCGCCCAGCCACCAGCTAGAGACTAGAAAGGCACGTGGAGTCTTAAGATTCCAACACTGTCCCGTCGCTTGCAGCGGTCAGCGTGAAGCGATAGAAGCGTTCAGCGCCCAGCAGATGTAGTTGCAGCTTCGTAGCCGCGCTCCGTGCCCGCAGATGTAGTTCAGCTTCGCAGCCCACGCTCAGGGCGCGCAGGTGCGGTTGCAGCCTCGCTAAATCCTTGAATCTCCCAGCGCCTCGGCGTAGAGCGGATTCGGCCTGAGCTCGCCGTCGACGAGTATCTCTCTGTCCCACGGCAGCACGATCGTCGCTTCGGTGGCGATGGCGTGGAAGTCGGGCGCAAAGTCACCCGTCCGAAATGCAACGGCGGTGCGAATCTCGGCGGCACCCGCTTCCTGCACCGCCGAAATCGCCAGGCGCAGGGTGTCGCCGGAATCGCAGGTCTCGTCGACGACAAGCACGCGCTGTCCTTTGACTTCACGCGGAGCGCTGCCGAAGACCTCCGGAGCCTCGCGGGCGCGGGCCGCCTTGTACTTGCGGCTCACCACCAGCGAGTGGAACTCGCGCCCGAGAATTGCCGCAATCACGGCACCGGGAATCACGCCAGCGGTGGCGATCCCGATAACGATCTCGGGATCGTAGGCGCGGGCCACCTTGAGGGCGAGTCCACGCGAAAGCTCGCCGAAGAACGGCCATTCGATTTCCAGCACGCCTTTGGCAGCATCCACTGTCCGTTTACGTGGTGACATTTCGCTCTCAAACTGTTCAGGGAAAAGCAGTTAGGTTAAGCTAGCCCTCTCACATCATAGTCGGTAGATTCGACCAAATGTCATTCTGGGACCGCCTCACAGGCGGCAGCAAGCCGAAACCTCAGCCCGATAATCTCGACTACCTCAGCGAGGCGCTCGCGCTCGAACGTCAGGGCGATTACGACGCCGCGCTGACGTCATACCGGCTCGCCCTCAGACAGAAGCCGAATAACCACAAGGTTTTGCAGAACATGGCCATCGCCTACTCGAAGCTCGGCCAGCTCGACGAGGCGATTCGTTGCTACAGACGCGCCCTGGCTATCGAGCCCAAGCTTTCCGGCGCGCACTACGGCCTAGCGTTTCTACTTCTCAGGCGCGGCGATGTCAGCGACGCTGCCTATCATCTCGAAGCATTTCTCATGGATCCGCCACGGAGCCCGGAAGCAGAGCGGTGGGTGAAGCACGCGCAGAAAACGCTCGACGAGATGAAAGGATCCGAGCCGCAACCTCCCCAATCCGCTTCCGCGAATCCCAAACTAAAAACCAGCGAGTATCCGGGGATTCTAGAGTAGAATGGGAGCTGTCCTCGCCGTCGTAAGCCAGAAGGGAGGAGTCGGCAAAACCACCACCGCAGTCAATCTCGCCGCAGCCTTCGCGCGACGCGGGATGAAGACGCTGCTGATCGATGTCGATCCGCAGGGCTCGGTGCGCTACGGCTCAGGCCTCGCTCGCGGACACGATACCGCGGGATTTGCCGACTATCTGAACGGAGACCGAAGTCTCCGCGAGATCATTCTTCCCACGGCCCTGCCGTGGCTGAGAGTGATTCTCGCGGGGTCAGTTGCCGATTCGGCGGACCACTCCGGATACGCGGGCATGGTACGGGAGACCAACGTTCTCCAGGAGCTGCTGCATATGGCAGAGCAGCGCTGTCAGGTCGTGGTCGTCGACACACCGCCGGGCCTGGGGAGCATCACCAGAAAAGTGCTGGGCGCTTCCGAACACGTCATCGTACCGCTGCAGTGCGAACCTCTGGCGCTGCAAACTACGCCGCAGATTCTGCGCATGATCCAGGACATTGTGAACGTCAACGACAGGCTGACGCTCGACGGCATACTGCTGACTATGTACGAGCAGAACAATCCGGCCAGTGACCGGGTAGTGGATTATGTGAAGCGACACCTACCTGCCAACATCGTCTTCGATGTCGTCGTTCCCCGCACCGTCGCCACCGCCGACGCCTTCGCCGCCGGACAGCCGGTGGTAGTGCGCACTCCAGCCGACGCCGCCGCGCAGGCATACGTCAACCTCGCGACGATATTGGCCGATCGGCTGGTATGAGAAGTCGCGCTGAAATGTTCGTGCAGCTGCACCGCTCGCACCGCGCGCGAGGCCTCGCCGTCGTACTCGCGTTCGGCGCTGCGATTCTCGTCGCCGCTGCAACAGCATGCCACGATCTGAGCGGATCGTCTGCTTCGATTCTCTCGATCCGATTCGATTCACTGCCAAATACGTCGGTCGTTGTCGGCGACACGCTGCGCGATACGACAGGCGCGATCGCCCTGCCAGTGGTCCACGCCTTCAACTTCGAGGGCGTAGAGATCCCTCCGCCCGAAGTCCATTTTCTGTCTCCCGATACCGGCGTCACTGTCGACAGCGCGACTGGGGTCATCGTCGGGGACAGCCTGCGCTCCACGCCGGCACGAATCGTCGCGACGGTAGAGGGCCTCCAGGCAATTCAGCGGCTGGATGTCACGCTTCGCCCGGATCTGATAACCGGTCAGAACGTGCTGGACAGCGTTCTTTATTCGATCACCGACACGACGCTCAACGTGTCTCCGGCTGTGACAGTCAAGCTCACCCACGGAACAGCACCAAACGACAGCGCCGTCAAATCGTACATCGTGAGCTTTCAGATTGTGTCGCAGCCGGATCCCCCGCCGGGAGGGCCGCCACTCGGCGAGCTGGTAAACGACGGCGGCAAGGCGTCAATCATTGACACGACCGATGCTTCAGGGATAGCGGGAAGAAAGATCCGGCTGCACCTTGGTGGCCTCACCTCTGGCACGCAGGTCGATTCGATCATCGTCAACGCAACGGCCAAATTCCGCGGAATTCCTGTGACCGGAAGCCCGGTCCGGCTAGTCGTGAAGTTGAAGCCGCGCAGCTAAAGCCCTCGGAGGAAACTGATGGTGCAAAGTGAAGGTAGAGGTGGACCGCGGCCCGCTCCGGGCACGTTAAATCAACTCTTCTTCGATGCCGTAGCGAAGTTCAACCGCCCCGATGCGTTGCAGGTCAAGGTGGGCGGATCGTACAAACCGATCTCCCACTCGGAAGTCGCCGATCGCGTGAGGCACGCCGCGCGCGGCCTTTCATCGCTGGGCGTTCGCCGCGGCGATCGTGTCGCGATTCTATCGGAGAATCGACCGGAATGGGCGATCGCCGACTTCGCGTGCCTCACCGGCGGCATGACCGACGTGCCGATCTATCCCACGATTCCATCGGACCAGATCGCCTACATCCTCAAGGACTCAGGCGCCGTCGCAATTTTCGTATCCAACAAGGAACAGGCGGAAAAGATTCGCCAGATCCGCGACAGCGTTCCCACACTCAAGAGCATAATCGGCTTCGACGAGATTCCCGGACTCACCAACATGTCGATCGCCGAGCTCGAGAAGCGCGGCGCGCAGGGCGAGAGCAAGGGTTCCATCGCCTCTTATCGCGAGGACGCGCTCCTCACCAAGCCTGACGACATCGCGACCATCATCTACACATCCGGAACGACGGGTGAGCCGAAGGGCGTGATGCTCACTCACGACAACATCTACTCGAACGTGGCCGCTTCGCGGACCAAGATTCCATTCGAGGGCGACGACACCGCACTCAGCTTTCTCCCGCTCTCGCACATCTTCGAGCGCATGGGTGGCCACTATCTCATGTTCGCCACCGGCACCTCGATCGCGTACGCGGAGTCAATCGACACCGTCCCGGTGAACCTGGCGGAGGTGAAGCCAACGATCGTGCTTTCGGTGCCGCGGCTTTACGAAAAGATGTATGCGCGGATCCTCGAGACCGCGCTCACCGGCGGTTTTCTCAAGAAGAAGATCTTCTTCTGGGCCCGCGGCGTCGCCGAGCGCTGGGCTAACGAGAAGCTCGCGGGGAGAGAGCCGACCGGTCTGCTGGCAAAGCAGTACGGCATCGCGCAGAAGCTCGTGTTCTCCAAGCTCAAAGCGAGGACGGGTGGACGGCTTCGCTATTTCGTCTCCGGCGGCGCGCCACTCTCGCCCGAGATCAACAAGTTCTTCTACGCGGCTGGTCTGGTGATTCTCGAGGGTTACGGCCTCACCGAGACTTCACCCGTGATCGCTGTGAACACTCCCGACAATTTCCGCATTGGCACGGTCGGCAAGCCGATTGATGGAGTGGAGGTGAAGATCGCGTCCGACGGCGAGATCCTCACGCGCGGCCCCCACGTGATGAAGGGCTACTTCAACAAGCCGGAGGCGACCCGCGAAGCAATCGAGCCGGATGGCTGGTTTCACACCGGCGACATTGGCGAGCTCCGCGACGGGTTCCTGGCGATTACCGATCGCAAGAAGGACATCATCGTCACCGCCGGCGGCAAAAACATCGCCCCGCAGCCCCTCGAGAACAAAGTCAAAACCAACAAGTACGTCGCTCAGGCGGTGATGCTCGGCGACAAGCGCAAATTCCCGTCGATGCTGATCGTGCCGAACTTCGACCAGCTGGAGAAGTGGGCGATGCGTCACAACATCATCTGGACCGATCGCGCTCAGCTGCTGCGGATGCCAACGATTCAGGCGAAGATCGAAAAAGAGGTCAACAAGGAGCTCGAGGGAGCGGCGCACTTCGAGATCCCGAAGAAGATCGGCTTGCTGGAGCACGATTTTTCGATCGAGAGCGGCGAGCTGACACCGACGCAAAAGGTTAAGCGGCGCACGATCGACAAGAACTACAAGCAGCTGATCGACTCGCTCTACGAAGAAGCGGAGAAGATAGGCGTCACCGACCAGCACGCCATCGCCTGACGCCGCGGTTTCTTACTGAGCCGGGCCACTCCGCGCGTAGCGCAGGTTGTACCACCAAATGGCTTTGCTCAGTGCGCCATCAGCGGCAAACTGGAATGGCACACTTACGCCGAGTGCCGCGACGCCTATCCCGAGCAGCACCCCGTTTGCGTGGCTGTTGGAAGCCGACGTCGCCGCCCCTACAGCGCCAACGAGAAGCGCAAGCAAGCCGACATCGGTAAATACTGCTCCGATGCGACGAAGTTGAACGGCGCGTTGGGCAGCTACCGCAACCGAATCAGCTCCGGCGTATTTGCCGTCGTTGGCCCCGAGCGCGGCACCGATGTCGTGCGGGAAAAAAGAGTTCAGATTGTCCACAGTCTCGCCGGAAATGCCGCGCACGATTGCCAGGCCGTTCCATCTCGGTGCGATGGTCAGCGCGCAGGTCTGATAGTCACAGGCGCTGCCGCCGACCGGAGCACTCTGGGCATTGCCGACGCGCGCAGCCGTCAGCGTGGCTGCGACGACCGTGGCCAGAAAGATCTTCATCAGCGCCTCTTCATGTTCGCAGATCCGCCGCACCGCGTCGACGTACAGGAACCAATGAATAGGCGATTAGTTCGACCCCGCCTTGTAGACGCGGACGTAATCAACCAGCATCGTCGCCGGGAAGATTGCGTCCGAATTGGGATCGCCATCGAAGTGGCCGCCAACAGCGAGATTGAGAATCAAAAAGTAAGGCTGATTTAGAATCGGTCGGCCGTAATGACTCATTTCGTCGCTCGAAACCGCGAAGTGGGCAACGTTGTCAACGTAGAATCTGACCGAGCCCACGTCCCATTCGACTGTGTAGATGTGGAAATCGTCGGTGAGGTTGGCGTTAGTCTGAACCTGGCGATGCTGGAACGGCGTGTTACCGGAATAACCGGGTCCGTGAACCGCGGAGCTCGAGATCGTCGGCTCGCTTCCTTTGTTCTCCATTATGTCCAGCTCGCCGCAGCCTGGCCACGGAATCGCGGGAAAGTCAGCGCCGAGCATCCAGAAGGCCGGCCATAGGCCCTGGCCCGCTGGAAGCTTGATCCTCGCCTCGACGCGACCGGGCTGGGCGAGCAGCTTGCCGCGCGTGTGGATCTTTCCCGACCGATAGCGACAGGCGCCGTAGTAGCAAGTCGTGCCGGCGGGCGCGATGCGCGCCGTAATCGCCAGCTGACCCTGGCCATTGATCGCGACGTTGTCGGTTGAGGTCGAGTAGTACTCTTTCTCGTTATTTCCCCAACCGCAGTTCCCGCTCTGACAGCCGTCGCCGACGTCATAGTTCCACTTCGTCGCATCAACGGCCGAGCCCGCGGGTCCATCGAATTCGTCGCTCCACACCTGAGTCCAGGTGACCGTGGGCGGAGTCGCCGGCGGCGGAGTCGTCACCGCAGGCGTGCTTCCGCCGCACGCGAGAAGCGCGGTCGACATAGACAAAGCCAAGCCTGCTAAATGATGTTTACGTCCGGTGATTTTCATCCTGGACCGGCTCCAACCCCGGGGATTCGTGATACGTTATTGACGCAACGTTTCCAGCACAAACGCACACAGTCGAACGGGCACTCACATGACAAGGCACGCCAACATACTCGGAACCGTCGGCAACACGCCGGTTGTGAAAATCAACAGGGCAGCGCCGGCCAACGTCAATCTCTACGTCAAGATCGAAGCCTTCAACCCACTTGGCTCGGTGAAAGACCGTCTCGCGCTCGGAATCATCGAAGACGCGGAGAAGAGGGGGCAGCTCAAACCAGGAATGACCGTCTGCGAAGCGACCAGCGGGAATACCGGCATTGGGCTGGCAATGGTTTGCGCGGCGAAAGGATACCCATTGGTTGTGACGATGGCGGAATCATTCAGCATCGAGCGCCGCAGACTGATGCGATTCCTGGGGGCGAAGGTGATACTGACGCCTGCACCCGAAGGTGGCACGGGGATGGTGCGCAGGGCAAACGCGCTCGCAAAAAAGAATGGCTGGTTCCTGACTCGCCAATTCGAAAACGAGGCCAACGCCGATTTCC
>Ga0207706_10002195_pt1 | contig 19021 bp, 16 predicted proteins | sample KBSC53metaG_FD_184318 | JGI IMG/M metagenome (GOLD analysis project Ga0207706, IMG submission 184318) | Corn rhizosphere microbial communities from Kellogg Biological Station, Michigan, USA - KBS C5-3 metaG (SPAdes) (version 2) | ecosystem: Host-associated > Plants > Roots > Rhizosphere > Soil ... | reverse complement strand
GGTTCATTACTCGGTGCCGATCTCTGCGGTAATCGTTGGCCTCCTGGTCCTGGTCGGCCTCTCGTACCGGCAAACGATCTTCGCGTATCCCAATGGCGGCGGGTCCTACACCGTCGCCAAAGAGAATCTCGGCACCGGGCCCGGACTCGTTGCCGCCGCGGCGCTGCTCACCGATTACATCATGACAGTAGCGGTGTCGATCGCGGGTGGCATCGCCGCAATTACCTCAGCCTACCACTCGCTGATTCCGCATACCGTGCTCTTGTGCGTGTTGTCGATCGCCCTTCTAGCAATCGTCAACCTGCGCGGCGTCCGCGAATCCGGACTCGCGTTCAGCGTCCCGACCTACGTGTTCGTGCTGATGATGGTCGCACTCATCGTCTACGGCGGATATCGCGCGATGACCGGTGCCGGACCGGCGGGGCTCGACGGCGTGGTAAAGGTCGACGCGGTTTCCGCTCAGCAGCACGGCCTTCTCAGCGCTCCGACTGGATTCGCCTTGGCCTATCTGCTGATTCGCGGTTTCGCTGAAGGGTGCGCCGCCATGACGGGGACTGAAGCGATCTCCAACGGCGTGATGGCTTTCAGGCAGCCGGCCCAGAAGAACGCCGCGATCACGCTCGGCCTGATGGTGACGATCCTCGCCGCGTTCTTCCTGGGGACCAGCCTGCTCGCCAGACATTATGCAGTGATGCCAACGGTGACCGACACCGTGCTCTCCCAGCTTGCCGATCATGTCTTTGGACGAGGCGCGTTCTACTACGTCTTTCAGTACAGCACATTCGCGATACTGGTCCTTGCCGCCAACACCGCCTTCGCCGATTTCCCGCGACTCTCGGGGATTCTCGCCAACGACGGCTACATGCCCCGCCAGCTCGCGGCTCGCGGCGACAGACTTGCTTTCTCCAACGGTATCATCGCGCTAGGCGTCATCGCCGGAATCATCGTCGCGCTTTTTCTGGGTCAGACCAACGCGCTGATCCCCCTCTACGCGGTCGGCGTGTTCGTTTGCTTCACGCTGTCGCAGGCGGGGATGGTCATGCACTGGCTTCGCTCGCGGGCACCGGGGTGGCGCTGGAAGGCTGCCCTCAACGGAATTGGCGCAGCGGCAACCGGCATCGTGTCGATCATCCAGGTGGTGACGAAGTTCGTCGAAGGCGCCTGGATCGTCGTTCTGATCATTCCTCTCATCATCCTGCTGTTGAGGAAGATTCACGGCCACTACGCGCAATTCGCAGCGGAGGTCGAGTTCAAAGGCCAGAGCCCGATTGCGCCAATGCACCACACCGTCGTCGTACCGGTGAATGGCATTACCAAAGCCGCCGCTGGAGCGCTTGTGTATGCGACCGCGATCTCGGACGAAGTCGTCGCGGTTTACATCGAAGTAGATCCACGCGCTACGCCAAAGATGAGCGCGGACTGGGAAGAATGGGACATCGGTGTACCCCTGGTGGTGATCCCCTCACCATACCGCTCGGTACTGCGTCCCCTCGTTGAGTACGTCGAGAGTCTGAGACTGGTGATGCCTGGTGAGCTCGTCACAGTCGTCGTGCCGCAGATTGTCCCGAAGCGATGGTGGGAGCACCTGCTGCACAACAAGACCGCCTTCTACATCCGAACCGCGTTCCTGTTCAAGCCAAACGTGGTGGTGACGACCGTGCCGTTCCTGCTCGGTCACGCTTACCGGTTGCGCGATCTGTTCGAGCACGATGATCGCCTTGATGATCTCCCCAGCGACGGCGTGCATCAGCCGGCCGGGCTCGCCGAGGTCGCTGACAGTGAAACTGGTCGCGACAAGGTCGAGGCAGCATGAAGCTGTATGCGGTGGCGGTGGCAGCAGCGTTCGCGTGCGCGGCGCAGCCCGTACCGACCAAACCCGGCGGTGACACGCCGCGAGAAAGCATGGCGGGCGCATGGGACGCTACTCTCTCGCTCGCCCAGCCGTACCAGATCAGTTTACAGTCCCCAGCCGCTCGTCAGATTTGTGGCAGTATCGGGTTCGTCGACGATTCTCATCCGACCGAGGTCGGCTTCGACTCCGCACCAAGCCTTGGCGTGTACGATCTGGACCTGAAGCAGTTCGGTCTCAGCTGGGTCGGCGATGCTTCGTTTCCGTCAGCAGCTGTGACGCGTATCGACCAGTCATCGGCGGATCGCCAATCGCCGGCTCGTGACTCGGTCCGGATCGTCCTCAATCCCGGGAGCCGCGAACGGATCGTGCTCAGTGGTCGGCGCGACGCTTCCGGCATCGACGGCGATTGGATTGCGCAGTCGGCTCGTGGAACGGCAAGCGGGTCTTTTTCACTGCGCCCGCACGAGGAAAGTCGCGCGAGTCCGTGCCACGCTCCAGCCTATTAGTAATCCTGTTGGCTCGCTTAGTCAGGTCAGGCGTGGCGATATGGGTCGATGACGAAACAGCGCAACGCCAAAAACAATCATCCACAGTGGTAGCAGGTAATTGTTGACCGCGGCGATTGGGCCGACCACGTCAGTCACGTTGCGAAACATTCCGATCAAACCAGCGGCAGCCGTAGTCAGGCCGAGGTAGGCCGCCCAGCGCGGGAAACGCGATCCCCTTGCCAGCATTGCGAAACCGGTTAGGAGAAAGAACAGGCTGAACGCCAACTCCCCGAGGAATTCTCCGACGTAGTTGCCGAGGAAGCTGTTCAACCCGGCGAAAGTGGATCCGATCGCCGCCCGCTCTGCTTCGCCTGCGGTTGCGTACGCCTCTGCCAGCGACCAGTGGATGCTCGGCCACCGCAACAGGCCGAGCATCATACTTACCGATGAGACGACGGCGAAGAGCATGGCGATCCGCATGCTGCCTTCGCGCACGGGACGCAGCGCCTGAAATGCTCCTACGGCGGCTGGAATCCAGATCAGCGGCAGAAATCCATAAATCGCCCAGACAGCGCGACCCGTTGTCCCTGTCGCCAGCAGACTGGGCAGCACATGCTCGGCGGTCCCGTCGAGCACCTGAGGGTAGTTGAACCGCGCGGCGAGAAATGCGAAGACTCCCATGAATGCGAGCGCGCCGGCAATCAGGAACGCGCCTCCCGCTCGAACCGCCGTCAGGCTGCGCATCCCATCTCTCCTGTATTGGGTTAACTCCCACCAGGATTGAATCTACGCTCTACGCGGCCCTGCTCGCCGACTCGAAGGGCACTTCGGTACTGCGCGCCACCTTCCTTCCGCTCAGCACCTTGAACCATTCGTAAGCGGACGCCACCAGAATTACGATCACAGAGACGAGGAAAAACGCTGCCACCAGTGCGTCGATGCGGTCGTTGAGTACCAGGCGGTGCGCATCAGCTATGGTCTTTGCACCGGCGGGCAGCGCGCCAGTCGCGAGCTGCCCGGTGACCATGCGGGCGTGCGACAGAAAACCAAGCCGCGGGTCGGCCGAAAACACCTTCTGCCAGCCCGCGGTGAGAGTGACGATTACGAGCCAGGCGAGCGGGAGAATCGTTACCCAGGCGTAGCGAGCCTTTCCCATCTTGATGATGATCGTGGTGCCCACGCACAGCGCGACCGCCGCCAGCAGCTGATTCGAAATGCCAAAGAGCGGCCACAGCGAATTGATACCGCCCAGCGGATCCATCACGCCCTGATAGAGAAACCATCCCCACATCGCCACCACGATCCCGCTTGCCATTACGACCGCTGGATACCACGACACCCTTCCTATCGGCGGCCAGACGTGCTTCAGCAGATCCTGCAGCATGAATCGGCCGACGCGCGTGCCGGCATCGACTGTCGTGAGAATGAAAAGCGCCTCGAACATGATGGCGAAGTGGTACCAGAGGGCCATCGCAGTGGAGCCGCCAAGCACGCGCGAAAAAAGGTGCGCCATGCCGACGGCAAGGCTGGGCGCGCCACCGGTGCGCGACAGCAGCGTGTTCTCGCCGACCTGTTGCGCCAGGATCTGCATCTGCGCTGGATCGAGCGCGAATCCCCAGCTCCGAACCGCTTCGGCGGCGCTTGCCGCGGTGGTCCCGATTGCGCTCGCCGGCGCGTTGATCGCGAAGTAGACGCCGGGCGTCAGGACGCAGGCTGCGATCAGTGCCATAACCGCTACCAGCGACTCGGTGAGCATGCCGCCGTAGCCGACGAGGCGTGCATCTGCTTCGTTGGAGATCAGCTTCGGAGTTGTTCCTGATGCGATCAACGCGTGGAATCCGCTTATCGCACCACAGGCGATCGTAATGAACGCGAACGGAAAGACTTTTCCCGCGAAGACCGGTCCACCACCGTTGGTGAATTGCGTCAGCGCCGGCATCTGAAGCGGCGGCAGGACGATCACGATGCCGAGTGCGAGCGCCAGCACCACACCGATCTTCACGAACGCCGACAGGTAATCGCGCGGGGCCAGCAACAGCCACACCGGAAGGACCGATGCGAAGAAGCTATAGGCCATGATCAGCAGCGCCAGCGTCCGACCCGTGAGCGTGAACATCGGAGCCAGTGTCGGGTTCTCCGCGACCCATCTGCCGGCGAAGAGCGACAACATCAGCAGGACGATGCCGATTGCGCTCGCCTCGAGCACCCGGTGGGGGCGAATCCAGCGCAGGTAAACGCCCATGATCAGCGCCGTGGGAATGGTGAGGCCGAGCGTCACCACGCCCCACGGGCTCGCCTTGAGCGCGTTCACCACTACGAGCGCCAGTACGGCGATCAGCACGATCATGATTCCCATTACCGCGATCAGCGCGGTGTAGCCCGCGACCGTGCCGATCTCTTCCTTCGCCATCTGCCCCAGGGATTTACCATCCCGCCGGATCGACGCGCACAGGATTACGAAGTCCTGGACGGCGCCGCCGAGCGCGACGCCGACGATTATCCAGATTGCTCCGGGCAGAAACCCGAATTGCGCCGCGAGAGTAGGACCAACCAGCGGGCCCGGGCCCGCAATCGCCGCGAAGTGGTGCCCGAAAACAATCCAGCGATTCGTCGGCGCGAAGTCGCGTCCATCGTTGAGCCGTACCGCCGGCGTTGGTCGTGCAACGTCGAGAGCGAAGACCCTACTTGCGATGAAGCGGCTATAGAAGCGGTAGGCGACCGCGTAGGTGCAGACCGCGGCGAGGAGCAGCCAGGCGGCGTTTACCTGCTCCCCCCGCGACAATGCCAGCCAGCCGAAGCTTGCCGCGCCGAGCAGGGAAACGAGAGTCCAGATGGCGATTGAGCGAAGTTTTCGCATCGGTGGTGTGAACGATGCGATGAAATTGAGATGCGTTAACTTTCCCCGCAACTTTGCACCCACGTGAAGACTACTCTTTTTCTTTTCGCCGCCGCGCTTTCAGTCGCGTGTTCGCCTCCGCCGCCGCCGGAGACTGCTAACCAGCCTGTAATCCTGCGCCCGCTGGAGAAATTGGCAGGCGAGGAGATCGTCGTCCTTCCCGTTCAATATCTCTCCTCGACGGACACACTCGGCTGGTACGCGCAGATCCGCGATCGCTCCGCCCTTCTGGCGCAGCTCGACCAGCAGATCGAAGCCGCGCTAACCGCTCGTGGACTCGGCCAGACATGGACGTTCGGCCCCGAGATCGCCCGCGCGTCGAAGGTGAACAGCATCGTAATGAGAGATGCGCGCTCCCTGTCCGCCGAGTGGCTGCGGGGGAGGATAGAAGCGAGCGATGACCCGATGCGCGAGCCTCTCGCCACGCAGCTGCGCGGACTCGTCGGTCTCAAGGGCCAGCGATACGCCATACTTCCGGTCGAGCTTCGCCTCGAGAGCAACGCTGGTATGGGCGTTGCGAAATTGCGCGTGCTGATGATTGATGCGCGCATGACTCATATCAAGTGGGTTGGAGAGGTGCAGAGCGTTCCGATGAAGACACTTTCACCGGCGCTGATCGCGAGCGTTGCCACACATTTCGCGGATCTCGTCGTCGCTCCCTGACACCGCGGCGTGCCGGCGAGGATCAACGGCATGACGACGATCTTTCACGTCTCCGATCTCCACTTCGGCTGGCCCGCTGTCCCGGAGCAAATCGACGCCATCGAACAGATCATCGCCGAGGGCAAATACGACGTCGTCGCCATCTCCGGTGATCTGTCACAACGCGCTCGCTCCGGAGAGTTCCAGCGCGCCGCCGCATTCATTCGCGATGCCAGAAAGGTGAGCCGCGTCATCACCATCCCCGGGAACCACGACGTGAAATGGTGGCGCGCGCCACTCGGTTTCGGCGAGAAATCGAAGGTCTACGAGAACTATCTCCGGTTCATTGACAGGAATCTCGAGCCGGTCCTCCACGTTCCGGGCGCGACCTTCGTTGGCATCAACACTGCGCACGGTGTCACTCGACGGACGCTGACATGGAACCTGCGTGACATCTCCATCATCGGGGATATCAAGAAGAAGCAGCTCGAGGTGGCGGCGGAAATCTTTGCCAAATCTCCAGCCGGTGACGCGCGCGTGATCGTGATGCACCACAACCCAGTTCGAGGTGAGCTCTCGCAGCGCCATGGACTCAAGAACACCCAGAAGATCCTCGGCGCTTTCGCCGAGATGGGGGTGGATCTGGTGTGCTGCGGACACGACCACCAGGAGTCCGTCCACTACATTGAGCACACCCGCAAGGGAACGGTGATCTCGACTGCCGGAACCATCTCAAACAGGTCGCGCGGTGGCCGCCCTTCTTCAGTGAACGTCATCAGCATCGGATCGGAGACGATCGAAGTCACGACCTACATGTGGTCTAAGGAAGCTCATACGTTCGCGAAAGGTCCCCACAAGTGCTTCAAGCGGTCGGAGTATGTGGCGGCTGAGTGATCGCGATCAGCTCGCGCTGGAGCTCGACGAGCCTCCGCCGACCAATGCGGAGGAGCTCCGTACACGCCTGCAGCGCCTCGGACTGGGCAGCCAGTACCGCGTGAGGCTGACCAGCAACCGAACGGTCGTCGTCAGTTACAGCGGTGGCGAGCTGCGGATTCACAACAGCTTCCTCGAGGCGAGCGAGGAGGTGTGGAAGGCGATCATTACCTTCGTGCACGGCCGCACGCGCGTGGTGCGGAATGAAGCGCGTCGCACCATCCTCGACTTTCCGATTCCGCGATCAGCGGGGGTTCCACGACGGAAGCGGGCGCCCGAGCATCCGCACCCGGCGGATATGCCGCTGATTCGCGAGCTCACCAGACTGCACAAGACTTACAACGAGGAGCGCTTCGACGGAACGCTGCGCGAGATTCCAATCCGCATCTCCCGGCGCATGAAGAGTCGCCTCGGTCACTACTCGCCAGCGGGTGAGACATCCGAGCCGGAGATCGTCCTCAGCCGGCGCCACATTCGTCGCGATGGATGGGACGAAGCGCTCCACACGCTTCTGCACGAGATGGTGCACCAGTGGCAGGACGAGCAGGGACTCGCGGTGGACCATGGTGCGAGTTTCAGGGCAAAAGCGAGGGCAGTGGGGATAACGCCTCTGGCTTGTCGAGCGGTGGCTTAACCTGACTGCGTCGGCACTGGCTAACTGCAACTGAACGGTCGCAAGCGATAAACGACTAAAGTCGGAAGCGATAAGCTGCCTGCGTCGGGACGTTTCTCGTGGCGAGTGGCAACAGAAACGTCCCGGTGTCGTGAGCTTGCGACTTGAGACTTTTGTCACTTCAAGGTTCCAGCCGTTCGGTTGCCTTTGAGAAGTTTCGCGTTGCGATCCCGAGGTTCGCGGCGCAGCAGTAGGAGTTAATTTTCAAACATGACCGACTTCTATAACATCGACTCCGTCCTCTCCGAAGAGGAACGGGCCGTTCGCGATACCGTCCGCTCGTTCGTCGACGAGAAAGTCCTGCCCATCATCGGCGACTGCTATATACAGGGGAAGTTTCCGAAACATCTCGTGCCCGACATGGCGCACCTCGGCATGTTCGGCGCAAATCTGCCGGAGGAGTACGGCTGCGCCGGGCTGAATAACGTCGCGTACGGGCTCATCATGCAGGAGCTGGAGCGCGGAGATTCGGGCGTACGCTCCTTTGCATCCGTGCAGGGCGCCCTGGTCATGTATCCGATCTACGCGTTCGGCAGCGAGGAGCAGAAGCGCAACTGGCTCCCCAAGATGGCCCACGGCGAAGTGATTGGATGCTTCGGATTGACCGAGCCCGATTATGGGTCCAACCCTTCCGGCATGATCACTCGCGCCAGGGAGCAGAAGGATGGAAGCTGGGTGATCAACGGCGCCAAGATGTGGATCACCAACGGGTCCACCGCCCAGGTCGCGATCATCTGGGCCAAGACGGGGGACGACCAAAGCGACAAGTCCATTCGTGGATTCGTCGTCCCCACTGATTCGTCCGGTTTCACGGCGAAAGATCAGAAAGGGAAGCTCTCCCTCCGCGCATCCGATACGAGCGAGCTCGTTCTCCAGGATGTCAGAGTGCCCGCCGACGCGTTACTGCCCAAGAGTGGCGGCATCAAGAGTCCGCTCATGTGTCTCACCCAGGCGCGTTACGGCATCGCCTGGGGCGCGATGGGAGCCGCCCTCGCCTGCTACGAGGAAGCACTCGCATATGCCGGGAATCGAGTGATGTTCGGAAAACCGATCGCCGGATTCCAGTTGCAGCAGCAACGATTGGCTGAGATGTTGACCGAGATCGTCAAAGGCCAGCTTCTGACGCTCCACCTCGGCCGCCTCAAGGATCTGGGAACCTTCAGCCCCCAACAGGTTTCCCTCGCCAAGCGAAACAACGTCAGCGTTGCCACCGACATCGCCCGCGAAGCCCGTCGCCTCCTCGGCGCCAACGGAATTCTCGCCGAGTACTCCTCGATGCGGCACATGGCGAATCTGGAGAGCGTTTACACGTACGAGGGCACGCACGACATCCACACGCTGATTCTCGGCCAGGCGGTGACCGGGATCAACGCGTTTGAATGAAACCGAACAGGCGTACCGCCCTTCTCGCCTTCCGCCTTCCGCCTCCCGCCTCCCGCGTATCGAGCTAGACCAAAGCTCAATGACGTCCTTCTGACGCAGCGCCGGTATTCCTTGGGTAGCTGCGGCATACGCAGCTGTCCTCGCAGGTTGGCGAGGACGAGCGGAGACGCCACCGAGAACGCCATTGACAGCGAGGGCGAGGTGGCACGGGGTCCGGGCGAGTTAACCCGGGCCCCGTTTCGTCATTAGGTTTATGTGAAATCATTCACATGGAGATTCCGCGGTGAAGATTGCCGTGTGCGTCAAGCGCGTACCCGACATGGATGTCCGTTTTCGAATCGCAGCCGACAGTACGTCGGTGGATGAAGCGGGCCTCAAGTTCGACATCAACGATTTCGATGCGTGGGCGGTGGAAGCCGCACTGCAGCTGCGTGATAAGAATGCCGGTAGCGAGGTTACCGCGATTTCGCTGGGACCCGATGTCGTCCAGGAGACGATCAGGAAAGCCCTCAGCATGGGAGTCGACAAGGGCGTTCAGCTCAAGGCAGACAAAGTTCCATTCGACGGCCTCGCCGTTGCCAAGGCCCTGGCTGAGGAGCTCAAAACCGGCGGCTACGATTTGATTCTCTTCGGGAAGATGTCGCCCGATTCGTCGAATGGGGTCGTCGGCGCAATGGTCGCCGAGCTGTTGGGGATGCCGGCAGTGACCGCCATCTCTTCACTCGAAATCGCTGACGGAAAAGGGAAGGCGAAGCGCGAGCTGGAAGGCGCGCAGGAATTCGTGGAGTTCCCCCTGCCTGCGGTACTCACGGTGGACGAAGGCCTCAACACCGCCCGGCTGCCATCACTCAAGGGAATCATGGCGGCGAAAAAGAAGCCGCTCGAAGTGAAGCAGGCCCAGATTCCACAGTCGCAGCTGACTGTCCGGAAGCTCGAGCTCCCTCCAGAGCGCAAAGCGGGTCGTGTCGTCGGTGAAGGCGCGTCCGCCGTACCGGAGCTGGTGAAGCTCCTTCAGACTGAGGCGAAGGTTCTCTGATGGCGAACGTATTCGCTTTAGTCGAAACCCGCGCCGGAGAAGTACGGAAGGTCGGCCTCGAGGCTGTTACCGCCGCGCGGATGCTCGCCGACAAATTTGGTGGGGAAGTCCACGCGCTGTTGCTCGGGCCACCAGGAATAGCCGGCAAGGCGGCGCAGCTCGGACAACACGGCGCAGATGTCGTGGCCGTCGTGGAGCATGCGGCCCTCAACAACTACAATCCAGAAGTTGCAGCCGCGACAGCTGCGGAGCGCATCAAGTCTGGTGGCTACCGCGCCGCTGTCTTCAGCACCACCGCCCAGGGTCGCGATCTCGCGCCACGTGTCGCGGCGCGCCTCGGAGCCAGCATAGTCACCGACGTGCTCTCTTTTGAAGTGGAAGGAGATGTGGTGGTCGTCAGGCATCCCATGAACATCGGCAAGGTGATCGCTACCATCGCCATGAGTGGAACGCCGGCCGTGATCGCGATGCGTCCGAACGTCATCGCGCCAGCGCAGAACGCAAAGGCAGGGCGTGTCGAAAACGTTCAGCCTGCGGTCGATCCGGCTTCGACCAAAGTCAAAGTGGTCGAGACCAAACAGGGTTCGGGCGGGAAGCTCGATCTCGCGGAGGCACCCGTCGTTGTGGCCGGCGGTCGTGGGCTCAAGGCGGCTGAGAACTTCAAGCTCGTCGAAGACCTTGCATCCGCATTTGGGAACGCCGCCGTGGGTGCCACGCGCGCGGTTACCGATGATGGCTGGCGCCCACACAGCGATCAGATCGGCCAGACTGGGCGTCTCGTCAGTCCCGAGCTCTACATCGCTGTTGGAATCTCAGGGGCCGTCCAGCACCTCGCCGGGATGCGAACCTCGAAGACCATCGTCGCCGTCAACAAGGACAAGGATGCGCCGATCTTCAAGGTCGCCGATTACGGAATTGTGGGTGACGTCTTTGAGGTGATTCCAGCTCTTACGGAAGCGGTTCGAGAGGCGAAGAAGCACCACTAGCCATGCCCGATCGCGCCGGCAAAGTACTACCCGTCATCCACCAGGCAGCGCTTCCCCTCGACCGGCTGATTCTCAGCGATCCGCCTGACCCCGAGGCGGTGCCGATGGATGTTCTATTCGTCGGCGGTGGGCCAGCTGGACTCGCCGGTGCCATCGCTCTTGCACGTCTGATCAAGGCTGATAACGAAGCCGGTGGGGACCTTGGCGACGTCCAGATCGGAGTGCTCGAGAAATCAGGCGCGCTCGGAGAGCACTCGCTTTCCGGCGCGGTTGTAAATCCGATTGCAATGCGAGCGCTCTTTCCAGAGCTGACCGACAAGGATTTTCCATTCCGCGCTCCTGTCGCCGCCGAGCGCGTGTATTACATGACGGACACCCGGTCGGTGAGAATTCCGACCCCGCCGACGATGCAGAACCACGGCTACCAGATCGCCTCGATCTGCGAGATCGTGCGTTGGCTCGGCGAAAAAGCTGAAGGGCTGGGCGTCAACATCTTCACTGGATTCCCCGCCGCAGCGCTGCTCACGGAAGGGCAGCGAGTCACCGGGGTGCGAACGGCGCCTTCGGGCCTTTCGCGCAACGGCGATCCGGGAAGTGGTTATGCTCCGCCAACCGATATCACCGCCCAGATCACGGTTTTGTCCGAAGGCACCCGTGGCACGCTGTCACAGGCATATCTCGAGTGGCAGAAGATCAAGTCAGGTAATCCCCAGATTTTCGCGCTCGGCGTGAAGGAAATCTGGGAGACGCTGAAGCCCCTCGATGCAGTAGTGCACACACTCGGCTGGCCAGTTCCCAAGGATTGCTTCGGCGGCAGCTTCATGTATCCGCTGACGCGCAACCTCGTCGCGCTCGGTCTTGTCGTGGGCCTCGATTACAAGCGCACCAGCGACGACGTGCACGAGATGCTGCAGCGCATGAAACTTCGTACGCCATTCAGGGATTTGCTCGAGGCTGGAGAAATGACAGAATGGGGTGCCAAGACGATTCCCGAAGGCGGATACTACGCGTTGCCCGAGCGCCGGCATGGCGACGGCGTGATGATCGTTGGCGATGCCGCGGGGTTTGTGGAAGTCGCTTCGCTCAAAGGCATTCATTACGCGATGCAATCGGGAATGTTCGCGGCGCGAGCGGCGTTCAATGCGCTGAAAAAGAAGGACACCTCCGCGGCGAGCCTCAAGGAATACGACGCAATGGTGGACGGCAGCTTCATCGTCAAGGATTTGCGCAAGCGCCGCAACATGCGTCTCACCTTCCAGGACAGAAATTTCTACGTTGCCGGACTCAAGGCCGGACTGATGACGGTCACTGGCGGAGCATTGTTTGGCGGCAAGATAGAATCTCACCGCGATGCCGAGGTGCCGCGCGACGTCTCGCCGCCGCAGCCCTTCGTTCCCGACGGCAAGCTCACATTCAGCAAGCTTGACGCGGTGTTCAAGTCAGGCAACGCGACGCGTGACGACATTCCATCGCACCTGATCGTCGGCGCGGACATCACGCCCCAGGTTGCCGATCTCTATACCCACATGTGTCCGGCCGGCGTGTACGAGCGCGATGGTGACAGGCTCGTCGTCAGTCCGGCGAATTGCGTCGACTGCAAAGCCACGGACGTAATCGGCCCCCGCTGGACGCCGCGGGAAGGCGGCAGCGGGCCGAAGTACAGGCAGATGTAGCAATGTGGCGGATGATGCCTCAGGCGGCGTTGATTTATTTCGTTCGGCGACGCCGTCGGCGCAATCAATCTCGCGACGCAATCTCGTAGATGTTGATTTTCTGTCTTATTTCCCCGGCTTCAAACGGCCGGGTTTCTTTTTGTCGAAATACCAGTCCGTGCGCCTCGCATGCTTCGATGAACATTGGTGCGGCGACTCGTCCCGGATCTGCAACCAGAGCAATTCCACCGCGCTTCAGCACGCGGCAGAGAATGATGGGGAGCAGCAGCGCGTATTCTTTTTCATAAAGCACATCGGATGCGAAGACGAGGTCGAAAGTGCCCAGGTCTCGCGGCACGTTGCGCCAATCGACAAGTCGTGTTCGCGCACTCAATCCGAGATTTCGGAAGACGTTCGCGCGCGTGACGTCGAGCGCATCCTCGTAGTAGTCCGTCGACAGCACGTCGAACCCGGCGGTCGTCGCCGCGAGGGTGCTCAGTCCGACGCCACATCCAAGCTCCAGCGCCGTCCGCCCCGCGCCTTCCAGCTCGAGTAGCTTGCCGGCGAGAATGACCGACGATGGCCACACATCCGCCCAGTATGGAAGCCGCTCGTCCTTTACGAAGTCCTCTTCACGAATCAGGTCGTCCGAGTTCGCCGGCTTGAGAATGCTGTAGGTGCGCCGATCGACGACGGCATCTTCGATGGAAGTTCGGAATCGGCGATTGAGCGCGCTCACCAGCGCGTCACCGTCAAGAACGGTGCGGCGGGCTTCGGGAAGGTCTCCCTTGTCGATCACAGGGCGAACGCCGAAGTCTCTTCCAGACTCTGGTCGAGCATTATCGCGCTGAGCTGCGAACCCTTCGGCACCTTGGGCGAGGTTTCCGGAACGATGAGCAAAGCGTTTGCCTTGACCATTGACGTCAGCACCCCGGAGCTCTGTATGCCGGTCAGTCGCGCCATGAATGCGCCGTCGGCGCCACGGCTGACCACGGCGCGCAGGAAATGCGTCAGCTTCGCCGCGATCTTCACATCCTCCTCGAGCGTCACCTTTATTGTGCGCCGGAACAGCGCGCTGTATCCCTGCATCTTGCGGAGCGCCGGCCGCACGAACAGCTCGAAGCTCACCATCGCGGAGACCGGATTTCCGGACACTCCCACCCACGGGACATCATTGAGCATGCCGAAGGCCAGCGGCGCTCCCGGCCGCATCTTCACCTTCCAGAACTTCTGCTTGCCACCGAGTGACTCGAAGACATCCCGTGTGTGATCCATATCGCCAACCGAGACGCCGGCCGAAGTCAGAATCAAGTCGCTGTCGGCGGCGCCATCCAGTTTGCGCTTGAGCGAAGCTTTGGTGTCGGCGGCGATGCCGAGGTCGATCGGAGTTCCCCCAGCCGCGCGCGTCAGCGCCTCGAGGGTATAGCTGTTGGTAGACACGATTCGCCGCGCGGCAGCCACTTCGTCGAACTCGTCGAGATCAACCAGCTCATTGCCAGAGCTGATGATTGCAACGCGCGGTCTTCTGAAGACCTTTACGTCGGCGACTCCCGTAGATGCCAGCACTCCCAGCAGCGCGGGCTTGAGGGGCGCGCCGCGCTTCGCCAGCACGTCACCGCGCTGAAAGTCTTCACCTGCCGGGCGAATATTCTTCCAGACATCGCGCGCATCGCGGATCTCGACCTTGGATTCGCCGCCGTCGGTGTCTTCCTTGCGGATTACCGAGTCCGCGCCGTCCGGAATCGGTGCGCCGGTCATGATTCGCATTGCCTCGCCACGCTTTAGAGGTCGCGGCGCAAATCCACCGGCCGCGATGGTCGCCACCACACGCAGCTTCACCGGCTCGCGGCTCATCACCGGCGTGATATCCGCCGACCGCACGGCGTACCCATCCATCGACGAGTTGCTCCACGGCGGCATGGTGACGGTTGCGGCGACGTCATCGGCCAGCACGCGGCCAAGCGCCTGCCGCAATGGGACGCTCTCGACATCGAGCGTCTTGATGTCCGCCATGATGCTCGCGCTCGCTTCCGCGACTGTCAGCATGCGCTGATTATCGCGCGGGGATGTGGGAGGTCAAGATGGGGTCAATGAGTTCTGTACGCCGCAAGCGCTGCCGCGATCTGATCAGCCACTCCCGTGACGGCCGAGCTCGGGGTCGACCAGTTGTTAGCCAGAATGCTGAAGATCAGCCGCTCACCATCCGCGGTAGTCACGTACCCCGAGAGCGATCTTGCGGCGGAAATCGATCCGGTCTTCGCGCGCACGTTTCCCTCAGCGGGAGTGCCCTTCATTCGATCCTTGAGCGTCCCGTCGACGCCGGCTATCGGCATCGCGTTGTAGAAAACGGCAAATGCGGTGTCTGCCTGCATCTTGTCGAGTACTTTGACGATCGTCTCGGGCGTAAGGAGGTCGTGTCTCGAGAGTCCGCTGCCGTCGCGTATGATGAAGCCATCGGGTTGCACACCCCACGAGAGGAGCTGTTGACCGACGATCTTGCGCGCGCTGTCCGCCGTTCCCATTCCACCGCGCTCGAGACCGATCGTCTTTAGCAGAATCTCGGCGATCTGATTCTGCGACGGCTTCATGAGGGCCGGCAGGATGTTCCGCATCGGTGGTGAAGTGTAGGTGAACAGCGTGTCCATTTTGATGGGGGTCGGCAGAATGCTGTCCATCACTCCCGCCTCGACAAGTATCTGCTTTCGCGTCAGTGCATCATTGAACGCGTTGAGGTAGCCGGTGCCTGGATCCTTGGCCGGACCCGAGTAAAGGCTGTCGCGCACCGAGTCGGGCGGCGGACGCAGCGTAGTCGGCGCCATTCCTTCATTGAAGATCAGCTCGTCGACTCCGGAGCCGTAATACTCGCCGAGGTCGTCCCACTCCCAGCCGTAGCCGTGCGTCGAATCCGGGAATGCGTTCCCGACTCTGGCCAGCGCGCCGCTGACTTGCCGGATCCCGTGCGCCCTCACCGAGTCAGCGAGCGAATCCATTACCACCGTCGCCAGCCCGCGCATGTTGTCGCTGATGGTTGGATCGCCCCGTCCGATTACGAGCAGGTTGCCGTCGAGCAGGGAGTCACCCACAGGTCCATCGGCGAGAAACGTGGTCTTGTACGTGTAGTCCGGACCGAGCAGCGCCAGCGCCGCGGCGCTGGTGATGATTTTCATGTTCGAGGCCGGCATGAACAGCTTGCCCGCGTTCTTCGAGTAGAGCGTATCGCCGGTGCGTGGATTGACGATGAGCACTCCCCAGTGCGCGTTCCGAAACTCCGGCTGCGACGTCAACGAGTCGATGGTGTGACGCAGGTCAGCGCGCGGCGATCCGCCGACGCCAACGGCGCGCATGCTCACGCAGGCGCTGAGTATGAATGGCGCAATTGCAAACGCGGCCGAGCGAAAGAGTCGCCCTGTCGTGAATTCGGACACGGTTTTGGTTAGTCCCTGTTGTAGGTGGCGCTGAGTGTATCGTCTTCGCCCACGGTCACTCGCACGACTCTGGCCGGTTTTGGGAGCTCGCGTTCGATTCGCTCAAAGATGAAGCGGGCAAGATTCTCCCCCGTCGGTACCAGCTTCCCGTCAGCGAACTCCGCGACGTCGAGATTGATGTTGCGATGGTCGAAGCGATCCCTCACTTCCTGCTTGAGAATGCGATCCAGCACGCCGAGATCGACCACGAATCCCGTCTTGTCATCGATTGGGCCGCTCACCGTCACATCACACACGTAGCTGTGGCCGTGGAAGTTCGGCCACGCGCACGCGCCAAAGGTGGTCGCGTTTTTATCGTCGCTCCACTCGGGTCGGCTATATCGATGCGCGGCGGAAAAAGAGACCCGCCGCGTCAGAGAGGCTGTTGCCATGGAATAAATCTGCAGAGGGCGTCAGTTGCAGGTAACGGGGAAGACCATTCTGCAGCGGCGTCTCTCACAGTAAAAGGGGCAACTACATCTGCTGGGCGCTGAGCGCTAATACTAGTGCGCTAACCGCTGCGATCGACGAGACAGTGCTTGAATTCCAGTGCTCCACGTGCCTCTTCGCGCTACCACTGCAAAAGGAACGTGGAGCTCCTTCACAACAACACTGTCATGTCGCCTGCAGCGGTCAGCGTGAAGCGCAGCTGCGGTCAGCGCCTAGCAGATGTAGTCGCGCCCAACCGATCCAGCCAGCCGCCCATCAGATGTAGTCAGCGCGCCTTAGAGGTCATCCCTTTGCTCAGAAGGGTTGTCCTCCATACCCTCCGTGCCTTCCGGAGTCGGCCCCTCCGGCGGATTCCATGGAATCGCCCCGCTGATTGATTGCTGAACATCAGTCGTTCCAAAAAGCTCGGCGCGGATGTTTGGATGAAGATGCTGGGCCTCCGGATCTTCCGGACGCGGAACGTCGCCGAGCAGCAGACCTTCATGCAGCTGCTCGTCCGCGAGGTGCTCGTCGATCGGCTCCGGACTCTCGGCGCGGCGAATCGGATCTACGACGAGGCCGCTGCGGACCTTTTTCAGGCCAACGATGTCGGTGACGGTGCGCTCAATGATGCGGAGCTCCTCGTCCGTTCCCACTCGTCCCGAAAGGCTGACCACGCCCGACCGCACCGCGATCTCCACATCGTTGGGATCGAACGCAACCTGCTGGTCGAATGTGTCGACAATCAGCGCACGGAGCTCGTTGTCGCTAAGCTGGTCGGTCTCGCTGCTGTTCTCGTAATCCTTTTCCACGCTTCCTCCGGGTCCGCGCCCCGCAGGGCGGCTCAGTTTACCGGAAGAACAGCAGCGACGCGCCGATCGTCAGAGCCCGATTGTTCTTCCAGAAGGTGCGAGACGAGTTGGTGGTGACAGCCGCCGTCCCGCCGGGTGGATTCACGTAGTAGTCGGTCGGGTATTTGAGCTGGTACAGATAGTCGTTCCAGTCCGCGGTCAGCTGAAAACGACCGCCCGGCACCCACCTGATTCCACCACCAAATGAAAATGCAAACGGGGTGCCGAACGAATACGGATCCTGGCTCACCGAGCAACCGCAGCTTGCAATTCCGCCGCCGACGTTTATCACCGGGACAATGTGGTGGTAGCTTTTCTCTCCGGTGAGATTCAGCGCCAGACTGACGTCGTACAGATTGATCGAGACGTCCTTTTTCCCGAGCTGGCGAGCCGCATCGATCTTGGTCGGGTCAATCGCGTTCCGATTGCTGTTGACATGCGCCCAGCGCACCATCAGAAATGCCGGACCGCCGACATGAATCTGGTAGCGCAAGCCGAACATCGGTCCGTCATTCGGCGCAACGTTGATGGGATCCTCGCCCGCATTATAGTGGCCGGCGAAGAGCGTGAATTCGTGCTTCGTCTCCAAGTCGCGATATGGACTGCTTTGCGGCAAATGCCCCACCTGCCCGCGAGCGGTCGTTGCTATGCATGCAAGCGCAACTGCGCTCAGAAAGTTTTTCATAACTCCAAGTTTAAGGGAAGGCTTTGAACGCGTGCGAAGCTTCACCTAGTCCACTCCCAGATTGACCCCGGTCATCTCCGCGGGCTGCGGCAGACCGAGCATCGACAATATAGTTGGTGCCACATCGCACAACGCGCCGCCGGTGCGTAACCGCTGTTCCTGCTCCCAATCGACAACCACGAAGGGAACCGGATTGGTCGTGTGGGCGGTGTGCGGCCCGCCCGTCTCCGGATCGATCAGCATCTCGGCGTTTCCGTGATCCGCTGTAACTATCAGTCTCGTCCCCGCCGACTCCGCTGCCTTCAGCACCCGGGCCAGCGACTGGTCGACAGTCTCCACCGCCTTGATCGTTGCCGGTATCGAGCCGCTGTGACCGACCATGTCGGCGTTGGCATAGTTGCAGAGAATGAAATCGTGCTCACCCGACGAAATACCCTTCACCAGCGCGTCCGTTACACCCGCCGCGCTCATTTCCGGCTGCAGGTCGTACGTCGCCACCTTCGGACTCGGCACCAGCACCCGGTTCTCGCAAGGGAAGGGCGCCTCGACGCCGCCGTTGAAGAAGTAAGTCACGTGCGGGTACTTCTCGGTTTCCGCCGTCTTCAGCATGTCGAGCCCGTGCGACGATAGAACTTCGGCCAGAATTCGGACCATCGACGTCGGCTCGAAGGCGATCGGAACCCTGAAATTCTTGTCGTAATTGGTGAGCGTCGTCACCGAGACATCGGGCCGCTGCGACACGTCGAAGTCGGCGAAATCAGGATCTATCAGCGAGCGCACGATCTGTCGCATGCGATCCGATCGATAGTTGAAGCAGATCACCGCGTCGCCGTCCTTCAGCGCTGCCACCGGTTTGCCGATCTCGGTGACCACGACCGGCAGCATGAACTCGTCGGTCTTGCCGGCGTTGTAGGACTGTTGAATCGCCTCGAGAGGATCCGTCACCACAGCACCTGTTCCAAGCACGATGGCGCGATAGGCGAGCTGTGTCCGATCCCAGCGCCGGTCCCGATCCATCGCGTAATAACGCCCGGAAACGCTGGCGACTTTT
>Ga0207706_10002192_pt1 | contig 19026 bp, 19 predicted proteins | sample KBSC53metaG_FD_184318 | JGI IMG/M metagenome (GOLD analysis project Ga0207706, IMG submission 184318) | Corn rhizosphere microbial communities from Kellogg Biological Station, Michigan, USA - KBS C5-3 metaG (SPAdes) (version 2) | ecosystem: Host-associated > Plants > Roots > Rhizosphere > Soil ... | reverse complement strand
CTGACGGCAGGCTGCTGGTCAAGCGCCTGCGCTAGCGTAACCTTCGCCGGCCAGGGCCCGTTCGCTCGGGCGAATGGCGGAACCGAACGGGACTGAGCGGCCCCCCGAACTGTTGCCTTTGCGACACGCGGTCTCTTTTCGATACAACGAGCGCATCTTTCTCGGGAACGGAACCGCTTCGCCCCGGTTGTGCCCCTGACCAATCACTCCTGATATCGAAGATCATGCTCGCCACGGGGACGGCCAACGATTTTGTAGAGACGGCGCTCACCGCTTTTCGCGGCGGTGGCGGTTCGGATTGGCGCTCCACTTTGGATGAGCTTCCGGTGCCCGTCTACACCACAGACTCCGAAGGTGCGGTAACCTACTGGAACCAGGCGTGCGTCGACTTCGCCGGCCGCGAGCCCAAGCTCGGTTCCGACCGATGGTGCGTCACCTGGGAGCTCTACACCATGACCGGTGAGCGCCTGCCCCACGCAGAATGCCCGATGGCGGAAGCAGTGCTGGAGAGGCGCGCCGTCCGCGGAAAGGTCGCAATCGCGCTTCGTCCGGACGGGACCAGGCGGGCGTTCGCGCCTTACCCAACCCCACTCTTCGACGCGGACGGCAATTTCGAAGGCGCGGTGAACATCCTGATCGACGTGTCGAGCGAGCAGGCCGGCGAACTGGCCGATCAGGCGGCGCGGTGCAAGCGCCTTGCCAGGTCGACCACCGACAGGGATGCCGCGGAAATACTGACCGACATGGCGAGCCGATATTCGATCACTGCCGCCAGCCTTGACGGCTCCAAGACCGCCTGAGGCCGACGAACCGCACTCTCACTTCACTTTGCGACTCCGGGCTTCTCCGCACGAAGTGTCGGAGCTATGGAGGGCTGCCGCTTCGACAGGTTTAGGGCGAGAGCGGCCAGTGAGCGTGGTCTTCAACGGATCAATGCGATTGGGGGTGCCGGTTATGTACGAAGTTGGACCTGACGAATTTTCCGAGCGCTGGGCGCCTTCCGCCATCGGCATCCTCCGGATCGTGACGGCACTGCTTTTCATCGAGCATGGAACATCCAAGCTTCTTGGCTTCCCGTTGTCGCCGATTTCGCACCCTCCAACCTGGTCCCTTTTCTGGATAGCCGGATGGTTCGAGCTGATCGGAGGCGGATTGCTCCTCGTCGGCCTGTGGACGCGGTGGGTCAGCCTGTTCCTCGCCGCGGAGATGGCCGTGGCTTACTGGTACGTGCACGCGGCCCAGGGCCCCTTCCCGCTGCTGAACCACGGTGAGGCCGCAATTCTGTTCTGCTTCATCTTCCTGACGCTGTTCGTCGTCGGAGCAGGCGAGTTCAGCATCGACAAGGTGATGGCCCGCAAGGCGTCTCCGATCGAGGGCTATGCAGCGCCGGGCGGCGAGCGCGGCCTGGCCGACGCCGACGACTAGACGAGCTCGAGCCTGACCGTAACGTCGTCGCCCGCGGAAATGCCGGCGCGGCGGCACACGTCGATCTTGACCGGCAAGAAATAGCCACCGGTGCTTTTGGACGGGAAGACCGACGTCCGCCACGTGACGTCGTCGATCGTCGCCTCGACTCTGACCGACCCGAACCCGCGGGGGCCCGCAAAGGCGGCGGCGCGGATCTCATCTGACAGCTCGGCCGGCACGCTCATGAAGTGCGAGCTGCCCTCGTCGTTGCTCCAGATCTTCAATGGTCCGGTGAGCGTGATCACTTCTTCTTTCCGATATCGTAGCCGGGGATCTTCTCGCCCTTCGCGCTGGAGTCGATCAAGATCGCGAGGCGTTTCGAGCGCGTCTCCGGTTTCTTCGCGCTTGTCACCCAGTGAAGCACCGTCTTGCGATACCCCGGCGGCCGCTTTTCCCAATCGGCCCAGGCGGCTTTGTTGCTCCGCAACCGCCGTTCGTCTTCGGGAGCGAGCTTCGCCCACTCCCGCTCGTAGGCGTAGAGCCCGCTCCTGGCCTTGTTCTCCTCGTAGGCGCGCTCGCCGGGCGGCGTCATCAGGCCGGCGGCCTTCAGCGCCTCGAAGCGCTCGACGTTGACCTTGCTCCAGATGCTGCCTTTGCGGCGCGGCGTGAAGCGGATCGTGTAGGCCTCGTCGCCGAGCGATTTGCGGATGCCGTCGATCCAGCCGAAGCACAAGGCCTGGTCGCGCGCCTGCGGCCAGTCGATCGACGGCCTGCCGCTGCCCTTCTTCCAGAAGCCGACGAGGAGATCCGCCGCGGTCTGGTGATTGGTCGCAAGCCAGCGGCGGAAGTCGGCTTCAGTCGCGAAGAAGACCTCCCCCGCCACGAAGCTACCGCGTCAGCTTCCGGTACGTCGTCCGGTGCGGCCTCGTTGCTTCCTCGCCCAAGCGGCGGATCTTGTCCTGCTCATAGGCTTCGAAATTGCCTTCGAACCATTCGACCTGGCTGTCGCCTTCGAATGCGAGGATGTGCGTCGCGAGTCTGTCGAGGAAGAAACGGTCGTGGCTGATCACCACGGCGCATCCGGCGAAATTCTCCAGAGCGTCCTCGAGCGCGCGAAGGGTCTCGACGTCGAGGTCGTTGGTCGGCTCGTCGAGGAGGAGAACGTTGCCGCCGTCCTTGAGCATCTTGGCGAGATGGACGCGGTTGCGTTCGCCGCCCGAGAGCTGGCCGACCTTCTTCTGCTGGTCTGGCCCCCGGAAATTGAAGGCTCCGACATAGGCGCGGGTCGCCATCTCGTGCTTGCCCAGCTTGAAGATGTCGAGCCCGTCGGAAATCTCTTCCCAGACGTTCTTGCTCGCGTCGAGCGCATCGCGGCTCTGGTCGACATAGCCCAGGTGCACGGTCGGCCCGACGTCGATGTCTCCGGAATCCGGCTGTTCCTGACCGGTGATCAGCTTGAACAAAGTGGTCTTGCCGGCGCCATTGGGGCCGATCACGCCGACGATGCCGCCCGGCGGAAGGCTGAAGGTGAGGTCCTCGAATAGAAGCTTGTCCCCATAGGCCTTGGTCAGGCCCTTCGCCTCGATCACCTTGCCGCCCAAACGCTCGGGCATCTGTATGAGGATCTCACCCTTCGCCGGGGCCCGGTTCTCCTGCGCCGCGACCAGCTCGTCGAAAGCCTTGATCCGTGCTTTCGACTTCGCCTGCCGGGCCTTGGGCGAGCGCCGGATCCACTCGAGCTCGTCGGCGATGGCCTTCTGGCGGCCGGCCTCCTCGCGCTCCTCCTGCTCAAGGCGTTTCGCCTTCTTTTCCAGATAGGTGGAGTAGTTTCCTTCATAAACATAGTAACGGCCTCGATCGAGCTCGAGGATCCAGTTCACGACATTGTCGAGGAAATAGCGATCGTGGGTGACGAGGATGACGTTGCCAGGATAATCGACGAGATGCTTCTCCAACCACTGGACGCTCTCCGCATCGAGATGGTTGGTCGGCTCATCGAGCAACAGGATCTTCGGCTTCTCCAGCAGCAGGCGAGTCAGCGCCACTCGCCGCTTCTCGCCGCCTGAAAGGTTGGTCACGGCGCTGTCGCCCGGCGGGCAGCGGAGCGCGTCCATCGCGATCTCCAGCTGGTTGTCGAGTGTCCAGCCGTCGACCGCGTCGATCTTCTCCTGGAGCTCGCCCATCTCCGCCATGAGAGCATCGAAGTCGTCGCCCGGATCGGCCATCAGCGCGCTGATCGCGTTGAACCGGTCCAGCATATCGGCGACCGGGCGGACTCCGTCCATGACGTTCTCACGCACCGTCTTGGACGGGTCGAGCTGCGGTTCCTGCTCAAGATAGCCGACGGTGATCCCCTCGCCCGCCCAGGCCTCGCCCTGGAACTCCGTGTCACGGCCGGCCATGATTTTCATCAAGGTCGACTTGCCCGATCCGTTGGGTCCGACGATCCCGATCTTGGCGTCGGAATAGAATTGCAGGTGGATTCCGTTGAGGATGGGCTTCTGGCCCGGAAAGGCCTTGGTCAGGCCCTTCATTACAAAGCTGTACTGGGCGGCCATGGGGTCGCGGGTGTCCTTCAAAGTGCTGGAAAGTCGGGGCGCGAGTTAGTGGACCTCGGCCTGCTTTTCCAGCCTTCAGTCCCTGCCCATCATTTCCTGGACTTCGGGGAACCGGTAATCGCGATAGAGGTCGCGGAGGATCTTCTTCGAAAGCTTGCCCGTGGCGCTGTGCGGGAGCTGGTCGACGAACAGGATCGCGTCGGGCTGCCACCAGCTCGAAACGGCGCCGCGGAGATGGTCGCGGATATCCTGCTCGGTGACCGCGCCCTCTTCGCCTCGAACGACGAGCAGCAGGGGCCGTTCGTCCCATTTCGGATGCGGAATCGCGATCGCCGCCGCCTCGGCAACGCCGGGGCAGCCGACGGCGGCATTTTCGAGGTCGATGGAGCTGATCCACTCCCCGCCGGACTTGATCACGTCCTTTGCCCGGTCGGTGATCTGCATCGTCCCGTCGGGATGGATGACGGCAACGTCGCCGGTGTCGAACCAGCCGTCCTCGCCGATGCAGTCGCGATCGTCCTTGAAATAGCGCTTGACGACCCAGGGTCCGCGGCACTCGAGCCTGCCCGACGAAAGGCCGTCGCGCGGAAGCTCCTTGCCTTCGTCGTCGACCACCCGAAGCTCGACTCCGAACGGCGCCTTGCCCTGCTTCGTAATGAGGTCGAGCTGGTCGGTGTCGCCAAGGCTGTCCCAATTGGAAGGTTTCGACCTGCAGGTCCCGATCGGCGACGTCTCGGTCATCCCCCACGCATGGCCGATGTCGATCCCCCGCTTGCGGAACCACTCGATCATCGCTCGCGGAGCCGCGGAGCCGCCAATTGTCACCTGCTTCAGATTGCCGAGATCGGCGCCTGTGCGCTCAACATGCTCGATCATCGTCAGCCAGACCGTCGGAACGCCTGCCGAATGGGTGACGCCTTCCTCCTGGAAAAGCTGGCACATCTTTTCCGGCCGATAATCGGCGGAAAGCACCAGCTTCGCGCCGCTCGCCGGCACCGACCAGGGGATGCCCCAGGCATTGGCGTGGAACATAGGCACGATGGGAAGCACCACGGCCCTGCGCGAAAGGTCGAAAACGTCGGGTGTGATCGAGGTGATCGTATGGAGGACCGTCGATCGATGCTCGTAGAGGACGCCCTTGGGATTTCCGGTGGTGCCGGACGTGTAGCATAGGCCGCACGGCGCGCGCTCATCGCCTTCGACCCAGTCGTAATCGCCGCTTTCGCCGGCAATCCACTGTGGGAAGCCCTGCTGGCCCTCGGGCGGGTCGAAGCAGACATACTCCTCGATCGTCTTCCAGCGCGGCTTCATTCGCTCGACAATCGGCCGAAAGGCGCGATCGTAGAACAGTATCCGGTCCTCGGCGTGGTTGGCGATATAGTCGAGCTGGTCCTCGAAAAGCCGAGGGTTGATCGTGTGGAGCACGCCGCCGACCCCGCAGACGCCATACCAGGCCGTAAGGTGACGCGAATGGTTCATTGCCAGCGTCGCGACGCGGTCACCGGGCTTTATTCCCCGGCGTTCCAGCGCTTGCGCCATTTGCCGGGCTTCGCGCGCGACGTTGCGCCAGTTCGTGCGGGTGATGGTCCCGTCAGCCCAGGCCGAGACGATTTCGGAATCGGGATGCTCGCGCTCGGCATGGTCCACGAAACGCATCACGCGCAGCGGCCAGTCCTGCATCGCTCCCAAGCTCATTCGCCGCCCCCGGCTACGAAAGCGCCATCATGCAGCAAATGCGGCAGCAGACAAGCCGAATGGACCCTAGAACGGCAGCTTGAACCCCGGAGGCAGCGGAATCCCGCTCGTCATCTTCTGGAGTTCCGGCGCCGCGGCTGCGTCGGCCTTTGCCCGCGCATCATTGATGGCGGCAGCGACCAGGTCTTCCAGCATCGACTTTTCCGACGGCTGGAGAAGGCTGTCGTCGATGTCGACCGCGATGATCCGTCCCTTGGCGGAGGCGCGCACCTTGACCAGCCCGCCGCCGGCGGCGCCTTCGACTTCGATCTTGTCGAGATTCTCCTGCGCCTTCTGCATCTCGGCCTGAACGTCCTGCGCCATCTTCATGATTTCATCGAGGTTCGGCATATCCGGCATTGTCATGCCCCTTTGGTGAGAGAGTAGGATTCGAGCTCGGCATCGGGAAAAGCCTCCATTGCCGCCCGGACCGACGGGTCTTGAAGCACTTCGGCGCGGACCTGTTCCTCAGCCATCCTTTCCTGTTCCTGAAGCGAGGGCTTGGCGCCTTCGTCGGCCATGGAAACGGTCCAGCTTGTCCCCGTGATCCCTTTTAGCACGGTAGCGAGCTCACGCGACCAATCCGACCCGAGGGGGCGGAGAGGTTTCAACGCAAGCTCTGGCGGCTCGTAGCGCACCAGGCCGACCTGGTCGTGCAGTTGCACCGCCAGCTGGTGCCTGCCATTGGCTTCCACGGCCTGGATTAGCGCAGGGAAATCGGCCGGAAGTCTCGCCGCCGAGGCAGAGGACGCGGAAGGAGATGGAGCCACACGCGCGGTCGGGGCGGCCGTCGCCCCTCCCCCCAATATTTGAAGCAGGGCCGCCGGATCGGGAAGCTCGGCGGCGTACATTAGCCGAAGTATAGCCATAGTCGCCGCTTCCTGTGGATCGGGCGCGACAATGACGTCGGAAACGCCCTTCAGCAGCATCTGCCACAGGCGGTGAATTTGCCCCCAGGAGAGCCGGTCGGCGAGTGCCTCCGAAAAATCGAGCTGCTCGGTGGAAATCAAGGCTTCGGTCTGCGCTCCGGCCTTTGCGCGGGTTGCCGTGTGCAGCGCTTCCATCAGGCCGCGAAGAATGGACGCGGGATCCATGCCGAGTTCGTGTGCCTCGTCCATCGCCTTGAGCGCCAGCGTCGCGTCGCCTTCCAGGACGAGCCTCAGAAGATCGCGAATTCGCCCGCGGTCGGCCAGGCCGAGCATGTCGCGAACCTGTTCCGCCGTGACCGTGCCGCCGCCGTGCGCGATCGCCTGGTCGAGGATCGAAAGCCCGTCGCGGGCGGAGCCTTCGGCGGCGCGGGCGATCATCGCCAATGCATCCGGCTCGACCTCGACATTCTCGGCCTTGGCGACTTCGGCGAAGTGAGCGACGAGCTTTTCCGGATCGATCCGGCGGAGATCGAACCGCTGCGTCCGCGACAGGACCGTGACTGGTACCTTGTTGACCTCGGTGGTCGCGAACAGGAACTTCACATGCTCAGGAGGTTCCTCAAGAGTCTTGAGCAACGCATTGAACGCGCTCTTGGAAAGCATGTGAACTTCGTCGATGATGTAGATTTTGTAGCGGGCCGAGACCGACGCGTAGCGAACCGCGTCGATGATCTCGCGGATATCGTCGACCCCGGTGTGCGAGGCAGCGTCCATCTCGACGACATCGATGTGGCGGCCCTCCGCGATCGCCCGGCAGTGCTCGCAGACGCCGCACGGCTGTATCGTCGGCTGTCCCTGTCCGTCCGGACCGATGCAGTTCAGCGCCTTGGCGATGAGGCGCGCGGTCGAAGTCTTGCCGACACCGCGCACGCCGGTGAGCAGAAAGGCATGAGCGATCCGCCCGCGCTCGATCGCATTGGCGAGCGTCTTCACCATCGCGTCTTGCCCGATAAGCTCGCCGAAGGTCTGCGGGCGGTATTTGCGGGCGAGCACTCGGTACGGCGAAGAGGTCGGCGCGGCTTCGGGCAGGTCGAGGCCAAGTCCAGGCGATTCGTCGGTCATCGCAGCAGTTGTAGGCATGGCCGGGGCGCATTGCGAGCGGTTGCCAGCGCGCGGAACTGCCCCCATATGGCGCGCGGGAGCCGGGCGGACGGGGCTGTCGCCAACCTGGTCAGGTCCGGAAGGAAGCAGCCACAACGATTTCGTCCCGGGTCGTTCCGGTTCCCACCCGTCTCCGCCCCGGCTTCGGCGGGCGAATCATCCTCGCAGCCAATTCCTCGCGCCCGGCGGGATCCGCACTGTCAGGCTTCCCATGTCTTCTGTCAGGATGATCTGGCAGGCGAGGCGCGAAGTGCGGCTCGCGTGGGCCGCGAAATCGAGCATGTCCTCTTCCTCGTCGCTCGCTGGGGGCAGTTTCTCGAAATCGGCCTTGTCGACGATGACGTGGCACGTGGAGCAGGCCATTACGCCTTCGCACGCGCCTTCGAGGGGCTGCCTTGCCGCCCATGCGACATCGAGAAGGCGCTGACCCGGCTTCGCCTCGACCTCTTTGTCGAGCGTTCCGTCAGCCTTGTAGAAGCGAACCCGGATCACGCCGCGAAGCGCTCCTGGGCTTCCGCCGCCTCGTTAATTCGGCGGATCGCCGCGACCACTTCCTCTTCGGTCGTGTACCGCCCGAAGCCGAGGCGGATCGAGGATCGCGCTTCCCTGTCGCTGAGCCCGATTGCACGCAGCACGTGGCTAGGCCGCCCCGAGCCGCTCGCGCAGGCGCTTCCGAGCGAGAAGGCGGTATCGCGCAGGTCGGAAATCAGCCGGGCCGCATCGAGAGCTTCGCGGCGGATATTCAAATTGCCGTGATAGCGGTGGTCGAGGCTGCCGTTGACGGTCCAGACCGGGCCGAGGAGATCGAGGGCGGCCGCCCAAAGCCCTTCGACATGCTCCCGATCGGATTCGAACCGGTCAGACGCCAGCTTCGCGGCCGCCCCGAAGCCGACACACGAGGCCGGCGAGAGAGTCCCCGAGCGCAGCCCCATCTCCTGCCCACCGCCATGAATTAGCGGCGCCGGTTCTGCGCCCTTTCGCATCCAAAGAGCGCCGATTCCCTTCGGTCCGTGGATCTTGTGCCCCGAGACAGCCACAAGGTCGGGACCCTCCGGAATCTCGATCCGGCCAAGCCCCTGAACCGCATCGCACAGCATCAGGGCTCCGGCCTTGTGAGCAAGCTTCGCAACCTCGGCGACGGGCTGGATGACTCCGATCTCATTGTTCACCAGCATCACCGCGACCAAAGCCACGCTTTCGTCGATAGCGGCCTCGAGGTCTTCGATCCGGATAAGCCCATCCGTCCCAATCGGCAGCCTGGTGACTTCGACGCCTCTCCCTTCCAGCCATTCGCAAGTGTCGAGAACCGCCGCATGCTCGGTGTGAACCGTCACGATGCGATTGCGGTCTGGCGGCGCCTTCTCGATAGTTCCCTTGATCGCCCAGTTGATTGCCTCGGTCGCGCTTCCGGTGAAGGCGAGCGAACCTCCTTCCAGCCCGATCGCCTGCTCGACCTGCCTGCGCGCCACTTCGACGACCGCAGCCGCTTCCCGGCCCCAGCGCGAGGGCGAGTGCGGATTGGCGAACTTCTCCTCGATCCACGGTCGCATCGCGTCCGCGACTTCCGGCGCGACCGGCGTAGTCGCCTGGTAATCGAGATAGCTCATGCCGCCTTCGTGTCCGCCCTCTCCGCAATTCGCGCCCATTCGGCCAGGAACGCGTCGACCTCCGCTTCTCCCGTCTCCGGGCCGAAGCTGAGGCGCAGGAAGCCGGCCGAAACTTCCTCCGGAACCTCCATCGCGGCAAGCACATGGCTCGCCTTGGCCTTGCCGGATGAGCAGGCGCTCCCGGCAGACACCGCGATTCCGGCAAGGTCGAAATGGACGAGCAGCGCCGCGCTCGCCCCTCCTGGCATGGAGACGGCGCCGATGGTCGGTGCGCGCGGCGCTCCTTCGGCGATGACGGAGGCCCCTGACGCCTTCACGCCGTCTTCCAGACGCTTCCGCAGTGCTGAGAGCTTTTCCATGTTGTAGGGACGTGCCGCCAGAGCTGCCGCAAAGGCCATGGCCCCGGGAACGTCCTGCGTGCCCCGCCGATAGCCCTTTTCCTGACCGCCGCCGCAAGCGCGCAACGTAGCAAGGTCGTGAACCAGGAGCGCGCCGACCCCCGGCGGGCCGCCGAGCTTGTGAGCGCAGATCGCGACGAAATCAGCGTCTGGAAGCGGAAGCTTCGAAGCGCCTTGAGCGCTATCGGACAGCAACAGGCTTCCCGCTTCGCGGATCTTCGGCGCGAGCCGCTCAAGAGGCTGGATCACGCCGGTTTCATTGTTAACCTGCTGGATGGCGATCAGCGCCGGTCCTCGTGCGAGGACTCCATCAAGCGCCACTTCGTCGATCAGCCCGTCGCGGTCCACAGGGATGACGATCGAATTCTCCCCCATGGCGTGGCCGACGATCGCATGTTCGGTCGCTCCATGCGCCCGGCCCGCGGGTGCCGCACAGCGCGCGGCGAGCTCCACGCTCTCGCTCGCTCCAGAGGTGAAAATGACGTCATGCCGCCAATCCAGCGCTGCCTTGATGTCCTCGCGCGCCTTTTCGAGCAGTGCCCGCGACCGGCGTCCTTCCGCGTGCGGGCTGTTGGGATTCGCCCATTCGGCAATGCCCCGCTCGAAGGCCTCGCGGGCCGCGGCGATGATGGGCGTGGTGGAGGCGTGATCGAGGTAAATTCGCTGAGTCATTTTGGCGGATATCTGCCGATTGCGTGTTGGACTCGCGCCCCTATATAGAACCCGCCGCCGCCGTGCACCCGTCGGCTCCGAAGTCCATCCTTACGCGAGCAACCGCAAAGCCCATGCCCGAAGTCATATTTCCTGGTCCCGAGGGCCGCCTTGAAGGCCGTTTCCATCCGGGGCCCCGCCCCCGTGCACCCGTCGCCCTGATCCTTCATTCGCATCCTCAGGCCGGCGGGACGATGAACAACAAGATCGTCCAACTCCTCTACCAGACGTTTGTCCGGCGCGGCTTTGCAACCTTGCGCTTCAATTTTCGCGGCGTGGGCAAGAGCCAGGGGACCTTCGACAACGGGATCGGCGAGCTGTCCGACGCTGCCAGCGCGCTCGACTGGGTCCAGCAGATCCACCCTGAGGCCGAGACCACCTGGGTCGCGGGCGTCAGCTTCGGAGCGTGGATCGGGATGCAGCTGTTGATGCGGCGCCCGGAAATCCGCGGCTTCATCTCGATTGCTCCGCCCGCCAACATGTACGACTTCAGCTTCCTCGCCCCCTGTCCGTCCTCGGGAATCATCGTCCAGGGCGAGAATGACGAGGTCGTCACTCCCGGCGCGGTATTGAAGCTGGTCGAAAAGCTTCGCACCCAAAAGCATATCACCGTCACCTATGACGTGATCCCCGGCGCAAATCACTTCTTCGCGAACGAACTCGACCTCTTGATGAAGAGCGTCGACGATTATCTCGACATGCGCCTCGCGACCGATCCGAAGCGCCCGGCTATAACGTCCAAATCAGGACGTTAGCGAGAAGGACCGCGCCCGCGGCGAGCATCAGCGCGCCGCGGGCCCGGTTGGAGCGTCCGGTAACGATCCGAAAGCCCGCAAAACCCAGGAGAAAAGCGGCAATTACCGCGAGGGCCATTGCAGCGGAGGCAAGTGTTCCCAAACAGGCCCTTCCTTTCACCAAGGCTTAACGCATCGCCGTCACTATGGCGAACGTGGACCGGGACCAACAGCAGGCGCGCCTCGAAGAGGCTTTCGAGCGCATCGAGGAAACGATTCTCCCATGCATCGCGATGATGCTGGAAACGCTACTCGATGCTTCCGAGACTGCGGCCCAGACCGATCCGAAGGCCCTCGCAGCCGAACTCCAGATCCTCGCAGCCGAGCTGGAAGAGCTGACCCAGGCGGTTGAGCGGTCCAGCCCCGTGCATGTCGAACCGGGCGAATACAAGACCAGCACCGCGGCGGCCTAGCCGCCTTCGACGATCCGGGCGTGAAGCTCGGGGTCGATATTGCCGCCCGACAGCACCGCCACCGTCCCCTCTACCGCCTCGGCCTTGCCGGCGAGAAGCGCAGCCAGAGCGGCTGCTCCTCCGGGCTCGACGACCAGTCCATGCTCGCGCCACCCGAAGCGAACGGCGTCCTTCACTTCCTGGTCGGTCACCGCCAGCGCCGTCGCACCGCGATCGAGCAGGATCCCGAAGGTTATTGGCGACACGAGAGGAGTCTGGAGCGCGTCGCACAGAGTGGGCGGCGAATCCACCTCGACAGGCACGATTTCGCCGTCCTCCAGCGACCGCTTCATGTCGTCCCAGCCTTCGGGCTCGACGATGACGATCTCTGCTTCGGGACAGGCCAGGGCGATTCCCGACGATAGCCCGCCACCGCCGCACGGAATCACGATCCGGCTAGGTGGAGACGGCATTTGCTTCAGAATTTCCAGTCCGACGGTCCCCTGGCCGGCCACGATCGCCGGGTCGTCGAAGCTCGGCACGACCACGGCGCCGCGCTCGCCGGCGAGCTTCCGGGCGATCTCCTCGCGGCTCTCGCTCCGACGATCGTAGAGGACGATTTCCGCGCCGTGGCTGCGCGTCGCTTCCACCTTCACCTTCGGGGCGTCGGCCGGCATGACGATGACAGCCGGGATTCCGAGCCGTTTCGCGGCGATTGCAACGCCCTGGGCATGATTCCCCGACGAGAAGGCGACAACCCCGCGATGCCGCTCCTCTTCCGTCAACTGGAGCAGGCGGTTCGTGGCTCCGCGAAGCTTGAACGCGTGACCAGTCTGGAGGCACTCGCATTTCAGCCAGATTGGGGCGCCCCGGACCTCGCTACCGATGAGCGGCGTCTCCTCTACGAGACCGGCAACGCGTTCGCCGGCCGCGATCACATCATCTCGGGTGACCGAAGACGTTTCAGCTAAGCGGTTGATATTTCACCTTTTCGATTATCCGTTGCTGATCAGCGACATATCGAGATCATTCGTCGATGCCGAGGCCAAAAAATCTTTACACGCGGGACCCCCGAACATATATCGCGCCTCCGCTGCCCCATGGGACTTCCAACCGCAAGGCAGCTTTTGGACAAAACTACCCGTTGGAGGTCCCTTGAGTTGCACAAGCATCATCGCCCGCTGGGGCTAGCGACTTACACGGCGGGTAACCGCCGGGCTGCCGATATCGTCAAGACTCGTCCGGTTCAGCCGGTGACGCTTTTGCGTCCGCATGCTGCCGAGCGCGCTGCCCGATTCTTCATCGAGAAGTTTCCGGGGCGCTCGCTGTATGCGGTCAAGGCGAACCCCTCGCCGGACCTGCTCAAGGTCCTCTGGAATGCCGGGATCACTCATTACGACGTCGCGTCGATGGGCGAAGTGCGGCTGGTCCATGAGACCCTGCCCGACGCGGTTTTGTGCTTCATGCACCCGGTGAAGGCCGAGGAAGCCATCGCCGAGGCTTATTTCGACCATGGCGTGAAGACCTTCAGCCTCGACACGATGGAGGAGCTGGAGAAGATCGTCCGCGCGACCAAGGGCGCGAGCGACCTCAACCTGCTCGTTCGCCTCCGCGTGTCGTCGCAGCATGCCAAATACAGCCTTGCGGCGAAATTCGGCGCCGAGCCGGCAGAGCTCAAGGCGCTGCTGATGGCGGCTCGCCAGGCGTCCGACGCACTGGGCATCTGCTTCCATGTCGGAAGCCAGGCGATGAGCCCGGCTGCCTATGCCGACGCGATGGAGCGGGTCCGCGACTCGATCATCCAGGCTGCCGTGACAGTCGACATCGTCGATGTCGGCGGTGGCTTCCCATCGACGTATCCCGGAATGGAGCCGCCTCCTCTTGAGGCCTATTTCCAGGTCATCCACTCGGCGTTCGAAGCGCTCCCGATCAGCTATTCGGCAGAGCTTTGGTGCGAGCCGGGGCGCGCACTGTGCGCCGAATATGCGAGCCTCCTGGTTCGCGTGGAGAAGCGCCGCGGGACAGAGCTCTACATCAACGACGGGGCCTACGGGGCGCTGTTCGACGCGGCTCATGTCGGCTGGCGGTTTCCGGTGGCGCTCATGCGGCCGTCGCGCGCAAAGTCGGTCGGCTTCAGCTTCTACGGCCCGACGTGCGACGACCTCGACCATATGGCGGGTCCGTTCGATCTTCCGGCCGACATCCAGGCGGGCGACTATGTCGAGATCGGCATGCTCGGCGCCTATGGCTGCGCGATGCGCACGCGCTTCAACGGCTTCAGCGTCGAGAGCGTCGAGACCGTCGATGACGAGCCGATGGCGACGCTCTATGGAGCCGGGCGCAGGTCCAGCCGTTCAAGGGTTGTGACGCTTTAGATCGCACAAGCGATCGTCATCCGCGCGAATGCGGGGACCCCGCTGTTTTTCTTTCATGGACGCGAGTAGCGGGATTTCCGCTTTCGCGGGAATGACGAGGGATTGTGATGAGCACTGACGAGCTTCTTAAGCCGGACCACGACTCGGCGGTTAACGACACCCGCAAGGCGGACCTCCTGTCGAGCCCGGTCGAGCATATCGACATCACCAAGTTCGACGCCCGGCCGATCATCGAGGCAATGGGGAAGATGAGCTTCACCAGCCGCGACCTCGCTCGCGCGACGAAGATCTACAATACGATGCTCGAGGATCAGAGCTGCTCGATCATCCTGGTGATTGCGGGGTCGACCTCGGCCGGCGGCTGCATGGACGTCTATGCCGAGCTCGTCCGCTCCAACATGGTCGACGCGGTCGTCGCTACCGGAGCGACGATCGTCGACATGGATTTCTTCGAAGCGCTTGGCCACAAACACTACCAAGCCAATGAAATTCCTGACGATGATACGCTTCGGTCCCTCTACATCGACCGCATCTACGACACCTATATCGACGAGGAGCAGCTGCAGGACTGCGACTTCACGATCGGCAAGATCGCTGACAGCCTGGAGCCGAAAGCCTATTCGAGCCGCGCCTTCATTGGGGAGATGGGCAAGTGGCTGAGCGAAGGGAACGCGAAGAAGCCCGGAAGCCTCGTCCAGCTCGCCTACGAGCATGATGTGCCGATCTTCTGTCCGGCGTTCACTGACAGCTCGGCGGGGTTCGGGCTGGTGAAGCACCAGGTCGACGCGATGAAGCGCGGCGGCCATTACATGACCATCGACAGCATCGCCGACTTCCGAGAGCTGACCGACATCAAGATCGAGGCGGGAACGACCGGCCTCCTGATGATCGGCGGCGGCGTGCCGAAGAACTTCACGCAGGACACGGTCGTCTGCGCCGAGATCCTCGGCCACGAGGACGTCGAGGTGCACAAATATGCGGTGCAGATTACCGTTGCCGACGTCCGCGACGGCGCCTGCTCATCCTCGACGCTTCAGGAAGCCGCGAGCTGGGGCAAGGTTTCGACCGCGATGGAGCAGATGGTCTTCGCCGAGGCGACGAGCGTCGTCCCGCTGCTCGCCAGCGACGCCTGGCACCGCGGCGCATGGCGCAACCGCGAAAAAAGGCGCTTTGCCAAGCTCTTCGACTAAGTCGATTGCCAACCGTAACGAAGTGACGCACCCTCCCCGGCACACGCTGGAGGGTTTCTCATGCCGTACAGCCCGATTCTCGCTCCCGTCGTCGCGCTGGTCGCTTGGTCGCTCGTCATGCTCGTCTGGATGGCCATCGCTCGACGCGGGGCCTTCGCGAAGCTGGGGATCGGCTGGGGCTCGATCCCACGCGGCTCACGGGGCGTGAATCTCGAAGGCAAGGCTCCCGACGAAGCGCAGTGGCCGTCGCACAATTACATGCACCTGATGGAACAGCCGACGCTATTCTACGCCATCTGCCTGACGCTCGCGATGATGGGGTTCGGAGGCGGGATCAATTATTGGCTGGCGTGGGGCTATGTCGTTCTTCGGATCATTCACAGCATCGTCCAGGCAACCGTGAATATCGTCCAGATCCGCTTCCCGATCTTCGCCCTTGCCTCGCTGTGCCTGCTCGGGCTGACGACCCATGCAGGACTGCGCATCCTCCACGACTGCGGACTGCTCAGCTTCTAGCGGCTGAAGCAGGCGGCAAGCTCGACGTGGGTCGACCAGCGGAACTGGCCGACGGGCCGCACCCATTGAAGCGTGTAGCCGTCGTCGGCTAGGATCCTGGCGTCGCTTGCAAACGTCGAAGGGTTGCAGCTCACATAGGCAATCCGCGGCACGGATGACGCCGCCAGTTGCCCGACTTGCGCCCGCGCTCCCGCTCGGGGCGGGTCGAGGACCACCCTGCCAAACCCGCTCAGCTCTTCTGCGTCCAGCGGCCGGCGGTAGAGGTCGCGGTGCTCAACGTTCATGTTCGGCGCTGCTGCCTTGAGCGCGGCAGCCGAGTCCCGAGCCGCCTCGGCGGCATAAGCGGCTCCCGAAGCGAGCGAAAAGGTCCCGAGACCGGCGAACAGGTCGGCAACCGGCCTGGTTTGCCCGACGCATTCGCGAACGCATTCCACGAGCGCTGTTTCTCCATCATCGGTCGCCTGGAGGAAGGCGCCCGTCGGAAATCCGACCGCTAGTCCGGACAGCGTGACCCTTGCGGGATGTGGTTCGTAGAGTGTCTCCGGCCCGCCTCCGCTGTCGATGGACAGGCGCACCACGCCGTGCATGCCAGCGAAATCCGTCAGCGCCTGGATCGCCGGGAGATCGCCTGCCGTGACATTGCGCAGAAGAACGTCGGCGCCGCCGTCGATCAGCGTCAACTGCGCCTCCGCGCCCTGTTTCGGGGCGAGCAGGCGAGCGAACAGCGCGCGGAGCGGCTTCACCAGCGCGAAGAGCTCGGGACGGAGGATATGGCACTCGTGCATGTCCACGATGCGGTGAGATTTTTGCGCGTAAAAGCCGACCAGAGCGCCCTTCCCCACTCGAAGCGCCTTCAAGGTCGCGCGGCGGCGCGACCGTGGCGGCGACAGATACGGGCGGCGGATCTCTGTCGTAAGTCCGTGCTGCGCGAGCGCGGTCTCGATGCGCGAAGCGAGATAACCGCAATAGGCCTCGTCGTCGGCATGCTGCAGCTGGCATCCGCCGCATTCGGGGAAGTGGCGGCACGGAGGTTCCTGGTGATGCGCTCCGAACGCCAGCGCTCCATCGTCCAGAACGGCGTCGCCGGGGACGGCAAAGGGCACGTGACGGCCATTGGCTGTCACCCCATCGCCCCGGGCGGCAATCCGCACGATGATATCGTTCACAGCAGGTCCAGGGCGGAAGGAATCGTGTCTGCGAGGTCGTCGGCGATCATTTGCGGCCCGGCGAGTTCGGCGGCGCGGCCATGCAGCCAAACGGCCGCACAGGCGGCTTCGAACGGTTCGAGGCCGCGAGCAACCATCGCCGCAGTCATTCCGGCGAGGACGTCGCCGGTACCCGCGCTCGCAAGCCATCGCGGGGCCGGAGGAGCGAAGCCAATGCGCCCGTCGGGCGCGGCGACTACAGTGTCCGGCCCCTTGTAGATTATTACTGCTCCGGACTTCCGGGCCGCTTCCAGCGCCTGCTCTGCCTTCGATCCGCCAAGCTCCCCGAACAGCTTCGCGAACTCGCCTGCATGCGGGGTCAGGATCGCGTCCTGTCCCTTGAGCCGCTCGGGATCTCCGACCTCGGCAATCGCGTCAGCGTCGACGACCTTCGGGGCCTTGGCCGTCAGCGCCAGGGTGAGCAGCTGCGGAATATCTCCCATCCCGGGACCGACGAGAATGCAGCCGATCCGCTCATCCTCGAGGACCGCCGTATCGGTCTGCACGATCGCTGAGGGCAGCCCGTCGATCATCCGCGAGGTGCTGATGCGCACATAGCCAGCGCCCGACCTCGCCGCTGCCTTCGCCCCGAGCGCAATCGCTCCAGGCATCTTGCCCGCAAGGCAGTGGACGAGACCACGGTTATATTTGTGCCCGAAGGGGTCGAGTGGCGGCAGGCGTGGCGCGCCGATCTCGGACCACTGGCTCGCAGCGTCGATGCCGATGTCGGCAAGAACGACCCGGCCGCCGTGGTGCATCGCCGGCATCAGGCGGTGAGCGGGCTTCAGCGCGCCGAAAGTGACGGTGACGTCGAATTCAGGGATGGCACTCAGGATTTCGCCGCTGTCGCTGGCGACGCCGCTCGGCAAATCGCAGGCGACCTGAACAGAAGAAGCGCTTGCGAGCCTGCAAAGCTGTTCCGAAGCAAAGCTTTCGAGGGGCTTTTTAAGGCCTGTTCCAAACATGGAATCGATGACGAGGGGCGCCGCCTGGGTGCTCTCCGCGAGCTCTTCAACCTCGCCGTCGAATTGCCGGCGCGCCCAAATTGCGGCTTCGCTCTTGGGGTCCGCAAGGGCCGCCACTCGAACAGCGATTCCCCGTTCGGCCAAGTGCCGAGCGGCGACATAGCCGTCCCCGCCATTATTCCCGGGGCCGCAGAGGACAAGCGCGGGAAGCGGGCCGGCATAGCGAATCGCAGCTTCGGCCAGCGCGGCGCCCGCACGCTCCATGAGCGTTTCCACGGGAGTCCCTGCGTCGATCGCAGCCTGTTCGGCTGCTCGCATAGCTTCGGTCGTAAGGATCGGGCGCCAGGACATGACGCGGCGTTTAGCGCAGCCGGGTCGCCAGGCGCCACCATTCGCGCGGAACTCCAGTTTCTGCACTGTCGCGGTCGGCCTCGCTGTCGAACAGTGCGAAGCAGGTCGCACCGCTTCCCGACATACGGACGCAAGACACGCCGCGCTGCGTCGACAGCCAAGCGAGGATGCTTCCAATTTGTGGGACCATCGTGCTTGCAGCGGCCTCGAGGTCGTTCCGTCCATGCCGCCAGTCGTTGAGAGGGCCGCGGTCATATCCGTCCCACCGCGCGAATACGTCCGACGTGGCGAGCTCGACCCTGGGGTTCACGAGGAGAATCGGCGTTCCGGCCAGATCGAGGTCGATCGCTTCCAGTTCGTCGCCCCGATCGTCGCCTCGAATCGTCGTCGAGTGAACGCACGCAGCCACATCGGCGCCGAGCCCGCGGCCAATTTCCTCCAGTTCCTGAAGCGGCAATCTAAGGTCCCAGAGGTAGTTCAGCAGCCGCAGCGCGGCCGCTGCATCAGCTGAGCCCCCCCCGATGCCCGACGCCACCGGAAGACAGTTCGTCAAGCGGATGGCTGCTGCGCGGTCCATTCCGCTAGCCTCGCGAAGCGCATCCGCCGCACTGAGGACGAGATTGCCGGACTCCGGGAGGCTCGCCCCGAATTCGCCCGCGACCTCCAACGATGCCGTTGGCGCGTCCTCCGCCGAAAGCCTGTCGCCGTCTTCGCAGAAGGCGAAGATCGTCTCGATTCGATGGTAGCCGTCGGGCAGCTTTTCGCGGACGTGAAGCGCCAGGTTGACCTTGGC
>Ga0207706_10002189_pt1 | contig 19047 bp, 11 predicted proteins | sample KBSC53metaG_FD_184318 | JGI IMG/M metagenome (GOLD analysis project Ga0207706, IMG submission 184318) | Corn rhizosphere microbial communities from Kellogg Biological Station, Michigan, USA - KBS C5-3 metaG (SPAdes) (version 2) | ecosystem: Host-associated > Plants > Roots > Rhizosphere > Soil ... | reverse complement strand
TTGACTGCCCTGGCAGCAAGATACAAAGATCGAAAACCGGACCTGGCAGATCTGTGTCTTATTCGAATGAGCGAAGTCTATCCAAAACACAATGTCATCACTGTGGATGCGGACTTTCGCGTTTACCGTCGAAACAAGCGCGAAATCATCCCGTTAATCTCTCCACCTCGAGGATGACGCTGCCAGCCAACCCAGCCGGGGTCAGCGACCCCGGCTACCGCGCTGCGGCGCCATTTGCTCTTTGTTAGGGTGGAAATAGACTCGCTGTAGTGGCCGAGGACCGTCAGGCAGAGGGGAGGACATACCGGCGCGGGTGGCGGCGGGTGGCGACGGCGTTTGTTATATGCGCGGCACTCGTCCTGCTATTTCATCGTCCGCTCCTGTTAGCCGTCGTGCGACAGATCGCGTTGCATTACGCCGCGAGAGAAAATTTGAAGGCTACTTTTCGCCTTGAAGGCAATGTCTTCACAAATCTAACAGTGCGGAATCTCCACGCCGTTCCGACCGGACCGAGCGATGTAGAATCGATCGACATTGATTTTGCGTTCGCCGATTACGGTCTGTTCGGTCCGTTGCGGCACGGGCTGTCTTCAATCGAGAAGCTGGAAGCGCGTTCAGCGCGCATAGTCTTGAATCCGGCCAAGGCGCCGCTCAGGCCGCGTCCGCCGGACCCGAAAAAGAAAATTACGTTGCCCGATGTCTTTCCGGAACGAGTGCGCTTAGTCGATGCGACTCTCATCGTACGAAATCGTCCATATGATTTCGTGATGGAGCATGTCGATCTTGATTTGGATCCGCGAAATCCCGGGCAGTTAAAGATCAACAAGTTACAACTGGTCGGTGGCCAGACGTGGTTGAACCTTGCCGCCCAGACAAGCTACGCGAACAGAATCCTGATCTTGCGCGAAGTGGCCATCTCGAATGACGAGCGTATTCGCGAGCTGCGCGTTGATGCATCGCGTATCGCCGAAAGGAAGCTCGCTATTAATCTGGATTATTCTGTCGGAGGTGGAGAGCTTTCCGGTTCTTTCGCGCTCAATGAAGCGCAATCATCGCTCAATACCGATCTCCATCTCCACGCCGAGAACGTTCCACTCGGTGTCATCAATAAATACGCGGCGCTTCCGGAAGACTTCATTCGCGGCCAAATAGAAAAGTTGGATGTCGACCTTGGTGGTTTGATCAGTTCTCCGCGCACATGGCAGGGGAAACTGATTGCGCAAATCAGCAATTTCCAGCAGCGAGGAACGACGTTCGACCGCGGTATCTTTCAGATTTCCGCGGCAAATGGCACAGCGGTTTTACAAACGGGAGACATTCTTCAGGGTGAGAACGAGTCCCATTTTCGCGGGACTGTCGAATTGCCCGCCACGTTCAAAGACTTCGGCCGCACTCCGACGCATCTGGAAGTGGCTGGCACGGCAGCGGACCTCCAGCAGCTAAGTGCAGGAACGCCTCTCCGATTGACCGGCTCGGCTGAATTCACCGGAAAGATCGACATCGTCAATGCGAAGGTCGAAGCGAATTTTGGTGTGACTGCGAGTTCCGTCGGGTTTCCCGAGGGCACCATCGAGAAGATGAGCGCAACGCTTCGCGTGTCCAAGGTTGTGCCTCCCGCCGATAGTAAAAAGCCGTGGTTTGCAGATCTCCGCACGACAACGGAACTCGGTTTAACCAACCTGCATTACCGGGAGTACGTGGTTGACTCAGTTAACGCGTCGCTGAGCGGGCTTGATGATGTGCTGGGCCTGGATCGACTGAGTCTGCGTCGAAATCAAAACGAACTGAATGTTCACGGGCGATACCGACTTCCAGAAGATCCCGGCAAGGCTTCGTCGCAACCAGCGGAGTTGGAGATTGCCTTGAATGCGCCTGAAACCGCCGATTTTTGGGCCGCCGATTCGCCGAACAGAGTGAGCGGGCCATTGCAAATGACCGGGCAGATCGAATGGAAACAAGAGGTCGCCAACGGAGAAGTGTCGATCTCCGGATCGAATCTCAGGATACGAGACTTGGTTTTTCGGCAACTCGGCGCGCAGTGTTCGGTTTCCAACAATGTGATCTACCTGAAGGATTGCAGCGCGGTTCTGAACGACACCGATTTCGTTAACGCAACTGGGAGCCTCAACTTGCGAAAGCCCTTTCATTACAATGGGAATATTTCCGCGCGCGTGGCGGATCTATCGTCGCTTCAACCGCTGATTAACGCTTTCGGCAACAAGCATCAGCTGTCGGGCTCAGTTGCGTTGGATTGGGAGGGAAACGGCAACGCGCAGACGGTTAAAAATACGGGGAAACTGAAGCTCGTTTTGGAGAAGGGGCGTTACGGTGATTTGAAATCGATTCGGGCCAACATCGATGCGTCGTACTCGCCCGATGGTCTCGATGTTCCAATTATTTTTTTCGCGACCAACAACATGGATTTTCAGGCGATCGCCCAGGCAAAAAGCGAGACGCTGGAAATCAGCAAGATTCAACTCGACCAGGGCAAGGCGAAATTTGCAACCGGTTATGTCTCGATTCCGTTTGTGTGGGGAAATCTCGGGACGAGCGCGCCGGTCGTGCCGTCCAGCGGAAAAGTCGCCGCCACCTTTCAATCCGACAATCTGGACATACGTAAAGTTTTCGAGGATATCGGCGTCAAGCCAATGGCATCGGGGACTTTGAATGCAAAGCTCGAGGCCAAAGGGACGGTCGCGGACTTGAACGCACGGCTCGACGTGCAAATGCGTGATTTGCGAAGCGAGCAATGGCCGCATCTCGAGCCGGCAGCGCTTGATGTTACGGCGGAAGTCACCCGCAATCGGCTCGCGGTCGCAGGAAAGCTGCAACAAACGCGCATTCAGCCGTTGGAGCTAACTGCGAACATGCCGTTGGATATTCCCAAGATTGCTCGCGCCGGAAAATTGCCCGACGAAACGCCGATCACGGCAAAAGCTCGTCTCCCGCGAAGCCCAGTGAATTTTGTCCGACAATTTGTCCCGGCGCTCGAGGCGCTGGATGGGGAAGCCGGCCTGGACGTCGATGTAAACGGAACGATCGGCAATCCGGTTTTGAGCGGGGCAGGGGACATTCGAATCAATGTCGCCCGATTCACAAACGCGACTCTTCCTGCGCTTCACAACTTAAATGCCCGATTAAACTTCGCCGGCAACACCCTGACTCTGGAGGGCTTCAATGGAAATCTCGCCGGCGGCCCTTTTCAGTTGAGTGGCCGCGTTACGTTCCCACGGCTGACTGAACCAACTCTGGATTTGCAATTGAAGGCCGAAAGCGTGCTTGTTGCCAGGAACGACACGCTCACCGCGCGCGCGGACGCGGACGTCAAGGTGACCGGACCGTTCCTTACGGCCACAGTCACCGGCAATGTCGCGATGACGAACAGTCATTTCTTGAAGAATATCGATCTCATTCCGATCGGCTTGCCGGGCAGACCCGCGCCGGAACCGCCGTCGTCGCGCCCGGAATTTTCCCTGCCGGACCCGCCATTTCGCAATTGGAAATTCGATGTCGCAATTAAAACGAAGGATCCCGTCCTCATTCGCGGGAACCTGGCCACTGGCGGTGCGATCGCCGATCTCAAGTTGACCGGCACCGGGCTGCATCCGGCGTTAGACGGTGTGGTGCGAATGGAGAATGTCGAAGCAACATTGCCCTTCAGCCGGCTCGAAGTTGCCTACGGCTTCCTTTATTTTGATCCGAGCGATTCCTTCAATCCGCGGATCGATCTTCAGGGCACGTCTGTGATCCGCGATTACACGGTGCGGGTTTATGTTTATGGAACTTTGCTCGAGCCCGAGGCCATTTTCACGAGCGAGCCGCCCCTGCCGCAGGAGGAGATCATTTCTTTAATCGCCACGGGCGTCACTAGAGCGGAGCTATCAGGGAACAATAATGTTCTTGCCGGTCGGGCGGCGATGTTGTTGGTGCAGCAACTTTACCGGAAAATTTTCAAAAAAGGCGAGCCGACTCAGAGCAACGCATTTTTTAATCGCCTCGACCTGGACGTCGGCACTGTCGATCCTCGAACCGGTCAACAGCAGGTTAGCGCGCGCTTCAAGATCAACGATCAATTTGTCATCGTTGGCGATGTCGGAGTCGGGGGCGATTATCGCGGGATGTTAAAATATCTGATCCGGTTCCGTTGAGGAGCCTGTTGCAATACCCAGCCATGCCGCGTTGCCACCAATTTTTCGTCTCTCCAAGGCGCGAGGAGGGCGCATACCCGGAGCGGTCTGTAACCGATGAGCAACGCCGGAGAGGCGAAAAAGCGGCGCAACCCGGAGGGCGAGGGCGCCTTGGGCTGTCTGGCGGCGTTGCTCACTCCTCACAGGTCATCGCGGACATGCTCGTCGCTCGGGCCTTGCCATCCAGCCCAAAGCGCCCTCGCGCGGCGTGGCTGGGTATTTCAACAGGCTCCTAAGATGCAGCACAGGGTCCTCTTTTGTCTCGCAAATGTGGCCCTGGCATTGAAAGTCGCGGCGCAGAGCGCGGTGGACGTCACACGACCCGAAGAGAGACAAAAAGCCCGACAGGCCATCGTAAAGCAGCAGGAGAAACGCGCGCAGCGGGCGAGCATCATCGAGTTTCGCGGCCAGCAGACCTTCGGCGAAAAAGAACTACGCTCGGCTTTAAAAGAAGAGATCACGACGATCGACGATTTTGGGTTAAGTCCGGCGCGGGCAGATGACCTTGCATTCTTCCTCGAGGTTTTTTACCGGAAACATGGCTATGCGGACGTGAATGTGCATTACGCCATTGAATCGCAGGATCGTCTTCGTCTCGATATTACCGAAGGCCCGCGCTTAATAGTTGGGGCGGTGAGCTTTGAGGGAAATGCGCGGGAGCCGACCGACAAGCTCTTCGAATACATGGTCGGGCCGACACGCGAGCGCTATTCAAAGCTCGAAAAAAAGTTGCCCTTTGTTGCCGCTGACATGCAAGAGGGAGCGAATCTGGTGCGTCGCTTGTATGTCGCGGAAGGTTTCCTGGATGTGGTCGTCGATCCGCCGCGTTATACCTTTCACCGGGAAACGAATCAGGTGGACGTGGTTCTTCCAATTCATGAGGGACGGCAGTATTTCTTCGGCAGCGTCTCATTTAGCGGGCAAACGATTTACGATGCCGTGACACTGCGCGGCCAGATGGTCGATCTTCTGCGACAGCCTTATACCGATGCACGAGCGGCCGATATTCCGCGGCGTCTCCAGGCATATTTCAGAGCGCGCGGTTATTATGACGTTAAAGTCGAGGCCAACAGCGCGCCGGAGGAAGCAGTCGATGGCCGCGTGCCGGTGCACGTCACGATCACAGCCGGGCCAGTTTACCATTTCGATGGTGTCACCGTAACTGGTCTCGCTCGATTGCGTCCGAGCTACGTCGTCAAACGCTTCAGCAAGTTGAATGGCAAAATCTACAGCCCGGACGTTCTGGACGAGCGATTTCGCACCTTGATGCAGACAGGCCTCTTTAATCTTGTCCAAATTAAGCCCGTTCCAGTTGATGGACATCTCCTGCGGCTCGATATCTCGGCAGAGGAAGCGAAGAGCAAAGAATTCGGTTTCTCCATTGGATACGGCACTTATGAGGGCGGTATCGCCGGGGTGCAATATCGCGATCGCGACCTTTTCGGTTACGGCCGGCCGCTGACAACATCGATTGAGGTGTCAAGCCGAGGATACAGAGGTGATATCTTGTACGAAGATCCGTTTTTCTTTGATACTGATTTTTCCTTCAAAGCTCGTCTCGCCGCATTCACTTTCAGATTCGATGGCTACACAAAATTTGAATTGGGTGGACGACTCGAGCTAACGCGAAAGATCACTAAGTACGACGAGGCCGGCGTGACGTTCGCTGTTCGCCACGTCAAAATAATCGATGCCGAGATCAAGCCAATCTTTCTCGGCGAGCAGGATTACTTTGTAAATACTCTGGGCTTCACAAATACCATCGACATGCGGGAGAGCCCTTACGTGAATCCGCGCGGATTCCTGATTAATAATACACTCGATTTGGCCTCGAGCGCCTTTGGAAGCGATATTGAATATATTCGCGGAACGATTCGCCTCGGCTATTACCTTCCTTTTGGACCGAAACCGCTTACGCCCGGCGTGGTGGAAGATAAACCGGGCACTCCGTTGCAGCGCTGGTTCCAGCAGTCTTCAATCGCATTCGGCGCACGCGCCGGCATTATTCACTCGCTTACAGTCAGCGGTGCGGCAGAAGCGACCGCAATTCCCATCGATGAGCGTTTTTTCATTGGGGGAAGCGACACAGTGCGAAGCTTTGGTTATCGCGATCTCGGTCCACACGACCCAAAGGGTCATCCAATCGGAGGTGAATTTTTCACCGTATTTAATGTCGAGTACACCTTTCCAATTTTCGGCGAACTACAGGGCGCGCTTTTCACCGACGCTGGCAATCTGCTCCCGACCTCGGAGGAACCAGGCCTGGATGATATGCGCTATGCGGTGGGGGTAGGGTTACGTTATAAACTGCCGGTCGGCCCGATCCGTCTCGATTACGGCGTCAATCCCGACCCGCGCGCTGATGAAGATTCCGGCGCGTTCCATTTCAGTTTCGGCTTTGCTTTTTGAGGCGCTTGTCATTAACACCTCGCTTCAGCGAGGTGACCTCTGGAGGAAAGTGTGCGGTTGAGCAGGTTCTAGTGGCGAGTATCACCCCGCTGAAGCAGGATGTTAATGAAATCTGGAGACGCATGAAAGATCAGCAGCCGCTCGGGGACACCCCGCCAGAGATTTTTCGCGAACAACTTCATCGCCTTGCCGATTGGATTGCCGATTTCCGCGAGAACATTGAGACTTTGCGCGTCGCCCCTGGCGATAAGCCTGGCGTGATTCTGGGCGCGCTGTCATCACAGCCGCCGGAGGAAGGCGAGCCGTTCGAGAAGATTCTCAGCGACATCGATCAGGTCATTATTCCTGGCATGGTGCATTGGAGTCATCCGATGTTTCTGGGCTATTTCGGCTGGACCACGACCGGGCCGGGAATCCTCGGCGAGATCATCAGCGCACCACTGAATATCAATGCGATGACGTGGCGCACCTGTCCGGCTGCCACGGAACTTGAAACCATCGTGATCGATTGGATTCGCCAATGGGTGGGTCTGCCCAAAGATTTTGATGGCGTGGTTTACGACACGGCTTCGGTCGGGATCATGCATGCCCTCGCAGTCGCGCGGGAACAGGCCGCTCCGTCCATCCGTAAACTGGGCCTCGCCGGTCGCAGCGATCTTCCGCGTCTCCGAATTTATACCTCCGATCAAGCGCACAATGCGGCCGAGAAAGCTGCGATCGCCCTCGGCATCGGCGAGGAAAATGTGCGCCGTGTTCCCAGCGACGGTGAATTTCGAATGGAGATGTCGATTCTGCGGAAAATGATCGCCGAGGACCGACAATCAGCTTTCAAACCGATGGCCATCGTCGCGACAGCCGGGACGACTTCGACCGCGAGCGTCGATCCCGTCGCTGAGTTGGCGCGTCTTTGCCGCGCAGAAGAAATCTGGCTGCACGTCGATGCCGCATACGGCGGCGGGTTCGCCATTCTCCCGGAGTACAAATGGATCTCCGACGGTTGGAGCGACGCCGATTCGATCATCATCAATCCGCACAAAAGTCTTTTCGTTCCGCTCGATTTCAGCGTGCTCTATGTGCGTGATCTGGAGCGGTTGCGCCGTGTCTTCACGCTCGCCCCGCCGGACGTTTTGCGCGGCGACACCATCGAAGCCACAAAAAATTACATGGATTACGGCATCCAACTTGGCCGGCGGTTTCGGGCGCTGAAAGCGTGGGTAATTTTCCGCAGCTTCGGCCGCGAAGGAATGGCTGCTCGTCTTCGCGAATCTGTTCGGCTGGCGAGACTTCTTGCCGATTGGATTTGTGAGGACAAGCGTTTCGAGCTGACTGCGCCGGTGAGCATGGCAGTGGTTTGCTTTCGGTTTATTGGCGGGGACGATGAAAAGAACGGCTCCATCAACAGCCAAATTGTCGAACGAATCAATGCTTCCGGACGCGCTTATCTTACGCAAACAAAATTGTGTGGTCGAACGGTGATGCGGATTGGCCTCGGCAACGTGCTCACGACGGAAGAGCACGTGCGCAAGGCGTGGGACATGATTCGGGAAGTTGCTAGCGAGCTGTAGTCGTTCGCTCCGCGAAGCGCCGCCCTGACGTTGTATTCATCCCCCGCATCGCGCGGCCCAGAGGTCGGCGACTACAGATTTGCGGCTGAGGCCAGCCGCCGCTAAATTTCGTCCGTTATGATGAAATTACTGCGCAGGCATCGTCACTGGTTGATGATCGTGATCGCCATTCTCGCGATCCCTTTCATCTTCTATTTCGTCCAACGGCCGGATTACGGCGCGATGCGCTCCGATCACTTCGCTCGCGTTTACGATCGCAACGTTTCGATGTTGGAAGCGCAGCAAATGGTTCGCTTGTTCGGCCTGGCCCAGGCCCTGGGCATGTCTGATTTTGTGCAGAATTTGACCCCGGGCATGCAGGACCCGAACCAGGTTCATGTCCAGTTCATTTTGAACTTGTTGGTTTTGCGTCATGAAGCGGCGCGGCTCGGCATTCGACCAGGCTCCTCGGAGGTCGCCGACGTCGTGCGCGCGCTACCGGTTTTCCAAGGCGGATCGGGCTTCGACCTTCACAAGTTTAGCGATTTCATCCAGAACGCGCTCGCCCCAAATGGTCTTGCCGAGGAGCACATCGAGCAACTGGTTCGGGATCAGCTCTGCCTGGATCAGATTAAGCAGCTGCTCGGGACAGGGGTATCCATCCCGGCGGCGGAGATCGATGCAGATTACCAACGGGCCTACGACAAATTATATGTGAGCCTGATTCGGCTGCGGCCGGACGATCTTGCCACGCAAATCACAATCAGTGATGACGACGTGCAGAAGTATTACGACACACACAAGGCTGATCTGAAAACTGAGGAAAAACGGAAGGTCGATTTCGTCAGCCTGGCACTGACTGACGATCAAAAGAAGTTAGCCGGAAAGGAGCGGATCGAGGTTTTGCAGGGGCTTTCCGACCGCGCAACCGATTTCACCCAGGCGCTGCTGGAAAAAGATGCCGATTTCAAACAAGCGGCTGAGAAGTTTCATGTGACTGTGCGGACGACCGGAGAGTTTAGTGCCGCGGAGCCGGACGCGCAGTTGCATGCCGACCCACAACTTGGCGCCGCTGCTTTTAAGCTAACGACGCAGGAGCCGAACAGCGATCCAATCCAGGTGGCGGACGGGTTTTATATTTTGCATCTCGGCGGGATCGTGGAGGCGCGTCCACTCACACTGGACGAGGCGAAACCGAAAATTGCGGAAACGATCAAGAAGTCGCGGGCCCGCGAGTTGATGTCAACCAAAGGGGCGGAGATCGCTCAGCAACTGCGCCAGGCAACGAAAACCGGCCAGGCGCCCGAAGCGGCCGCTCAACAAGCGGGAGTAAAAGTGGAGAAGCTTCCGCCTTTCTCAGTGGTGGAGGAGGCAACGGAAGCCAAGGACAAGAAACCAAAGGAGGACTCGCCTGAGATGCTGACAGTTAAAAATGCCGTGGCGTATCTGAATGCAGGTGAGGTTACGGACTTTTTGCCAGGAGAGGACAGTGGACTGATCGCTGTATTGGAAAAGCGTGAGCCCTCCGCGGACGCGTCCAATATCGAGAAGAAAGCGGCGTTTGGAAAGCGGGTCTTAAACAACAAACGACGAATTGTTTTTTGGGAATGGCTGCATGACCGGCAACAAGCGGCCGGCGTGCAATTTGCCAAAGGCTAAGCCTCACACAAAGTCCGCAAAGGACACGAAGGAACGCTGTATTTCAAAGTTTGTTCGCGGTGTTTCATTGTGACCGTTGCGGCCGTTGTGCGAAACTAATACATGGAATCGATCGACGAAATTTTTGATGACGCCAACGGTGATCTCGCCGTTGGCGATTTGGAAAGCGCGGTGGAGAAGTACCGGCGCTGTATTCAGCTTGATCCCGATTTTTTCGATGGCTGGCACGCCCTTGGCATGTCTCTGATGAAAATTGGGCGTTTTCCAGAGGCAATCGAAGCAGGGAAACGAGCAGTTGCGTTACGGCCTAACGACCAAATTGGCTGGACCAGTCTCTCGCTCTTTTATAATCGCGCGGGCAACATCAAGGAAGCGGAAGCAGCCGGGGCGAAAGCGAAGATTCTTTCCTGGGGCGGGAAAGTGGCCAGGGAGTGAAAGTTATGGGTGAGAAGGCATTCGAAGCTGCCGCTCTTGCGATCATACCAGTTTATCTGATCGGTCAGCCGTTGCTCGATGTAATCCTCAGGTGAAATCACTTGCCTTTGGCCTAATGAATTGTCCCGAGGATGACCAGCGTTTGTGGCGAAGGCGCGGATAAAAGTCCTTGTAATATCCCACGCCGGAGTTTTCCTTCCAGATCAACTCAGGACCATCATGAAACAGATCATCTGCAACATTCCTCTTTTTGCGGCACTTCTCGGACTCGCCACGATCCCAACGTCGAGAGCCGATCTGAATTTGCCGGAGGCCAGTCAGCTCGCGATCAACAAGCAGCGCGTGGGTTTGACTGATATCACGATCACCTATCACCGGCCGCTCGTGAATGGGCGCAAGATCTGGGGCGGACTGGTTCCATTTGGAGAGGTTTGGCGCGCTGGAGCGAACGAAAACACCACGATCGAATTCAGCGATCCGGTTTCCGTGGAAGGCAAGCCGCTCGCGAAAGGGATTTACGGATTGCACATGATTCCAACCGCAGATTCCTGGACGGTGATTTTCTCCAAAATGGCGAGCGCGTGGGGCAGCTACACTTATAAACAGGAAGAAGACGCGCTTCGCGTCAATGTGAAACCGCGTCCGAACGAAATGGAGGAAGCGCTCGAGTACGAGTTCGAAGACCTCAAGCCCAACTCGAGTACAGTGACGCTGAAGTGGGAAAAACTTGCGGTGCCGTTCGGGGTAACAATCAGCGATACCGACGCGACTCTGGCAAACATCCGCAATCAAATGCGCGGACGCGCTCAATATGAGTGGGAAGCGTCAAACGACGCCGCGCAGTTCTGCTTGAGCAAGAAGATCAATCTGGAAGAGGCATTGAAGTGGGCAGACGTATCGATTCAAAACGAGGAGCGGTTCGAAAACCTGGCCACCAAGTCGGAGCTACTCAAGGCCATGAACAAGGCCGACGAAGCCAAGAAGATATGGGAAAGCGCGCTCGCGAAAACGACGGCACCGCAGCTTTACTCTTATGGACGGCGCCTGCAATTCGACAAGAAGGACGCCGAAGCGATGACGATTTTCCCGGAAGTGGCAAAGCGTTATCCGCAGAGTCCATTCGGATATTTGGCGAATGCGCGGATCAAATCCGCCGCCGGCGATTTTGCCGGCGCAGCTGAAGAGGTCAAGAAGGCGCAGGCCGTCGCCATCTCGGATCAGCAAAAGCAAGCACTGAAACCGCTGCTCGAGCGGCTGCAGGCGAAGCAAGACATCAACAAATAATTGGCGAATCGCCCTCGTTTTCACTATTCGAGTGCGCAGCCGGAAGAGATACGCCCCTCAGTAGGCCGCTCCTTCGGGCATCTAACTCGAACTCATATCTCACCAGATATTAACGCGTTTATCCGGCGGTCGAACCATCGGGGAATTGTCGGGTAGATTAAACGCCTTTTGGAACTCAGTCAGATTCGAGAGTGGACCGTCCACACGGTAGCGGGCGGGCGAATGCGGATCGGTGTTGAGCCGCAATTTCAAATCTTCATCGCGCTGCTTGGATTTCCAAATCGTCGCATACGATAGGAAGAAACGTTGTTCGGGTGTTAGGCCGTCGATCTTTTTATTTCGCTCTTCCGGATGGTTATCGAGCGCTTTCTGTAGCGCGGCGTAGGCCAGTTTGACCCCGCCCAGATCGGCGATGTTTTCGCCCTGAGTCAGCTCGCCGTTGACATGCATGCCGGGTAACGGCTCGTATTCGGAATACTGATCGACGACGGCTTTGCGCCGCTTGTCGTATTCGTCGGCTGATTGTTTCGTCCACCAGTCGCGCAAGTTCCCGGTGGCATCGAATTGACGACCTTGATCGTCGAACCCGTGTGTCATTTCGTGTCCAATCACCGCGCCGATTCCACCGTAATTGACGCCATCATCCGCGTTTGCGTAAAAAAATGGCGGCTGCAAAATTCCCGCTGGGAACACGATTTCGTTCATGTTTGGATTGTAATATGCGTTGACCGTCGGCGGCGTCATGCCCCATTCGGTGGGATCAACCAGCTTGCCGATCTTGTTCAGATCGCGGGTTGTTTCGAACTTTGCCGCACGGATCGCATTCAGGACGAATGGCCCGCGGTCGACCGGCAGTAATGAATAATCCAGCCATTTGTCCGGATAACCGATTTTCACCCGCATCGCGGCCAGTTTCTTCAGCGCTTCCTGCTTGGTCGCGTCGTCCATCCAGTCCAGCGTTTTGATTCTGTCGGCGAGCGCCTCTTTCAAATTGTTGACCAGTTCTAGCGCGCGCGCTTTGGCCTCTGGCGGGAAGTAGAACGCCACATACAGTTTGCCGAGTGCTTCGCCGATTGCGTCATCGGTGGAAGCGATCACGCGTTTCCAGCGCGGTTTGATTTTTTCAGTGCCGCGCAGGGTGCGCTCTTTGAAGTTAAAGTCTTCGTCAACGAAATCCCTGGAGAGGTCCTCGGCGGCCGCATTGATGAGATGCCAGCGTAAATACGCTTTCCAATCGTCCAGCGGCGCGCTCTTGAACACGTCGGCAGCGGTCTTGAAGAATTCCGGCTGTTGAACGTTAACGCTGCCCGGCTCCAGCAGGTTGATGTCGTTGAAATAATCGCTCCAATTCCAATCCGGCGTCAGCTCCTGGAATTGGCGCACCGGCATTTTATTGTAGTTCTTTTGTGGATCGCGCAGTTCAACGCGTGTCCGCGAGGCTTCGGCGAGCTTCGTCTCGAGCGCCATGATTTTCTTCGCGTCCTCCGCGGCTTTGTTCGAAGGCTCGCCGAGCAGGCTCAGCATTTTAGTGACGTGCTCGACATACGCGGCGCGCTTCTTTTTCGAATCCTCGTCGGTCTTGGTGTAGTAATCGCGGTCCGGCATCCCCAGCCCGCCTTGCACCGCTTGCGCAATGTCGTGGGTGCTGTCTTTGGCGTCCTGCCCGGAGCCAAAACCGAAAAGCACGCCTACCCCGATGCTGTGGAGGCGGGCGATCTCTTTGAGCAAATCATTGCGATCCTTGATCGCGTCAATTCTCTTGAACTCATCATCCAGCGGCTTTGCACGCATGGCCTCGATGGTTTTCTCGTCCATGCCGCTCGCATAATAATCGCTTACCTTCTGGGTTTCCGGGGCCAGACGCGGATCGACGCGTGTGCTTTCGGCCTTTTCCGCAATGTTATGTAGCGCGTCGTTGTTGTTCTCGATCAACTCGTTGAAGCTGCCCCAACGCGAATATTCCGGCGGAATCTGGGTCCGCTTGATCCAGCCGCCGTTGGCGTACATGAAAAAATCATCCTCTGGTTTGGTTGATGTATCCCTGTTGCTCGCGTCCAGTGGTGGCGGATTTTTTTGGGTCTGCGGTTTTGACTTTGGCGATTCAGTTTGTGCGCTCAAACTGCACGCGCCAAAGACCGCGATGAGGATCAACGCGAATGGTTTCATTGTTTTTGGAAAGAAATGCATTTCGGAGCTGTTAGACCTTCCAAACGCGATTCCGTTGAAGCAACAGTCGCGCCGAGACCTTTTTCCTTGGAGTCGCGACTGGCAAACCGCGGTTACAATTGCTCGATCTTGTAGCCGCGCTTTTCCAGCAATTTCACGATGCTATTCGGGCCGGAAAAGTGAAGGGCGCCGGCTACAATCGCAGTTGGTTTGCCCCTTTCCAGTTCTGCCTCGATTCGCGGCATCCATTTGCGATTTCGCTCATCAACAAAACGTGCTGCAATCCAGGGTGCCTTTTTCCGTAGTCGGGCGTCGCCGGCCCAAAGTGCGGCTGTATCGCCTTTCCGCCATGCCCTGCGCATTCGATTGAATTCGGCCTCGCCATTGTTGTAAGGATCCAGCGCATCACGCAGCATGATTTCGCCATCACGATCTGATAATCCGCCTAGAACAGCCACATGCTCGTTCACTGATTCGAGACCGCCTATCTCTTTTCCCATCTTTTGGGCGCGCGCGAGAAAATAGTCATCCAACCCAGGACAAGCAGAGACATTACTGTAAGCGCTTTTGTCAACGACGTGCTGAGCGATCCACCACGGTTTATAGCCAGGTGCGCTATCAAAACCGGCTCCATGAGATTTCTTTCCGCGGCGAGGATCGCCATTGACTGTCGGCGGATATTTGGCGACCGCGTTCAATTTCTTTTCGAACTCGGCCTGCCGGGTCGGGTCAAATTCGAAGAGGAACCGCTTGGCATCCTTTAGTGCGATCTCGTAGGGAGAAGGCAGCGGATAATCATCTTTCGTGAGCGCATGGACAGAGCCAACTAAATAAAATGGCGCTTTTGCGTTGGTCACCCGCCAGACGCAGCATTTCGGCGTCGCTTGAGCGGCCTGAGCCGGAATCGCAAATCCCACCGCGACACTGAACAAAGCAAATGCGATCCGGCCGTCAGTTCGAGGCGACAAAAACATTTCCGGCCTTTAGCAAAAAAAACTACTCTGTCAATTAACTCCGAAAGCGTTCGCGAGTTAATTCTACACGAAAGTTCACAGCCATCGGCTTGTCTCGGGATGACTTGAGACCAAGGGCCATTTCGCTACCGTGGCGCGAAGATGATTATATGCTGAAACGTCTGTTTGCCCCCGCATTCATGAGCGTTTTCATCATTTCGCATTCGGGTTTTGCCGCGGACGATTGGCAGCTCATAAAAGTTAACGGTCGGGATTACCTGACGGTTGACAATATATCGAAGTTTTACGGATTGCCGGCTGACGTTGCGCGTTCCGGAGCGCAAATCAAACTCGAGACGGTGAAGAATCCGCTCGAATTTATCGGCGGGAGCCGCGAGACTGTGATCAACGGTGCGCGTAGCTGGTTATGCTTTCCCGTGCTCGAGAAGGACGGAAAATTTTTGGTCTCGCGCACAGATGTGGCCAAGACAATCGACCCGTTGTTGCGCCCACATCGAGTTGCAAACTCGGATAAAGTGCGAACGGTCGTTCTGGATCCCGGGCACGGTGGTTACGACAAGGGGGCGATGTGTCGATATGGTTCGGAAAAGAACTTTGCGCTGGACGTCGCGCGGCAGTTGCGGCCGCTTTTGCAGGCGAAGGGTTTCCGCGTGATCATGACGCGCGAAGGTGATTACTTTGTGCCGTTGGAAGTTCGGGCCCGGATTGCCAATGCCGCGCGCGATTCGATTTTCGTCAGCATTCATTTCAACGCGACGGATCGCGATCCGAGCGCGACTGGTTTCGAAATTTTTTCATTTACGCCGCGCGGAGCGCCCTCAACGTCGGACAATTGGGTGACTTCGAATTCAGCCAGCGTCCAAGCGGGAAGCAAGGTGGATGCCCAGAGTATGGCGCTCTCGGCCTGCATCTATCATTCCCTCCTCGGACATATCCCCGAGTTCGACCGTGGGATTAAGCGGGCGCGATTCGCTGTGCTGCGCCTGACCGAGGTTCCGGCTGTTCTCGTCGAAGGCGGGTTCCTGACGGAACGCGGCGAAAGCCGGCTGATCGCGAAGAAAGATTGGCGCGGGAGACTCGCCCAGGCGATTAGCGTCGGGATTGAAAATTATCGAGCGCTGGCCGTAAAAAACAAGCCGCCGATGCTGGTCGCTGATTATCGACGGCAAGGTCAATCGGTGCCCGATGAACCCGTTGAACCGGTTCCTCAAGAGATGGATGCAAGCTTGGTCGAACTGATTGGCGAATCTGCATTTCCTTCGCCAACACCGGCCTCAACTCCTCCACTAGCCTCATCGCTCGAATCCGCCGTCATCATTCCGTAAGCACATCTGCTTTAGAAGCAGTCACGTCGCCAGCGCTTGCTCCACGTTTTGGATTGCCCCTCGTCAATGACGTGTTTATTCTGCGCGGAGCAATAAACAGAAGGAACTACATGAAAAGAATGATTACTTACACAATGGTCGCCCTTTTTGCGACCATCGCCGTTTCCATCGCCGCAACGCCGGACAAGGCCGCGATGGAAGCCAAGGAAAAATCAGCCTGGCAGGCATTCAAGGACAAGAACGCGGACGCCTTCAAGAAAGTCGTCGATAAAGACATACGCTGCGTTTACGCGGATAGCATCTCCAATATGGAGAATGAACTGGCCGTTATGCAAAAGTGGGACATGAAATCGTTTGAGATCAGCGATTTCGACATGTTCTCCGATGAAAAGGACGTCATCGTTACGACCTATAAGGTGAAGGTCGATGGCACGGTGGATGGAAAGGATGCCTCCGGCACCTACAACGCCGGGTCCGTCTGGAAACTGGAGAACGGTAAATGGCTCGCCATTTTCCACACCAATACTAAAACGGAAGAGGCGACGGCGGCCGCGCAGAAGAAAGAATAGCAGCCACACCAAAGTCACCTCAGAATCTCGGAGGCAGCGCCCGTTCCGGGCGCTACAGAGTACCGTGCGTTGACTTCGTTCGGGTGAGTCTTATTCTGGTCCAGAACGAAGTGCGGGGGAGCCGCTTGGCTGAGACGTCGCAGAGACGAACCCCTTGAACCTGATGCGGGTAATGCCGCCGAAGGGAGGTCCGGAACCGGACTGGCAACTCAGCCATGCGCGATTCAACGCATGGCTTTTTTGTTGTCAGACAGAATTAACAAAATGAACAAAACAAAGTCGGAAAAAAAGGGCAAGGCGGATTCTGTAGATTCTGTTCATTCTGTCGAAAATAATGGCAGTGCGGCTCACACGTTGCCGAATTCGCGCAAAGTTTACGTCTCCGGCAAATTGCATCGTGAAATCGGAGTGCCGTTCCGCGAAATCTCGCTCGCGTCGACTAAGTCGTTCAACGGCGAAATCGAAATCAACGAACGGGTGCGCGTGTACGACACAAGCGGTCCCTGGGGCGACACCGATTTTCACGGCGATGTTACGCAAGGTTTGCCGCCATTGCGCGCGAAATGGATTCGCGATCGCGGCGACGTAGAAGAAATCCAGGGACGAACCGTTTCGCCGCAGGACGACGGCTATCTTTCCGAAGCGCATGCTGCGCATGCGAACAGAAAACGTCCAACGCTCAACGCCCAACGCCCAACGCTTAATAGGCAGAAGGGAAACGGCCAGTCCGGCTCGGACCTCTCAACTCTCAACTCTCAACCATCAGCTGCTGCGCGACGACCTTTGCAAGCGAAGCCCGGCAAAGTGGTTACGCAATTGTGGTACGCGCGGAAAGGGATCATCACGCCCGAGATGGAATTCATCGCCATTAGAGAAAATGCCGGACGCGAAATTCTGGGGAGCGCGGGCGCCTCGCCCGCACTGCTCGGCGCCTCGCCGAACGGCTCTGTGGCGAGAAACGATCTCGCACATCAACATCGCGGACACTCATTCGGTGCAAACATCCCTGACGAGATAACACCGGAGTTTGTTCGGGCCGAAGTCGCTCGTGGCCGCGCCATCATCCCGGCCAACATCAATCACCCGGAATCCGAGCCGATGATCATCGGCCGCAATTTCCTGGTAAAAATCAACGCCAACATCGGCAACAGCGCGGTCGCATCATCGATCGAGGAAGAAGTCGAAAAGATGCGTTGGGCGACGAAATGGGGCGCCGACACCGTGATGGACCTCAGTACCGGCAAGAACATTCACGCAACCCGCGAATGGATCATTCGCAACAGTCCAGTGCCCATCGGCACCGTGCCGATTTATCAGGCGCTCGAAAAAGTCGGCGGCCGTGCCGAAGAGCTGACCTGGGAAATTTATCGCGACACACTTATCGAACAAGCGGAGCAGGGGGTCGATTATTTCACTGTCCACGCCGGCGTATTGCTGCGTTACATTCCGCTCACCGCGCGCCGCGCCACAGGCATCGTCTCGCGCGGCGGCTCGATCATGGCCAAGTGGTGCCTTGCGCATCATCAGGAAAGTTTTCTCTACACGCATTGGGATGAGATCTGCGAGATCATGGCCGCGTACGACATCACCTTTTCAATTGGCGACGGTCTGCGGCCGGGTTCAATTGCTGACGCGAACGACGAAGCGCAGTTCGCCGAACTTTACACTCAAGGCGAGCTGACCCAGCGCGCCTGGAAACATCACGTTCAGGTGATGAACGAAGGCCCGGGTCACATCCCCATGCACATGATCAAGGAGAACATGGACAAACAACTCAAGTGGTGCGACGAAGCGCCCTTCTACACGCTCGGCCCGCTCACCACCGATATCGCGCCTGGCTACGATCACATCACCAGCGCAATCGGAGCGGCCATGATCGGCTGGTACGGCTGCGCCATGCTTTGTTACGTCACGCCGAAAGAACATCTCGGTTTGCCTAACAAGAAGGACGTCAAAGATGGCGTGATCGCCTACAAAATCGCTGCACACGCCGCGGATCTGGCCAAAGGCCATCCCGGCGCGCAATACCGCGACAACGCCATCAGCAAAGCGCGGTTCGAATTTCGCTGGGAAGATCAGTTCAATCTTTCACTGGATCCCGAAACCGCGCGCGAGTTTCACGACGAGACGCTGCCGCAAGAAGGCGCCAAGACCGCACACTTCTGTTCAATGTGCGGCCCGCACTTTTGTTCGATGAAAATTACCGAAGACGTGCGCAAGTACGCAGCGGAGCAAAAGCTTTCTGAATACGACGCGTTGAAAGCAGGCATGGAGCAAAAATCTCGCGAGTTCTCCGAATCGGGTTCCGAGATTTACTCCAAAGCCTGAATGCCAATTATCTCGTCGATCGCGCAGAGTCACTCGCCGACCTTCAGGAATTGGGAACAGCGTATCAAAAGCGGCGCTACGTGCTCTTCGGCTTGATCTCGCCGCTTAACAAACGCTCGAGATCACCGGCAACTTCGAGTTCCTTCGCCCAACTTCTGAGATAATCC
>Ga0207706_10002185_pt1 | contig 19069 bp, 12 predicted proteins | sample KBSC53metaG_FD_184318 | JGI IMG/M metagenome (GOLD analysis project Ga0207706, IMG submission 184318) | Corn rhizosphere microbial communities from Kellogg Biological Station, Michigan, USA - KBS C5-3 metaG (SPAdes) (version 2) | ecosystem: Host-associated > Plants > Roots > Rhizosphere > Soil ... | reverse complement strand
CTGGGTGAAGAAGATCGTCACGCCGTCGCGGGCCAGCTTCTTGATGTCGACGCCCGCCTCCTGCAAGCGCGGCACCTGACTGATCGGCACGCCGTACATGCGCTCCATCACCATCACGGTGGGCGTGCACAGATCCCACAGCATCTCGGGCACCATCACGAGGCCGAGGCCCTGCATGTTGCGGCGCAACTGCGCAGCATTGGCCGCCTCGCGCACGAGGTCGAGCTCGTCGTGCAGGTACATGTCGAATTCAGCCACGACCTCGCGCGGCTTCAGGCGACGGCCGTCGACGCTCAGGCGCTCCACCCAGCCCGCCAGCAGGTGCAGCAGCGCGATGTCGTCCTCGATCACCGGCAGCATGTTGGGCCGCAGCACCTTCACCGCCACCTCCCGGCCGCTCTTCAGCCTGGCGAAGTGCACCTGCGCGATCGACGCGCTGGCCACCGGATCGGCGTCGAAGCTGTCGAACACCTCGTCGATGCGGCGCCCGAAGGCCCGCTCGACCAGCGCGATCGCCTGCGCACTGGGAAAGGGCGGCACGCGGTCCTGCAACCTCGCCAGCTCGTCGGCCACATCCTTGGGCAGCAGGTCGCGCCGGGTCGACAGCACCTGGCCGAACTTGACGAAGATCGGCCCCAGCTTCTCCAACGCCCGTCGCAACCGCACCCCTCGCGGCTCGCTGAGGCGCCGGCCCAGCGTGAGGACGCGCGCCAGCGTGTTGGCCCAGCGCTGCCGGAAACCCGACAACGCCAGCTCGTCCAGCCCGTACCGCAGGACGATGAAAGTGATGTAGACGAGCCGCGCGAGCTGCCGCATCACGACTGCCGCGGCCCAGGGCCCGACCGGCCCGCCAGGTCGCTGCCGAACTGGACCGCCCGGCGCAAGGCCGCGCTCAGAAGCCGTCCGAAGCGCGCCACCTCATGGGCCGCCACCGGGCCGACCACCCGTTCCAGATCGGCCGCCAGGTCCCATCGCAGGTTGTCGGCGAGCCAGTGCACGTCGGCCGCGAAGGCGGCGTCGCCTTGGATATCCATTGCGGGCGCATCGCCCCCGAGCCAGCGCAGCGCCATCAGCGCCGGATTCGAAGCCTCGATGGAAACATGCAGATCGACCTGCGCAGCCCCGTCGCTGCGCCACTCGAGCAGGCCGGCGGGCGTGACCTCGAACGCGATCGGCGGAGGCGGCGGCAGCAGAGCCGGCCACCCGCGCAAATGCAACCCGATGCAACGTCCGGCATGGCGGCGCAGCCTTTCGGTGGCCGCCGGCTCGCCCGACAACACATGATTCAGAAGCAGCGTCAGCCGCTCCATTGCAGCAGGCGCCACAAGGGCATTCAAGGCATTGAGCATAGGGCGGATTGTAGGCAGGCAGCCTGTTCACAATCCCCCCGTCTGGGGAGCAGGAGCTGTCATTGTTTTGAGAGAGAATCCCGCAGCTTCGGCGGTGCCTGCCGACTGCTGGCCCGCTTTTCGCAAGGCCTGCGCCGAGTTCATGGGAGCCGCGCCCGTCGCGGTGCACCCCATCCGTTCGCCCCCTTCTTCCCACGATGTTCGAAGACCGCAGTTACAAGAGAACGTTCTACAGCGCGCCGCAGTCGGTGACGTCGCTGGTGGCAGCCTTTCTGGAGCCCACCGTCACGGTCGTCACGTTCCTGCTCGCCACGCTGTGGTACGACGAGCCGGTGCTGCGTTCCACGCTGACCTTGTGCCTGCTGGTGTTTGCGCTCACCTTCCCAGGGCGCAACCGCTTCAAGGACAACCTGCTCGCCGCCGGCGTCGACATCGCCACCTCTTGGATCAGCCTGCTCGCGATCCTGGCGCTGTGCGGCTATGCGACGCGCAGCTTCGGCTTCTTCGAGGAGAGCGTGCTGCTGTCGTGGGCGATCCTTACCCCCGTGCTGCAATGGCTGGCAGTCTGGATCGGCAAGGTGATCCTGCAGCGCCAGGCTGCGCGCCCCGAATCACGCCGCTCGGCGGTGGTGGTCGGCGCTGGCGCACTCGGCGTCAAGGTCGCGAAGGCCTTGGTGGACAGCCAGGACCAGGGCATCGACTTCCTCGGCTACTTCGACGATCGCTCCGACGACCGAGTCCACACCGATGCCGCCGACAAGCGTCTTGGCGGCTTGAAAGAGGTGGCCGCATACATCCGGGCCCACGGCATCCGCGAGGTCTACATCACACTGCCGCTCGGTTCGCAGCCTCGCATCGTCGAGCTGCTGGAGCAGGTGCAAGGCACGACCGCCTCCATCTTCTTCGTGCCCGACGTGTTCGGCATCAGCATCATCCAGGGGCGCCTGCAGGACATGAACGGTGTGCCGGTCGTGGGCATCTGCGAAACACCTTTTACCGGTACCAATGAACTGGTAAAGCGTATCTCTGACATCGTGCTGGCCTCGATCATCCTGATCCTCATCTCGCCGATCCTGCTGGTGCTGGCCATCGGCGTGAAGCTCAGTTCACCGGGCCCCATCATCTTCAAGCAGCGACGCAATGGCCTTCAAGGCGAAGAAATCATCGTCTACAAGTTCCGCTCGATGCGCGCGATGGACAACGGCCCGGTGGTCCGCCAAGCCACCAAGGACGACCCCCGGATCACGAGGTTCGGCGCCTTCATTCGGCGCACCTCCTTGGATGAACTGCCGCAGTTCATCAACGTGTTGCAGGGGCGCATGAGCATCGTGGGCCCGCGCCCGCATGCGGTGGCGCACAACGAGCAATACCGGCAACTGATCAAGGCCTACATGGTGCGCCACAAGGTCAAGCCGGGCATCACCGGCTGGGCGCAGGTCAATGGCCATCGGGGAGAAACGGACACGATCGAGAAGATGCAGGCGCGTGTCGAGTACGACCTGGAATATCTGCGCAACTGGTCGTTGGGGCTCGATCTCCAGATCATCGTGCGGACGATCCGGTTGGTGTTTTTCGATCGGAACGCGTACTGAGTGCTTTTTCGCCCCTCTTCACTAGCGCCCCTGGCGTGGAGACACAAGATGCCCTCCCTCTCTATCGGGAAAAACCGCTTCCCTGGCACGCTCGGTACCCTAGCGACAGCCCTGGCCACGACTTTCGCGACAGGCATGGCACACGCCGAGACGAGTCCCTACTTCATCGGCGCAAAACAGACCTTCACGTCTGACTCGAATGTCCTCAGGCTGCCGGACCACCTGAATACGGGGACCGACACCATTTCATCGACCGGCATCTTTGCGGGCATCAATCAGCCGTTCGGGCGCCAAAGGGTCACGGCGAGTCTTTCCACCAACGTCAACAGGTATAAGCAGAACTCGCAGCTAAACAATACAGACGGTCTCGCACAGATACGGCTCGACTGGTCGACCATCGGCCGCCTTTCCGGTGAGGCGCAAGTCACCAAACGGCAAGAGCTCTACCGGTACGACCTCAACAACTCGGTGGACCCCAGCCGCAAGGTTGTCCTGCACGATACCAACGCCTTCCTGCAAGCTCGCATCGGTGTCGTGACACTCTGGACATTTGAAGGAGGCATAGCTGCAAGCCGGACCGACTTTTCGACAGACCTGCTCCGAAACAACGATGCAGACCAACAGTCGTACAACCTTGGCGTCCGGTATGGCGCTCCCGCCGATCCGTTGAGGCTTGGTGCAACCCTGCGCCATACGGATGTCAAGCATCCTCATGCAGTTGACTCCGATGGCAATCCGCACGACAACCGGTTCAAGCGAGCTGATCTGGGACTGAGTGCGACCTGGGAGCCTACTGGTACCAGCACTCTGCGTGCACGAATCAATCGCACGCGCCTTGACTACGACATTGCCAACCAACCCGCCACCACGACGACCACTGGCGCACTTAGCTACGACTGGCATCCGGAAGGCCGCACGGCATTCACACTTTCAGCCTCGCGCGACAACAACGCGGGAAGTTCTTCTTTCGATACGCCCCTCGTTAGCGGTGTATCCACAGATACCAGGATGTCCACCAATGTTTCGCTGGCTGTTCGATATGAGCTAACCAGCAAGATCCAACTGCAGGCGAACGCAGGCCAGACCCGTCGCGACATCGACAACCGGCTGGATCAAAGCGTCCTCGGCAATCCATTGGCGAGCACCCTCCGCCATGCGAAGGACCGCACCGACTTCTACGGGCTCAACGCAAGCTACGATTTCTCCCGAGCCCTTCAACTCGCCTGCAGCCTGCAGCGCCGCCATCGCAGCGTCCTTGAGGACGACATTGTTGCGCTTACCTATCCCTATCGCGAAACCGCCACGAGCTGCACGATCCAGTTCGAACTCCATCCATGACAAAGATCCTTCTGACCGGTGCTGCGGGATACATTGCGTCCCACACATGGGTGGCACTCCGAGCAGCCGGCTACGACGTGCTCGGAGTCGACAACTTCTGCAACAGCTCTCCTCGTGTACTCGATCGCCTTGCCTCACTGATCGGCATAGCACCCGCGTTCGCCGAAGTCGACGTGCGTGACGCAGACGCAATGGACCGTGTCTTTCGCGAGCATCAAATTGACGGAGTCGTGCATTTCGCCGCTCTCAAGGCCGTGGGCGAATCTACCCAGGTTCCGCTGGCCTACTACCGCAACAACATTGACGGCCTGCTCACTGTCTGTGAAGCCATGCAGCGCGCGGAGTGCAAGACGCTGGTCTTCAGTTCCTCTGCCACGGTATATGGCAGAGCGGAACAGCTCCCGCTGACCGAGGATGCGCCACTCGGTGCGATGAGCCCTTATGGCCAGACGAAGCTCATGGGAGAGCAGATCCTTCGCGATCTCGAAGCCTCGGATCCTCAATGGAGGATCGGTTGCCTGCGCTACTTCAACCCCGTAGGCGCACACGAAAGCGGTTCGATCGGCGAGGACCCGCGCGGCATACCTAACAACCTCATGCCGTATATCGCTCAGGTGGCCGTGGGCAAGCGTGCCAAGCTGCAAGTATTTGGCACCGACTATCCGACCCCAGACGGAACCGGTGTCCGCGACTACATCCATGTCATGGATCTCGCAGAGGGCCACGTCGCGGCCCTTGACTACCTGCGCAGGGAAGGCAGATCGCTCACGGTGAATCTCGGCACGGGGCGGGGCTTCAGCGTCTTCGAGGTTGTCCGCGCCTACGAGCGGGCGAGTGGCCGGGCCGTTCCATGCGAGAACGTTCCGCGACGTCCCGGCGATGTCGCGGCGTGCTATGCCGACCCCAGCCGAGCAGCGGCGCTGCTTGGCTGGCAGGCCAAACGAGATTTGGATGCCATGTGTGCCGACTCCTGGCGCTGGCAACAACACAATCCTCACGGATACGAACCGTCCTGAATCCTTTTACATTTCTCAAAGACTTCGAAGAGAAAAACATGAGCGCAATCCTCCCTGTGATCATTGCCGGCGGCTCCGGCACCCGTTTGTGGCCGCTGAGCCGGGCCTTGTATCCGAAGCAGTTTCTCGCGCTCTCGGGAAGCGAAACCCTGTTCCAGCAAGCCGTCGGGCGCTTGATGAGCCTCCAGGCTCAAGGACTGAGCGTGATGCCACCGTGCATCGTCGGAAACGAGGAACACCGCTTCATGGTGCTGGATCAGCTGCGCGAAATGAAGCTGCCGCCCTCGGCCGTGCTGCTCGAGCCGGTGGGCCGCAATACAGCGCCCGCCATCACACTGGCAGCGCTGTTCGCGCGCGATCAATCGAGCGATACCGACCCGATCCTCGTCGTGACGCCGGCAGACCACACGGTTGCCGATGCCGCCGCTTTCTCGAATGCGCTGGCCCAAGCAGTCGCTGCCGCCGAATCTGGTGAGATCGTCACGTTGGGGATCGTGCCGGACCGCCCGGAAACCGGATTCGGCTACATACGCGTCACGGGAGATGGTGCGGTGAAACCGGTGGCAGCCTTTGTGGAAAAGCCGAAACTGGAAACCGCGCGGGACTACCTCGCCACGGGAAACTACTACTGGAACAGCGGCATGTTCGTTCTCCGCGCCAGCACGTGGCTGAAGGCCCTGTCGGTTTTCCGACCTGACATCTCCTCCGCTACCGAAGCCGCATGGGCCAAGAAATCAGCCGACGCCGACTTTGTGAGGCCGGGCAAGACGGAGTTCGGCGCCATTCCCAGCGAATCGATCGACTATGCGGTCATGGAAAAGTGCCCAAGTCATCCGGAGGCAGGCATCAAGGTCAGCATGGTGCCCCTCAACGCCGGCTGGTCAGATCTCGGAGCCTGGGACGCGGTGTGGCAAACGAGTGAGCGGGACGAAGCAGGCAACGCTAGCCATGGGGACGTGCTGATCGAGAACAGTCGCAACACCCTGGTTCATGCCACGAGCCGCCTGGTCAGCGCTGTCGGGCTCGACAACATGGTCGTCGTCGAAACGCCTGACGCTGTGCTAGTAGCCCACCGGGACAAGAGCCAAGATGTCAAGAAGATCGTCATTGCCTTGGAAAAGGCGGCCCGCTCCGAGGGTTCGGTGCATCGTCGCGTACACCGTCCCTGGGGCTGGTATGACAGCATCGATGCTGGGGCTCGCTTCCAGGTCAAGCGCATCATGGTCAAGCCCAAGGCCAGCCTGAGCCTCCAGATGCACCATCACCGGGCAGAGCACTGGGTGGTGGTGAGCGGAACCGCCGAGGTCACTTGCGGCGACCGCAAGTTGCTGCTGTCGGAGAACCAAAGCACCTACATTCCTCTCGGGGAGGTGCACCGGCTCGCCAATCCTGGAACGATTCCGCTGGAAATCATCGAAGTTCAATCGGGCTCCTACCTGGGCGAAGACGACATCGTCCGCTTCGAGGACACCTACGGCCGCGTCAAATGATGAGGGCCGCGGGTTACATCGCACACGGCCAGCAAACTGTCATTCGACGAGCCGCGTCAGCCATGTAACAAGAACCGTTACATACGCGACGTTTTCCGAACGTTCCTGACGCCAGTTGGGCAAATCGCGTTGGGAGTGCCCCGGCACGGAAGGTGCGAACCCTGATGGATCGAGCGGCTGTAAGGCAGCCGCCGTAACGCGGGGATGTCGCCATGGCAGGAGGAAGGGGAACGCAAGAGCGTTCAGCGGTGAGCGCTGGATGGCTGCTCAGCCTTCTCCCCTTGCGGCTCCATTTGGTTACAAATATCCCATCTCGCTTACCGACTTCGGCTCCAAACCAAGGTCGGGCAGTCGAAGAGCTAGTACGGCCCCCACAGCCGACTGTTGACGCTTTGCGCAACTCGTCGTCGGTTGTCTGGCCAGCGCGAGAGCAGCGTCTCACCGCTGCGACTTGCTTCCTAAAGCACCGTTCGAACACACAGGCCGTCGGTCAGGACGGAGTGTGGCCGAACCTCATGCGATAAATGATGCATACCTCGCTACCCTTTCAACGGGCCCTTGCAGTCCACCTGATCCTCGCTGCGGCACTCACTGCATGCGGCGGCGGCAATTCAAGCAGCACGCCAAGCGGCGACACATCGGTCAACGCCGCGCCGGAAACCGCTGCGATCCAGGACACTGCGGTCGTGGCAGGCGGGCAGGACGCTGGTACTGCTCAAACAGCGGAACTTGCCACGACGATTGCCACTGGCAACCCCACGCCGGATCCCGTAGTTACGGAGGCCCTCGCCTCTTCGGCGGACACCGCAGGTACTGCGGTTGATGGCATAGCGACGAAGCTTTCCGTCTCAAGCACAGTGAGCGGCCCCAAGGTGCATGTTGACTCGACATCGGGCAACGACGCCAACCCTGGTACGGCGGACTTGCCCTGGAGGACGCTGGCTCGAGCGCAGCGTGCCGGCCTGCCGCCGGGAGGCGCCGTTCTGCTGAAGTGCGGCTCGATCTGGCGCGAATCCGTCACGGTGAGCTATGGCATGTTCCCGACCGGCGGCGGTGTCGTCGGCAACTATGGCAGCTGTACCAGCTCGAATCGGCCGGTCATCTCTGGCGCCAACTCGCTCAGCAGTTTGGCGTGGTCGGCTGCCACGCGCTATTCCGGAAAGCCTGTGTATGTCGCGGCTGTTAGCCAGCCGGTCACGCAGCTGTACTGGAATGGCTCTCCGCTTGTTTCCGCCCGCATGCCCGACTACAAGGGCACCGGTGCCGAGTTCAGCCTCATCAAGAGCGCGAACAGCTACAACACCTTCATCATCAGCGACGCAGACCGTGCCGCCATTGGCGGAGCCGACCTCGTCGGTGCCACCGTCACGGTCCGCACCGACCCCTGGAAGCTGGAAACCTCCACGGTCAAGGGATATGACGCCGCCACCGGCACCGTGACCCTTACGACCAACTTCACCAGTCTGCTGAAGGCCAACCAGGGTTACTACATCTCGGGCAAGGCGTTCATGCTGAATTCGCCCGGCGAGTGGTACTACGATGCAGGCGCCCGGCTGCTGTACGTCTGGACGCTGAACTGGGCCAATCCTGCCAGCGGCACGCTGGAAACAGTGACGCGCGACGTGGGCATGACTGTCCAGTACATCCCCAATACGCGCGTCGAGAACATCGTCTTCGATCGCCACACGTCAACATCACTCCAGGGAAGAAGCGCCCCCGGCACTGTCGCTTCTGGGGTGTTCTCCAAGTACGCAGGTGTGACCGGTATCTCCCTGACCTCTGACGACTCGCGGGTCGAGCAGAGTACGGTCCTGAGCGCGGCCTCGAACGGCATCGTCGTCGACGGTGCTCGTGGTGTCGTCAAGGGCAACACGGTGGTCAACACCGGCGTAGGTGCCTCAGCGCTGAGGCCCGGAGCAGCGATCAGTGTCGTTGCCGCGGCCGGATCGGTTCTCAACAACACGGTCGTCAACTCGGGCTATGTCGGCATCACGATGGGCCGCTCGGCAGGACTCGTGGTCTCGGGCAATGACGTGTCGCGTGCCTGTTCTCGCATGACCGACTGCGGAGCCATATATTCCTGGGGAGCGCCTTCCGGCACCACTCGTGTCTCCATCAAGGGGAACAGCATCCACGACCTGACGCCCAACACGGAGGGTGCTGTCGGCGGTGCTCCGAGCCTGGTCGCGGCGATCTACCTCGATGAGCGGAGCGCCTACCACGACGTCACCGGCAACTTGATCACGAACATCGGCGTGACCAGCGACCTGTCTCAACCTACAGGGACCGGCGCGGGCGTCAATCTGCACAATTCGTCGTTCAACACGATTCGGAGCAACAAGATCTGGCGCGTGAGCGCTGCATCCATCCGCGTCCACAGCTCCTCGGATGGCTCCGGCGTCGACAGGGTACGCGGCAACGTCGTCGCCGCCAACTCACTCTTCGGTATGACCTACTACGCCGTGTCATCCTCTGGTGCTCCTGCTCCGGTGACTCGCATGGTGTATTCCGAGCAATGGGTGCACTACAACGACGCCAATCAGATGTTCTCCGGCGCCGACGTCAATGTATCGACAAACAATATCACCGGCACCCTGGGTGCGAACTCAGTGAAGTGGGCGTTGTCCAGCCCCGCGACACAGCGCACGCTGTCAGCATCGGAATGGACGGCGTTCTCGACTGGCGATCAGGTCAGCCTGCCCTTCTCGTCGCGGCTTCTGCTGGCCAACTTCTCGACCGGGAACCTTGTGCAGAACGCGGTTTTCGCCGCGCCATCCACTCCCTGGACCCTGAATAAGGCGAGCACGTCGATCGGGGCCGCGGTCAGCTTTGGCGCCTGTGGCGACAGCTGCGCGAACTTCACCCCGGGAAGCGTCCAGGACTCGCTGGCGAGCAACACCTTCCAGATGTCCGGCGCGGCCGGCGACAACCTGTACATGTTCCGCATGCGAGCCATTGCTCTGGCCCCCTCGGTGTCTGTCGGTGTCCGACTGCACCGTATGTATGGAGACTGGGGGGCGGTGGGCTATGAAGTGCCGTCAATGCCGTTGCCTACGGGCCAGGAAACCCGTGTCGAAACGCTGTTCGCCTCCTCGGCAAATGCCGACGACAAGATTCGCTTGGATTTCCTGGGTGTGGCCAGCCAGTCGTACCAGCTTCGGGAAGTGGGCCTCTACAAGGTGAGCTCTTATGAGCTGTACAACCCGTGGAAGGAATCGGTGCAACTGTCCAACCCGAGCACCGTCTGGAAGAACTTCAGCTGCGCGGACGCCAAGCTGCGAACCTGCACCACAACCGACTTGAGCGGCAACCCTGTCGTCTGGCCCGTGGCCGTCGCTCCCGGCTCTGCGCTCGTCGCAGTAGCCGCCGACAGCAAGTGGCGCTATTGATCCCATACGCCAAGTGACCGGTCCCGGCTGAAATGCCGGGCAAGAAAGCCCAGCGCCATCAACGTGCTGGGCTTTCTTGTTTCCTCTTTCGTGAATGAAGGCCAAGGCCAGTCGCCACGCCAACAAGCAAGCAGCCGATGCCCCCGGCAAACGCAAAAATGACGAGCCCCTGCTGATGACGGAAGGTCCCCCACAGTTCATCCTTCAAGAGCGCACGCAGCGAGCGGCTCTCTCTGACGAATCCTTCGGGACCAACTGCGGCCACGATGCGAAATCCGTAGAACGGATAAGCCTGACCAGGGGCCCCGGGATCCGTGTTCGCCGCATGGAGCCCGATATAGGTGTAATTGAAACTCCCCCCTCTGAGCCCGCGACTCCATTCATCGCAGCGCCAACAGCCGCCCTGCCCTCGGGATCGCCAGTCCTCCGTCCATTCCCATAGATTACCCCCTTGGTCCAGGGTGCCGAAGTAACTTTTGACCTGAAGGTAGGCGCCGACTTCCGAAACGAAATAAGGTGCTCCCGCCCCCAGAGTCTCCTCAGCTTGGTAGTTGGCTGTCGCCCTGCTTCCCGGGGGTTCGCCGGCGACAGGTGGATCGTCTGATCGCGTGGGATAGTTCCAATAGGGGCGCCGGCCGTATTTCTGCGGGTCGTAATAAGCGGCCTTGTGCCATTCAGAAGCGGTCGGCAACGCGAAATGGGCATGGCGGTTCCGATGCTCCGGTTGGAGATTCCACGCACTATGGTCGCTACCGCAACTGTCGCCAAAATATCGTGTGTCGTACGCTCCGTGCGTGCTGTCGCCCTCCGTCGAGCCCAGAAGTGCCCGCCCCGGGGAAGGCTGACCAAATTCGAGCCAGTTGACGAAGCGTGCAGCGTCGTACCACGAGACGTAGGTCACGGGCCTGCGCTCCCACCCAGCCTTTGCGGAATAGGCAAACCGACCACGCTCGCTCCGGCGCTCGATCCCTCCTACGACACCACTCATCATTCCGCTCTTGTAGAGGCAATGTTCATCGCTCCGGCTGGCCACTGCGTTCAGGAACGCCGCATACTGGAAATTCGTGATCTCCGTCTCGCCGATGAGAAAGCGATACTCCACCCGGCCCAGGTCATAGAGTGGATCGGGCGGGTTGTAGGGCTGATCCACAGGCAAGAGTTTCAATGCCGTCCCTCCGATCTGCATCGTCTTGTACCGTGGGCCAGCGGCCGGTGCAGGGAGCGACGAGTAGCTCACACCAGACGATGCACCTACACGGGCGACAGAGGAAGGCGAGGCAGCTCCTTGCTCCACGTCTGCTCGCCGAGCAAGACGGAATCCGAAAGTCGACAAACGCTTCTCGGGCCGCTCCAGATCAAAGTAGGTTCTCTTCATGGCATTCAGGCCCATGAAGACCGACCCGCCGCGAACCATGCGGCCGGCAGGACCATTGGAGGTTTCTAGCCATTCCGCAACATTGCCCATTTGGTCGTAGGTTCCGAACGGGCTGGGGGTGCCTGCATGGGTTCCCACAGCAGTAAGGTGGGGAAAAGGCGCGGCCCAGGCATTGGCGAAGTATGTCGCCGTCGCTGCACCGTCTTTGCCAAGCGGCACTTTTGCCAATGGCACGCCGGCCTTGTCAGCGAATTCGGTGTATCGCCCTGTGGAGGGGTCGAAAAAGCCAGCCTTGACCCATTCATCGCACGACGGGAGCCAGTATCTCGCGCCGGTGTTGCGGGTAACGGGGGGTACGGCTGCTGCCTCACTAGCGGGGGGAAAGGCGCGAGTGTCGTAGGCACCCGTCTTGTCATCGCCCTCGGTCGCCCCTGTCTCTCCGGGCACTTGTGTGGGACGCCCATAGTGCATCCAGTTGGCGAAGCGGGCGGCGCTGTACCAGGAAACAAAAGTCACGGGCAACTGTTCATAGCCCGGCTTCACTTGATAGCGATAACCGCCTCCTGCCCGCTCTCGTGCAATGCCGCCGAAGAAATGCTGCTCCATGAGCGGGGAATAGAGCGCGAAGGGGTCGGCGTCACTTGCAACGGCAGTGAGAAACTCGGCGTATTCCGAGTTCGATACCTCGGCACGCTGAATAGCGTATACCGACTTCACCGCACCACAGCCGGTCTCGGGGTCGGCTGGGTTTCCTGGTACCCCCACAAGCACGAAACTGCTCGCTAGTTCGCGCGCCTCACAAGGAGTCGAGGCGGAAAAGGTCAGGAGCGCCGCCACGGCGCTGCCGATAATCTTTTTCATGGGGCTCTGACTTATTGAAAGATGCCCCTCCCCCCAAAACTGACAAGAGGCTCCTCAGGAGGAGCCTTCACGTGCTGCGGCTGCTACTCGTGATAGTCGTACGCGCGGAAACCAGCAAGCTTGACCAGACTGTCGCGACGCGCGCTGGTGTAGTCCGCCTCGACCATTTCCCGCACCAACTCCTGCAATGTGGTTTGCGGCTCCCAGCCCAGCTTGGCCTTGGCTTTGCTTGGATCACCGAGCAGGGTTTCAACCTCGGTAGGGCGGAAATAGCGGGGATCCACCCGCACGATCACATCGCCGGGCTTGCACTTCGCCTTGACTTCGCCGTTGACGGACTCCACGGCCGTGACGACGCCGGTCTCGTCGACGCCTTCACCCTTGAACTCGATGGAAATCCCCAGTTCCCGGGCCGACAGCTCGACGAACTGCCGCACGCTGCATTGCACGCCAGTGGCGATGACGAAGTCTTCCGCCTGCTCCTGCTGCAGCATCAGCCATTGCATCTGCACGTAGTCACGTGCATGCCCCCAGTCGCGCAAGGCACTCAGGTTGCCGAGGTACAGGCAGTCCTGCAGCCCGAGCGCGATCCGGCTCATCGCCCGTGTGATCTTGCGGGTTACGAAGGTTTCACCGCGGATGGGGCTTTCATGATTGAACAAGATGCCGTTGCAGGCATACAAGCCGTAAGCTTCGCGATAGTTGACGGTGATCCAGTAGGCATAGAGCTTCGCCACCGCGTATGGGCTACGCGGATAAAACGGCGTCGTCTCCTTTTGTGGAACTTCCTGCACCAGACCATAGAGCTCCGATGTACTCGCCTGGTAGAAACGAGTCTTCTTCTCTAGTCCGAGGATGCGTATCGCCTCCAGAAGGCGCAGAGTGCCAATGCCGTCCGCGTTTGCCGTGTATTCCGGAGTTTCGAAACTGACCGCCACGTGGCTCATCGCGGCGAGGTTGTAGATCTCGTCAGGCTGGACCTGCTGCACGATGCGGATCAGGTTGGTCGAATCGGTCAGGTCCCCGTAGTGCAGGGTGAACCGGCGATCATCGACATGCGGATCCTGGTAGATGTGATCGATGCGATCGGTATTGAACAGCGATGCGCGACGCTTGATGCCATGGACTTCATAGCCCTTGGCCAGCAGCAGTTCGGCGAGGTAGGCGCCGTCCTGGCCGGTGACGCCGGTGATGAGGGCGGTTTTCTTGCTCATGGTATGGGGTGATCAGTGAGAGGCTGCCGCTGCACCAGCGACGAACGGAGCGCAAGCATACGCTGACCGGATCCCCTCGGGCAGCGGCGTCTTCGCCCGCCAACCGAGCGAGGCAAGGCGCGACACGTCGAGCAGCTTGCGAGGAGTGCCATCGGGCTTCGAGCTGTCGAACACGATACGTCCGTCGAAGCCGACCACGCGCATCACCAGTTCCGCGACTTCGCGGATGGTCAGGTCCTCTCCGGTCCCCACATTGACCAGCGGGCCGTCATAGCCGGCCTCCATGAGGTACACGCAGGCGTCCGCCAAGTCGTCGACGTACAGGAACTCCCGCTTCGGACTGCCGCTGCCCCACACCACCAGTTCCCCGTCGCCGCGCAGTTTGGCCTCGTGCGCCTTGCGGATCAGCGCAGGCAATACATGGCTGTTGGCGAGGTCGTAGTTGTCATTGGGGCCGTATAGATTGGTGGGCATCACGCTCACGTATTGCCGGCCGTGCTGGCGGTTGTAGCTCTCACAGAGCTTGATGCCCGCGATCTTGGCAATCGCATAGGGCTCATTGGTGAGCTCGAGCGGCCCCGTCAGCAGGTACTCTTCCTTGATCGGCTGCGGGCAATCGCGCGGATAGATGCAGCTCGACCCGAGGAACATCAGCCGCTGGACACCGGCCAGATGCGCCCCCTGGATCAGGTTGGTCTCGATGACGAGGTTCTCGTAGAGGAAGTCCGCGCGATAGATGTTGTTGGCCTGGATGCCACCAACCTTTGCCGCTGCGATGAAGACGTAGTCCGGCTTCTCCTGCGCAAGGAACGCATGCACCGCGCGCTGGTCGAGCAAGTCGAGCTCAGCCCGGCTGCGGGTCACCACATTGGTATATCCGGCTTGCTGGAGGCGGCGCACGATGGCGCTGCCGACCATGCCACGATGGCCGGTGACGAAGATCCTGGCGTCCTTCTTCATGCCGTGGCCTCCATCTTCGACCGGGTCAGTTCGTCGATCAGTTGCTTGGTCTGGCGAATGTTGCCTCGGCTGGAGGCGCCGAACACGATCGACTCGATGCGTGGCTGGCGACAGACATAGTCGATCGCTTCGCGTGGCGAGATCGCGCCGGACGCCAGCACAGACATCGCCACGGGCCTGAAACGCCGGGTGGCAATGGTTTTCTCGTACAGCTCGATACCGCCACACATGCGGAAGCCGATCTTGTTGATATTGGCACACACGATCGGGTTGTCGATGCCAAGGCCGTCCAGTACGTCAAGCAGGCGTGGCACGTTCATCGTGATGAAGCCCGGTTCGGCTCCATACCGATTGCGCACATGGTCGTGGAAGATGCGGAAGCAGTCGTTCAGCCCCAGGCCCAGCAGCAGATCGGTGATGACGTTCTGAATGAAGATCACCGGCGTGCGCAGGCCGTGGAACATCTTCATTTCCGCGTCGATCAGCAACTGCATGATCGCCTCGACGTCCTTGTTGGCCAAGGCCACGCCACCCTTCAACATGGCACCGATCGCGCCGTCATCGGGAAGGAAGCGGCGCAGCGCTTCCAGCATGCCATGCTCCGTCACCGCGTTGGCGTACTTGTGGGCATAGGGCATGCAGGGATAGAACTGGTAGTCCGGGTACTTCTGCTGGTTGGCGCGGAAGTAGTCGCAAATCTCCGCCACCCTGTCGTGGGTCGTGCACATGAATGTGCGCACGCCCTCTTGATACGCCGCGTCGAGTACATCGAGAACGGCACCCAGGTCCTGGAAGCGCATCTGCTGCGCTCGAGCCTTCTCCTCGGACATGTGGTTCACACCGAAGAACTGGTTGTCGCCGAACAGCACGCGATCCATTGGTTGTCGCTCCTGGTTGATCTGGCTGGTAGTCATCAAGAGGCCCCTCCCATCAGGCGGGCCCAAACACCCTTGCGTGCCGGGGCCGCGGCTGGCTGGAACCCCGCTTGAGAGGCCGCGGAAGCGCCGGCTGCGGCACCTTCGGCAAGGATCATCGACACCACACGGTCGGCCTGCAAAGCCGAGCGGAAGGTGTTCTCGCCGTCTAGCTTGCGCTGCTCGATGTTGCGGACGAAGTGATCGATCTGGGCGGAATACTCTTCGCCCCGGAGGTAGTACCAGACCTCCTGCGTGAGGTCGGTGGTGTAGCGGATGGTCCAGCCCGGACGCATTTCCGGCACGGACGGATGCGCCTCGCGGAGGTAGATCTGGCACTCCTGGCGATCGGCCGTGATGCGGCCGTTCGTGCCCCAGACGCTGATCTTCGTGCTCATCTTGCGGAAGCTTTCATCGCTCCAATTGATGCTCAGCTGACCGCTGGCACCATTGGCGTAATACAGCGAACAGTAAACCTCGTCCTCGACATCACGCGAGAACACGCCATGGCGCACGACACCGCCCACCGAGGCGGGAGTGCCGGCGATGAAGTTGACAAGATCGATCGCGTGACACGCGTAGTCGTACAGCGCTCCGCCGCCTTCACTTTTGGCGGAACGCCACGTTCCACCCTTTGCCCGCAACACGACAGGCCCGTAGGCCTCAGCCCGTACGTGATGGATCGTTCCGATGGCGCCAGACTTGACGATGCGCGCTGCTTCCTGGAAAGCGCCGACGAACCGGTAGTGATAGCCCACTTGGTTGACCAGCTGCTTGCTCTCTGCAAGCTGCACGAGCCGCTCGCCGTCGCCCACATCCAGCACGAAGGGCTTCTCGCAGAACACATGCAGCCCGCGCTCGAGTGCCTTCTGCACCATGGAAGCATGCAGCTTCGAGGGGGTGGACACCACCAGTGCATCGAGCTTCTCCTCGGCGAGCATGCGGTCGAAGTCCGAGTAGCACTTCAACCCCGCATTCTTCGCGAGCACGTCAGTCAGATAGGTCATCGTGTCGCAGACGGCGACGAGTTGGACCTGCGGGTGGGCTCTTACGATGGCGACATGGGACAAACCCATCTTGCCGAGTCCGATCATTCCTACACGAACCATGGTTCCTCCTTGGGACATCAGTTTCTCGAGATCCTGGGCGTGGCTCACTGCGCCGACGTCGCACCGCGACGCAGGAAACGCAAGCGCACCAATCCGCCAAGGGATGCCTGCAGCACGAATACCAGCGACCACCAGTAGCGCTTTGCGCGCAGCTTGGGCTGGATGATCAGACGGAACAGCCATTCCAGCCCCAGGGCGCGGATCCATTTCGGTGCCCACGGGACAGCGCCCGAGTGATAGTCGAAGGCAGCACCCACACCTACCATCCATGGGGCCTGGATCCGCCCCAGATGTTGGGCGATCCACTGCTCCTGCTTCAGCAGCCCCAATCCGACCCATACAAAGTCGGGCTTGGCCTCGTTGATCATCCGGACGACCGCCTCATCCTCTTCCGGGGTCAGTGCGCGGAACGGCGGGCAGTAGGTGCCGACGATCTGCATGTCGGGAAACTGTTCTTTCAGGCGCTGGGCCATCAGATCGGCCACGCCCTCCTTGCCGCCATAGTAGAAATGCCGCCAACCCTTGCCCTGTCCGACACGCGAGCAATCGAGCTGCAGGATCGGACCGTTGTAGCGCTCGATGCGCTCGCCCCAGAACCAGCCCGCAGCAATCACACCCACACCGTCGCAGAGAGAGTGTTGCGCGCCCTGGATGTAGCGCATGTGGTCCGGCCGGCGGAGCGCGTGGTACATCGACTCGGTGTTGGTGATCGAGATATACCCGCCCGACTGTCGATCGCGAATGCGCGCATCGATGTTCGACAACACCGCCTCATGCTGCGCCAGCGAGACGGGGATGTTCAGGATGCGCGCCTCGGGCAGGCGGGCAGATTCGGATGATGGAGTTGAGTTCTTCATGGCAGTTCGTGTCATCGAGCGGCGATTTCGCCCGGCACGGCGTTCATGTGAGCTTGGACGGAGGCGCCGGGAACCGTGGCGCCCAAGTACTTGCCGGCGATCAGGCGGCCGATCAGCTTTGAGCCCTCGGCCGTCAGGTGCCCGTAGTCGAACGCGACCGGCACGTCATCAACGAATTTGACGCAGCGCGAGCCGGGGCAGACGGCGTGGATCATGGAGAAGTATTCGGTCTGGGTGTCTTTCGCAAGCGCCTCCATGCGCCGGTCGAACTCGAACCGGCTGCGCACGAGGCGCGTTTCCGCGTACGCCGGAGCCCCGGTGACGGCCTCCTGGGCGAGCAGACGAGGCAAGGGCATGTCGTATTCGACGGCTGGCCCGACCAGAACGGTCCGCACGCCCATGCGGTGCAATGTCTGCAGCGACTCCGCGAGAGCCGGCAGATCCGAGGCATTCCAGCGCCCGGCGATGACCAGTAGATCGAGCTTGTGGACGGGCAGGACGTTGCGATAGACGTGGTCCACCAGGTCGTGGCAGCCGCCGAACGCCGCATCCCTCGGCGCCTGAACCGGCCGGCAGCCGGTGGCCGTGGCCTGCATCACATTGACATCGGGCAAGGCCTGGGCGAGGCCATACCACAGCTGCGCACCATGGCTGTCGCCCATGACGAGCACGTTGCGGCGATCAGGGCGAAATGCGATGCAGCGATCAGCGGGGAACTTGTCGAAGCCCATGTTGCCCGACATGAAGCATTCGCCACTGCGGAACTGGGACGTCTCGTCGTAGTGAAGATACGACTCGAGGGCGATCACCCGCGCCGGAAAGCGGTAGCCAAGCCCGTTCGTCGACAAAACGCCACCCACAGCGAACGCGACAGCTGCCGCTCCCATCGCAACACCGTAGATTGCCCGCCGGGCTTGCGGACCGCTGGCCCGTCTGAACGGCTGTTCGACACAGTAGTACGACAACGTTGCCAGCAGCAGCGATACACCGAATTCCGCCAGCCGCGTGACATGCCAACCAGCACCGCCCACACCCAAATCGGGCAGATGCAGCAGGTTGGTACTGCGCTGAAGCACGATCACCGGCCAATGCCAGAGATAGAGTGAATAGGAAATGCGCCCCACGAACGAGGCGGGGGGAGACGCCAGCAACCGAGCAGTCCACGCGTCGGGATGGTCACGTAACAGCAGCAGTGCTGCAGTGCCAACGCACACCGGAACAGCAGCCAAACCGGGAAACGGCGTCTCGTGCGCATACAGGAGCACCGGGCCGAGAATGCCGGCCAAGCCGACGCCGGCCAACAACCACGACGGCAGGGGCTTGCGCCAGACCGTCAGCGCTACGGCACCGCCGAGGCACAGCTCCCAGGCGCGGGCTGGCAGCAGGTAGAAGGCGGACGCGGGATCCTTGGTCGTCCACATGGCAGCAGCGACGCACAAAACACCACTTGCGAACCACAACCATCGCGACAAGGACATGCCGCCCAATCGCCGATGAAGCGCCATCATCAGGAACGGATAGAGCAGGTAGAACTGCTCTTCCACCCCCAACGACCAAGTGTGAAGCAGGGGCTTCTGCGCAGCAGGGGCATCGAAGTAGCCCGTC
>Ga0207706_10002183_pt1 | contig 19082 bp, 12 predicted proteins | sample KBSC53metaG_FD_184318 | JGI IMG/M metagenome (GOLD analysis project Ga0207706, IMG submission 184318) | Corn rhizosphere microbial communities from Kellogg Biological Station, Michigan, USA - KBS C5-3 metaG (SPAdes) (version 2) | ecosystem: Host-associated > Plants > Roots > Rhizosphere > Soil ... | reverse complement strand
GCCGCGATGCTCTCTCCGCCCGGCCCTCTCGACGGCGTCTTCACCCATGCGATGAAGCAGTTACGACCGGTGAGGGCGGAGTGGGTGCTCCGCGAAAAAATTTCGATACTCAGCGCGAGCGCAGCCTGCGGAGACTCGCCGTCGGCATCCCTGTGGCGGGCGTGCTGGTCTGCGCGGGAACTCCGTTCCATCCGCACGAGTATCCGGCGCGAATGGGCGCGTTTGGTGTCGCCGCGGGGACGCGGGCGTTGCGGCGGGCGCGGCGCGGCGCGTAGTTTCGCGGCCATCCCGGCGGGAGGCACCCCCGCCGGTGCGTGTTTCCGGGGCCCGGCGCCCCACCCTCTTGCCCACCCCCGACCTCCATGAACCAACTCTTCCGCAGGAAGCCCATCGCCGAGCTGGTGGCCGAGGGCGACCACCCCAACGCCCTCAGGCGCGAGCTGGGCGCCGGCGACCTGGTGATGCTGGCGATCGGCGCGGTGATCGGCGCGGGCATCTTCGGCGCCATCGGCACCGCCGCCGCCGGCCAGACCGACGCGCAGGGACACGTGATCCGCAGCGGCGCCGGGCCGGCGCTGGTGCTGAGCTTCGTGCTGCTGGGCTTCGCCTGCGCGCTGGCGGCGCTGTGCTATGCCGAGCTGGCGTCCATGATCCCGCAGGCCGGCAGCGCCTACGCCTACAGCTACGCCACGCTGGGCGAGGTGGTGGCCTGGATCATCGGGTGGGACCTGATCCTGGAGTACGCGGTGGGGAACGTGGCCGTGGCCATCAGCTGGGGCGACTACTTCAAGACGCTCACCGGCGGGCTCTTCCACCTCCCGCCATGGCTCACCACGGGGTACCGCACCGCGCTGCTGAGCAGCGACCCCACCGTGCACGGCCTGCTGAACCAGGCGCCCAGGGTCGCCGGGATCCCGATCCTGATCAACCTGCCGGCGTTCCTGATCGTGATGCTGATCACCTGGCTGCTGCTGCGCGGCGTGCGCGAGAGCGCGCGGGCCAACAACATCATGGTGGTGATCAAGCTGGTGGCGCTCGCGCTGTTCGTGATCGTGGGGCTCACCAAGATCAAGGCGTCGAACTACCACCCGTTCATGCCCAACGGCTTCGCCGGGGTGCACCACGGCGCCGCGATCGTCTTCTTCGCCTACATCGGCTTCGACGCCATCAGCACCGCCGCGGAAGAGACCAAGAACCCGCAGCGCAACCTGCCGCTGGGGATCCTGGGCGGGCTGGCGATCTGCACCGTGATCTACGTGATCGTGGGCGCGGTGCTCACCGGGATGGTGAAGTACACCGAGCTGGACCCCAGCCTGCACGCCGACCCGCTGGCGTACGCGCTGCAGCGGGTGGGGCTCTCCACCGCGGGGTGGCTGGTGGCGCTGGGCGCGGTGGTGAGCATGACCGCGGTGCTGCTGGTGTTCCAGTACGGCCAGCCGCGCATCTTCTTCTCCATGGCGCGTGACGGGCTGCTGCCGCAGTGGGCGGCCAAGGTGCACCACCGCCACCGCACGCCGTACGTGACCACCGTGCTCACCGGCCTGTTCGTGGGGCTGTGGTCGCTGGTCGGCGACGCGGGCGAGACGTACGACCTGACCAACATCGGCACCCTGTTCGCCTTCGTGCTGGTGTGCGTGGGCGTGCTGGTGCTGCGCTACACCGAGCCCAACCGCCCGCGGCCGTTCCGCGTGCCGTTCGCCTGGCCGGTGTGCCTGGGCGGCGCGGCGGCGTGCCTGTTCGTGATGTACGGGCTGCCGCGGCAGGCGTGGGAGCGGTTCGGGATCTGGCTGGCGGTCGGCCTGGTCTTCTACTTCCTCTACGGCTACCGCCGCAGCACCCTGCGCCGCGGCGCGCCGCCGGTGGAGCCCACCAGCTGATCGTCCGGCGGCCGGTTCCGGACACTGAGACGAAGCGCCCCTCCCGAGCCACGGGAGGGGCGCTTGATTTCCGATCGACTCCTGGCCCGGCGGTGCCGGACCGCGGCGTCACGGCGTGCAGCAGGTGCCGTACACGGTGGGGCGCGTGATGCAGGCGTTGCCCGTGATCGCGCCGACCGCGTCGGCCTCGCACGGCGCCTCGGTCTCGAAGCTCACCACCGACAGCTCCTCGACCGACAGCCTGACCTTCTCATACATGGGTCCGTCTCCAGGTTCGTGATGGGTTCGGTCATCTCGCGGTGTTCCCGCGGGTGGGTCCCGCGGCCACAATGCTAACCGTCACCCAACGCGAAGCAAAGAACAAACATATGGTCTCCATGCTTTTCTTGATTTTCTCGCTTCCCATCCCATCTAGAACATCCGTAAACTGCCGCGGATCAGGGTTGCCGAACCAGGACGGTATACATTCCTGCACAACGACCTGGATCGCCCTCGCGCTTGCCCGGGTTTCTCGGAGGAATACGATATCCTAGCGTTGACATCGAGGTTGATTCTTCCCCTTTCATGAACGAACCGGCGCTCCTCTCCAGCCCTACACACGATGCTGGCGGCGGCCGGATTGGGTCACCGCTGAGACAATCATCCCCCTGATGCCCCACTCCCACGAGAAGCAATCGACAAACGGCCCCAGGAGAGCCGTATCCCTCGTTCCGGTGAAGGAAACTCCGCGATGTCTCATCCTGCGTCCGGAACTCGGTTGCTCCAACGGGCTCTGCTGATGGGTCACACGGAGCAGCGGAGTGCAACGGAGCAGCGGAGAACTGCGATGAAGTTCTCCGTCGTTCCGCTGCATTCCGTTCCGTGTGACCCCTTTTCAGCGATGTGGATCCGCCACAGACGGCGACACGCGGGTGCAGTGTCGGCACCGGATTGAGTGCATGAAGTGCACGGCGAGCGCGCTACATTCCGCATCCAGAGGAGTCGAGAATCCGCGTTCTGCGTGCACTTTCAAGCACCTCTCCAGCCGCCGCGTCAAGATACACGACGTAAACGGACCAGCAGCAATAATTTATACAGCGTGGACAAACGGGACGTAAGTCTAAGTATCTGAAAGAATAGGGGTTTGCAAGTCAGCAAAGTGCACGGAACCAGGTGCTTGCTTCGGAAAATATTCGGTATTAACCTTGCTTCGAAGAGAGTACCGATCGCGCCACCGTACGCACGGTGAACGTTACCAGAGAGGCCATCTTGAGCACGGCAGCCGCACACGACCTCACCAGGCTGAAGCAGGAACTGGAGAAGCGGTTCGGAAGCGCGGTGCGCCCCCTCCACGCCACCGAGGAGCAGCGCCCCGGCTTCCGCACCGGCGTGCGCGCGCTGGACCAGCTCCTTCCGGCCGGCGTCCCGCGCGGCGCGCTGAGCCTGTGGACGGGCGAGGAGACCTCGGGCCGCACCGCCGCCGTGCGCGCGCTGGTGGAGGCGGCGACCAGGGAGACGCTGGCCGCCCTGGTGGACGCCACCCGCACCCTGGACCCCGCCGCCTGGTGCGGCCCGCACGGCCACTCCGCGCCGGGGCTGTGGGTGGCCCGCCCCCCCACCCCCGAGCAGGTGATGGAGGGCGCCTGGGTGGCCGAGGCGCTGCTGCGCACGGGCGCCTTCGGACTCGTCGTCCTCGACGGGCCGGCGCCCGACGCGACCGAGGCGCACCGGCTGCGCGCGCTGGCCCGCGAGACCGACACCGCCCTCCTGGTCTCCACGCCGGACGCGCAGCCCGGGTGGAAGGCCGACGTGCGGCTGGAGTTCCGCCGCGGTGGGCAGGGCACGGGGCTGGGCACCGGCGGGCGCTACCGCCGCGGCGCGGGCGTGCGGCTGGCCCGCGGCACCGGCGCGCGCACCGGCGAGCGCATGGTGGAGCTGGTGCACCGGCCGAACAGCCTGCTCGACACCGCGCCGTGGACGGCCGACCGCCGCGCCGCCGCCCGCCGCCGAGCCTGAAGATGGGGCCGCCCGCCGCCCGCCGCATCGCCTGCATCCGCCTTCCCGCGAGCGCCGAGGAGACGTTCGACGCCCCCGCCCGCGCGGCGCTGGCGGGGGCGCTGCTGCGCGCCGCCCCGCGCGTGACCCCCGTGCGCGGCCACCCCCGCGCGCTGTGGGCCGACGCCGGCGGGATGGAGCGCCTGGGCGGCGACGCGGCCGTCGCCCGCGCGCTGGCTGGCGCCGCGCGCGAGGCCGGCGTGCACGCGCGCATGGGCATCGCGGGAACCTGCATCGCCGCCGCGGCCGCCACGCGCGAGCCGGGGACCCCGTTCCGCGTCGTCAGCCCCGGCGCGGACGCGGCGTACCTCCGCCGCCGCTCGCTGGCCGTGCTCCCGCTCGCCGCGCCGCTGCGCGAAACGCTGCGGCTGCTGGGGATCACCACCTGCGGCGCGCTGGCGGCGCTCACCCCCGCCGACGTGGAGCTGCGCTTCGGCCACGACGGCCTGGCCGCGTGGCGGCTGGCGCGCGCGGACGACCCCCGCTGGCCCTTCCGCCCCGTCGAACCCGGCACCCCGCAGGCCGAGGCCGAGCTGGAGCCGCCGGTGGACAGCACCGAGCCGCTGCGCTTCCTCCTCCCCGGCCTGATCGACGCCGTCTGCCGCCAGCTGGCCCGGCGGCAGCGCATCCCCGCCTCGCTGCGGCTGGTGCTGACCATCGAGGGCGTCGTCCGGTCCGAGGAGGTGCGCGAAGTCCGCCCCGCGCGCCCCACGGCCGAGCCGCGGGTGCTGGCGGAGCTCTGCCGGCGCGTGCTGGAGACCAGGCCGCCCGACGGACCCGTGGCCGGCGTGCGGCTGGAGGCGCCGGAAGACGGCGTGGCGCGCGCCGACCAGCTCGACGCCTTCCGCACCCCGGCGCCCGACCCCGGCGCGCTGCACGCCGCGCTCCTCCCCGTGTTCGCGCGCTGGGGCGAGGGGGCGCTGTCCACCGCCGCGCACCACGGCGCCCACCTCCCCGGAGAGCACGCCGGGTGGAGCGCGCTGGGGAGCGGCGGGATCGCGGCGTTCACCCACGCCCAGCCGCCGGGGTCCGACGGACCCGTGGACCAGGGGCCCGAGCTGGGGCGCGGGTACCTGGACCTGTGCCTGCGCCGCCTTCCCGAGCCCGCCCCGGTGCGCGTGCGCGAGGGCGAGGGGCGCCGGCCGGCGGCGGTGGAGCTACAAACCCCGGAGACGGCTTCACTTGGGGTGGAAACGGGGGTTGTCAAGGGGAGTTTTCCACCGGGACTGTGGAAAACTCGATGCGAAGGCCCCGAGCGCATTTCGGGTGCTTGGTGGGCCGCCGGAAACGCCCGCGAGTACTGGCGGGTGGAGGCGCCGGACGGGTGGCTGGGACTGCTCTTTCGCGAGGCCGCGAGCGGCCGGTGGTACCTGGAGGGGTGGTACGATTAGACGAACCCGTGACACGTCGGTGTGACGGCGCAATGGGCGCGGAATTCTCGTAAGTGACGATGCCGCAAGGAGATTACGTAGAACTGCACGCCCACAGCGCGTTTTCGCTCGGTGACGGTTCGTCCACGCCCGAGTCACTGGCCGCGCGCGCCGCCGAGCTCCGTTACACGGCGCTGGCGCTGACCGACCACGACGACGTGGGTGGCGCCGTGCGCTTCTCGAAGGCGTGTGAAGCTTCTGGAATTTTTCCGATTTTCGGGGCGGAAATCACGCTGGCGGACCGCTCTCACCTCACCCTTCTTGTGGAAAACCCCGCGGGATGGGGGAACCTGTGCACCCTCCTCTCCCGCGGCAGGATGCAGTCGCCGCGGGGCGCACCCGGGGTGACATTCGACGACGTGGCGGCGCACGCGAACGGGCTGGTCGCGCTCTCCGGATGCCCCCGCGGGCGCATCCCCCGGCTGCTGGGCGAGGAGCGCTGGGCCGACGCCCGCGAGCACGCCGGCCGCCTGCGCGACGCGTTCGGCGAGCGCGCCCATCTGGAGTTGTGGGACCACCGCACCCACGCGGAAGCCTCGCTCTGCGCCGACCTGCTGGAGCTGGCGAAGGAGGTGGGGATGCCGTGGACGGTGACGCACGACGTGCACTACGCCACCCCCGGCGCGCGCGCCGTGCACGACGCGCTGGTGTGCGTCACCCGGCAATTGACGCTGGACGAGGCGCACCGCCGCGGCGTGCTGCGCCCCAGCGCCGAGTGGTGCCTGCAGAAGCCGGCCGAGATGGCGCGGCGGTGGCGGTCGGCGCCGGAAGGGATCCGCCGCACGCGCGAGATCGCCGAGCGCTGCCAGGGTTTCCGCTTCAGCAAGGTGGGCCCGGTGCACCCCGCCTTTCCGCTCCCCAGCCAGTGGAAGAACGCCGACGACTACCTGGAGCGCCTTTCCCGGGTCGGGCTCGCCGAGCGGCTGCCGGAGGCGGGTGACGCGCACTGGCGGCAGCTGGAGCACGAGCTGCGCACCATCCGCACGCTGGGGCTGGCCGACCACTTCCTGGTCTGCTGGGACATCTGCCGTTTCGCGCGCCAGCAGGGGATCCTCTGCCAGGGGCGCGGATCGGCCGCCAACTCCATCGTCTGCTATGCGCTGCGGGTGACGGCGGTGGATCCGGTCGCCCACTCCCTCCTCTTCGAACGCTTCCTCTCGCTGGAGCGCCCCGAGCCGCCCGACATCGACATCGACTTCGCCGCGATGGACGCCCGCGAGCGCGTCCTCCAGTACGTGTACGAGGCGTACGGGCGCGAGCACGCGGGGATGGTGTGCACCCACGTGGAGTACCGCGGCCGCTCGGCGATCCGAGACGCGATGCGCGTCCTGGGCTTTCCCGCGAGCCAGGCCGACTGGCTGGCCAAGCGCATCGACGGCTACTCGCCGGCCACGCTCGCCGCCGAGTGGCTGGAGATGTCGGAAGGGAAGGCGCTGAAGGCGGTCGGGCTCGACCCCGAAGAGCCGCGGGCGCGCGCGCTGGTCCGTCTCGTCCAGGGGCTGGACGCCCTGCCGCGGCACCGGGGGATCCACCCCGGCGGCTTCGTGATCTCCGCCCGCCCGCTCTCGTCCGTGGTCCCCATCGAGCCGGCGTCGATGAACCAGCGCACGGTGATCCAGTGGGACAAGGACGACTGCGCCGACGCGGGGCTGCCGAAGTTCGATCTCCTTGGCCTGGGGATGCTGCGGCTGCTGGGCGAGTGCGTGGAGCTGATCCGCCGCTGGCGCGGGGTGGAGGTCGACATCGGCCGGCTGCCGCTGGACGACGCCAACGTCTACCGGCAGATCCGCGCGGCCGACACGGTGGGGCTGTTCCAGATCGAGAGCCGCGCGCAGGCCAACTTCCTCCCCCGCCTGCGGCCGACCTGCTTCTACGACGTGGTGATCAGCGTGGGCGCCATCCGCCCCGGGCCGATGCTGGGCGGACAGGTGAAGGAGATGCTGGCGCGGCGGCGCGGCAAGGTCCCCACCGAGTATCCCCACCCCGACCTGGAGCCGGTGCTCTCGCGGACGCACGGGATGGCGCTGTTCCAGGAGCAGCTGATGCGCTGCGCCATCGTGGTCAGCGGCTGCAGCCCGGGGGAAGCGGACGCGCTGCGCCGCGCGATGAGCCGCAAGCGCACTTCGCAGGAGATGCACAGGGCGACGGAGCGGATCCGGCTGGGGATGGCCGAGCGCGGCGTATCGTCCGAGGCGGCGGAGAAGGTGCTGGGATGGCTGGAGGCGTGCGCCAGCTACACCTTCCCCGAGAGCCACGCCATCAGTTTCGCGCTGTTGGCCTACGCCAGCGCGTGGCTGCGGCTGTATTACCCGGCCGAGTACCTGTGCGCGATCCTGAACGCCCAGCCGATGGGCTTCTACCCCGTGTCCACGCTGATCCACGACGCGAAGGCGCATGGGGTGTTCGTGCTGCCGATCGATCTGGCGGTGAGCGGGTGGGATTGTGCGATGGAGCCGGGGTTCGCCGTTCGCATCGGCCTGCGCTACGTCCGCGGGCTCGGCTCGGTGACGGGCGCGCGGCTGAAGGCGGAGCTCGGGCGGGGGCCGTTCACCTCGGCGGCCAACGTGGTGGAGCGGTTCCCCAGCGAGGGGGGGTTGCGCGCGCTGGCGGCGGCGGGGGCGTTCCGCACCTGGATCCCCGGGGGCCCGCGGCAGGCGCTGTGGACGGTGCTGGGCGAGCTGCGGGCGCGCGGCAGCGGCGGGCCCCTGGCGCCGGCGTCCGTCACGCCCGAAACGCGCATCCCCGAGCCGGGGCCCGGCGAGCGCACCCTGCTGTCGCACCACACCACCGGCTTCGACCTGGAGGGCCACCCCATGCGCCACCTGCGCGAGTGGCTGAACACGATGGACGTGCGCACCCTGGCCCAGTTGCGCGACGACCCGCGCCTGGTCCACAACCAGGTGGTGACCACGGCCGGGCTCGTCATCGTCCGCCAGCGCCCGGGCACGGCCAAGGGGTTCGTGTTCGTGGGATTGGAGGACGAGACGGCGCGGATCGACGTGATCGTCAATCCCACCCTCTACGCCGAGCAGCGCGAGATCATCAACACCAACGGGATCCTGGCGGTGCGCGGCAAGCTGGGGAAGGAAGACGGCGTCACCAACCTGAAGGCCGAGCAGTTCTTCGCCCTCAAGCTCGACGACGCGGCCGCCGTGGTCGCGTCGCACGACTACCACTGAAGGGGGCGGGATGATGGACGACCTCGTCGCCGCGATCCTCTCGTCGCTTCGGCGGCACCCTCATCGGACGGATGAATCCGCGGCAACCACGGCCCAACGTCCGCCTTCGCAGGCTCCCACGCCGGCATCCGCGCGGATCGACCGGGATCGGCACCGCCGCGGCGGACCCCCTCTCCCGCTCTTCCCCGCTCCGCGGGAGAAAGGGGAGAACGACGCGCGAGGAAGGGGCCGCCGATGACCTTCATCCCCCCGCAGCTGCTGACCGCGGCGAAGGTGGCGCCACCCGGCGAGCGCTGGCTGCACGAGGTGAAGTACGACGGCTTCCGCCTGGGCGCCTGCATCCGCGCGGGGCGGGTGCGGCTGTACACGCGCGGCGGGCACGACTGGACGGCGAAGCTCGCGCCGATCGAGTCCGCCGTGGCGGAACTGGGGCTGAAGCACGGCTACCTGGACGGCGAGCTGGTGGCGATCGGCGCGGACGGGATGCCCGACTTCACCGCGCTGCACCGGGCCATGCGCGGCGGCCGCAACGCCCCGCCCCTCCTCTACCACGCGTTCGACATCCTGCGCCTGGGCGGGCGCGACCTGACGGCGGTGGAGGTGCTGGAGCGCAAGCAGGTGCTGGGCGACGTCCTCGAACGCGGCGGGGGCCGGCTGCGCTACGTGGAGCACGTGATCGGCAGCGGCCCCCAGCTGCACGCCCACGCCCACGCGCTGGGGATCGAGGGGATCGTCTCCAAGCGCATCGGCAGCGGCTACCGCCCCGGCGCCCGGCCGCGCTCGTGGCTCAAGGTGAAGTGCTTCCACGTGCACCGCTTCACCATCACCCGCGTCCTGGCCGAAGAGGTCGCGGTGGTCGACGGCACCGGCGCCCGCGCCGGCCTGGTCCCCATCTACTCGCGCCTGCAGCTCGCCGCGCTTCGCCCCGGGATGGAGATCGAGGTGAAGTCGCTCGCCTGGCGCCCCGGCCAGAAGCTCCGCCACGCCACCCTCGTCCGCGCCATCGAGGAGGACCTTGCCCACGCCGCCTGATCCGGCTGGATCGTCGTCGAGAGGCACCCCGCCTGTCGTGCGAGTCCGCGAAGGCGGACTTCGGGCCGTTGTCGCCGCGATTTCAATCGCCCTTTGGGGACCTCCCAGCCGTCCTCGATGGGATCTGCCACACGCCTCGTAGCACCCTCGTCGCAGATGGGCCGGAAAACCGCACGCACCCAACATCTTGTGTGTCCCGCCCGCCCGCCGCACCTACAGGATGCGATCGCGGCCCCAACGGCACCGTTTCGCGAGCGCGCCCCGTGTGCTAGATTGGGGGTCACAATCCGCAGGGGTCTTCCACTCGCCGAACAGGCCGTTTCCACACCGCCGTGAGCCGCATCCGCGCACGCAAGAGCAACGTTGCCCCGCAGCCGGTGGGCGACGTGCTGGCGCGCTATCTGGACAAGAGCGGGCTGGGTGCCAGGGTCGAGGCCGCCTCGGTGCTCACCGACTGGGCGCAGCGCGTGGGGCCGCAGATCGCCGCGGTCACCACCCCCAGCGGCCTGCACGACCAGACGCTGTTCGTGGCGGTGGCCAACAGCGCCTGGATGATGGAATTGAACCTGATGAAGCACGAGCTGATCAAGCGCGTGAACAGCGGGCGCAAGGAAGGGCAGATCCGCCAGATCGTGTTCCAGATGGCGGCGTGACCGGAGGCGCGTAAATCCAGCGCCGGCGCGAACGTTCGCGCCATTCCGGTGTAGTACTCTGGTCTACGAAATCGACCGAATCACAGCGACGAGGGGGCATGGCTTCGAGCTCCGCAGCCCAGGAATACAACGCCGGCCAGATCCAGGTCCTCAAGGGCCTGGAGGCCGTCCGCAAGCGCCCGGGGATGTACATCGGGTCCACCAGCGCGCGCGGCCTGCACCACCTGGTGTACGAGGTGGTCGACAACTCCATCGACGAGGCGATGGCGGGCCACGCCACGCACGTGGACGTCACCATCCACGGCGACAACTCCATCACCGTGGTCGACGACGGCCGCGGCATCCCCGTGGACCTGCACCCCACCGAGAAGGTGCCGGCGGTGGAGCTGGCGCTCACGGTGCTGCACGCCGGCGGCAAGTTCGACAACGAGGGCGAGGGCTCGTACAAGGTGTCGGGTGGGCTGCACGGCGTGGGCGTGAGCGTGGTGAACGCCCTGTCGGAGTGGCTGCGGGTGGAGGTGCGCCGCAGCGGCAAGATCCACCGGATCTCCTTCGCGCGCGGCGACAAGACCGAGGAGCTGAAGGTCATCGGCGCCACCAAGGAGCGCGGCACCACCGTCTCCTTCAAGCCCGACCCGCAGATCTTCGAGGAGACCACCTACTCCTTCGACACCCTCAGCAACCGCCTGCGCGAGCTCGCCTTCCTGAACCGGGGCGTGCACATCACGCTCACCGACGAGCGCCCGGCGGCCGAGGGCGGCGAGGTGCGGCGCGACGCCTACCACTACGAGGGCGGGCTGCGCGAGTTCGTGGAGCACCTGCGCGGCACCCGCAAGCCGCTGCACGCCGAGGTGGTGTACATCGAGGCCAGCCGCCCCGAGGCCGAGATCGAGATCGCCTTCCAGTACGACGACGGCTACAACGAGAACACCTTCACCTTCGTCAACAACATCAACACGCACGAAGGCGGCACGCACCTCACCGGCTTCAAGAGCGCGCTGACGCGCACGATCAACGACTACGCGCGCCGCGTGGGGCTGTTCAAGAAGGGCGGCGTGGAGGGTCTGTCGGGCGACGACGTGCGCGAGGGGCTGACCTGCGTGATCAGCGTGAAGGTGCGCGAGCCGCAGTTCGAGGGGCAGACCAAGACCAAGCTGGGCAACAGCGAGGTCAAGGGCGCGGTGGAAAGCACCGTGAACGAGAAGTTCGGCGAGTACCTCGAGGAGAAGCCCGGCGTGGGCCGCGCCATCATCGAGAAGGCGATCAGCGCCGCCCGCGCCCGCGAGGCCGCCCGCAAGGCGCGCGACCTCACGCGCAAGAAGAGCGCGCTGGAAACCGGCGTGCTCCCCGGCAAGCTGGCCGACTGCTCCAGCAGCAACCCCGAGATCGGCGAGTTGTACATCGTGGAGGGCGACAGCGCCGGCGGGAGCGCCAAGCAGGGCCGCAAGCGCGAGTTCCAGGCGATCCTCCCGCTCAAGGGAAAGATCCTGAACGTGGAGAAGGCGCGCTTCGACAAGGTGCTCTCCAACGAGGAGATCCGGGCGATCATCACGGCGATCGGCACGGGGATCGGCGACGACGAGTTCAGCCTGGAGAACGCGCGCTACCACAAGATCATCATCATGACCGACGCGGACGTGGACGGCAGCCACATCCGCACCCTGCTGCTCACCTTCTTCTTCCGGCAGATGCGGCAGCTGCTGGACGCCGGCTACGTGTACATCGCGCAGCCGCCGCTGTACCTGGTCAAGAAGGGGAAGAACGAGCAGTACGCGTACAGCGACGGCGAGCGCGACGAGATCCTGGCCCGTTACCGCGGCGGCGACGGCGACGGCAAGGAGGTGAAGGGGGTCTCGGTGCAGCGCTACAAGGGCCTGGGCGAGATGAACCCCGACCAGCTCTGGAAGACCACCATGGACCCCGAGACCCGGACGCTCCTTCAGGTGTCGATGGAAGACGCCGTGGAGGCCGACGCCATCTTCACCAAGCTGATGGGCGAAGAGGTGGAGCCCCGCCGCGAGTTCATCGAGCAGAACGCCAAATACGTGAAGAACCTGGACGTGTAAGCCCAGCGCCAACACGTGAAACGGACAAGGCCTGCGGGGGCTGCCCCCGCAGGCCTTCGCGTTTGCCAGCGCTAGAAAAATGGAAGTGTTGCATAATACTCAATTGCAATTTAGTATTTTTGTAGTAAGTATTTCCTACCTTATCATTATGAGGTGAAGCATGGATGCCGAGCAGTGCCGGGAGCACCTGGAGCGGTTCATCGGCTCGCCCGCCACCGTGAACACGCTGGCACTGTTCTACGGCAGACGGCGGATCGGCAAATCGACGCTGCTGGCGGATCTGACCGCCGAGCGGCAGGGCTTTTACTGGGAAGCCACGCGGGCCGAGTCGGCGGTTCACCTGGGGCGTCTTGGAGACGCGCTGGGCGCTCACCTGAAGGTGGGGCGGCTCCGGTTCGACACGTGGGAGGAAGCGGTGGGGCGGATGGTGCAGATCGCCTCCGACCGTGCCGCACCGGTGGTGATCGACGAGTTCGGGTACCTGCTCGAGGCCGATCCGGGGATCGATTCGGTGGTCTCCACGGTGCTGGGGCCGGTGGGGAAGCGCACCTACCCGGGAAGGGCACGGCTCATCCTCTGTGGCTCGGCGATCGCGATGATGCGCTCGCTCACGGGTGGAGAGGCCCCGCTACGGGGCAGGTCGGCGCTGGAACTGGTGATGCAGCCCTTCGACTTCCGAATGGCCGCCCGGCAACTGCTCCCCGGGGCCGACTGGAGGCTGGCCGCACGCGTGTACGCGGTGATCGGCGGCGTGATCGGCTACGCCACCGACATGGTGGACCACGACCTGCCGGCCACCCTGGCCGACTTCGACCGGTGGATCGCCGCACGCGTCCTTTCCCCCGCCGCCACGCTGCATCACGAGGCCACCACGCTGCTCGCCGAAGACCCGACGCTCTCCAGCGCCAGCCCCACGATGCACCACAGCATCCTGGGCGCGATCGCCAACGGCGCGGTCACCGCGGGTACGATCGCGAACCAGCTTCGCCGCAGCGTGCCCAGCATCGACCCCGCGCTCAAGCGCCTGATCGCGGCGGGGTTCGTGGTGCGGCACACGGACCCGGTGCGCGAACAGCGCCCCACCTACGCGCTGGCCGATCCATTCCTGCAGTTCCACTACGCGGTGCTGGAGCCGAACCGCTCGTTCCTGCGTGACCGCGACCCGGCCGCGGTGTGGGAACGGAAGCTGTCGGCCACGTTCGATTCGCTGGTGCGCGGGCCCGTGTTCGAGGAGCAGGCGCGGGCATGGGTGCGGCGATACGCCGACTCGCCGACGCTGGAGGTGACGGCGGAGCTCGTAGGCCCCTCGACGGTGAACTTCGAGGGCAAGGACCATCAGCTCGACGTGGTGGTCGCCACCGGCGCCGGCTCACCGGCGTCGGAACGCACGGTCCACGCAGTCGGCGAGGCGAAGGCCGGCGAGACGGTGGGAACGGGGCACCTGCGCCGGCTGGAGAAGGCACGCGCCGCGTTGGGGACGCGTGCCGCCCACGCCAAGCTGATGCTGTTCGGAACGGGCTTCACCCCCGAGGTCGAGTCCGAGGCGGAACGGCGCTCGGACGTGGAGCTCATAGGGCTCGACCGCCTCTACGGCGGAGCATAGGACGGAACGCGCTCTCCACGGGCTGTCGCGATCGACGGTATCCGCGCGGCCGAGGGGTCGGGCACCCGTCCGCAGTCGCCCCAGGGGGCCGCGCGAGTGGCTCAGATTCCCCGCAGAAGCCGGGTACCACGGGGAGAAGGGATTCGAGCAGCACCGGCGCAGGGCCCGAACCCGGGGTGAAGAGCGGAAAGACCGCCGGCGCCGGGAGCACCGGTGGCCTTGTTTTCCACCCCCGCGGGTCGGCAGCCACTTGCTGTACCCGCGCGCCGCGGCCAGCTTTCCCGCGAAACGTGATCAGCCAGTGTACCCACGCACTCCGCCGCGCCGACCGATGCTCGACGACCTCAAGAAGATGTTCTCGCAGGCCTGGGACTCGTTCATCACCGAGGTGGGGAAGCGCGAGCCCGAAGACCAGGTGGCCGGGCTGCTGGGCGCCATGCGCCGCGAGATGGTGGAGACGCGCGCGCAGATCCCGCTCCTGGAAACCAACTACAAGGCCGCCGTGGCGGAGCTGGAGCGCGAGCGGCAGCGGCTGGCCGACACCGAGCGGCGTGGCACCCAGGCCCAGCGCATCGGCGACGCCGAGACGGTGCGGGTGGCGGGGGAGTTCGCCGAGAAGCACCGCCGGCGGGTGGCCGTGCTGGAGGAGAAGGTGCGCGCCGCCAGAGCCGAGTGGGAACTGCGGCAGCAGGAAAGCACCGAGATGATGGCGAAGTACAAGGAGGCCGAGACCAACCGCTTCGCCCTGCTGGGCGAGCTGCGGCGGCAGGGCGCCCGCGCGCGGATCAACGAGGCCGGCGGCGGCGCGCTGAACGACGACTTCGACCGCTTCGCCCAGAAGATCGAGGACGAGTCGGCGTACGACGAGGCGCTGCGCGGGATGGACGGCGACGACATCCCCCGCCCTTCCCCGGCGTCGGACGTGGATGCGCGGCTCGAAGAGCTGAAGCGGCGGATGGGGATGTAGCCGTCCGAGCCGGCGAACGACGGCCGATCGATCTCCCGATGCACGAAGGCCCCGCCACGCGGCGGGGCCTTCGTGCGTCCGCCGGTCGGCGGAACCGGATCAGAACGGACCGCGCCGGCCACGGCCGCGGAAGTCCTCGGGGCGGTAGACGGGATCGTCGCCGATGCCGCGGTTCCAGCCGCGCGCGTCCACGCCGTTGGGGTCGCCGCCGCCCGGCTGGTCGCCGCGGTACCAGCCGCCGTGGTCGGCCTGCTCGGCGTCGAAGCCGCCGCGCAGCACGCGGAAGGGCGTGCGGCCCTGCCGGTCGCCGAAGGGATCGCCCGCGTCGGCACGCATCCGGTCACGCCCGAAGTCACGGTCGTAGCCGCCGCGCGCGCTCCAGTCGCGGTCGTACCCCTCGTGCCCGTGCCCCCCGAAGAAGCCGCGATCGTAGCCGTTCCGGCCGCCGCGCTCCTGGCCCAGCCTCCCGCGGCGCGGACCCAGGTCCTGGTCGTAGCGGTTGCCGCCGGCGGCGCGCCAGTCCCACTGCGTGTCGTGCGCGCCGCGGTTTCGGGCGGTGCTCCACGCGTCGTCCAGGCCGCGGTAGGCGAAGCTGGCCGCGTTGTAGCCGCGGTCGTAGTCGCCGCCGTGGTGGGCTTCCCCGCCCCACCCGCCGGGGCCGGCGCGGTACGAGCGGCCGTAGTTCAGGTCGCGGTCGTAGTCGTGGTGCATCGCGCCGTCCAGGCGCTGCCCGAAGCGGTTCCAGGCGCCGCGCATCCGGTCGCCCAGCGAGCGCCCGCCGCCACGGTAGTCGCGGCCGTAGTCGTTGCGGTCGAAGAGTCCCATCCCCTCCTCCATGCGTTCGGGTACCCAGGCCCGCCCGGCGCGGGCCGCCGATCTTCCGGCAAGGGGGTGCACGGGGCGGCAATCTCCGTTCCACGCCGCCACTTGGCCGCGGCCGGCCGCACCTTGTCGCCCGCCGCCCGCGCCGCTACGTTGCGCGCCTTTCCGGCACCCTCTGCTGTCCGACGTTCAGCGCGCCGCGGACGCTTTTGTTCAAATGGTGGACGAATCGGTTTTCCAGACGCTGCGGGCCCTCCCGACGATGGCGGGCCTCGAGGACGACGAGGTGCGCACGCTGGCCGCGCGCGCCGAGCGCAGGCACTACGCGCGCGGGAGCTTCGTCTTCCGCGAAAGCCAGCCGCGCCGCGCCTTCGGCACCGTGGTGACCGGCCGGATCGACATCATCAAGGGGTTCCAGGGGCTCCCCGAGGTGCTGCAGGTGCTGGGGCCGGGCGAGAGCTACGGCGAGGGGAGCCTGCTGGACGAGTATCCGCACAGCACCAGCGGCGTGGCGCGCGAGGAGGCCGAGGTGATCGAGATCCCCCGCGAGCGGCTGCTGGGGATCGTGGAGACGGACCCCAGGCTGTTCGGGAAGATGGCGATGGCCGCCGCGCGGATCCTCAGCTCACGCCTGCGCTACGCCAACGCGCGGCTCACCAACCGCGGCCTGGGATATCTCTCCGGCGAGCTGCGGACGGAGCACGATCTGCTGGGCGACCGCACGCTGTCGGTCGATCTGTACTACGGCGTGCAGACGCTGCGGGCGATCGAGAACTTCCCGATCACCGGGATCCCCATCAGCCAGTACCCGCACCTGGTGAACGCGCTGGCGGCGGTGAAGGAGGGCGCGGCGCTGGCCAACCACGAGCTGGGGCTGCTTCCCCAGGACGTGGCCGACGCCATCGTGCGCGCCTGCCACGAGCTCCGTGAGGGGAAGCTGCACGAGCACTTCGTGGTGGACGTGATCCAGGGCGGCGCGGGGACCAGCACCAACATGAACGCCAACGAGGTGATCGCCAACCGGGCGCTGGAGCTGATGGGGCACGACAAGGGCGAGTACCGCCACGTGCACCCCAACGACCACGTCAACCTGTCGCAGAGCACCAACGACGTCTACCCGACCGCCATGAAGATCGCGGCCAACTGGGCGATCGAGGACCTGGCGGCCGCGCTGCGCGAGCTGGTGGAGGCGTTCCGGCAGAAGGGCGCCGAGTTCGCCGACGTGCTGAAGATGGGGCGCACGCAGCTGCAGGACGCGGTGCCGATGACGCTGGGGCAGGAGTTCAACGCCTTCGCGGTCACCATCGGCGAGGACATCGACCGGCTGCGCGAGGCGGCGGCGCTGATCCGCGAGATCAACATGGGCGCCACCGCCATCGGCACCGGGATCAACACCGACCCGCGGTACGCCGCCCTCGTCTGCCAGAAGCTGCGCCAGGTCACGGGGCTGGACCTGTCCACCGCGCCCGACCTGATCGAGGCCACCAGCGACACCGGCGCCTTCGTGCAGCTCTCGGGGATCCTGAAGCGCGTGGCGGTGAAGCTCAGCAAGGTGTGCAACGACCTGCGCCTTCTCTCCTCGGGACCGCGGACCGGGCTGAACGAGATCAACCTGCCGCCGATGCAGCCCGGCTCCAGCATCATGCCGGGGAAGGTCAACCCCGTCATCCCGGAAGTGGTGAACATGGTGTGCTTCCAGGTGGTGGGGAACGACCTGACCATCACCATGGCGGCGGAAGCCGGACAGCTGCAGCTGAACGTGTTCGAGCCGGTGATCGGCTTCAACCTCTTCCAGAGCATGGACATGCTGGCCCGCGGCGCCATCGTGCTGCGCGAGCGCTGCGTGGTGGGCATCACCGCCAACCGCGACCGGCTGCGCGAGATGGTGTACCACTCCATCGGGCTGGTCACCGCGCTGGTCCCCTACATCGGCTACGAGCGGAGCGCGGCGCTGGCCAAGGAGGCGCTGGCGACGGATCGAGGCGTGTACGAGCTCGTCCGCGAGAAGGGGTGGCTCACCGAGGAGCGCCTGGCCGAGATCCTGATGCCCGAGGCCATGACGCGCCCGCGGGCGATGCCCGAGGCGGTGGAGCACTGAGCCGGAATCGGGTGCTGGAGGCGGTCCGGGAACGTCTCGTGCGGTCGCAGCGTACCCGGACCAGAACCGCACGTGGCAGAGCCGTACCCCTTCCGCCCCGGCGCGTGCCGGGCGGGCGTAACCCTTTGATGGACAAGCGTATGATCCGACCCAGGCTCCCGGTCCTCACGGCCGGCGTGATGGTGGCCGCCGGGTGCGCGCAGACGGCGGTGCGCGCCGGCAGCGGCGCGGACGTGAGCGCCGTCCCCGCGCGGACCGCCCCGGCCGCGTCCGCCGCACGCGAAGACAACCCGTTCTTCGCCGCCAGCACGCTGCCGTACCACGCGCCGCCCTTCGACCGCATCCGCGACGAGCACTACCAGCCGGCGCTGGAAGAGGGGATGCGGCAGCAGCTGGCCGAGATCGAGGCGATCGCCGGCCAGACCGCCGCGCCCACCTTCGAGAACACCATCGTGGCGATGGAGCGCTCGGGGCAGCTGCTGTCGCGCGTCTCGGCCGCGTTCAACGCGGTGACCGGCGCCAACACCGACTCCGTGCTGCAGAAGGTGGAGGAGGTCACCGCGCCGAAGCTGGCCGCGCACCGCGACGCCATCTACCTGAACGACAAGCTGTACCAGCGGGTCAAGAGCCTGTACGACCGCCGCGCGTCCCTCGGCCTGACGCCCGAGCAGAACGAGCTGGTGGAGCGCTACCACCGCAACTTCGTCCGCGCCGGCGCGCAGCTGGGCGAGGCGGACAAGACGCGGCTGCGGGCGCTGAACCAGGAGGCCAGCCGGCTGGGCACCGAGTTCACCAACCGGCTGCTGGCGGGGACCAAGGCGGGCGCGCTGGTGATCACCGACCGCGCCGAGCTGGCGGGGCTGAGCGACGCGCAGGTCGCCGCGGCGGCCGAGGCCGCCAGGCAGCGCGGGATGGAGGGGCGCTGGGTGATCCCGCTGCAGAACACCACGCAGCAGCCGGCGCAGCAGTCGCTGCAGAACCGCGCCGTGCGCCAGCGTCTGTTCGAGGCCAGCACGCACCGCACCGACCGCGGCGGCGACCACGACACCCGCGACATCATCCGCCGGCTGGCGCAGCTGCGCGCCGAGCGGGCGCGGCTGCTGGGCTTCCCCAACTACGCCGCGTTCTCGCTCGACAACCAGGTGGCCAGGACGCCCGAGAACGCCACCCGGCTGCTGACCCAGATCGCCCTCCCCGCCACCGCCCGCGCCCGCGCCGAGGCCGCGCGGCTGCAGCAGCAGATCGACCGCACCGGCGGCGGCTTCCGGCTGGCCCCGTGGGACTGGCAGTACTACGCCGAGCAGGTGCGCGAGGCCGAGTA